>Ga0207416_1000341_pt1 | contig 83098 bp, 84 predicted proteins | sample PaiPotPPM11metaG_FD_184107 | JGI IMG/M metagenome (GOLD analysis project Ga0207416, IMG submission 184107) | Iron sulfur acid spring bacterial and archeal communities from Banff, Canada, to study Microbial Dark Matter (Phase II) - Paint Pots PPM... ... | reverse complement strand
AAGGGCGGCGACGTGGCCATCGGCAACACCCGCTGCAACGACGTCTGCTGCGACGAGAGGTGCGACGTATGCTTAGATCGCTACCGCCATTCCACGTGCCTGGCCAAATACCCTGTTGGTACGTGACTTTGTAATACTAGAGGAGCAGTGCCGACCGGGGAGTGGCACTAGCACTACTTTTTGCTTGGTGTTTGACTGATGCGACTGGGGTTCAACGCGAATAGACGGTTGATCTCACAGCCTTGTGCACGAGCTTGATGCCTTCCGGCGAAAGTCTCCCGCCATCCGGCGGCCAATATCCCTCTATTATAGAGAACGCCCGATGGACCGGCTGTAGTCCCACATACTCTCAGCACCGGATAGCGCCCGGTCTCCCGATCCGATATCCTGGTCGTCCAAGGTCCAAGAACCCGGAGTATCGTCCTGATGGACCACGTATTCCAACAACTCCGCGTCACCGGCGGCGCCGGGCGGGCATTTCTTCGCTGTTGGACCGAGGCGGTATCGGGGACCATCGTGCTCCATGCCGAGGGCGAAGTGGACATGGCCACCGCGCCGGGGCTCGAGGAGGCAATCCGGGCCGCCTATCAAGCGGGGCCTCGCGTGATCGTCGACCTGGGCGGTCTGCGCCATCTCGACGGCTCGGGGATCCACGTCCTGGAAGAGACCTCCCGAGCGAACCCCACGCGGTTTGCCATCATGGGGGCGCCGCGCGACATCCACCGGCTGTTCAAGATCCTCGGACTCGCCGACTCGCTGCCGGTCGTACCCTCACTCGACGCGGCGCACGAGTACTTCGGGCGGTACTAGGCCGAACACGTCCTCCAGCCAGTCCCACATATAGGCGACGGCGATGCTCGTGTTGTCAACCTGGCAGTGGTGATACCCGCCCTCCTCCCTCGTGAGCACTTTGAGCGTTTTCCGCCTGGAGCCGACGGCGTCGAAGCAGCGCTGGGCCGTCGCGAGCGGAATCTGCGCATCGCCCTCGCCGTGGAGGAGTAGGAAGGGGCAGGCGATCTTCTCGACCACCCCCTCGAGGCGGAAGCCTTCGAGCCGCGCGAGCGCTTCCTTTCGAGTGCGCACGCCGAAGATCCACAAAAGATGCTCCCAGGGCACGGAGAGTGACGGCAACTCGCCGCGGGCCAGCCGGTCGAGGCGCTCTCTCCACACGGCGTGGTAGTCCCATTGGGCGCCCCACGCGATGCAGGCCGCAAAGCGAGGCTCGAAGGCCGCCGCCCGCGGCGCGTAGTAGCCGCCGAGGCTGATCGCCATCACCCCGATGCGTGACGGGTCGATCTCCTCGCGGCCGGCGAGGTAGTCGTAGGCCGGGGTCGCGTAGCGTTCGGTTTCGTGGTGCAGTGGGAGGTTCCGAAACCGGATCGCCTCCCCGTTGCCCGGCCCGTCGACGATCAGGCACGCGATGCCGCGCCCGGCGAGGCCGGCGATGCCTTTGAAGTACTGCATCTCCTTGGTGATGTCGAAGCCGTCGAAGAAGACGACGGCGGGACGCCGCGCCCCGGCACTGCCGGCGGACCTGCCGCCGGCCACGATGTCATTCAAGCCGGCGTGCACGAACAGCGCCGGCAGGGTCGTGCCGTCATAGGGCACCTCGACCGGCTCGATGCGCGGCCACCGCGTCATCCGCGCCGCGTCGCGGAAGCAGTCGACGCCCCGGCGATACGCCGCGAGACCGTCGGCGTTCTTGGGTTGCAGAAATCGCTCGCCAATATGGTAGTAGTGGGCCGCGCGGAAGAGGCACGCCGAGGCGCTCGCGGTGTGACCGTGTGCGGCGCGCTCCCGGCCGGCCCGCTCGACGGCCTCGGCCGTCCGGGTCCATTCGTCGAACCACGCGCGGTCGTCCCCGACCCGATCGCGCAGCCGCAGGCCGGTGCGGTGCACCTCGTCGATCTCAGCGCCGCCCCACGGCGCCGCGCCCAGCGCGTGCAGCATCCCGTGAGACCACCGGTAGTGGTCCGGGAAGTACATGAACGCCGGTTCCGGCATCGACGGGCCCGCTCGCGGCTGAGGCGGACGGTCTCGTACCGGACTACGGGTGCGCCGGCGGCAGGTCTCGGGTATAGACCGGCTTCTTCAAATACTCCACCGGGTTGTAGGTCCAGAACTGGGAGACGCTGGGATAGGTGAAGATCACGGTGTTCTGCGGCTCCCCGTTGGCAATGTCGACCCGCCGGATGTACACGTTTTGGATCGGCGCCCCGTAGGCGTCGAAGTGCAGCGGTCCCCGCGGCGCGTCGGGGAGCGTCACCCTTCGCATCGCGGCGACAAACGCGGCGCGGTCCTCGATCTTGCCCCCCGTCGCCTGGAGCGCTTTCAAGATGACCTGCATGCCGGTATAGCACGCCTCGGAGTAATAGGACGGCACGCGGTTGTAGGCGCGGACATACGCCCGCACGAACGTCCTGTTGGCGTCGGTCTTCAAAGCCGCGCTGTAATGGAGGGGTGTGATGATGCCCTTGGCCAGATCGTTCTCTTGGAATAGGATGTGCTCGTCGGTCAGCGTCCCGTTGCCGATCAGCGGAATCCGGCCCATGAAGCCGAACGCCCGGTACTGCTGGAGGAACCGCAGCGCGTCGTTGCCGCTGAACGTCGCGTAGACCGCGTCCACGTTCTGGATGCGGCCCAGGTACGGACTGTAATCGGGCGCCCCGATCGGCGGCCAGAGGTGCTCCACCACCCGCCCGCCGTTCTGCTCGAAGCTGTCCTGGAAACCTTCGACCGTCTCCCACCCGAACGCGAAGTCGTAGGCGATCGTCGCGATCCGCTTGTAATGCAGCGTCTTGGCCGCGTATTCGCCGAAGGGATGATTGGGCTGGCTGCTCGTCCACCCGGTGCGCACGACCCAGACGGAAGTCTTGCGCTGCGTCAGGTCGTCGGAAGAGACGACAGGGAACAGCGCGGGGATCTTCTGCTCGTCGACGTAGTCCCGGAGCACGTACCCGGAGCTCGCCGCGAGCGGCCCGGAGAGGAGATCGACCTTTTCCAGTTCGACCAGCTTGCGGGCCTTCGTGAGCGACGGCCCGGGCAGGCCCTGGTCGTCCTCAACCAGGAGATCAATCTGCCGCCCGGCGGCCTTGTTGCCGGCCTCCTTGAGCGCCAGCTCGAAGCCGTTGATCATGTCCCGGCCGTTCGGAGCGAAGATGCCCGAGGTCGCGGTGACGAGCCCGATCTTGATCGGTCCCTGGGCGGCGAGCGTGGCACTGCCGCCGGCAAGCGCGGAGATCAATGCGGCGACGAGCAGCGCGAGCAGATAACGTCTCATCCCCGAACCTCCCTTCGGACGTTCAACGCGGGCACCACACTTCACGTGCGCGGACTCTCCGGTCTCAGGGATTAGGTCGCCAGTACCGCCGCCGATTCCTGCAGGAAGCCGCGGCCGGCAGGAGGCCGTTCCGTCACGGGAGCGGCCGGAAGTCCCGCGCCAGACGGGAAGGTCCCGTGCCAGAGAACGCGGCCCGGCAGGTGCCGAGGCCTGCCGTCTGCGAACTGCAGTCTCAAACCATCCGTATCGGGTACATAGAACCACAGGTATGAGCACGTCCCGAGTCAGAGGAGGCTGAGAGACAATGCGTTCGCGCAGGACCCTGGTGTTTGCCGTGCTGCTCCTACTGCTCGGCGGCTTGGTGGTGCCCCCCGTCTCGTTCGCCAAGACCGCGGCGCAGATCGACGCGAGCGTCAACGCGGCCCTGGCTCGATTCGATGCGCAGGTCAAAGGCGGCGCGAAGTTCATCGCCGCGTCCAAGGGCGTGCTGGTCCTTCCCGACGTGGTGAAGGTCGCCTTCGTCATCGGCGGTCAGTACGGCGAAGGCGCGCTCCGCGAGGGATCGCGGACCTATGGCTACTACAGCATCGCCGGCGGGTCATGGGGCGCCTCGTTTGGCATTCAGAAGAAAGACCTGCTGCTCGTCTTCCGCGACGCGGCGGCGCTCCGGCACTTCGAAAGCTCCTCCGGCTGGCAGATCGGCGTCGACGGCGCGGTGACGCTGATCAACGTGGGCGTGGGCGCGGATCTCAGCACGATGCAGATCAACCAGCCGATCGTCGCCTTCGTCGTGGGGCAAAAGGGCCTGATGTTCGACGTCTCGCTGCAGGGCGCCAAGATCAGCCGCATTAAGCGATAGGCCGGGACGCAACGCGGGGGCGGGGCTGAGGGTTCCGGATAGTAGCTACGACGGGCCTCGCTCCTCGTCCGTCTCGCAGAGGCGCAGCGCGACGCGCGCGTAGATCCTGGCCGCCGCGTGGAGCGCGTCGACCGGGACGTGCTCGTCGTCGGTGTGGGCGAGCGCGAGATCTCCCGGTCCGAACACGACGGCCGGCGTTCCCGCGGCCTGCAGCACCGCGGCATCGGTGAACGCCTGGAACCGTCCGATCGCCGCGGGGCGGCCGGTGATCGCGTCGACCGCGTCCGCGAGCGTGCGGACGAGCGGGTGATCCGCGGCGATATCGAGCGGCGGGCGCGCCACGGCGTCGAACTTCGCATCGCCGACGAGCTCCGCCTGGGCGGCGCCGATCGTCGCGGCGATCACCGTCTCCAGATCCGCGCGGACGCGTTCCGGAGAGTCGCCCGGGACCATCCGTTTTCCAAACGTAAATTCGCAGCGATCGGGCACCACGTTGGTGGCGATGCCGCCCCGGATCGTCCCGATGTTGACGCTGGGTCCGCCGAGCACCGGATGCCGCTGGTCCTTCCACATCACCGGCAGCCGCTCGTCGAGCGCTACGATAAGCCGCGCGGCCAGTCCGATCGCGTTCACGCCAAGCTCCGGCGTGCTCCCGTGCGCGGCGCGGCCGTGCACGACCACTTCGCACCGGTACACGCCGCGGTGGGTGGGGATGATCGCGAGGCCGCTCGGTTCGCCCACGACCGCCAGGTCCGCGGGCGGCCCGCCGGTCCCGAGCGCCGCGGTGCCGAGGTTGCCGCTCTCTTCGGCGATCACCGCGGCCAGCACCACGGGCCGGGGCGGCCGCACCCCCGCCCGGCGCAGCGCCGCGAGGGCCACGGTCATCGCGGCCACCGCGCCCTTCATGTCGACGGCACCCCGCCCCCACAGCCGTCCGTCGTGGACCTCCGCGGCAAAGGGCGGATACCGCATGGATCCTGACGGCGGGACGGTGTCCATATGGCCGTTCAACATGAGAAGCGGCGCGCCGTCGCGCCGGCCGGGCAGCACGGCGAGCAGGTTTTCACGGCCGTTCACGACCGGCTGCCGCGTGACGGCGAACCCTTCGCGCCGCAAGAACTCCTCGAGCACCCGGGCCACGCCGGCCTCCCAGTCGTGGTCCGGCCCGTAGCTCGGAATCGCCACCAACCGGCGCGCCAGATCGACGGTCTCACCGGCGTTGATCGCCGCATCGACCTGCGGCCAGGACGGAGAGGTCATGACGTCTCGTCCTTCGCCAAGGAGAAAACGAATCCCCGGCCGTAGGCACCACCCATGGATGGAGCGCACACCTTGAGCGGACGGCAGGCCGTCGTGACCGGCGCGGCGCGCGGCATCGGGTTCGGGATCGCGAAGCGGCTCCTCTCGGCCGGCGCCGCCGTGACCATCTGGGACGTCGACGCGGACGCGGGTGAGCGGGCGGCCTCGCAGCTGCGCGGGACCGGCGAGATCGAGGCGGTCGCGGTCGACGTCTCGGACGCGGCGTCGATCGAGTCCGCCGCCCGCGAGACCCTTCGCCTTCACGGGCGCGTGGACGTGCTCGTCAACAACGCCGGGATCGCCGGCCCGAACATGAAAACCTGGGAGTACCCGCGGGACGCGTGGCAGCAGGTGCTCGATATCGATCTGACCGGGGTCTTCCTGTGCTGCCGGGCCCTCGTCCCCTCGATGCTGGAGCGGAAATACGGCCGCATCGTCAACATCGCGTCCATCGCCGGCAAGGAAGGCAACCCCAACGCCTCCGCGTACAGCGCGGCCAAGGCCGGCGTGATCGCGCTGACCAAGTCGCTCGGCAAGGAGCTCGCCGGCACCGGCATCCTGGTCAACTGCGTGACCCCGGCCGCCGTGGAGACCGACATCTTCGCGCAGATGACGCGCGAGCACATTCAATTCATGCTGTCCAAGATTCCGATGGGGCGCTTCGGCACGGTGGACGAGGTCGCCGCGCTTGTCGCGTGGCTCGCCTCGGAGAACTGCTCGTTCTCGACAGGGGCCGTCTTCGATATCTCGGGGGGCCGGGCGACCTACTGACCGTGCGGGTCACCTTCCTCGGCGCGGTGCGAACCGTCACCGGCTCGATGCACCTGATCGCGACGTCCGGGATGTGCGGGTCGGGACGGATCCTGTACCATCTGGCGCAGCGGATCGTCGACGCCCGCGCATCGCTCGTGATCGTCGGGTTCCAGGCGGAGCACACGCTCGGCCGCCGCCTCGCCACAGGCGCCTCACCGGTGCGGATCTTCCGCGGCCGGCGAGCCGAGTTGGGCCACGGGATCGTTGGCCCAAACCAGGAAGCGGCCATCGGCAAGCGGATCGAGCGCGGTCATCTGCTCCGCCGTGCGCGCCGGATCGGCCGACCACCGCTCGACGGAATCGCCCAACTCGACCGTGTAGAGCACTCGCAGTCCGGTCCCGGCCGCGGCCGACCTGACCGTCGCAAGGTTTCGGACGTTCGCCGCGAGATCGAACCGGCCGCGGTAGGCCTCCAGCCAGAATCCCGCCCACGCCTGCGGGTACGACTGATAGACGAGCACGTCCAGGCCCGCACCGGCCAGGTCTCGGTAGTCGACGCCGTGGCCGCGCGCCTCATCCGCGGCCATGCCCATCTGATCGTAGGCCAGCAGCGCGCCGCCGAGACGGTGCACGGCATCGGCGACGGTCCGGTGATGCCTTCGGGCCGCAGACGCACGAACGGATACAACTGGCTGCTCAGCGTCAGATGGCGGAGTTCGAGGTGCGCGCGCACCCACGGCGGCCGGCGATGGAACAGCCACCCCCCGTAGTTCCAGAAGCCGATCGCGACTTTGAGGTCTTGGCCGTGCAGCTGCGCGACGAGCGTCCTCAGGTCCTCGTGCGTCCGCCAGTTATGCAGCGGACCGTGGCGGTTGAGGGTCGTGTCGCGGCCCGCCTCGTATCCGGTGAAGGAGAGGAAGAACCGCGGGTCGCGGTCCTCCATGATCACAACGCCTTCCAGCCCGTGAAGACGCGGCAGCGGCCGCGGAAACGCCCCTAGGTCCACGCAGGCCCACGTCCGGCCGTCCACCACCTGGGCCAGGGAAAGACTGCACGGCCGGTAGCGTCTGAACGTCCGGCGCAACAAGGCCCGGATCAAATGATATGGTGGCCGCGTGACCCACACGGGGCCCAGTGTACCGCACGGCGGAGACACGCGTCTCCGCCACCTGCGCTATACCGCGGCCGCCTGCTCCATCGCGGGTGTGTACCGGCCCTCCCGTGCGGCCGACACCAGCCTCGCCCGATTCAGGAAGGCCTGTTGCGCCGCCTTGACCGCCGCGTCCGAGCCGCGCCACGTGTCCATCGCCGGCGCCTGCAGCGCGCGCGCGAAGGAGAAGCTCAACACCCAGGGATGCGTCCCCGGCATCGCGTTCATCGCGTTCAGGTGCTGTGTGGCGCGCTCCGGCGTCTGGCCCCCGGACAGGAACATCACCCCCGGCACGGCCGCCGGCACGGTCCGCCGCAGGCACCGCACCGTCGCGTCCGCCACCTCGTCCACGCCGGCCTGCCGCGGGCACTTCGCCCCGGAGACCACCATGTTGGGCTTCAATAGAAGAGCTTCCAGCACGACGCGCTGGTCCCGCAGCGATCGGAAAAGGTGGTCCTGCGCGGCCTGCGTCGCGTCGAAGCACTGCTCGATCGTGTGGCCGCCGTCCATCAGGATTTCGGGCTCGACGATCGGCACGATGTCGGCTTCCTGGCAGAGCGCCGCGTAGCGCGCGAGCGCGTGCGCGTTCGCCGCCAGACAGTAGCGGCTCGGCCGCCCCTCGCCGATCTCGATCACGGCCCGCCATTTCGCAAACCGCGCCCCAAGGCCGCGGTACTCCGCCAGGCGCTCGCGCAGCCCGTCGAGCCCTTCCGTGACCTGCTCGCCCGGGGCGCCGGCGAGCGGCTTCGCCCCGGCGTCGACCTTGATCCCGGGCACGATGCCCAGGCGGGTGAGCAGGTCGGGAAACGGCGTGCCGTCATCGGCGCGCTGGCGGATCGTCTCGTCAAACAGGATCGCGCCGCTCAGCACATCGGCGATGCCCGGCGCGAGAAAGAGCAGCTGCCGGTACCGCCGGCGATTTTCGGGTGTGTTCTCCACGCCGATCGCGGCGAAGCGCTTGCCGATGGTGCCGTGGCTCTCGTCCGCCGCCAGGATCCCTTTGCCGCGCGCGGTGAGCACCCGCGCGGTCTCGACCATCGCGTTCACGTTCATCGTCCACCACCCTCACGTGTTGATCTCGCGACCGCCATGGCCGCCTGAGGCAGCGCCGCAGCCACGGGACGGAAGCGCCGCACGAACTCTGCCTCGGCGAGCCGGCCGGCCGTCGCGAGCGCGCGGATCCGCTCGGGATCGGCGAAGTCCTCCGGCCGGAGCCGGATCATGTACGAAAGATACACGCCGTACATCTCAGACTGCACGTCCACCCGGCGCACCCGAATCCGCCCGGTCGCCGGGTCCATGAGGTCGGCGAACGGCACGGGGACAAGCCGCTCGCCCTGTACGGTGACCATCGCGCCGCTGCCCCCTTGGAGCAAAAACCGGATCGCCGAATAGCCGAGCCCGCGGCAGTACTGGATGTCGAAGCCGTCCGGCGGTGCGCACCGCAACTCGTACCCCAGGTCCAACGGCTGAATCGAGACTTGAAGTCCGCGCGCGGCCAGGCTCGCGGCCACCCGGGCCCTGAGCAGGCGCCCGAGGTCGAGCTCGGCGAGCCGCAGGTTTCCATAGCTGTCGCGTTCCACCGGCCCCAGCGTCGCGGGGTCCAGGTTTTCCAGGAGCCCCTCGGCCATCAGCGCGACGCCGTGGTCGCGGCCGTCCGCGAGGCGCTTGATGATCGCGCCTTCGAGGATATCGGCGACGCGGTCCAGCGGCAGGTGCGACGCCGGAAACTCCTCCGGGCGAAATTCCTCCGGGATGATCGCCAGCGTGGCCCCGGCGGCCCCCGCCACCCCGAGCGCGAGATGCCCGGCGTGCCGGCCCATCACCGTCACGAAGAACCACCGTCCGGCCGTCGCGGCGTCCTGCATGAGATTGTGCACCAGGTCCTTGCCCACGTTCACGGCGGTCGTGAAGCCGAAGGTAGGAATGCCGGGCGGGAGCGGCAGGTCGTTGTCGATCGTCTTCGGGACGTGAACGGTGGCGAGCCGCCCCTTCATCGCCGCGGCCACCTGCGCGGCGCCGAAGGCGGTGTCGTCGCCGCCGATCGTGACGAGGTACGAGACCTCGAGACGGCTGAGCGATTCGATCACGCGCCGGAGATCGTCCGGTGTTGCGGCCGGATTCACGCGCGACGTGCCGAGGATCGACCCGCCCTCGAAGTGAATCCGCGACACATCGTGGATGTCGAGGGACCGGGCGCGGCTCAGATCGCCCGCGACAAGCGCCCGGAAGCCGCTCTGCACGCCGATGACGCGCAGCCCGTGGTTGCGCGCCTCGATCGTAGCCGCGGCGATAACCGCGTTGATGCCCGGCGAGGGACCGCCGCCGACGACAATGGCCAGTGTCTTCATAGCTGCCTCCGCATCCCCTCACCCCGATTCTCCAACACGGCGCGGCTCCACTCAAGCGGTCGCCGCGTCAAGTCCCGCGTGGACGGTGATGGGGAGCGTCACCCCGGGGGGTCGGAGGCGAGGTCCACCGCGGCAACAATCCAGAGCGTTGTGATCACCGCAGCCGAGATCAGGCACCACAAGCAGTACGCGTGAAGGATAAAGACCTCGACGCCGGTCAGGTAGAGTGAAAATGCCGCGCCGGCCGCCGCGAGGCCGTACGTGGCAAAGCGCGACGCACGTTGGGACACGGGCGGGCCCGACCGGCGGACCGCGAGCGCTGCGACGAGGAGCAGATACCCGGCTACGCCGATAGCAGCCACGGGCACGCCGCCGAGCGTCGCGAAGCGGCTCCCGTTCACCGTCTCGCAGCCGCCGGAGGCGAAGCAGGCGCGCGCCGCCGGATCGTAATGGTACCAGGTTAGGTAGAAGGAGTCGGCGAGGCCGGCCAGCGCCAGTATCGTCATCACCGTCCACCGGCGAAGGGCGCCCGCGCTCACAGTGATCGGCTTTCCGCGTCCGGCGGCCGCTCCCTCTGCGCGCGCGTCGAGTCGCGCCCGTGCCGCTGCCTTGCTATACTCCGCTCTGCCATGCATCCGCGACCGTCCCCGACGAGCCCGCCTCCCCAGGCGCCCCGCCGGCGGCCTCGCGCGTGGCTGTGGATCGGCTGCACCGCCGCCGGCATCGTCATCGCCGCCGCCGGGATCTTCTTCCTCGCGAACCGGCCCGCCGCGCGCGGACCCGCCGCGTTGCTCCCGCCGGGCATCCCGCAAGGCGTGAGCGCGACCGGCGAGCCCACGCTCGGCTCACCGCAGGCGCGGGTCACCATCGACGAGTTCGGGGACTTCCAGTGCCCGTACTGCGGCCAGTTCGTGAGGGAGACCGAACCCCGCATCATCGCCAAGTACGTCGCGACCGGGAAGGCGCGCATCGTGTGGCACACCCTCGCGTTCATCGGACCGGAGTCCGCGCTGGCGGGCCGCGCGGCCTGGTGTGCGCAGCAGCGCGGCAAGTTCTGGGAGTACTTCGCCGTGCTCTACGAGCACCAGGGCGGCGAAAACACGGGCACGTTCAACACGGCGCGTCTCGAGCGGTGGGCCGGCGACGTGGGGCTGGATCGCAACGCCTTCGGCGACTGTCTCGTCAATCCGCGGTCATTGGCGGGTGTCGAGACGGGAACGCGGAAGGCGCTGAAGGACGGCATTACCGCGACCCCGGGATTCCTCGTGAACGGGCAAAAGGAGACCGGCGCCCTCAGCGTCGAGCAGTTGTCCGCGATGATCGACAAGGCGCTGGCGGGATCGCCGTAGCGCCTATCGCACGATCAACACGGGGATGTGCGTCCCGTGCCTCCGCGGCTATGCGCCGCCGATCGTCAAGATCAAGTCGGTCGCGTACGCGACAAGGAACCCCGCGATGATGCCCCAAGCCGCGACAGCGGGTTGCTGAAACCGGCGGCCCACCGCGTACATCTCGCCGATCACGTAGAAGAGCGCGCCGGCCGCCAGAGCGAGGAAGAGGACAAACGCCTGGGGGGACACGACGTGGTAGCCGATGATCGTGCCGAGAAACGTGGGCCCGCCGCCGATCAGGCCCGCCGTGGCCAAAAACGACCAGGACGGGATCTCGCCGGCGGCGGCCACCGGCGCGGCGACCGCGAAGCCCTCGGTGATGTTGTGAAGCCCAAAACCCACGATGAGGATAACCGCGAACCCGATCGCGCCTGTCGCCGCGGCTTGGCCGATGGCGAGACCCTCGGAGAAATTATGGAGGCCGAGCCCCGTCGCCACCAGCAGCGTGAGTTGATAGGCGCGCGGCATATCCGGCGACGACCGCCGGCGCGCGGCGTCGGCGAACGTCACCAAGCCGATCAGGCCGAGCACCAGCCCGAGCACGAACATGAGCACGAGCGAGCCAAAGGCCGTCCAGTGACCGGATTTCATGGCGGCCTTGAGCGCCTCGTTGGTCGGCTCCTGGGCCTTGGAGAGGATGTCCCATACGAGGAAGAGCAGCACCCCGATCGCGAGGGCGTTGAGGAGGTTCTGGACCGTCTTCGTCCGAGGGCCGAGGCGGGCAACCGGCAGTCCCAGGAAGATGGTAAATCCCGCCAGCGCCCCCAGCGCGGTCGTCTGCCAGACGTTCATCTTGCCTCATCGCCCCCCTACAAGCGGAGTTTCACGGGATCGGTTGCCGAACAGATTCTAGAGTGCTATGGTCAAGAATGGGCGTCAAGCGCGACAGTCGGGACGTGGCCGCCAGGCCTTGCGCCACAAGGCTCCGCGCAGATCGTCAAGATTTGGCGCCCGTAAAGAGGTGGTAATTTCTCTTGGGACGATTCTCGACGAGCCAGGCGGTCGCGACATTCCGGGCGCAAGGGCGCAGCATCACGGCCCAGCGGACGGCCGTGTTCCACTTGCTCGAGCGCGCCGAGGGCCATCCCACGGCCGAGGAACTCCATACTGAACTCCACCGCACGGTGCCGAGGCTGGCGCTCAAGACGGTATACGCCATCCTGCACGAACTGGCGGACCTGCGGCTGGTCGCCGCCCTCCCGCTCCCCGGAGGAGCGACGCACTGGGAACAGAACAGCACTCCCCATGGCCACCTGGTCTGCGACACCTGCCGGCGGGTCGTGGATCTGCCGGTCGATCCAAGCGTGCTGATGCCGCTCGTCAGGCACGCCGCCCGGCGTTTCGACGCCAGGCGCGCGTCGCTCATCGTCCACGGACGGTGCGAACGGTGCGCGGCCCGCTGACTCCCCTCACCCGCCGCACGTTCCTACAACACGCCGGATTCACCGCGGGCCTGGCCACGCTCGGATCGTCCGGCGGCATGGCCTCGTCGATCGCCGCCGCCGCGCCGCCTTCGATCCCGCAGGGGACGCCGGCGGCCTCGCGGGTCGTAGCCTTCATCGCCAACAGCCTCGGAGACAGCGTGACGCTCGCGGACGGGCACACGCTGGAGCGGTTCGGGACGCTGCGCGTCGGGCGCGAGCCGCACAAGTTCCGCCGGAGCCTCGCGGGCGGCTCCGTCTACTGCTGCAACACGTCCAGCAACGAGATGCTCGAAATCGATTTGGAGACGCTGCGGCCGGGCCGCCGCATCGCCATCCTCGACCCGTACAACATCGCGTTTACGGCGGACGGCCGGCATCTCTACAAAGTGGCGTTCCGCTACACGTTCGTCGAGGTCCACGACGCGCACACGTTCCGGCGCGTGGCGCGCATTGAGACCGGCCGCCAGCCGAGCCACTTCGCGCTCGCGGACGACCGGGGCTGGTTCGTCAACGCCAATCAGCACTCCGATCTCGTGACCGTGATCGACATGCGCACGATGACGGTGATCCACCGGCTGCCGGTCGACCCGCTGCCGGCGGGCGTCGCGCTGTCCAAGGACAGGCGGCACCTGTTCGTCGCCAGCGGAGGCGCCGGGACGATCAACGTGTTCGCGACCGACGAGTGGAAGCTCGCGAAACGCGTCCACAGCGGCACTGACGCCCACGAAATGGTGATGACGCACGACGGACGCACCCTGTACGTGACGAACCGGGGCGAGAACACGGTCAGCGCATTCGACGTGCCGCAGCAGCGCGTGACCGAGAAGTTTCACGTCCCCGGGGGGCCTGATATGCCGATGCTGAACGCCGATGAATCCCAGTTATGGGTCTCGGGACGATACGGGGATACGGCGACCGTGATCGACACCCGGACGCTGCGGGTCCTCAACACGTTTCCCACCGGCCAGTCGCCGCACGGCGCGTTCCTGGCCCGCACGCGGGCATAGCCCGCGCTGTCGCGGCCTACGCGGCAGCCTCGATGCCCGCCCGACCCGAGACGGCTATCGCTTCAGGAACGCCTTCAACTTCTCCCAGTAAGCGGAGGCCCACCCGCTTCGCTTCGCGCGGTAATCGCTGTTGGGGACGCCTTCCTGCGTGAAGCGAAGGCGCGTGCCGCCCCGCACCGGGGCAAGCGCGAACGTGACGATCGAGTAGTGAAAGCGCGGCCAGTTCCGCGACCGCCAGAACTGTACGATTTTCTTGTTCGGCACGAGTTCGATCGTGACGCCTTCGAGGTAGCCTCCGTAGACCGTGAAGCGGCCGCCCGGCCGCCGGTCGATCCGCGCCGGGGTACCGGTGAACGCGGCGTGCCGGCGGGAGTCCGTAAGGGCCTCGTACACGGCGCGCGGGCTCGCCTTGAAGGTCACCGTCTGCCGGATCGTCTTAGGCATCGCTCCCCTCCCCTTCGCTTCATGAACGACGTGTGATGTGCGCGCCGAGACGGTCGGTGATTTGGGCCCATCCGCCCCGATAGCGGTCCAGAACCTCGCCTTCCGGAAGCTGCTCGTGGGTCAGTACCAGCTCGCACCCATCCTCGTGCGGGGACAACTCGATCGTGACAAGCGTCGGCCGGCCGCCGGTACTCTTGGCGATCCACGTGAAGACGAGCCGGGCCGGCGGCTCCACGACGAGGTACTCACCGGTGTGCTCGTAGGCCCCCGCGCGGTCGCGCATGACGATCCGGTAGAGGCCGCCCACCCGCGGGTCCAGATGCGCCTCGGCGCTTACGATGTCGCCCGGGCACATCCACTCGCGCATGCTCTCCGCGTCGGTCCACGCCGCGAACACCCGCTCCCGGCTGGCCGGGAGGACCCGGCGGAGCACGAGCTTTCCGGACTCCCGCGCGTCTGCCGTCACCGGCGTCGTCCCCGTCAGTGGGACCGTTTCTGCCGGAGCAGGTGCCGTTCGAGCGCGTCGAGCCGGGCCGTCCAAAACGCCCGGTAGTGCGTCAGCCACGCGGCGGCGTCCTCGAGGGCCTTCGGCTCGACGGCGCAGTAGTGCTGCCGGCCGACCACCCGCCGCCGCACCAGCCCGGCGTCTTCGAGCACCTTGACGTGCTTGGAGATGGCGTTGAGCGAGACGGGAAACGGCCGGGCGATGTCGCCGATAGTGGCCGGCCCCTTCCGCAGGCGGACAAGAATCGCGCGCCGGGTCGGATCGGCCACCGCCGCAAACACCCGGTCGAGCCTGTGTTCGCTATTATCAACCATACGGTTGAATGATATACGCGACCGGGGAGGCTGTCAAGGCGCGCGGCGCATGGGTCGTGAGTTCGTTTATGGGGCCAATGGCGATGGGTGCTTCGGCTGATAGAGACCAACTTCGCCGCCGCCGGGAAGCTCTTCGCTCCGATTAGCTTGGGGCCGGCCGCCTCGCAAGGAAGCGCCCGCCGCCCGCGTGGCGCAGAACGCCGCCGTCGACCAGCATCTCGCCGCGCCGGAGCGTCGTCACGGGCCATCCGCGCACGCGCCGCCCTTCGTACAGCGTGTAGCCGCTCTGCCCGATCTGCTCGCCGCCCCGGAGCTCGACCTCGCGGTCGGGGTCCATGATCACGAGGTCCGCATCCAGGCCGGGCGCAATCGCGCCCTTGCGCTCGAGACCGAAGATGCGCGCGGGCGCCTCGCTGAGCACCCTGGCCAGCAGCGGCAGCGGGAGCCCGCGCCGGCGGACGGCGTCCCACATCACCGGCAGGAGCGTCTGCACGCCCGGCGCGCCGTACCAAGCGTCGAAGATATCCCGGAGTCCGGGGGCCTTCGTCTCGCGCGAATGCGGCGAATGGTCGGATCCCACGGCATCGATCCGGCCGGCCGCGAGATGGCGCCAGAGACCCTCGTTGGCCGTCCGGTCGCGGAGCGGCGGGCTGATCTTGGCGAGCGGCCCCCACCGCGTCATCACCTCGTCGGTGAGCTCGAGATACTGCACGCACGTCTCCGCCCAGACGCGCTGCCCGTCGCGCTTGGCGTCCTCGATGAGATCGACGCCGCGGGGCGTGCTGACGTGAACCACGTACAGCGGGCACGCCGTCGCCCGCGCGTAGCCGAGCGTCTTGGCCACGGCGATCCACTCCGCCTCGTCGGGATGCGTCCAGAGGTAATCCGACGGGCCGATCCGGCCGCGCTCCCGCTGTGCGGCGATGCGGGCGTCGATCAGCTCGCCGTCCTCGGCGTGGACGAGGAGCATCCCGCCCAGCCGGCCGATCGCGTCCATCGCGCGGATCAGGAAGCCGTCCGACGCCATGCGCCCGATCGACTTGTAGGCGCAGAACAGCTTGAACGACGGAATCCCCGCGGCGAGCAGCTCCGGAATCTGCTCGAGCGTGCCCGCGCGCTCTGGGAGCCAGGCGTGGAAGGAAAAATCGATCGGCGCCTCGCGCCGTCCCAGGTCCCGGAATTCTTCCAGCAGGTCGAGCGGGGTGGCCGCGACCGTGGCGCTCGGCAGCAGGTGCACGACGGCGGTGGTAACACCCCCGGCCGCGGCGGCCTCGAGAACAGTCGGGAAATCGTCGACGTGGTGGCTGTGAATCCGGCAGTGGACGTGCGGGTCGATCACGCCGGGCAGCACGACCTTGCCCGCGGCGTCGATCACCTTCCCGGCCGGGCCGAGGCCGCCGGGCGCGCCGAGCGTGGCGATCAGCCCGTCTCGCACCCCGATGTCGAGCCGCCGGACCGCGGATGGGGTAACAACGTCCGCGCCGGTGACGACAAGATCGAACTCCTTCATGCGCGGTGTACCCATACCTGTCGCCCCGCGCGACGGGCCATCCGCGCCCACCGGTCCATATGACGCAGATTTACCGTGACGACCGTGCCCTCAACCTGGCTGGCGCTCAACACGATCAGCACGTCGTTGGTGTGGTCTCGAGGGGTGATCGCGCCATATAGCCGTTGATACTGCTCCAGCAAACGCCCGGCCAAGATCCAATCCTCGTAGCGCGGCGTCAACACCATCCCGAGCCGTTCGAAGCCCCGGACGACGAGGCTCAGCGCGTCGGCGTCCTCGCGGCTCCGTGTTCCCGCCCACAACTCCTGCGCGACTACCGCTGAAAGATACCCGCGCCCGGCGGCTACCAGGTCGCGGATCCACGCGGGTTCGCGCCGGCCTCGGATCGTGTCCACGAACACCGTGGTATCCAGGACCTGCGGCGTGTTCATGCCCTGGAGGCGCGATGGTATGCGTCGACAAACGTCCCGCGCTCTCGAAGGCGCCTCAGCCCTTCGACAATATCGTCACTGGCCAACGCCAACTGGACAGCCCGGCGCACCGCCTCACTCTCGCTCACGCCGAGCCGGCGCGCGAGCGCGCGCACTTGCGCGGACTCCACCATGAGATTCTTACGCTGCAGGACCATCACGCCACCCTTCCAGTTGCGCATCTTCTAAGAAGAATTATACACACTCAAAGGCTGGCCCGACAACAGCCGCCCTCACGGCTCGAGTCAAGAAGGAGCGACGCGCGGTCCACCTTGAAGGCGGCGGCATGAGTTCCCGCGACACAATCGCGCCTCCGGCCCGCCTCCGGCGCAAGGCCGCGGCCGTCGACGGCGTGCTGCGACACCGGTACCGGCTGCGGCCCTGGCGCTCCCGCGATCCGCTCGGCATGCTGATCGGCACGATTCTCTCGCAGCACACCAGCGACACGAACAGCGATCGGGCCTACGCGCAGCTTCGCCGGCGCCTCGCGACGTGGGAGGCGGTCCGCGCGGCCTCCACCGCGCAGATCGCCGCGGCGATCCGTCCGGCCGGGCTGGCCTCGCTCAAAGCGCCGCGCATCCACGCCGTATTGCGCCGCGTGGCGCACGAGCGCGGGCGGCTCTCGCTCGCGTTCCTCCGCCGCTGGCCGCGCGAGCGCGCGCGGGCCTGGCTGCGGAGCGTCCCCGGGGTCGGCCCGAAGACCGCGGCGATCGTGATGCAGTTCGGACTCGCGAAGCCGGCCTTCGCCGTCGACACCCACGTCGACCGCGTCGGCCGCCGCCTCGGCCTGATTCCGCCGCGCATGTCGACCGAGGACGCGCATGCCTGGATGGAAGCGCTCGTCCCGCCCTCGCGCTACGGACCGCTCCACCGCTTCCTGGTGCGGCACGGCCGCGAGATCTGCACGGCCAGACGGCCGCGCTGCGAGGTGTGTCCCCTGCGGCGGTGGTGCGACTACGCGGCGGCTATGCGCCGGCCGTGAACAGGGGCGCGCCGAGCAGCGCGCGGTCCACGCGCACCCCGAGGCCGGGCCCCGACGGCGCCCCGCCGATCCCCGCGTGGGAACGCGGCTCGTAGCCGCAGAGGTGCTCGCGGACCCAGTCGTTCATGAATGAGACGGTGAACAGCGCGCGGGCCGAGGTGCTCGCGGCGAGGTGACTGACCGCGGCCGTCACCAGGTCGCCGCCCCAGGTGTCCTCGATCGTCAGGCGCAGCCCGAGCGCTTCCGCGAGATCGCGCATCACGCGCGCCTTCGTGAGCCCGCCGACTTTGCTGATCTTGAGGTTGAAGGCCTCGAGCCCGCCGGCGGCCGCCGCGCGCAGGAGCGACGGCACGTCGGTGATGACTTCGTCGAGCACCATCGGCAGCGTCGTGTGCCGGCGCACCGCGAGACACTCCTCGAGCGTGGCGCACGGCTGTTCCAGGTACACGCGCGGGAGCTCATCTAGGAGCCGCGCCGCGACGATCGCGTCCTGCAGGACCCAGCCGCCGTTCGCGTCCGCGATCACGACGTCGTCGTCCCCGGTCGCCTCGAGCACGCGCCGCACCCGCGCGAGGTCCTCGTGCGGCCGGCCGCCGACCTTGAGCTGGAAGCGGTGGATGCCCTCGGCCCGGCGCGCCGCTGCGTAGGCCGCCATGTCGGCGGGCGTCCCGAGCGGCACCGCGATGTAGAGTGGATACTGCTCCTGCCGCCGGCCGCCGAGCAGGGCCGCGATCGGACAGCCGGTCGCGTGCCCGAGCAGGTCCCAGCACGCGATGTCGATCGGGCTCTTCGCATAGGCGTGTCCGCGCAGCGCGCCGTCGAGCCGGTCGTTGACCGGTCCCACGTGGCGCGGGTCCGCGCCGAGGAGCGCCGGCGCCATCTCGCGAATCGCGGCGCGCGCCCCCTCGGCAAAGCCCGGCAGGTAGGTCGTCCCGAGGGGACACACCTCGCCCCACCCCTCCGCGCCCTCGTCGGTGATCAGGCGAACCACGGTGCTCGGGAGGGCGGCGATTTCCCGGCCGCCCGACATCACGTAGGTCCCGTGGACGTAGTGCAGGTCGTAGCCGTAGACCTCAACGCGAACGATCTTCACGCGTCAGCCCGTCGGCTTAGATTTCATGGTGGCCGGCGGAGGCAGCAGACGCTTCGAGACGCGGCACACCATCGTGTAGGCGGGATCGTAGATGTTGCCGAGATCGTACCGGCCGGCCTGCCCGAGCAGCACGTGCGCGCCGCGCGCGTCGAGCCCGTAGCCGTCGACGAGCCAGCGCACCATCTCCGTCGTCGCGTGCTGCACGCACTGGTCGAGCGGCCTCGCGTTGCCGAGGGTGAAGATCTCGTCGGCGGTCTCGCCGCGCGGCCACGCGATCGGCGCGCGCTTCGTTAGGGTCACCGTGAAGCGGACGTCGAACGAGATCTCGACACCGGTGCCGACGATCTCCCCGTCGCCCTGCACGGCGTGGCCGTCGCCGATGTAGAACAATGCCCCCGGCGCGAAGACCGGAAAGTGCGCGGTCACGCCCTCCACGAACCCGCGGTAATCCATGTTGCCGCCGTGCGTCGAGGACGTCGCGGTGGAGATCGCCTGGCCCCAGGCCGGCGCGACGCCGAAGCAGCCCACCATCGGCGCGAGCGGCAGCGTGAAACGCCCCAGGCGCGTCTCCGGCTCGAGCAGCACCGCGGTGCCGGCCTCGACGTCGACGTCCCAGCGGCCCTGGGCCGGCCCCGGCGCTTCGGCGACGGCATCCGGGTCGAGCACGTTGGGCGCGATCGCCGTGGCGCTCCAGCCCCAGCGCCGGTTCGGGCGCAGGACCTCGAGCCGCACGCTGAGCCGGTCGCCCCGTTCGGCGCTCTCCACGAAGAACGGGCCTGTCTGCGGGTTCCCGGGCGGGGTGACGCGCTCGCCGGACGCGTCCTGCCCGCGCGCGTCGACGGTGGTCGTCTCGACGGTGTCGCCGGAGGCCACGACGAGCGCGGCCTCCCGCGTGGCCATGGTCGTGTGGTAGGCCCGCGGGACGAACCGGTGCACGGCCATCGTGTGGGCTCGGCCTTACGCCGGGCCGGCCGGCTTCGCGCCGATCCCGCGCATGAACCGGTCTTTCACGAGCACGGGGTCGCGCTCGGGGCGCGCGGCGCCCGGCTCCTGATTCACGAGGGCCCCGATGAAGCGCGGACCGCGTCCCGTGATCGCCTCGCCCACCAACCGCTCGAACTCCGCCTCGTCCCGCGCCCAGGCGCTCTGGACGATGCCGGCTCCGCGCGCCACGGCGACGAGATCGGTTGCCTCGGCGGTGGCGGCCGTCTGGCCGCCGGTGATCTGATACGTCCCGTTGTCCCAGACGATGACGGTGAGGTTCTGGGGCGCGACCATCGCGACGGTGGCCAGCGCGCCGAGGCTCATCAGCACCGAGCCGTCGCCTTCGATCGCGAACACCCGGCGCGAGGGCTGCGCGAGCGCCACGCCGAGCGCGATCGGCACGGCGAGGCTCATGCTGCCCAGCATGTAGAAGTTTTCCGGCCGCGGGCCGGCCGCGAACAGATCGAAGTTCGCGTTCCCGATGCCCGCCACGACGATCTCGCCGTGCGTGAGGCGCCCGACGAGCCGCCGCGTCAGGTCGAGCCGGCTCATCACTTTGCCGCCCACCTTGCCGCGGAGTTCCGTGCGCGTTGCGTCCATGGCGCCCCTCCTACCCTTCCATCTTGCCGCCGGTCAATCTCGGCGACAGGATCAGCACCGCGGGCTGCTGGGTGCGGTGGCACTGATGGAGGCTGCGGGTAACGAGAAACTCGACCTCGTCTTCACGCTCGAGCGTGACGTGCGGGATCCCGAGCGCGTCCAGCGCCGGACGGATCACCCGGGAGATCGGCACCTGAACCGCGTTGAACTCGCCGAGCACGCCGCGCTCCGAGACCACGAGGACGACCGGCAGCTGGTACGGCACCAGCAGCGACGCGAGCGCGTTGGGGATGTTGCCGAACCCGCTGCTCTGCATCAGCACGGCGGACGGCGTCCCGCCGAGCGAAGCGCCGGCGGCGATGCCCACCGCCTCCTCCTCGCGCGTCGCGGAGAACGCGGTGACGTTGGGGTGCGCCTGAAACCCGTCGATGAGCGGGATCAGGACCTTGTCCGGCACGTACGTGACGAGCCGGATCCCCCGCTCGGTGAAACACGAGATCAGCGTGCCGGGCCACTCGCTCATGCTTTCCTCCGATTTGAACGCCGCCGATCTGAACGCCGCCGATCTGAAAGTCGCCGATCTGGATGCCGCGGATTCGTTTCGGGCCGCCGCGGTTCCATCTCCTCCCCGCTGCCGTCGAGGAGCCGCTGCTGCTCCTCCCATAGGCGGTAGAGCGGGGCCGACGTGTCGAGCGCCACATCGTCGAGATGGACGAGCCCGTCTTCGGGCACCGCGCGGACCACGCGCGCCCCGTGCGATAGGCCGATGGGGAGCAGCCGTTCCCGCGATGCGGCGACGGCATCGTCGGCCAATCCGTACACCGTAGAGCCGCCTTCGCCGTCGAGCACGTCGCCGGGCCGCAGCGCGCGCTTGGCGGCCGACACGACGGCCGCGCACGGGACCGGCCGCGGCGTGCCCGTGGGCGCGCCGTCGAGCACCGCCCGGGCCGCGCTGATCGGCAGTTCGAGGCCGACGAGATGGTACGGGCGGTAGAACGACGCGTACCGGCCGGTTCCGTCGACGGAGAGACCGTAATCGCGGAAGGCGCCCCGCACGTACGGACGCGGCGACGTGAAGACGACGTACACGCCCCACCGCAGATCGTTCGGCACCGGCTGCCCGTCGCGGTCGATGGAACTGACGACCTCCACGACGCCCGACCGGCCGAGGATGCCGCCGTCCTCCTTCGGCTTGAGCACCTCCGGAAGCCGGTCGGTGCCGACCGGCGGAAAGTGCATGCCGCGGATGTCTGGATGCAGGCCGGTCATGTTGGCTACGGCGGCCATCTCGATCGCCGATTTCGTCCCGTCCATGAACGAGTTGTACATCTTGGGATTGAGCCCGGCGTTGGCGTGCCCGGGCATGCCGTAGCGCTCCCAGATGTCGTCGGGGACGCCCTTGCGGTAGGCCGGGAGGTACTTCGTACCCTTCCCCGCCGCGACGACCTCGAGCCCCAGCGCCGTGGCCCAGTCATAAAGTTCGTAGATCAGCGCCGGCTGGTCGCCGTAGGCGGCCGAGTACACGACGCCGGCCGCATCCGCGGCGCGGCGCAGTACTGAGCCGACGAGCACGTCGGCCTCGACCGTCACCATGACGACGTGGCGGCCGCGGCGGATCGCCGCCTGGGCGGTGGCGGACGCGGCCTCGGGGCTGCCGGTCGCGTCCACGACGACGTCTACGTCGCTTTCGACGAGGACCGCCGCGTCGGCGGTAACGACCGAGTCCCCGCGCGCGATGACCGGATTGGCGAGGGCGGCGCGGCCGGCTTCGACGACCCGGTCGCCGGTGACGCCGCCGTGGGCGAGGGCGGTGCGGGCGCGGGCCACGTCGAGATCGGCGACGACCGACGGACGCATGCCGCGCATCGCGGCGAGCTGGCAGATGATCATGGTCCCAAACCGCCCGGCGCCGACGACGCCGACCCGGATCGGACGGCCGTCGCGCTCGCGGGCCGCCAGACGTTCGCTCAGCATGAGGACCTCCCCACCGTGATGATCGGAATGGATCGAAGGAGCGGCCGCCGGCGGGCGGCGAGAGACGCCGCGGCCGGCTGGCACTGCCAGCCGGCCGCGCGTGCATCTACCCCGCTACTTCGTCACGCTGCCCGAGCGCGTCCTCAGTGCATGTGTCCGCAGCCGCACCCGCCGCCACAGCACCCACCCGACGCCGGCCCTTCGCCCGCGTCCGGCGACCCGGCTCGGGCGCCGGTCATTACCATCACGGGTGTGAACACGCGCTTTGCCGCCGCCTTACCGCACTTGGGGCAGGCCGGCAGTCCCCGGCCCTCGTACTCGGCCACCGTCGCGATGATCTCGAACTCATGGCGGCACGATGCGCAGCGAAACACGTACGTCATCAGCGATCACCCATCCCCGCGGCGTCCTGCACGAACGGTGGGTTCGGCCGCCGGCGGGTGTTCTCCTCCGGCCGCGCCGACCACACGCGTTACTCCTCGGTGATCTCCCAGGCGTGGGAGATTTCAACACATCCCTTGAGCGTCTGTGCGATGGGGCAGCCCCGCTCGAATACGGCCAGCGCACGTTCCGCGTCCTCGCGTTTGCCCTTCGGGATGCGGAGATGGTAGGTCACGCGCATCGTCGTCAGACGCATCACGCGGTCCGGCGCCTCGATCGTGCCTTCCGCCTCGGTCCAGAGCTTGTCCGGGTGACTCGGGATCCCGCGCGCCTCCAGCGCGCCCGCCAGGGTGCCCGTCAGTCAGCCCGCCGCGGCGCCGACGAGGTGGTCGAGGGTGCTCGGCAGCTCCTCCTCGGGCTCCATCTTGTAGAACGCCTTGATGCCGGTGTTGACGCCGTAGCGGATCGGATCGGGAAAATCCCCGAGGAACGCCCGCCGGTTGGGCCGCTTCTCCTGATACACGCGGGCCCGCGCGAGGTGGACAACGCTCATCGTGTCGCCTCCTTCTTCCGCCCGGCGGCTGCCGGGCAACACACTGCGGTCAATCGTCGCCGCGCGTCAAGCGTGGCGGCTCGGTGTAACCCTATGATAAAGGAAGCGCGGCGGTGGCGGGGGTCAGCGCCCCGTCCAGCGGGGCGTGCGCTTGTCGAGGAACGCGGCGACGCCTTCCTGGAAGTCGGCGCTGTTGTAGCACATGCTGATGATGTCATGGCCGCGATCGTCGGGGATCAGCCGGTTGACGACCCGGCGGACGGCTTCCTTGCTGGCACGGAGCGTCAGCGGCGGCGCCGCCGCGATGGCCTCGGCGAGTTCGCGGGTGCGCGCGTCGAGGACCTCCGGCGGGACGACCTCGTTCACGAGCCCCCACGCGAGCGCTTCGCGCGCTTCGACATGACGGGCCGTAAAGATCATTTCCTTGGAGCGGGCCGGTCCGATCAGGGAGACCATGCGGGCGTAGTTGTTCATCGACAGACAGTTGCCGAGCCGGATGACCGGAATGCCGAACCGCGAATCCTCGGAGGCGATCCGAAGGTCGCACGTCATGGCGATCCCCATGCCGCCGCCGACGGCGAAGCCGCGGATCGAAGCGATCGTCGGCTTGCTGACGGCGTCCAGCCGGCCGGTCACCGCGTCGATGCGCTCTTCGTAATCGATGCCGGCCTGTGGGTTGCCGCGGAACGCCGGAAACTGCGAGATGTCGGTGCCGGAGATGAACGCGCGGCCGCCGGCGCCCGTCACCACAAGTACGCGGATGCGGTCGTCGCGGTCGACCTCCTCGCAGATCTCGACGAGGCGCTGGTACATCGCCCACGTCATCGCGTTCCGCTGTTCGGGGCGGTTGACGGTGAGCCGCGCCACCCCGCTTTCAACTTCGAACAGCATGTGGGACCCGCCCGGCGCGCCCGCACCGGACGTCGATGCGGCCGGGGCCGCCTGTCGATCGGAGCTCGGGGGGGTGGGCAACCTAGCCGGCCTTGGCCGTGTCGGGCGGCGCGGGTGATTCGGCCGCGGGCTCCCGGCGCTCCGGGGTGCCGGCGTCCTCGCCGCGGCCCGATGCGTCGCCGGTCCCGGCGGGCGCGGCGTCCGGCTGTGCCCCCTGCTCCGGCGTGGTGACCGCGCGGCGCAGCAGATCGCCGGCGATGTCGCCGATGGTGACGCGGCCCGACGGCTCCTGGCTCGAGATGTAGTCCTTGACCTGCTGGCGTTCGCGCACCCGCGCGAGCCGCTTCAGGCTGAGAATCATGCGCCGCTCTTCGATCCGGACCTCGGTGATCAGCGCGTCGACCGTCTGCCCCACGGTCAGGACGTCTTCGACCTTGCCGATGCGCTTGTCCGCCATCTCCGAGATCGGAATGAACGCGTCCACCTCGCCCAGGCGTACGAAGGCTCCCGACGCGACGGTCCGCACCACCTTGCCGGACACCGTCTGCCCCGGCTTGTACGCGTCGCCGAGATGCTGCCAGGGGTCCGGCAGGATGTGCTTGAGCCCGAGCGAGATGCGCCCGGCCTCGCGGTCCACGCGGAGCACCGCGACCTTGAGCCGCTGTCCCCGCCGAACGACCTCCGACGGGTGTTTAATGTAGGTCCACGACATCTCGCTGACCGGCAGGAGGGCGTCAACGCCGCCGATGTCCACGAACGCGCCGAAATCGGTCAGGCGCTTGACCGTGCCTTCGCGAATCTCGCCTTCCTCGAGGGAGGTCAGGACCTCGCCGCGCCGCTTCGTACGCTCTTCCGCGACCGCCGCCTTGTGCGAGAGAATGACACGGCCCTTGCCGCGGTCGACCTCGATGACCTTGAGGGGAATGCTCTGACCGACCAGCGACTCGAACTGCCGGCCCTTCGCCTCCGACAGATCGACGTGGCTGCCGGGCACGAACCCGCGCATCCCGAGGTCGACGACAAGCCCGCCTTTGACCTTGTCGACGACCATCGCGTGCAGCACCACGCCGTCCCGGTGGGCCTCCTGGATTCGGTCCCACGCGCGGGCGAGATCCGCGCGCTTCTTGCTCAACAGAATGTTGCCTTCTTCGCCCTCGACCTTCATCACGTAGACGTCGATCTTGTCGCCGACCGTGATGCCTTCAACGGCGTCGCCGTGCGCCGAGAGCTCCTTCGGAGGAATGAAGCCTTCGGACTTGGCGCCGACGTCCACCAGGACGCCCTCGCTGTCCACGCGGACGACCGTGCCCTGCACGATCTGCCGCTCGGTCAGCGACGCCATCTGGGCGAGGTCGACGTCGTCCCCCTGCGTCCGCGGTGCCTTCTCGTCGATCATGGAGCAACCACCCTCCCAGTTCCGCGGCGGGAACGCGCGCGGCGCGTTCGCGGCCGGGATGTCATTGGTTCTCTGGACCGTTCATCGCTCCTGCCCCGTCTGCGAACAGCGTCCGCAGCGACTCCGGCAGCCGCCGCACGCGCCCCGTGCGGTCGACGGCCGCGTGGACCGTCCACCCGTCCGCGAGCACGACGCCGTCGGCCGCCCGCACCAGGTCATAGCCGAACGACAGGCGCGCCGGTCCGAGATCCCGAAGGCGCGTGCGAAGCGTGAGGACGTCGTCGTACCGGGCCGGGTGCCGGTAGCGGCAGTGCGCCTCGATCACAACGAGGAGCCATCCGTCCTCCTCGAGCTGGGCGTACGACCGCCCGCACGCCCGGATGTATTCCGTGCGGCCGGCCTCGAACCACACGAGATAGCTCGCGTGGTGGGCCACCCGCATCTGATCCGTCTCAGCGTAGCGTACCCGAATATCGAGCTCCGAAATGTACACCGGGGACCTCCAACCGCTGCGGCAACGCTGGGTTCGACAATGCGGCGGACGAGGTCCTGCCCTGTCATACGGAGGCCGCCGCCGTCCGGTTCTAACAACGGCACGGCCCCGCCGGGCGGCGGCGCGGGCGTCGGCGTCGCGCTGCCGGGACGGGGCCGTGGTTGGAACGATGTGAGCGGTTAGCGCACGCGCGCGGCCGGCACGCCTCGCAGTTCGCCCGCGCGTTGGGTCGCGCGCGCGATCGCGCGGACGACCGTCTCCTCGAATCCGCCTTCCTTGAGCACTTCGACGCCGGCCATCGTCGTGCCCCCCGGAGAGGTGACCCGGGCGCGGAGGACGGCGGGATCGTCTCCGGTCTCGACCAGCATCTTTCCCGCGCCGAGCACCGTCTGCGACACGAGCTCGAGGGCGACCTCGCGCTCCAGACCCTCGCGCCGAGCGGCCTCGAGCATCGCCTCGGCCAAGAGGTACACGTACGCCGGGCCGCTGCCCGACAGCCCGGTCACCGCATCGAAGAATCGCTCCGGCACCTCCACGACGCGCCCGACTGCCTCGAACAGCGTGCGCGCCACGTTCATGTGCGCGTCACCGGCGTGGCGGCCGGCGCAGATCGCGGTCGCGGACGCCCCGACGGCGGTCGACGTGTTGGGCATCGCGCGGACCGCCGCGACCGAGCCGAGGGCGGTCTCGATCGTCTCGAGCTGTATCCCCGCTGCGACGGAGATGACCAGGTGCCGCGCCTCCACGTGCCCCGCGATTTCGCTCAGCACATCCGGCACCGCGGACGGCTTCACGGCGATGACGATGACGTCGGCCTCGCGGATGAGCCGCGCCTTGTCCCGGGTCGTGACGACGGACCACTCACGGGCCAACCGCGCCAGGCGGACATCGTTGCTGCGGTTGGTAACGAGGCAGCGCGCCGGCGTCACCACGTCGCGGCGAAGCAGGCCGCGCACGAGTGCGTCCACCGCGTTGCCGGCGCCGATGAATCCGATCGTCCCATCCCACCTCATGGCCGTTTCCTCCGTAAAAACAAATCGCCCCTCTCGCCAAAGGGCGAAAGGGACGCTTCCGCGGTACCACCTTTGTTCTTCGACCGGTCCCGGCCGGGGCCGTTCGAAGCACTCATCGCTGTCTCGGGCGGACCCGGCGTCCGTTTCGACGACCCCCCGTATCACGTGCGGGGCCGCACCTCGGACGCGGCGTCAGGGGTGGGTTCGGACGTGCCCGCGGCGGCCCTTTCACCCGAGGAGCCGCTCTCTCGATCGCGGACGAAACGCCCTACGTCCCCGTCACTGCCTTCCGTATTGTGCAGCGCATTATAACACCGGCCGGGGGCGTTAGCAAGGTCGGCCGGCTCCCGAGGCGCCCGGCGCCGGTATCACCGAAACCGTGAGAACGCGTACAGACAGAGCGCGTACAACGCGGCCACGACCCCGCTGCCGGCAAGCGTGGTCGCCGCCGGATTACGCCCCTCGGGCTGCAGCCACCAGGTGAAGCGGCGGCTCACCCACGGGACCAGCCAGTTCAACAAAGTGACGCTGACGACGTTGCCGATGAACAGCGTGAGCCAGAACGGCACATGCGCCCGCCCCATCAGGATCGGGGTCGCGATCCACGCGCCGAACAAGAAGACCACCGGATAGAGCATCAGGATGACGAGCATGTTTTGCTTCCAGGCCGGCGCGCGGGACGCGCCCTCGGCCCCGACCGGGAACCAATGATCGAACCCGGTCCTGACCGTCCGGAGATGCACGTCCGCGGTGAAGACGTCCGCCTCGTCGAGCAGTTTCCGCCGTTCCGGTGACTGCAGCCATGTCTGAAGATTGGCATCGGAGTCGAACCGTAAGATGGCCACCCAATCTTCCTGCACGCCGGGGATCGGCGGTTCAAACCGGTACCCCTGAAAGCCCGGGGACTTGGCCTGGGCTCGAGCAATCCGCCGCTCCCAGGCGCGGAACGCATCCTCTTGTCCCGGCTTCACCCGGGTGGAGATCACCGCCGACACCGGAGCGGGCAGCACGCCCGAGTCGCCATCGGTGACGAGGTGGATGTCGTCCTGACCGAGCAGCATCGGCTGGGCCTCTTCGACCAGACCCAACCGTTGGTCCGAGCGCAACCACGCCAGCGCGGCCGCGGCGGCGGTGAAACGCTGGAGGATGACCCAGTCGATCTGCGCCGGCGGGCTGGGCGGGATCACCGTCTGCTTGACGAACCCCGGGGTCGCCGCGACGATCGTGCTGATGTGATCCTGCCACGTCGCGAAGGCGCCCTCCTGACCGGTCCGGACCCGCGTCTGGGTCACGATCGTGACTGCGGACGGGTCCGAGCGTGCCTCGCTGGAACGCGACGCCATCGATCAGCGCTCGCGCGCGACCGCGGGCCGCAAGGGCCGAGCCGCTGAACGGGGGGCGCCCGGCCGGGCGTCTCCGGCGTCGCTCGCCTCGAGGTGCTCGGACACAACGTCCGGTGTCAGCGGCAGGTGGGCCAAGCGGACCCCGGTGGCATGGGCAATGGCGTTCGCCACGGCGGGAGCGACGGGATTGATCGCGCACTCGCCCTGTGATTTGGCGCCCAGCGGGCCGATCGTATCGTGCGTGTCGGCAAAATAGACTTCGGTGCGCGGGACGTCCGCAAAGGCGGGGATGCGGTAGTTCCGGAGCGCTGGGTTCACCATCGTGCCGTCGCGATCGTGGACCATGTGCTCGTAGAGCGCCCATCCGAACCCCATGGCGACGGCGCCGTCGATCTGCCCCCGGCATTGCTCTGGATTGATCAGCCTCCCGATGTCCGCGCCGTGCACGCTGTGCAACACCCGCACCTCGCCCGTGACGCGATGCACGGCGACGCGGACACCGTGCGCGTTGAAGGCCACCGTGCGCGGCGACAAGTACGCCTTCCGCCTCGCTTCGAAGCGGTGGCCGTCACGTGTGCCCGCCGCGTGCAAATCCGCGAGCGACATCCGCCGGTCCCCGCAGACGACGGCATCGCCCTCGAGGCGGCACTCCGCCGCCGTCCCGGTGAGATGACTGGCGTACTCGACAATGTTGGCGCGCAGCTGCGCGGCCGTCAGCGCCACGGCCTGACCGGCGACGACCGTCCCCGTGCTGGCAAAGGTGCCGGTGTCGAAGGGGGTCAGGTCGGTATCGGCGTTGATGATCGCAATGCGATCCGCGCGCGAGCCGAGCAGGGACGCGGCGATCTGACGGTGCGAGGTCACCGACCCGTTGCCCATCTCCGTCGAGCCGACGGCGAGGTGATAGCGTCCGTCGGGCAGCAGCGTCATCGTGGCCGCCGACCGGTGTTCCGTGGGGGGGCCGGAGTCCAGCATGGCCAGGGCGATGCCGCTCCCCTCCGCCCACTCGCCGCCGCCGGGCTTTGGCGCTCCGCGTCCGCTCGCCAGCGCCTCTTCCACACGGTCCAGGCACTGGTCGAGCCCATAGCTGCCGAAGTCCACGTCCATCGGATCGTTCCATACCGACTGCATCCAGTCGCCGGGCCGGATCATGTTCTTGCGGCGGATCTCGAACGACCCCATGCCGAGCAGGGTCGCCAGTTCCTCCATCGCGCACTCGATGGCGAAGGTGCTCTGGGACGAACCGTAGCCGCGAAAACCGCCGCCCGGCACGATGTTCGTATAAACCGCATACCCGTCGGCCTTCTTGTTGGCGCACCGGTACATCGTGAGCGGGTTGCCGAGCGCCGCCGCGAGCGTCTCACTGGCGTGGCCGCCGTACGCGCCGGTGTTGGACACGATGCGGACTTGAATCGCGGTCAAGGTACCGTCGCGCTTGGCGCCCAGCTTGACGTGCGTGGTCATCTGATGACGGGTCGCCGCGCCGATGAATTCCTCCTCGCGGGTCCACTCCCACATCACGGGGCGTCCGGTCCGGAGCGTGGCGAGGACGCACAGGTCCTCCGAGAGCATCTCCTGCTTGCCGCCGAACCCGCCGCCGACCCGCTCGGTGAATACGTGCACGGTGTGGGGAAACAGCCCGAAGATGTGGCAGAGCTTTTGCTTGGCGATGTGCGGCGCCTGGGAGCTGGTACGGACGTGCAGCCGGCCGTCGTCGCCTCTCCACGCGACGGAGCCGTGCGTCTCTAAGTGTACATGCTGGACCCTGGACGTCGAGTACGTCCGCTCGTGGACGGCGTCCGCGGCCGCGAAGCCGTCCGCGACGCTGCCGACCTCGCCGCGGATGGCCACGTAGATGTTCCCCTTGGCCTCCCCGCCCTTCTCGTGCAGCACCGGCGCCCCCGGCTCCATCGCCTGCTCCGGGTCGAACACCGCGGGCAGGACCTCGTACTCGACGGCCAGCAGCCGGCACGCGGCTTCGGCGGCGCCTTCGGTCTCGGCGACGACGGCGGCGACGCGTTGCCCGGCGAACCGCACGACGGTGTCGAGGACGTGCGTATCGTCCGGATCCACCAGATGGTCCTCGTGGAGCGCCGTGCTGAAGAGCCGGCGCGGGACATCTTCCCACGTGAAGACTTCGACGACGCCCGGCACCGCCAGGGCCTTCGTCCGATCGATCCCGAGGATGTGCGCGTGCGCGTGCGGGGACCGCAGGACCTTGAGGTGCAGCAGTCCGTCCATCGCGGTGTCCATCGTGTAGCGGGCGCGGCCCGTGACGATCGACTCCCCGAACGGGTTCTGAAGGCTCGCGCCGCAGGCGCGGCCCGCGACGTCGTCCTCGGCCGATACGACGCCGTGCAGGGCGTCGTCGATGCTGCGGTATCCGGTGCACCGGCACAGGTTGCCCTTGAGCACGCGCGGCAGCTCCTGCCGCGCCTGATCGTCGAGGGACGCGGCCGTCATGATCTGCCCCGCCGTGCAGAAGCCGCATTGAAAGGCCTGCGCATCGAGAAACGCCTGCTGCATCGGGTGCAGGGCGCCGTTCTCCGGCGCGAGCCCCTCGATCGTCGTGACGTCGCGTCCGGCCGCCCGAAAGGCGGGCATGAGGCAGCTGTGCACCGGCGTGCCGTCGAGCCAGACGGTGCATGCGCCGCAGTCGCCCGCGTCGCAGCCCTTCTTCACGCCGAACCATCCGCGCTCGCGCAGGAACGTGCGCAGACACTGGCCCGGCTGTGGTTCGGCGGAAAACCGCTTGCCGTTGACCGTGAAGTTCATCGCCCGCCTCCCTCTCCGGCGAGTTCCGCCCGGATCTGCTCGGCGTAGTAGTACGTGAGGCGGCGCCGGTGCCGCGGGGTCCCGTGCACGTCGTCGAAGTACCCGTCGGCGGGGATCGCGGCGTCGATCGCGTCCCGCACGTCGCCGGCGGCCGGCGCCCGGTCGAACCGGAGCTGCACGGGCCGCGGCGTCGCCGCCGTCACGGTGATCAGGAGCTCCCCGCCGCCCGCGCCCTGTGTGCCGATCAGGAGCACGCTCGACCGTCCGAGGTTAGTAAGGGAGAACCGGCGGAACGCGAAGCGCGTGGAGAGCGCCCGGGCGGGGAGCCGGATGCTCCGCAGCAGCTCTCCCGGCCGGAGCACGTTCGCATGGTTGCCGGTGACGAACTCTACGGCCGGGACCTCCCGGGGCGCGGCGCCCCGCGGCCACAGCGTGTACGTTCCCTCGAGCGCAACCGTCAGCGAAATCATCGGGCCGGCCGGCAGCGACATGCAGATGTTTCCCCCGACCGTCGCTTCGTTCCAGATCTTGAACGAGGCCAGCAGCGAGCGGCAGCACTCCCGGAAGAGCGGCGCCGCCGTCCATGCCTTCGGCGCGATGAACCGGTCCAGCTCGACGATGCGGCAGGTCGCCGCGATGTCGAGCCCGGCGGCCGAGGTTTCGAGCGCGGGCCAGCGGAGCGATTCGAGATCGACGAGCGTGTCGACGGCCCACTGCGGCTCCGAGAACAGCCACGTCCCGCCGGCGAGCCACGCATGCCCGGGCCGCCAGGTCGCGATCTCGTCCGCCGACGACGGGCGCTTGACTTCCTTGATCGTGTTGAGATTCATCCGCCGCACCTCACCCGATGTCGTCGAGCGCGCCCCATGCCGTTGCGCCGTCTCACGCGGACCGCTCGGCCAGCCGCGCGGCGTTGCGATTGTGCGCCGCTACGACGGGGCCCATGTCGAGGGTCGTCAATCTTCCCTGATCGACGATCAGGCGGCCGCCGACCACCGTGTGCCGGGCGCCCGTGGGCGCGCAGAAGACGATCGCGGCCGCGGGATCGCTCAACCCACCCGCGTAGCCGATCGCGTTGAGATCGAGAGTAAAGAAATCGGCGCACTTGCCGGGCGCAAGCTGGCCGATGTCGGTCCGTCCCAGCACGGCCGCCCCGCCGATCGTCGCGATCTCGAGAGCTTCGCGCGCGGTCATCCACTCTGTGTCCCTGAGTGGATCCGAGGTGTTCAGCACGGTCTCCGGTCCCGCGGGCGGAGGGAGGCCCATCTTCAGGCGCGCGAGCAGCATCGCCTCGCGCACTTCGACCAGCAGATTTGAGCCGTCGTTGCTGGCGGCCCCGTCGACGCCGAGCCCGGTCCGAACACCCGCAGCGAGATACTTCTTTACCGGCGCGATGCCCGAGGCCAGCCGCATGTTGGACGATGGGCAGTGGCAGACCCCGGCTCCCCGCCCGGCAAAGAGACGGACCTCGTCGTCGTTCACGTGCACCGCGTGGGCGTACCAGACGTCCTTATCGACCCAGTTGAGCGAATCCAGGTACGCGACCGGACGCAGCCCGGCGTGCTGGAGCGTGTAGCGCTCCTCGTCCAGCGTCTCGCACAGGTGGGTGTGGAGCTTGACCCCGTACTCCCGGGCCAGCGCCGCCGACTCGCGCATCAGATCGGCCGTGACCGAAAACGGCGAGCACGGCGCGAGCACCACCTGCACCATCGATCCCGGCTTCGGGTCGTGGAACTGTTGAATGGCCCGGACCGAGTCGGTGAGAATGGCCTGCTCGGACTCGACGCAGTCGTCCGGCGGCAGGCCGCCTTTGGACTGCCCGAGCGACATGCTGCCCCGGGAGACGACGAAGCGGATGCCGAGTTCGGCGGCGGCGTGAATCTGATCGTCGACCCTGCACCCGTTCTGGAAGACGTACGCGTGGTCGAACACAGTCGTGCAGCCCGACAGCGCCAGCTCGGCGCATCCGACGAGGACCGCGGTGCGCGTGTCCTCCGGGGTTCGGCTCGCCCACACACGGTAGTGGGCCCCGAGCCAGCGAAAGAGGTTGGTATTCTGGCCTGCCGGCAGGTTCCGGGTCAGAATCTGGTCCAAGTGGTGATGGCAGTTGATCAGTCCGGGGAGGACGATGTGGCCGCGGAGATCGAGCACGACGTCCGCCGTGCCGGGCAACTTCGCCGTCGGCCCAACCTGCTCGATCATCCCGTCGCGCGCGAAGAGCCCCGCGTCTTTCAACTCCCGGCGTTGTCCGTCCATGGTCACGAGCACGTCGGCGTTCTTGGCGAGCAATGTTGCCATGCATCCCTCCGGGCGCGTACCCCTAGTGCGTGGTTTTATTCGAGGATCGGGGTCAGATCCTAGGGGTTCAGCCCGTGACGCTTGACTCCCTCCCCTCCAAGATTATCTCTTGGCGATGGCGGGCGGCTATTTCACGGCCGGAGGCGTGTACGGCGTGCCGGCGCCCTTCTCGCACAACGACTTGAGGCTGTTGAGGTAGTAGCCCCAGTTGAAGTTGTAGGTGCCGTACACCTCGTCCGACAGTTCCCGCGCGTAGTCCTGACGGAACATCAGCAGCGTCTCGCCGTCGCGGGCCTCAAGCGCGAAGCTGAACGTGTTGTCGAGCCAGTTCGCGTGGCCCCCGACGCAACGCCACTCGATGCGCCGGTTCCGCTCGAGCCGCGTCTGCTTCATCTCCGGGTTGAAGTCGCCCCCAAACGTGAACCGGATGACCCCGCCCTCCCCCGGCTCGACCGCCGCCTTCTTCGTCCACCACCCGGTCAGCCCGGCCTCCGTGGTGAGCGCGTCGTAGACGGGGGACGGCGCCGCGCCGACGGACACGGCGTGGATGATCTCCCTCATCGCTGCACCTCGCTCGGAACGTGTCGGTGGGGAAGAATCATTCAACCGCACGGTTGAACGTATCACGCTCCCGCGCGACTGTCAACGAGCGCGCCATCCCGCCGCGCTCCACGCCGCGCGGAGGCGCGCCGGAGGAAACGTCGTGTCCGCGGCCGGAAGTAGAGGCTTGCGGCGGCGGGAAGCCGCCGACCATCTCCGCGCGACAAGCGGACCGAGGTGACACAGCGTGAGCGAACGGATCGGGTTCATCGGGCTGGGGATCATGGGCAAGCCGATGGCCGGGCATCTCGTCAAGGCCGGCCACACGGTGACGGTGTGGAACCGTACCGCGTCCAAGGCGGCCGACCTGGTGAAGGCCGGCGCGCGGCAGGCCGCCTCGCCCAAGGACGTGGCCGCGCAGTGCGACATCACCATCGTCATGGTCGCCGATACCCCCGACGTACGACAGGTCGTGATGGGCGCGAACGGCGTCCTGGAAGGCGCCCGCCGGGGCAGCGTGGTCGTGGACATGAGCACGATCTCGCCGGTCGCGACGCGGGAGATCGCGAAGGCCCTGGCCGAGCGCGGCGTCGAGATGCTCGACGCGCCGGTCTCCGGCGGCGAAAAAGGCGCGATCGAAGCCACGCTCTCGATCATGGCCGGGGGCAAGCCGGAGATCTTCGAGCGGGCGCTGCCCGTCTTCCAGCAGCTGGGCAAGAACATCGTCCACATCGGGGATCACGGCGCCGGTCAGGTCACCAAGGCGTGCAACCAGCTCGTGCTCTCGCTCACCATTCTCGGCGTCGCCGAGGCGATCCATCTCGCGCGCAAGGCCGGCGTCGACCCGGCCAAAGTGCGGTCGGCGCTGCTCGGCGGCTTCGCGCAGAGCCGGGTGCTGGAGCTGCACGGCCAGCGGATGCTCGACGAGAACTACGCGCCGGGCTTCCGCACGCGCCTCTACCATAAAGACATGGGCATCGTCACCGAAACCGGCCGCGCGCTCGGGATGCCGCTCCTCGGGGCCGGCCTCGCCGCGCAGCTCTACCAGATCGCGATGAACGAAGGGCTGGCGGAGATGGACTACTCGGTGCTGGCGAAGGTCATCGGAGAGCTCGGCGGCGCCAAGCGAGCCGGGGCTTAGACCTCCGGCTCCAGCACGATTTCCATCTCGCCCGCCTTGGTGCCGGGCTTCGGGAGGAACGCGGTTGCGGTCGGCTTGAACCCCGGCACCGCCACGCGCACGTGGATATGCGGCTGGCCGAAGCTCGAGCCGGGGAAGTCCGTCTCGAACCGGAACCGCCCCGTCCCGTCGGTGACCACGGTGCCGCGATGAATCGTGTCGTAGGATCCGTTCGGGCCGGCGTGCCAGATTTCGACGCGCACCCGCGCCAGCGGCGCGCAGTCGATCCCGGAACGGACGATGCCCGTGAGCACGAAGCCGCTGCCGACGTGCGACCGCACCGGCGGGTTCGGCGTGTAATTCGGGTCCATGTAGCCGTTCGGCGTGATGGGACACTTCGGAGCGGCCGCGCGGGCCGTGCCCGCGCTCCACGTCGAGACCGTGGCGGCGAAGAGGACCGCCGCGAGCGCGGCGCCCATCCGTACGACGATGCGGCTGAGACGGGGCCGGCGAGCCTGAAGAGACTTCACCGCGTCACCTCGCGTCGTTATCGTCCACCCGCGCCCGCGACGCCCGGTGCGCGGGTATGAACTCGACCGTGCGAACCATTTACACCGCCGCCGCCTATTGGTCCTGGGTCGTTCTGTTTGTCGTCTGGCTGCCCGGCTGCTTCGTCACGAAGCCCACCGTCCGGACGCCACGCCGCGGCCGCCAGATAGTAACGTCCGTGTTGCTGACCGGCGCATTCGTCTTCCTCGTCTCATCCCGCACCGCGTCGATCGGACTGCTGGCCGTTCCAATCACGCCGCGGGTGCCGCTCCTCGGCCAAATCGGGCTGGCGTTGGATCTTGCCGGGGTGGCCTTCGCCATTTGGGCCAGGCTCACGCTCGGCCGGAACTGGTCCGGCCTCATCACGGTGAAGGCGTATCACGAGCTGATCCGGACGGGCCCGTACGCCGTCGTCCGCCACCCTATCTACACCGGTCTCCTCGCCGCGATGCTGGGCACCGCGCTCACGATCGGCCGGCTGGGGGCGTACCTCGGTGTCCTGTCCGGCCTGGCCGCCCTCCTGATGCGGGTGCGCGACGAGGACGCCCTCATGGCTGAGGAATTTCCGGACGCCCACCGAACCTATCGCACGCGCACGAAGGCGCTCATCCCATTCGTGTGGTAACAGGACACCGGAGGGACGCAGCCATGGCCACCACCGGGAAGCGCACGCCGCCGGCCGGCCTGCCGCAAGACGGGCAGCCGGACCGCATCGCCGACGCCCAGGGCGAGTGGGAGTCCCGCGACGTGCGGGAGGCCGCCGAGCGGACGCCGGAGCGGCGCGACCAGTTCGAGACGCTGTCCGGCCTGCCGATGAAGCGTCTCTACGGCCCCGGCGACATCGCCGGCCTCGACTACCTCGAGGACCTGGGTTTCCCCGGCCGCCATCCGTACACGCGCGGCCCCTACCCGACGATGTACCGCGCGCGCCCGTGGACGATGCGGCAGATCGCCGGGTTCGGCACCGGCCGGGACACGAACGCGCGGCTCAAGTATCTGATCGCGCAGGGGCAGACCGGGATCTCCGTCGACTTCGACATGCCGACGCTGATGGGCTACGACTCGGACGACCCGCGCGCCCGGGGCGAGGTCGGCCGCGAAGGCGTCGCCGTGGACACGATCGAGGATCTCGACGACATCCTCGACGGCATCGACATCGGGGCGATCAGCGTCTCGATGACGATCAATCCGACCGCGTGGATTCTCTTCGCCATGTACGTGGCCCTCGCGGAGCAGCGCGGGGTGCCGGCCGGCGCGCTTTCGGGCACGGTCCAGGCCGACATCCTCAAGGAGTACATCGCCCAGAAGGAATGGATCTATCCCATCCCGGCGGGGATGCGGATCGTGCGCGACCTCATCGTCTACAGCGTGGAGCACCTGCCGCGCTACAACCCGATCAACATCAGCGGCTACCACATCCGCGAGGCCGGCGCGACGGCGGTTCAGGAGGCGGCCTTCACGCTCGCGAACGGCATCGCCTACGTCGAAGAGGTCCGGCGGACGGGCCTCGACGTCGACGCCTTTGCGCCGCGGCTGGCCTTCTACTTCATCGCCGAGCGCGACTTCTTCGAGGAGATCGCCAAGTTCCGGGCGGCGCGGCGCGTGTGGGCGCAGCTCATGCGGGAGCGGTTCGGGGCCCGCCGGCCGGAATCGATGCGCCTCCGGTTCCACTGCCAGACGGCCGGCTCGAGCCTGACGGCCCGCGAGCCGCTCAACAACATCGCGCGGACCGCGCTGCAGGCGCTTTCCGCGGTCCTCGGCGGCGCGCAGAGCCTGCACGCGAACGGCATGGACGAGGCGCTCGCGATCCCGTCGGAGCTCGCCATGAAGGTCGCGCTGCGAACGCAGCAGATCATCCTCGACGAGACGCGCGTGGCGAACACCATCGACCCGATGGGCGGCGGGTACTTCGTCGAGGCCTTGACGGACGAGGTCGAAGCGGGCATCCGGGCGTACCTGCGCCGCATCGACGATCTCGGCGGCGCGGTCGCCGCGGCCCAGCAGAATTTCTTTCAGACCGAGCTCGCCGACACCGCCTATCGCTACCACCGGCAGAAGGAGCGCGGCGAGCTGACCGTTGTCGGCGTGAACAAGTACGTCGACCCGTCGGGCGGCGACGCGCCGCTCGCGCTGCACCAGGTGGATCCCGACGTCGAAGCGCGGCAGCGCGAGCGCCTCGCCCGCGTGAAGCAGGCGCGCGACGGCGGGGAGGTGGCGCGCTGTCTCGCGGCGCTCGCGGAGGTGGCGCGCGGCGACGGCAACCTCATTCCGCCCACGATCGAGGCCGTCCGGGCCCACGCGACCCTCGGAGAAATCGTCCGCGCGGTCCGCGACGTCTTCGGCACGTACGTGGAACAGCCGGTGTTCTGAGCGGCGCGTGGCGATCTCCCAGCGGATCCGGGTCTTGATGGCGAAGGTCGGGCTGGACGGCCACGACCGCGGCGTGAAAGTCGTGGCCCGCGCGCTGCGCGACGCCGGCTTCGAGGTCGTCTACACCGGCCTCCACCGGACGCCGGAGGAGGTCGCCGTCGCCGCGGTGCAGGAGGACGTCGACGTGATCGGCGTGAGCATCCTCTCCGGCGCGCACATGGCGCTGGTGCCGCCGCTGCTCGAGGAGCTGCGCGCCAGCGACGCGGCCGACATCAAGGTCCTGGTCGGCGGCGTGATCCCCGAAGCGGACCGCACCAAACTGCGCGAGATGGGCGCCGCGGCGGTCTTTGACCAGGACACGACCACCGACACGATCGTGGAGTGGATCCGCACCCACGGCGGACGGGCCGGCCCCGGCTTCGCGGGGCGGGACGGGGCATGACCGGCGCCGCGGCGTGGCCGCCGGTCTACGACGAGGACTACCTGCCCCCGCCCGGCCAACGGTACTGGTTTCCCGAACGCGAGACGATGCCGCCGGGCGAGCGCGAGGCGCTGATTCTCGAGCGCCTGCGGGGGATCGTCCGCTGGGCGTGGGACCGCTCGCCGTTCTACCGGGAGAAGTGGACGCAGGCCGGCGTCCATCCCGACCACCTCCGGCGCCTCGACGATCTCCACCGCTTCCCCGTCGTCACGAAGGCCGAGCTGCGCGCGGAGCAAACGGCGCACCCGCCGGCCGGGCGGTACCTCTGCATCGACCGCGCTGACGTCGCGCGGATTCACGGCACCTCGGGCACGACCGGGAAGCCGACGGTGTTTTTGATCGGGCGAGACGATTGGCGGCGCATCGCCAACGCGCACGCCCGCATCATGTGGGGCATGGGCCTCCGGCCCGGGGACACGATCTTCATCGCGTCGTTCTTCAGCCTCTACATCGGCAGCTGGGGCGCGCTGGCCGGCGGCGAGCGCCTCGGGGCGACGTGCTTCCCGTTCGGCGCGGGCCAGCCCGGCCAGACGCTCATGGCGGTGCGCTGGCTGCGCGAGATCCGCCCGGCGGCGTTTTACGGCACCCCCTCCTACGCGCTCCACCTCGCGGAGGTCGCGGCGTCGGAGCAGGTCGATCCGCGGGAGTTCGGCCTCCGGGTGATGTTCTTCTCCGGCGAGCCGGGCGCCGGCATTCCCTCCACCCGGCGGCGGATCGAGGATCTCTTCGGCGCCGCGTGCGCCGACAGCGGCAGCATGGCCGAGATGACGCCGTGGATGACCAACGGCGAGTGCGAGGCGCGCGCCGGGATGCATCTCTGGCAGGACCTGGTCTACTGCGAAGTCTGCGATCCGCGAACGTTCGAGCCGGTGCCGTACGGCCGGGAGGGCACCCCGGTCTACACGCATCTCGAACGGACGTCGCAGCCAATGATCCGCCTCGCCTCGGGCGACCTGACCCGCTGGACGGACGAACCGTGCGAGTGCGGCCGGACCTACCCCCGGCTGCCGCGCGGCATCTACGGGCGGCTCGACGACATGTGCATCATCCGCGGCGCGAACATCTACCCGAGCGCGATCGAGGACGCGCTCCGCGCGATCGAGGGATTCGGCGGCGAGTTCCAGATGGTCATCAGCCGGGAGCGCGCGATGGACGAGTTGGTCGTCCGGGCGGAGTACAGCGCGGAGGTCGCGCACCGGGCCGCTACCGCCCCGGACATCCTGACCGCGCTGCGGGACCGCATGACGGCGCGCCTGGCGACCGTGCTCGGCATCCGGCCGGTCGTCCGATGCGAACCGCCGGGCACCCTGCCGCGCACGGAGTTCAAGGCGCGGCGCGTGATCGACAACCGGTCGCTGTACGAGGAGGCGCTCGCCGCCACACCGCACCCGAAAGGGGACCGTCGATGACGCGCGAGACGCCCCGCGACTGCGCGGGGCCGCGGGGCCGCGACGCCGGGGCCGCCTCTCCCGCGGTTGACGCCGGCACCCCCCGCACCCTCGGCCGCCTCATCAGTCAGATCGAGAACAATCCCGCCGCCGCGGCGTCGATCGTCGCGGACCTGTGGAGCCGCACCGGCCGTTCGCGCCGCGTGGGTCTGACGGGTCCGCCGGGCGTCGGCAAAAGCACGCTCGCCGACCAGCTCATCACGTCGGCGCGGGCCGACGGCCTCACGGTCGCGGTCATCGCCGTCGATCCGTCGAGCCCGTTTTCCGGCGGCGCAATCCTGGGCGACCGCGTGCGCATGCTCCGGCACAGCGCCGACGCCGGCGTCTACATTCGCAGCATGGCCGCGCGCCGCCACCTCGGGGGGCTTGCCGCCGCGACGCGGGACGTCGCCTACGTATTGGAGGCGTTCGCGTTCGACCTCATTCTGGTGGAGACCGTGGGCGTCGGACAGAGCGAGCTCGAGATCATGGGCCTCGCGGATACGGTCGTCGTCGTCACCGCGCCGGGACTCGGGGACGCGGTGCAGACGCTCAAGGCGGGCATCCTCGAGATCGCCGACGTGCTCGTCGTCAACAAGGCAGACCGCCCGGGCGCCAAGGAGACTGCGATGCAGCTCCGCGAGATGCGCCGGCTGGTCCCGCACCATGACGCCTGGGACGTGCCGATCCTCGAGACGGTCGCCAGCACCGGCGCCGGCGGCGCGGAGTTGTGGGACGCGATCCGCCGGCACGGTGAGCACCTCCGCGCATCGGGCGAACTGGACGCCCGCCGCGGGCGGCGCGCCGAGCGCGAGGTGCTCGAGCTCGTTGAGGCGGCGCTGGCCTCGCGCGTACGCGCAACGCTGGCCGACCGCGGCGAACCCGCCGAGATTCTCGCGCAGGCGAAGCGGCGCGAGGCCGATCCGCACTCGGCCGCGAAGGCGATCCTCGACCGCCTCGTGCCGCCCGACCGGGGATGACGGCGTCCGGCGAGGCGTCCCGCGGGATCACCGCGGTGGATCTCCACGAGCGCGGCGTTCCGCATCTCACGTCGGGCTACTTCATCGACGCCCCGCGGCGGGCCATCGTGGATACGGGCGGCGCGCGCAGCGTGCCGGCGTGGCTCGACGCCCTTGCCGCGCTGGACGTGCGGCCGGCGGACATCGCCTACATCATCGTCACACATATCCACCTGGATCACGCCGGCGGGACCGGCCACCTGCTCACGCATATGCCCGAGGCCCGCGTGGTCGTGCATCCGCGCGGTGCGCGCCACCTGACCGATCCGAGCCGGCTCCTCGCCGGAGCCCGGGCCGTCTTTGGCGAGAACTTGGAACGGTACTTCGGCGTGCCGGAGCCGGTGCCGGAATCGCGGCTCCTCGTGGTCGAGGACGGTGCGCAGCTCGAGCTCGGCGGCGGCCACACGCTGCGCTTCATCGACGCGCCGGGCCACGCGCGCCACCAGCACATGATCTTCGACGCCGGCGCCCGTGCGCTGTTTGCGGGCGACGAACTCGGCGAACGCCTGCCGGACATCGCCGACGACTACGTGCTCGCGGATACCGCGCCCAACCAGTTCGATCCGGAGGCGATGCTCCGGTCGGCGCGCCGGCTGCTGGAGCTTCGGCCCGAGGCGATCCTCTTCTCGCACTTCGGCCGCTATCCGGGGCGGTACGACGTGCTTTACGAGCGGCTGGCGCACGAGGTGCCGGCGGTGGCCGCGCTCGGACAGGCCGGCGGACGCCGCGCGACGCCGGAGGAGATCGCGGCCGCGCTCACCGAGCACGTTCGCCGCGATCTTGCGCAGCGCGGGATCGGCTGGACGGACGAGATCCGCCGGCTGCTGGAAGAACGCCTCGTGATCTCCGCGCAAGGCGTCGCCGACTACCATGCGCGGCGGGCCGGCAGCGCGTTCTAACTGAACCACAGATTTCGTGCGGGCGGGCGCTCCGGCGGACGCCCCCCGGCCCGGGGGGTATCTCTATCAGTTCGCCACCTCGATATCGTCCCCGACTCGCATCACGCCTTCGAGCAAGACGGCGCCGTAAACCCCGGCCTTACCATCGTGGGCCTTCGTGACCCTGCCCAGAATCGCGGTGTTGCGCTCCGCCGTGTCGGGATCGATTGTAATCATGGCACAACGCGGGTCACGTAGGAGAATTGAGATTACCGCCCTCGGGCCGATGCGCAGCGTTCGGCCAACGAACTCATCTTCAGCGAACCCTGACGTGGACGCAAGGTCCATGAAAATATTGGCCCGGAAGCGTCGCTTGTCGATTTTGGTCCCCGTCTCCTCGCCAATCCGTTGTGCCGTCTGGATTGAAAACAGCGAGACGGGACGGCAATCCGTCATCGCCCGCTCGGAGCGCAGCAACGTCAGACCTTCCGGTTCGCGTAGCCCTTCTCCCAAGTTGCGGATCAGCGCTGGATTATCAACTGGGAGAACTTCGCCCGATGGCGTTTCGACATCCACGGCAAGATCTGCGGGATTGGCGGAGATGGGGGTCAGTCCCGGGCCGATGTCTTCCGCCTCTACCCAGTTGGGTGGCTTCGCCGCCCTCTCCGGGTAGCGGAAGCGGGGGCGATAGAGCAGCATCCTCGCTTGCTCACGTCCCGTCAGGTACGGGAACCCTTTGGGCTTGGCGGCGCTTGTGAACGCGAACAGTCGGTCGCCGTAGAGGCCAGCGTAGCTGACATACGCCTCGTTCAGTGCTTCGCCGCGCATGCTCTTGACGGGATAACGCCAAAGGCTTTCGACCTTGCCGACGATCGCCATGCTCCGTCAGGAGGACGATTCGCCGGCCGTCAGGTCGGCGACATGCGCGAAGAGCGCTGGGTGGCCGCCGGTGTGCCAGAAGACGACCGTCTGAGCCTTTCGCCACCGGCCGCGTCCGATGAGATCGGCCAATCCCGCCATGGCCTTCCCCGTGTAGACCGGATCGAGGACCAGTCCCTCCGCCAGCGCCGCGGTTTTGATCGCCTTGATGCACCCCGGCGTCGGCTCACCGTACGTGCCCCCGTACTCATCCAGCACGACGACGTCTTGTGGCGGGATCCGGACGTCCACTTTGAACCGTTCGGCAAACTCCGCGACGAGCGCGCTCACGAGCGGCGCGAGGTGGTCGCGCTTCGCCCCATCGCTGATGCCGACGATCTCGACGCCGCTCTGCGACAGCGCCGCGCCGAGTGCCAGGCCGGCGTGCGTGCCGCCGGACCCCGAGCAGAAGACGATCGAGTCAACGGCGATGCCCTGGACGGTCGTCTGGTTGAGGAGTTCCCGGAAGGCCTGCAGGTAAGCCACCGCGCCGAGCGGCGTGGACGCGCCGCTCGGGATGAGATACGGGCGGCGCCCCTTGGCGCGGAGCGCGGCTATCTCCTCGGCGATCACGGCCTCGTGCGCGGCACGGTCGGAACTCGGGCCGATCCGAACGCGGGCGCCAAAGAGATGATCGAGCAGGAGGTTGCCCTGGATGATCTCGGGCTCGACCGGACGCAGCACCAGCACGCAGTCCATGCCGCCCACCCGGGCCGCGGCGGCGGTGACCCGGCAGTGGTTTGATTGAATCGCCCCGGTCGTGACGAGGGTGTCGAAGCCGCCGGCCAGCGCTTCGCCGAGATGATACTCGATCTTGCGGACCTTGTTGCCGCCGAGCGCGAACCCGGTCAGATCGTCGCGCTTGATCATGAGGCGCGGCGTCTCGCCGCCGCCGGCCAGTGCGCGCGCCAGCCGCGGCGCGTCTTCGAGCGGCGTCGGCAGCGTCGCGAGCCTGACCCGGGGCAGGCGGGCTAATTGCAGCATCTTATCCTCCTGAAATGGCGGATCTTCCGGCGGTCACAGCGGCCAGTACATCCCGGCGATGTGCCGCACCTCGCGCGCGCGCTCCCGCGCCACCGTAAACGGCGCCTCGCGCAGCGCAGCCGGAGGCTCGCGGAGGCCGGAGGCGACGCCGGTGAGCCCCTCGAGGGCGGCGGCGACCGAATACGACAGGCCGTCGAGATCGTACCCGCCTTCGAGCACCGCCGCGATCGGCGCGGGACCGGCGGCCCCGCGCACCATCGCGGCCAGCCGACCGAATCCGGGCGCGGTGAGCAGCATGCCGCCGAGCGGGTCGGCGTGGTGCGCGTCGAAGCCCGCGGAGATCAGGAGCAGCCCCGGGGCGACCGCGCGCACCAGCGGGAGCACCACTTCCTCAAAGAGGTACTCGTACCCGCCGTCGCCGATCCCGGCCGGCAGCGGAATGTTGACCGTGGCCCCCTCGCCCGGCCCCTCCCCCGTGTCCGTCGCGGCGCCGGTGCCCGGGTACCAGTTCTCCTGGTGGAGCGAGCAAAACACCACGCGCGGATCGTGATAGAACGCTTCCTCGGTTCCGTTGCCGTGGTGGACGTCCCAGTCGAGAATGAACACGCGCTCGACGCCGCGCCGCTCGAGCGCGTGGCGCGCCGCGAGGGCCACGTTGTTGAACAAACAAAACCCCATCCCCGCGCCGGGCCGCGCGTGGTGTCCCGGCGGACGAACGAGCGCCATCGCCACGCGCGCCTCGCCCGCGATCACCGCGTCCACGGCGCCGATCGCGCCGCCCGCGGCAAGCCGCGCGATGTGATCCGAGGCCGGGCTCACCGCGGTGTCGGGGTCGAGCGCTCCGCCGCCCGCAGCGGCGAGATCCCGCACGCGCTCGATGTGCACGCGCGTGTGCACCGTCGCGAGCACCTCGTCAGTAACCGGCTCCGGGGTGTGATGCGGCAGCGACTCCCAGAGCGGCGTCTGCCGGAGCCGCGCCTCCACTGCTTCAAGGCGGGCCGGACGCTCGGGATGGCCGGGTGGCGTGACGTGGCGGCGGTAGTCGGGATGAACTAGCAGTAGGCCGGGTACAACGCCGTCCCGCCCCGCAGAGACGGGGTCGCCCCGCCCCGAGGAGGCGGGGACGGACGGGGTCACGACCGCCGCGTGGACCCGGGGACCGGGCGCGCGGCCGCCGCGCGGAGGCGCGCGATCGCCGCCGCCACACCGTCGGCCGCGCCGAAGACCGCGGTGCCCGCGACGAGGATCGTCGCGCCGGCCTCGACCACCGGCCCCGCGGTGTCGGGGCCGATGCCGCCATCAACGCCGATTTCGAAGTCGAGGCCGCGCTCGCGGCGCCACGCCGCGAGCGCGGCCACCTTGGCGGTCATCTCCGGAATGAACGGCTGCCCGCCGGCGCCCGGCTCCACCGTCATGACAAGGACGGTCGCGACGTGGGGCAGCACCCACGCGACCTGCTCCGGCGGCGTCGCGGGATTCACCGCCACGCCGGGGCGCACGCCGAGGGACGTGATCCGGCGCACCGTGTCGTAGAGGTGCACACACGCTTCGACGTGCACCGTGATACCTGCCGCGCCGGCCCGCGCGAACGCTTCGAGGTGCCGCTCCGGTTCCACGATCATGAGGTGCACGTCCGCGGGCACGTCGGTCGCCCGGCGGATCGCCCGCACCACGGCGGGCCCCATCGTGATCTCGGGGACGAACCGGCCGTCCATCACGTCCACGTGCAGCATCTCAGCACCGGCCTGCGCGGCCGCGCGGGCCTCCTCGGCCAGACGCCCGAAGTCGGCGGCGAGAATCGACGGGGCGATCTTGACCCCGTCTGCGCGGGGCGGTACGGCCCCGCCTGGCCCCGGCTTCGCGGGGCGGGACTGCGCGGGGCCCCGTCGAGCGGCGGGTACCTGGGAATCGCTCAGGGACGGATCTCCTGAATCAACCGGCTGTCGATATACACCTGCACGATCGTGTAGCCCTGACCGGTGACCTGGCGGTCCACGTTCTCGCCTGGATGATGCATCCCCTCGTACGCCGTGTGCACGCCCTGCTGGTCGATCACGACGATGCGGAGGTGCTGCAGCGACGCGCCCTCCGGCACGATGATGTGCAGGTGCACCTGCCGCCGGTCCGCCGCCGCGGGCTGCGGCGCCTGCGGCGTGCTGGTGACGATCGGCTGCGGCGGCGCCCCACCGCTCTCCGCCGGGCGCACCGCGATCGTGACGCTGACGGCGTCGCCGTGGGCGATGCGCGCGCCGGCCGGCGGCGTCATCAAGATCACCTGACCGGGCGGCACGTCGTCGCGCACGGCCTGCGTCACGCCGCGCAGCGTCACCCCGAGGTCCTGCAGGGCCCGGCGCGCGTCGTCGAGCGACCGACCCACGAGATTGGGCAGCACAATCGCCTGCTGTCCCTTGCTGACGGTGACGTTGACCGGCGTGCCCCGCGCTACGGAGGCACCGGGCGCGGGATCCTGCGTGATGACGAATCCCGACGGCACCGTGCCGTCGTAGGTCTCGCGGATCTCCCCGACGACGAGCCGGGCCTGCTCGACGGCAAACCGCGTGTCCTCGAGCGACCGCCGGCGCACATCCGGGACGGTCACCATCTCGGGACCGAGGCTCGTCACGAGTCCGACGGCGCGATTCACCTTCACCGAGGTACCGGCGGGCGGATCCTGGCTCACCACAGAGCCGGTGGGGAGCGTGGCGTTGTGCACCTGCTGCACCACCTGCACGTTGAGGCGGCGCTGGCGCGCGATCGTCTCGGCCTCGCTGAGGCTGCGGCCGACGAGATCGGGCACGGCGACCTCCGGCACGTTCAGATACGCGTTGAGGGCCTGCCAGCCCCACGCCATCCCGCCGAACGTCGCGAGCAGCACGACCGCCGCGACCATGAGCGGCACCGACCGGCGCGCCGCGCGCGGGTCCCACCCGGCGCCGCGGGCGGCGCGGGCGCCCGCGCGCACGATGGCCGTCGACTCGGCCGCCGAGGCCGCGCGCCAGTGCGCGGTGCGTCCCGTGAGGTCGTCGGCCATATCCTGCGCCGACCGGTAGCGGTGGTTGGGGTCCTTTGCCAGCGCCTTCAGGATGATGCTCTCGAGATCGCGCCCGAGGCGCGCGCCGTCGCGGCGCGGCAGGGGCGCCGGCTCGTGCATGTGCCGCAGCGCGATCCCGATCGGCGTGTCGGCGTCGAAGGGCAGCGTGCCGGTGGCGGCCTCGTACAGCACCACGCCGAGCGAGTACAGATCGGCCGGCCATCCGACCCCGAGGCCGCGCGCCTGCTCCGGCGAGATGTACTGCACCGACCCGAGCACGGTGCCGGTTTCCGTGATGCCGGTCGCCGCGAGCGCGCGGGCGATGCCGAAGTCCGTGACCTTCACGCCGCCGTCGGGCGTCAGCAGGATGTTCTGGGGCTTGACGTCGCGGTGGACAATGCCCGCCTTGTGGGCGTACTCGAGGACCTCGCACACCTCGGCGCCGATCGCGCGCACCCGGGCCTCGTCGAGCGGGCCGGCGCGGCGCAGGTGTGTCTTGAGGTCCTCGCCGTCGATGTACTCCATGACGATGAAGTGCACGTCGCCGTCCCGGCCGTGGTCGAAGATCCGGACCATGCGGGGATGCGACAGGCGCGCAACGGCCTGCGCCTCGCGCTCGAACCGCGCGACGAACTCCACGTTGTGCGCGTACTGGTCGCGTAGGATCTTGATCGCCACCAAGGTACCGTCGTCGATGCGGCGCCCGCGGTACACGTGCGCCATCCCGCCCTCGGCGATCAGGTCCAGGACCTCGTAGCGGCCCCCCAGCCGGCGCTCCGTCACGGTCGGCTCCCCGCGGCGGTCTGCGCGGCGAGCGCAGCCGCCAGCACCTGCCGCGCGATCGGCGCCGCCACCTGGCCGCCGACGCCGCCGTTCTCCACGATCACGGCCAGCGCCACCACCGGCCGGTCCGCGGGCGCAAACGCGATGAACCACGCGTGGGTGTTCCCGTGGGGGTTTTCGGCGGTGCCGGTCTTCCCCGCGACGGTGACCCCGGGCAGATGCGCGGCGGTCCCCGTGCCGCTCCGAACCACCTGCACCATCGCCTGCGCGACCTCGCCGGCGAGCGCGGGGACCATCACGTCGCGGCTGCCCCGCTGCGTGAACTTCCGTATAATCCGGCCGTCCGGGGCGCGGATCTGCGAGACCACAAACGGGCTCATCATGGTGCCGCGGTTGCCGACGGCGGCGGCCACCAGCGCCATCTGCAGCGGCGTGACAAGCAGGCTGCCCTGCCCGAACGAGATCTGGGCGAGGCCGCGCGCCCCGAGGTCGCGGAGCGGCGGCACGTAGCCGCTCGAGGTGGGCAGATCGAACCGCACCGGCTGGCCGAGCCCGAGCGCGCGCGCCGCGGTGACGATCGCGGGCGCCCCCGTGCGCTGTCCGATCTGCACGAACGCGGTGTTGCAGGACGCGACGAACGCCTGCAGCACGGAGATCTGTCCGAACTGCTCGTGCTCAAAGTTGTGGATCAGGGTGCCGCCGACGTTGATCGCCTCGGGGCAGGTGACCGCGTCGCTCAATCGCACGCGCCCGCTGCCGAGCGCCGCGGTGAGCGTCACCGTCTTGAACGACGAGCCCGGCGGGTACTGGCCCTGCGTCGCGCGATCGACCAGCGGCGCCGACGGATCGCGCGACAGCACGGCCCACTGCGCGTCGACCGTGCTCGGATCGAAGCCTGGCCGGCTCGCCAGCGCCAGCACCGCCCCCGTGCGCGGATCGAGCACGACGACGGCGCCGCGGGCGCTCCCGAGGGCACTGAGCGCCGTCTGCTGCACCGCGGCGTCGAGGGTCAGCACCACGTCGTTGCCGTCGGGCGTGCGGCCGAACGCCTCCTGCACCGCCTGCCAGGGGTCGGTGGTCGGCAGGCCGAGCAGCGCGAGCTCGTAGCGGCCCTCGACGCCGGTCAGCCCGTACTTGCGGCTGCGGTATCCCAGCACGTGCGCGAACCCGAGCCCCTGCGGATAGCGGCGGACCTGCGCCGGTCCCGTCCCCACCGAGTCCGCGAGCACGGTCAGCCGCCGGTCGAGGATCCGTCCCCAGTGAATCCGCTCCGCGGCGAGCGCGAGCCGCGGGTTCTGGGGCGCCGCGGTGAGCTGCGGACCCCAGACGACCTGCACCAGCGCCAGATAGACGAGCAGGACGGCGAACAGCCCGGCGAGCAGCCGGCCGACGTTACGGGTGCGCCTGACCATCGCGCCCGTCCACCGCGGCGCGCGCGCCGCGGTCCGAGATCGCCAGCAGGAACGCCACCACGATAAAATTGCTCACCGCGGCGCTGCCGCCATAGGTGAGAAACGGCGCCGGAATGCCGGTCAGCGGAATCAGCCGGGTGCTGCCGGCGAGAATGACAAACGTCTGGATGCCGATCGCCGCGGCGAGGCCGGCGCCGGCGAGCCGGTCGAGCGATCCGTCCGCCTGGATCGCGGCGCGGAACGCCCGCCCCAGGAACAAGAGATACAGCGCCACCACCATGTAGGTGCCGACCGCGCCGAGTTCCTCGCCGACGGCCGGGAAGATCATGTCGGTGTATGACGCCGGCATCAGCTCGGGATGCCCCCGGCCGAGCCCCGCGCCGGTCAGGCCGCCGCTCGCGAGCGCGAAGAGACCCTGGAGGATCTGGTAGCCGCGGCCGGCCGCGTCGGCCCACGGATTGAGCCACACGTCGACCCGCACCCGCACGTGCGCGAACCAATGGTAGCAGAGCGCGGCCCCGCCGGCGAACGCCACGAGGCCGGCCAGCACGTAGTCGAGCCGGCCGAGCGCGACGTACAGCATGGCGAGAAAGACTCCGTAGTACAGCATGGCGAGCCCGAGGTCGCGCTGGAACACGAGGAGCAGTAGCGCCCCCACGCACACGAGCAGCAGCGGCCCCAGCCGGCCGAGGTCCTCACGCCAGCGCCGGGGCCCGGGCAGCGTGAGCAGCGGGCGCGCCTCCACGAGCACGCCGGCGAAGAACGCCACGAGCAGCAGCTTGACGATCTCGCCGGGCTCGAGCGTGAAGCGCCCGATGACGAGCCACTGCCGCGCGCCGTTGCGCTCCACGCCGATGAGCACCGTCAGCACCAGCAGCACGAGGCCCGCCAGCGCGCATAGATACGCGTACCGCCGGACCCAGCGGAGATCGGCCAGCGTGCCGAGGGCGATGAGCAGCGAGGTCAGGCCGAGCGAAATCCACGCGGCCTGCCGGACGGCGTAGTCGGGACGCAGCCGGTAGATCATCACGAGGCCCAGGGCCGACAGCGCGGCGGCCACCGGCAGCAGCACCTCGTCGCCGCGGCTGTCCGCGACGACGAGCGCCGCGTGCACGACGAGGAATCCCGCGAGCGCGACCGCGCCGGCGACGACGGGGTCCCACGACTCCGCCGGATACAGCGCCGCGTGCACCGTGATGAGCCCCAGGACGCCGAGCACGCCGGCCGCGGCGACGAGCCCGCGTTCGGCGGTCCGCCGCGCGTCCCAGGGCAGCGCCGGCGCACCGGTGGAGGGCGCGGGGCGCGCGGACGCGGCCGAGCCGCCTCCCCCCGCGTGGGACTCACGCCGCGCAGACGGAGTCACGGCCGGTGCAGCAGATCTTGCAGCAGCGTGTCCGCGTCCTGCGGATCGCGCGCAGGAACGCCCTGCTGCAGCTGCGGGCGGTAGGCGGGCGCGATTTGTTCCACTTTCACGCCGGTCACGCGTACGACCGAAAACAGCGGCACGCCGAGCAGACGCACCGGCACCCCGCGCATCACGGCGACGCGGTCGCCACGGACCCCGAGAAAGTACGCGTGCTCCAGCCGGTAGGCGCCCACGCCGGCGGCGATGAAGGCGGCGAGGGCGGCCGCGGTCGCGGCCCGCCCTACCCGGTCGAGCCACTTCGGCCGGACCCGCACGAGCACGACGGAGGCGTTGTCCGTGCCGCCCCGCGCGTTGGCCAGCCCGACGACCATGCGGCACGCCTCGGTGCCGTCGCGCGTCGTGCGCACGATGTCGGCCATCTCCTCCGGCGCCACCGCGCTGTGCACGCCGTCGCTGACCAGCAGGAGCGTATCGCGGGCGTGCAGCGGCACCGCCAGCACGTCCACCTGCACGTCGGGCCCGGTACCGAGGGCGCGCGTGAGCACGTGGCGCTGCTCGTGCACGCCGGCCGCGGCGGGCGACAGCGTCCCGTGGCGCACGAGCTCGGCGACCACCGAATGATCGACGGTCAGCTGGCGGATCTCCGCGCCGCGCATCAGGTAGGCGCGGCTGTCCCCGACGTGGGCGAGCACGACCGCCTGTCCCGCGACGAGCGCGGCCGTGCACGTCGTCGCCATGCCCGACCGGTCCGGTGATGCGGCCTGCGCGTTGATGTCCGCGTTGGCGCGGCGCACGGCCAGGGCGAGGGCCTCCGCCGGCGTGAGTCCGCGCTCCAGCAGCGCCGGCACCTCGCGCACGAGCGTCTCGACCGCGAGCGTGCTCGCCACCCCGCCGGCCGCGTGGCCGCCGAGCCCGTCGGCCACCGCGTACAGCGCCGCCCCGCGGGCGAGGCGGTCGCGAATGAGAATGCGGTCCTCGTTGGTCTCGCGGACCCGGCCGATCTCGCTCACGCCCGCGCCGCGCGCGGTGAAGCCGCTCATCCGCGTCCGTCCTCGCGGGCGCCCCACGCCTCGGCCCGCGCCGCCGATGGCTCGGCCGCCGCCTCTACGCGGAGTCCGAGCAGCACGTCGCCGATCTTCAGCCGGTCGCCGGCCCGCATCGCCACCGCCCGACGCACGCGCCGGCCGTTGAGCAGCGTCCCGTTGGTGCTGCCGAGATCCTCGACCCACACGCGGCCGTCGCGCTCGAACAGGCGCGCGTGGTGCGCCGATACATAATCGCCGTTGAGCACGATGGCGCAGCCCGGCGCGCGGCCGATCGTGGCCTCGCCGGCGATGAGAAATTCCCGGCCGCTCGATGTGGCGGGCGCCTCCACGACCAGGACGGTCCGCGCCGCCGGCCAGGCCGTCGGCGTGTCGAGATCGGACAACACGACGCGGAGCACCCGCACCACGAAGAGCACGAGCGCCAGCAGAAACGCGTAGCGCAGCAGTACGAGGATGAAGACGGGCGTCACGATCCGCTCCGGTACTGCAGCAGCGCCTTGCCCACCTGGATGCGGTCGCCGTCGTGCACCGGCACGCGGCTGCGCCCGATCGGCCGGCCGTTCAGCGCGGTGCCGTTGGTGCTGCCGAGGTCCTCGACGGCCGCGTCGCCGTCCGTCACGTGAATGCGCGCATGGGCGCGGCTGACGCTGGGATCGTCGATCGCGATGTCCTGGTCGGCGCGCCGGCCGATTGTGAGCACCGGCCGGTCGAGCAAAAACTCGCGCCCGGCGGTACCGGCGGGCCCCGCCAGGACCCGCAACCGCGCGCCGGCCGGGGGGCGCTCACGCTGATAGATGCGGGTGTCCGATCCGCTCCCGCGCGCGCCGGCGTCCGCGGGCGGTTCCCCCGCGGGCCCGGGGGACGCCTCCGCATCGGGCGACAGCCGCGCTTCGACGTATATCTCCCCCGGCGCGATGGCCTCTCGTGGCTCGAGGCTCATGTGCACCGGGCCGGCGAGCTGCGCCCCAAGCTCGTCCGCGCGGGCGCGCAGCACGTCGGCCAGTTCGCCGACCAGCGCCGGCGCGAAGGAGTGATACGGCGCGAAGTCCTTCGGGTTGAGAAACACGCGGTAGTCGTTCGGCAGGAGCGTCCCGTGCAACCCGGCCACCGCGCCCGCTTCCATCTCGCGCAGCACGCGGCGGCCGATTTCCACCGGGTGCACGCGATCGCGCGCCCACCGGGTAAACAGCCCTTCGACGAGCGCCTCGATCCGCCGCTCGAAGCGCAGCAGCAGGCTCATGCCCGGCCCTCCGGTCCGCGCGCGGACCGTCCGGCGCGGACCGGCGCGCGGGCCGCGGGGGCCGGGAAGCCACCCGCGTGGGGCGCCGGTGTCCAGCGCGACGCGCGCCCGCTTCCGTCCGCGAGCCGCAGCTGCCCGCACGCCGCCTGGATCTCGGTGCCGCGTTCGATGCGCACCGTCACCGGGAGACCGGACTCGCGCACGCAGCGGGCGAACGCCCGCACCCGGGCCACGGCGGGCCGCCGCAGCGGGATCCCCGGTACCGGGTTGAGGGGAATCACGTTGACGTGACAGAGGAGCCCGCGGAGCAGGCGGCCGAGCGCGCGCCCCTCGGCATCGCCGTCGTTGACGCCGTCGATCAGCACGTACTCAAACGTGAGCCGGCGCCCCGTCGCGGCCAGGTAGTCGCGGCACGCGGCGATGAGGTCGGCGATCGGGTAGCGCTCCGTCACCGGCACGAGCCGCCGCCGCAGCGCGTCGGTCGGTGCGTGCAGGGAGACGGCGAGCGTGATCTGCAGGCCTTCGCGCGCGAGCCGGCGGATCTGCGGCACGAGGCCGACGGTGGAGATCGTGAGATGGCGGACGCCGATCCCACACCCCCAGGGGGCGGCGAGGATGCGCGCGGCGCGCACGGTCGCCTCGTAGTTGGCCAGCGGCTCGCCCATGCCCATGAAGACCACGTTGCTGAGCCGACGGTCGGCGCGCGCGCGGATCGCGAGCGCCTGGCTGATGATCTCGCCGGCGGTCAGATTGCGCGCAAACCCGCCGAGCCCGGTCGCGCAGAAGGCGCAGCCCATCGCGCAGCCGGCCTGCGTGCTCACACACGCGCTGCGGCGGCCGTCGTCGAAGCGCATCAGCACGCACTCGACCGTCTGGCCGTCTTCGCACGCGGCCAGGAGTTTCGTCGCCGATCCGTCCTCGGCGTCCGTGGACCGCCTGACGGCCAGGGCTCCGATGCGGGCCGCCCCGCCGAGCCGTTCCCGAAACGCGATGGGAAGATCCGTCATCTCCGAGATATGTTCCACACCACGGCCGTAGACCCACCGGGCAATCTGCCGCCCGCGGTAGGCCGGACCGTCCAGCGCGCGGACGAGATCGGCAAAGTCGGGCAGCAGGAACCCGCGGAGGTCGGGGCCCGCAGGGCCGGCCGCGGAGAGCGGCGCCGCCGCCGCTCGCTCGGGTGTCATGCCGTCCTCCGAAGCGCCGCCACGAAGAACCCGTCCGTGCCCGTGCGGTGCGGATAGAGGAAGGCGCCACCCGGGCCATCCGGCGCCGCGAAGGGCCAGTCCTCGATCGGCGCAGGCTCGAACGCCGGCGACGCCGCGAGAAACGCGGCGATGACCTGGGGCCCCTCCTCCGGCTCGATCGTGCAGACGCTGTACACGAGCCGGCCTCCTGGGCGGACCGCACCCGCCGCGCCCGTCAGCAGGCGGGCCTGGCGGGCGGTGATCGCGGCGAGATCCTCCGGCCGGACGCGCCAGCGAATCTCGGGCCGGCGGCGGAGGACGCCGAGCCCCGAGCACGGCGCGTCGACCAATACCCGGTCCGCGGCCCGCGGGTAGACCTCGCCGAGGCGCGCCGCGTCGAGCACGCGCGTCTCGACACAGGTGGCGCCGAGCCGCGCGCACTGGCGCGCCACGGTCTCGACTTTCTGCGGCAGGAGATCGCAGGCCACTACGCGTCCCCGGCCGCCCATGAGCGCCGCGAGATGGGTCGTCTTGCCTCCAGGCGCGGCGCAGGCGTCGATCACGAGTTCCTCCGGGTCCGGCGCCACGAGCCGGGCGACCAGCATCGATCCCTCGTCCTGCGGCGTGACGAGCCCCTCCGCGTACGCCGCGTCCCGCGCGTCCGGCGGGCCGGCGATGATCTGCCGGCCTTCGGGCAGGTGCGCCGACGGCTGCGCCTCGATGCCTAGCGCCCGCAGGCGCCCGTCGAGTTCCGGGATCGAGCCGCGGAGCGTGTTGAGCCGCACCGAGGACGGCGGCGTCTCGTTGTTCGCGGCGCACAGCGCGCGGGTCTCGTCGGGCCCGAACCGCGCGAGCCATCGCGCGACGAGCCATTCGGGATGCGACCACCGCACGGCAATCGCCTCGGCCGTATCCGCCGGCTCGGGCCACGCCGGCGGCGAGGCCGCCAGCCGGCGCATCACCGCGTTGACGAGCGATACGGTGCCCGCGTGACCGACACGGCGGGCCAGTTCGACGGTCTCGTCGCAGGCGGCCCGCGCCGGCACGCGTGAGAGGAAGGCCAGCTGGTACGCGCCGAGGCGCAGCACCTCACGGATGCGGGGCGGAAGGCTGTCGAGGCGGCGGTGAAGCGCCTGCGCGAGTGCCCAATCGACCTGCGCGCGATGCCGCAGCGTGCCGTAGACGAGCTCCGTCGCGAAGGCCGCGTCCGCGGGCGTGAGCCCGGCGCGGCCGAGCGCCGCGCGGAGCGCGGCGCCGCTCCAGGCGCGGTCGGCGTCGACGCGGTGCAGAACCTCTAGCGCGACCTCTCGGGCGGTGCGGCGACGATCCATGCGGGCTGCGGAGGGCGACGCGGCGGCATCACTCCTCCCGCCGCGACATGTTGGTCAGGAGGAGCAGGCGCAGGAGCTCGAGGATCGCGGTGGCCGCCGCCGCGACGTACGTGAGCGCCGCGGCGCCGAGCACGGCCCGGACGCCGCGCAGTTCATCCTCGGTCACGAGGTGTTCGGCGGCGAGCACCCGCAGCGCGCGGCCACTCGCGTCGAATTCGACCGGCAGCGTGATGACCGTGAACGCGACGAACGCGCTGAAGATCAGGATCCCGAGCTGCATGAGCGTTCCGGAGTGAAAGAAGAAGCCGATGAAAAAGATCGGCCACGCCAGCCACGAGCCGAACTGCGTCACCGGGACGATCGCGGAGCGCAGCGCGAGCGGCGCGTAATGGTCGGCGTGCTGCAGCGCGTGGCCGGACTCGTGCGCCGCGACGCCGACCGAGGCCACCGACGCGCCGGCGTAGACGTCCGTCGACAGGCGCAGCACGCGCGTGCGGGGGTCGTAGTGATCGGTGAGCGTGCCGTCGATCCGCTCGATCTGCACGCCGGACAGGCCGTGACGCCGCAGAATCTCGGCGGCCGCTTCGGCCCCGGTCAGCCCGCTTGCGATCGGGACCTGACTGTACTTGCCGTACGTCGATCGGACCCGCAGCTGGGCGTACAGAGCCAGCAGAATCGCCGGCAGCACGATGATATAGGTCGGGTCCCAGAAAAACATGCGGTCACACCCCCAACTGCCAGCATTGTAACATAGGGCGGTTACGCGGAATCCGGACGCGGAGCGCCAGTCCCGAGCACGTCGCCGGGCGCGAGCGCGTGGCCGCGCGCGTACGCCGCGGCGCTCATCCGCCGCCCCGCAGCCGGCTGCACCTCGTGCACCTGCACCATCCCATCCCCCGCGGCGACGGCGATCGGCGAACGGTCATCGTGGGGGACTCGCAGCACCGTTCCGGGCGGCGCAGTGGCCGTACCCTGCGGCGGGACCGGCGTGGCGCGCCAGATCTTGATCTCGTCACCCCACAGGTCGGTAAACGCGCCCGGCCAGGGATCGCAGGCCCGGATCAAGTTGACGATGGCGGCGGCCGGCCGCCGCCAATCGATCTGCCCGTCCTCGCGCGTGAGGCGAGGCGCCCACGTCGCCCGGGAGTGATCCTGTGGCTGCCGCGGCGCGCGGCCCGCCTCGATGAGCCGCAGCGCCTCCGCGAGCAGGGCCGCCCCTTCTTCCGCCAGCCGCGCTGTGAGCGTCCGCGTCGTATCCTCGGGATCGATCGGCACCGTCTTCTGTAAGATCACGTCGCCGGCGTCCAGTTCCTCCGACAGGTACAGAATCGTAACGCCGGTCTCCGTGTCGCCCGCGGCGATCGCGCGCGCGACCGGCGCCGCGCCGCGGTACCGGGGCAGCAGCGACGGGTGCACGTTGATGATGCCGTGCCGCGGCAGCGCGAGCACCTCCGGCGGGACCAGCCGCCCGTAGGCCACCAGCACGCCAATGTCCGGCGCCAGCGCGCGCAGGCGCGCCAGGAAGGCCGGGTCCCGGAGGGACGTGGGCTGCAGCACCTCGAGCGCGTACTCGTTCGCCGCCCGTGCTACGGGCGGCGGCTCCACGTGGAGGCCGCGGCCGCGCGGCTTGTCCGCGCGCGTGACGACCGCGACCACTTCGCCGGCCGACAGCACCGCGTCGAGCGACGGCACGGCGAACTCCGGGGTCCCGAAGAATACAATTTTCACGGTGCCACGTCGCCGGAGACCCGCAGATCGGCGGCCGACGCCGCGCTCTCCGGGGCGACCTCCGTCGCTTCCCCTCCCGCCTGCCGCAGCGTCTTGGGATCCCGCACGCGGTCGGTGAACAGCACGCCGTCGAGATGATCGATCTCGTGCTGGAGCACCCGCGCCAGAAGGCCCTCCGCGTCGACGGTGATGTAGCGGTTGCGGCGGTTGCGCGCCCGCACGACCACGTGCGCCGCCCGCGGCACGTCGCCGAGCAGCCCGGGAATGCTCAGGCACGCCTCGGTGCCGACGACCTCCCCTTCCTGCTTCAGCAGCTCCGGGTCCACGAGTGCGAGACGCCGGTCCTCGACCTCGAGGACGATGACGCGCCGTCCGGCGCCGACCTGCGGCGCCGCGAGCCCCACCCCGCGGGCGTGCCGGAGCGTCTCAAACATCTGGTCGATGAGCGTCCGCACGTCACGCGTCACCGCGCGGACCGGCTGCGCCCGCCGGCGCAGGATCCCCCCGCGCGGGCTGTCCACGGTCACGATCTCGAGGGCGCGCACGGGCGCGCGCTCGGCCATCACACCATCTCCTGCGGATCGACGTCGACGACGAGCCGCGCCCCGGCCGGCGGCGCGACTTCCGCGAGGACGGCGCGGGCCCCGTCGCGCGCGGCCGCGCGGTCCGCCGCCCGAAGCACGCACTGCACGCGCGCGCCGCCGGAGCCCCGGAGCGGCGACGGCCCGAGCACGTCGAGGTGATGCGCGCGCGCGGCGGCCGCGACGCGCTCGGCGAGGCGGCGGGCCGCGGCCGGCTCCGCGGCCTCGGCCACGACGCGCACGAGGCGCGCATACGGAGGATACCCGAAGTCACGGCGCGCCGTCAGTTCCTCATCGTAGAATGCCGCGTCGTTCCCCGTGGCCATCGCCCGCATCACCGGGTGATCGGGTACGCGCGTCTGCAGCACGACCTCCGCGGCGGGATCCGTCCCGGCCGGCCGGCGCGCGAAATCCACGGCCGCGCGCAGCCGCTGCAGCGTCCGCTCCGCCGCTCGGAAGTCCGGCAAATACATGGGCCCGTCGGCGTCGATCACCCCGATGAGGGTCGGCCGCGCGCGGTGCGCCCGCAGCAACATCACCGTTCCGACGAGCAGCCGCACCCGGCCCTCGGCGAACTCGCGGACGAGGCGATCCGCGGCGCGCGCCGTCTCCGCGTCGAGCCGCGCGATGCGCAGCGCCGGGAACAGGTGGCGAACGACCTCCTCGACCCGCTTCGTCCCGGCTCCGACGCCGCGCAGGTCCACGCCGCGGCACCGTGGACAGACGTCGGGCGCCGGACCGGATCGCCCGCACACGCGGCACCGTACCCTGCCGTCCTCGCGATCGTAGGCCATGGCGATGTCGCACGACGGACAGCGCACCGCGGCGCCGCACTCGCGGCAGAGCAGGACGCGCGCATACCCGGTTTGCTGCACGAGGAGCGCAACGCTTCCGCCGGCGCGAAGATGCCGCGTGATCGCCTGCACCAGCGTCCGGCTCAGATAGCCGATGTGGCCGCGCTGCCGCTCCGCGCGCATGTCAACCACTGTCACCGCGGGCGCGGGACGGCGCGGCGCGAGCCGCACCATCGTGAGGTCGCCGGAGGCCGCGGCCGCGTACGTTTCCACCGACGGCGCGGCGGAGCCGAGGATCAGCCGCGTGCCTTCGAGCCGCGCGCGGCGGCGGGCGACGTCGCGGGCATGGTAGCGCGGCGCCGCCTCGGACTTGTAGGCTTCGGCCTGTTCGTCGTCGACCACGATCAACTGAAGACGCGGCAGCGGCGCGAAGAGGGCCGACCGCGTGCCGACGACCACGTCGACCGCGCCGTCCCGAACACGGGCCCACACCGCGCGGCGATCGCGAGGCGCAAGATCCGAATGCAGCACGCCGACGACGCCGGCGCCGCGCAGGCGCTCGACAATCGCCGGGATGTCCGCGATCTCGGGCACCACCACGAGTGCCTGGTCGCCCGCGCGCACCACCGCGGCCGCGGCGTCGCCGATCCAGTTCGCTCGCGCCTCGGGATCGCCGAGGAGCAGCGTCGCGTCCTTGGCGCCGGCGACGGATCGCGCGTCTCCCGAGGGCGCCGGGAAGCCGTGGACCGGAGGGCGCGCCGTCTCGTCGATGCGCACCAGACCGGCGGCCTCGAGGCGCTGCAGCACCGCGCGTCCGCCGGCGCGCGTGACCTCGGAGACCGGCACCCCCGCGGGGGCGGCGGACACGGCGGCCAGCACCGCGGCCTGTCGCCGGCCGAGCCGCGGGGGGATCGGCCGCGCGGGATCCCGCACCACCGTCTGCGGCCGGGGCGGCACCGGCCGCCGGAACACCTCCGGCGGCACCAGGCACTCCACCGCGCTCCTGAGCGACGACAGCGTCTCGCCGGCGATCTCCCGCGCGAGCGCGAGCAACGGCTCCGAGAACATCGGCGCGCCGTCCGGCAGGTCGACGACGTCACGCATGGGGCGCGCCTCATCCGGCCCGCAGGGCCGGACGGCGAGCACGAACCCGAGGACCCGGCGGGCGCCGAGCGGCACCAACGCGCGCACGCCGACGGCCGCGAAGGACCGGAGCGCCTCGGGAACCCGGTAGGTCAGCGGGCGATCGGCGAGCCCGGCCGCGCCCGCGACGAGAACGTCGACGCAGATCTCCGGGCCGGCCTCCGGCGCGGCGTCCCCGCACGGGACATCGTCCACGGCGGGCGATGCGCCGCGGAGTTGCGCGTCCGTGAGTCCGACCCCCTTACCGTTTTTTGGTGAGGATCGCCGCGACGGCTTCGACGATCGCCTCCGGCTCGGTCATGCGGCCGAGCCCAACGCGGCCCGACGCGAGCGTGCCGTGCTCCGGGCCGAGCACGTGGATGCCGCGGGCGCGCAGTCGTGCGAGATTCTCCTGGACCACGGGCGCCTGTGCCATCGCGTCGCTCATCGCGGGCGCGACGACCACCGGGGCGCGCGTCGCAAGCACCGTCGCCGAGACGGGGTCGTCGCCGAACCCGCCGGCCAGGCGCGCGACCATGTCCGCGGTGGCGGGCGCGACGAGGAGCAGGTCGGCCTGCTCGCCGAGCGCGACGTGCGGCTCCTCCCACGGCAGGTCGCGGGCCCACATGTCGGCCAGCACCGGCCGCTGCGAGAGCGCCCGGAACGTGAGCGGCGTCACAAATTGCGCGGCCGCGGGCGTCATGACCACGAAGACCTCGACGCCGCGATCGCGCAGCCGGCGCACGATCACCGCGGCCTTGTACGCGGCGATGCTGCCGGAGACTCCGAGCACGACGGTCCGGCCGCGAAGCGCGTCGGACACGTTACGACCGCTGGCCGGAGTGCGCGCCGCGCAGGGCGCGCGCGAGTCCGGCGATGGCGTGGGTGATGTCTTCCGGCCCCCACAACGACGTATCGAGCACGAGGTGGTAGCGGGTCAGATCGCCGAGATCGATCTGATACAGCGCCGCGTAGCGCCGCCGCTCGCAGGCTTCGCGCGTCTCGATGTCGGCGAGCGCCGCCTCGACCGTCATGGCATCGCGCGCGGCGACGCGGCGCGCCCTGACCTCGAGCGGCGCCCGCAGCCAGACGCGCACGTCGCCGTCGACGAGCCAGCCGCTCAACCGGCTCTCGAGCACGATCTCACCCGCGCGCGCCTCAGCCACCTGGGCCTCGTCGATCATGCGGTCTATCGAGGGATCCCGCTCCGCGAGGCGTCCGAGCTCGGCGAGCGTGACGCCGCGCCGGCGGGCCTCCTCCCGGAAGATCTCGCCGCTGGACAGATAGCGAAGGCCGAGCAGCTGCGCCAGCCCGCGCGCCACCGTGCTCTTGCCGGCGCCGATCTCGCCGCTCACCGTCAGAATCATGCGCCGGCCGGCCCGCCCCGCACAGACGGGGCCGCTCCACCCCGCGACGCCGGAGCCGTCCCGCCGCGCGCGGACGGGGCCACCGGCTCCTCTTCTTCGATGTCCTCGTCGTCGTCCTCGACCGCCTCCTTGCTCGTAAACCGGTGGGCGACCGTCTCCGGCTGGACCGCAGAGAGCACGACGTGTCCGCTGTCGGTGATCACCACGGCGCGCGTCCGCCGGCCGTAGGTGGCGTCGATGAGAATGCCCTTGTCCCGGGCCTCCTGAATGATCCGTTTGATCGGCGCGGAGTCGGGGCTCACGATGGCGATGATGCGGCTGGCCGCCACGATGTTGCCGAATCCGATGTTGATGAGCCGCGTATCCATGGCCGCCCGTCCTCCGGCTGTTACTCGACGTTCTGAATCTGTTCCCGCAGGCTCTCCAACTCGCCCTTGATCGCGATCACGTGCCGCGTGATCTCCAAATCGTTGGCCTTGCTGCCGATCGTGTTGGTCTCCCGGCCCATTTCCTGGACGATGAACTCCAGCGTCCGCCCGATCGCGCCGGACCCGGCGAGCGTGGTCCGGAACTGCACGAGGTGGCTGCGGAACCGCGTCAGCTCCTCGGTGATGTCGGAGCGGTCGGCAAAGAGCGCCACCTCGGTCGCGAGCCGTCCCGGGTCCACTGCGACCCCACCCGCCAATTCCTGGACGCGGCGTCCCAACCTGGCGTGGTAGTCTTCGACCACCTGGGGGGCACGCGCCGCGATCGCCTCCGCGGTCCGCTCCATCCGCGACAGCCGCGCCACCAGATCGGCGCCGAGACGTGCTCCCTCGGCCTCCCGCATCGCGAGGAGCCGGTCGAGTGCGGCACCCACGCCGCTCTCAACGGCCGGCCAGGATGCCTCCACATCTTCCTTCTCTTCCTCGATTTTGACAAGGTCGGGGAGCGACAGCAGCAGGGACAGATCAACACTGCCCGCAACCGGTAGCGCCTGCCGGAGGCCATCCAGGGCGGTCACATAGGCCTTGGCGAGGTCCACGTCGGTCTTGACCGTGCGGGGACGCCGGCCGTAGTCGTCCCGCACAATGGCCACGTCGATACGGCCGCGCAGCACCCTGCCCTGCACGATGGTGCGGACCCGGTCCTCCAGGGGAGAGAGATCCCGGGGCATGCGGATCACGACCTCGCAGAATCGGTGGTTGACCGACCGCATCTCGACGCCGTAGCGGCCCGCCGCCGTGGTGATTTCTCCGGCCCCGAATCCCGTCATGCTGCGCGCCACGGTCAGGAAGTCCGGCGTGGCGCGTCGAATCTCCTTCTTGCTCGTCCGCACGCGTTCGGACGCGATCTTTCGACCCCTGGGCCTACGCGTGAGCTAGGACACCCAGACGGGGGTCTCGTGGAGGCTCGATCGATGGCCACCGCCCCAGCACCGGCGCTCGATGCGCTGACCCTGGCCGCGATTGCGCTGGACCTTACGGCGCATGCCGGCCACCGGCTGGCCGGCGTGCGCCAACCGGACCCGCAGACCATCGTGCTCGGCCTGCGCGACGGGCGCCGGACGGACGAGATCTTCTGCTCGATTCACCCCCAGGCCGCGCGGATTCATCTTGGGGCGCCGCACGTCGCCGGCGAGCGGCTCGGGTCGTTCGGCCTGCTGCTTCGAAGCCGGCTCATCGATGCGCGCCTTGCCCGTGTCGATCAGCCGCCCTTTGAGCGCATCCTTTACCTGGAACTCGACACGCTGGACGGCCCGCACACGCTGGTTGCCGAGCTCATGGGCCGTTACAGCAACCTCATTCTCGTGCAGGGCGCCGGGGCGTCGGGTATCGTCGTTGGCGCCCTTAAACTTGTCACGGAGCAGATGTCGCGCCGCACCGTCACCCCGGGGCGGCCCTACCACCTGCCGCCCGCGGACCGGCCCCGGCCCGACGCGGTCGACGTCGCGACGCTCGCACGGCTCCTCGTGGACGAGCGGCCCGTGTGGCGCGCGCTCGCGCAGGGCGTGCTGGGTCTCGGACCCGTGCTGGCACACGAAGCGGCGCTGCGCGCGGGTCTCGATCCCGATCTCCCGGCGTCTCAGGCGGCGGCGGCCACGCCGGCGATCGCCGCAGTGATCCAGGCGCTCGCGGGCGCCTTTCGCGCGGCGCAGTTCGCCCCGACGTTGTACGTCCGTGACGGGCGTCCGGCCGCGTTCGCCGCGCTTCCGCTCCGTGTGTACGCGGCGCTCGAGGCGGTGCCGGTCGAGACGATGAGCGAGGCGGTCCGGCGGTACTACGACGCGACGGCCGGCAGCACCGTGCTCGAGGAGCGGCGGCGCGCGCTTGCCGCGGCCGTCGGCGCCACGCTGCGGCAGACGGAGCGCGCGCTCGAGGCCAACCGCGCGGCGCTGGCCGAGAGCGAGGCGGCCGAACGGCTTCGCGTCTTCGGTGAGCTGCTCCTGACGTACGGGCGGGAAGCGCGGCCAGGCGCGACGTCGGTGACCGTGCCCGACCACACCGCCGCCGGCGCGGCGGTCGACATTCCCCTCGATCCCGCACTCGGACCGGTGGAAAACGCGCAGCGGTATTTCCGGCGCTACGCGAAGGCGCGGGCGTCCGCGTCCGCGATTCCCGTGCGGATCGCCACGCTGGAAGCGGCGGCGCTCGCCATGCGCGAAGCGCTCGTGCAGATCGAGACGGCCGCGACGGGCGACGACCTCTACGAGATCCATACCGACCTCGTCGCGAGGCGCCTCGTTCGGCGGCCGCCGCGCGCCCGCCCGGCGGCGCGGTCAGGACCGCGGCGGTTCGAAGGGCCCGACGGCGCGGTGATCGTGGTGGGCCGCAGCGCGAGGGAAAACGACCACGTGACCTTCCACGTCGCGGGGCCGGACGATCTGTGGCTGCACGCGCGCGCGATGCCCGGTGCGCACGTGGTGCTCAAGACCCCGGGGACGGCAGGCGAGGCGGCCGTCACGGCCGCGGCGCAAGTCGCCGCGTACTATAGCGAGGGTCGCCACGCCGCGCAGGTCGCGGTCGATGTGGTGCCGCGCCGCCACGTACGGAAGGCCCGCGGCGCCGCACCGGGCGCGGTGATCTACGAGGGCGAACGGACACTGCGGGTGAGCCCGGCCTTACCCCTTGCGTCGGCCGGCCGCGCTACGACCCCGTAGCCCGCTCCGGCGCAGCGTCCTTCCGGCTCAGTCAGACCGGCTCTTCGATCACAACCTCATCGACGCCGTCGATCTCCCGGAGCCGCACGGCGACCTGCTCGCGCGATGACGTGGGAAGGTTCTTGCCGACGTAGTCGGGGCGGATGGGAAGCTCGCGGTGGCCGCGATCGACCAGCACCGCGAGCTGGATGCCCGACGGCCGTCCGCGGTCGATCAGCGCGGCGATCGCCGCGCGCACCGTGCGGCCGGTGTAGAGCACGTCGTCGATGAGGACGATCGGCCGGCCGGCGACCGGGAACGGCAGACGCGTCTCGGCTTCCGCGCCGGGAGGACGCGACTCGCGATCGTCGCGGTAGGCGGTGACGTCCAGCGTGCCGACCGGGATGTCGGCGCCTTCCGCCGCTGCGATCGCGGCCGCCAGCCGCTCGGCGAGGTGCACGCCGCGCCGCTGGATCCCCACGAGCGACAGCCCGGCCGCGCCTTTGTTGCGTTCGACGATCTCGTGCGCCATGCGGGTGATGGTCCGCCGGATCGTCTCCTGATCCATGACCCGCGCCTTTTCCCGCCGTTCCACGGTGCGTGCCACCTCCGCCGCCCTATGCTTCGCCTCGAACCGGAACGTCCCCCGTCTGGGCATCTTTGGCCCTGGGCCTACGGCGTGAGCCAGAGATGCCCGCAGGCCCAGGGACCTCCGGCCGCCCTCATTGCCGGGCGGCCTCCTGCCCCGCCTCGGCGCGTAACCGTGCGATCAGTCGCGCCATGTCGTCGGGCACCGGCGCCGTGCACGTGACGCGGCGTCCGGTCCGTGGGTGCGCGAACTCGAGTCGTGCGGCGTGCAGCGCCTGGCGCGCGATCTCCGGCGCGCGCGCGCGCCCGTACACTGGATCGCCGACGAGCGGGTGGCCGGCGTGCGCGAGGTGGACCCGGATCTGATGCGTGCGGCCGGTCTCGAGCCGGCACGTCAGGAACGTGGCGTCCCGGAAGCGCTCCAGCACCGTGTAGTGCGTCACGGCGTGACGGCCGCGCGCCACCACCGCGATGCGCGTCCGCCGCACCGGATGGCGGCCCAGCGGCGCCGTGATGGTCCCCTCGTCGCGGCGCACGCGGCCGCGCACGACGGCCAGGTACGTTCGCTGCGCCGTGTGCGCCTTGAACTGCGCGGCGAGCGCGCGGTGCGCCGCGTCCGACTTCGCCACCACGAGCAGGCCCGACGTGTCCTTGTCGAGACGGTGCACGATACCGGGACGCAGTTCGCCGCCGATCCCGGCCAGATCGCCGACCGCGGCCAGCAGCGCGTTCACCAGCGTGCCCGAGGGATGACCCGGCGCGGGATGCACGGTCAGGCCGGCCGGTTTGTTCACGACGAGAAGGTCCGCGTCTTCCAGCACGATCTCGAGCGGGATCGCTTCAGGGCGCACGCCCGTCGGCACCGGCGGCGGCACCGCGACTTCCACGGCCTGGCCGCGCCGCACCCGGAACGCCGGCTTCCGGGAGCGCCCGTCCACGAGGACGCGCCCTGCGGCCGCCAGTTGGGCGATACGGGAACGCGAGAGCGACGGCACGTGCCCGGCAATCACGACGTCGAGCCGCCGGCCGTCGTCGGATGCGGCGGCATCGAACCGGTGAATCGTGGGCCCCGCTTCTATTTCATGGTGGCCGGCGCGTTTTGGCTCACGCCGTAGGCCCAGCGCCGGCCGGCATTAGGCCCGGGGGTCACCGGATTCGGACGGCGACGCGGTGCCGGCAGCCGCGCCGGGTGAGGGCGCCGCGGACGCGTCGGCCGCGCCTGTCGGCCCGGCCTCGGCCTGGCGTCCGCCGAGCGAGACCCAGAGCCCAAGCGATACCACGGCCACGACCAGGCTCAGCGCCTGCGCGAGCGTGAGCGGCCCGACGACGCGCGGGCTGTCCATGAACAGCTCGACCACCGCCCGCGCAATCCCGTAGAGACCGAGAAACGCCCAGAAGACACGGCCGGGCGCGTGGGGCCGGTCGACCGCCGGGTGCACGATCGCGAAGATGACCACCGCGGCGAGCAAGAGATACAGCTGCGTGGGATGCCGGGGTTCGCCGAAGAGCACCACCGCCCACGGCACGTTGGCGGCGCGTCCGTAGTTGAGCCCGTACAGCAGCGTGCCGATCATCGCGATCGCGTACCCGAGCGCGAGCCCCGGCGTGGCCGCGTCCGCGAGCCAGCCGAAACTCCAGCCGCGGCGGCGGCTGTACAGCCACGCGATCAGCGCACCCCCGGCCAGCGCCCCGTAGAACGTCAGCCCGGCGTCCCTCCAGATCGTCAGCACACGCGCCCAATCGGCTGAGAAATCGCGGAGGTTGACCAGGACGTATCCGATGCGCGCGCCGATCACGCCGCCGATGATGGAGTAGAGGCTCAGATCCAGGATCTCTCCGCCGTCCCACCCCCACCGCGTCGCGCGCGCCCGCAGCAGCAGAATACCGGCGACGAACGCCACCAGCAGGAAGATGCCGAAGGACGACACGGGAAACGGCCCGATCTGGAACAGCACGGGCTTCATCCTTCACCTCCGATCTCGGAGTAATGCCAGGGCGAGCAGCCCGGCCCCCACGACGATGGCGGAATCCGCCAAGTTGAACACCGGCCAGACGTGAACGTCGAGGTAATCGATGACGTACCCGAAGCGCAGCCGCTCGACCACATTGGCGGCGGCGCCCCCCAGCACCAAGCCGAGCCCCCACCGAACCGCGGCGGTCCGTGGCCAAGCGTCCCTATTGTAGAGGGCCACCGCGAGAACGGTCAAGGCGAGGGCCGCGATCGCCGCCGGCGGCAGCCCTCGCAGCAGGCTGAAAGCAATGCCGGTGTTATATAGAAGTGTGAGCGACAGCACGCCGGGAATCAGGACGCGCTCGACACCGGGGATGAGGTGCGACCGCGCCGCCGACTCCGCGGCGAGCGCCCCTCCCCAGGCCAGCACAAACCCCGCCACCCCGGCGCCCCACCCGCCGGCCGGCCGGGGAAGCGCCGCCGGCCCGCGAGGACGACTCCGGCTCACGCCGTGGACGGCGCGGCTGGTCAGCGCATCACGCTGCGCAGCCGCTCCTCACGTTCCTTACACTTGATGCACAGCAGCGCGTACGGAATGACGCGAAGCCGGTTGGCGTCGATCTGCCGGCCGCACCCGTCGCAGACACCGTACGTGCCGCTGCGGCCGCGCCGCAGCGCGTCTTCGACCATCTGTAACATGCCCTGCACGCTGCTTTCCAGCGCGAGGCCCTTTTCCCGCTCGAACGTCTCCGTGGCCACGTCGACGAGGTCGTCGTCGTGGCTGCCCGAGACATCGGCGACGGGCTTCTCGTCCGTCTTGATCTGATGCTGCTCCATCTCGGACAGCTCTTGCCGAAGGCGCCGGCGCTCATCCATGAGCCGTTTCATGTACGGCTCGAGTTTCGGGCCGGACAGGCCGCGCGCGCGCACGATGGGCTTGGGCGCCGGCTCCGGCACCGCGGCCGGGCGGGCGGCGGCCCGCGGGGCGCGGACGACGGACTTCTTGGCCTCCGCGGGACGGGCGGCTTCCCGGGTCACGCGGGAGCCCCGCGACCCCGGTTTGGACGCCTTGGCCCGGGCCGCCGGTACGGCAGTGCGCTTGCGGGCGGCCGGCGTTGCGCGGGCAGGCTTCTTCGGTGAACGGCGTGCGGGCATTCAGTGCCTCCTGACCGGGCGGGGCGACGCCCCGATACTGCCTTGCGAACGCTCCCGTGTTGATTGGTATTCCCCGAACCCCTCTCGGATCGCGGCACGCGCCAGAATCTCCGTGCCGTCCAGCACCGGTACGGCGAGGTCCTCCGGGCCGAGGATCAGCGGCAGTTCCGTGCAGCCGATCACGATCGCGCCGGCGCCCGCGCGCACGAGCGCCTCCGCCGCATCACGGATCCGGCCGCGCACCGCGGGACCCGTGTCGCCGGCCTTCACCGACGCGATGATCTCCGACACCACGCGCTGGCCCGAGGCGTCGGGGGCGACGACCTCGATGCCCCGGCGGCCCAGGGCGGCGTGATACAGGCGCTGGCGGACCGTTCCCGCCGTCGCCAGGAGACCGGCCGCCGCCGGCGCCGGACGGAGTGAGGCGGCCGCGGATGCGACCTCTTCCATAATATCCAGCACCGGTACCCGCACCGCTCGCCGGATCTGATCCAGATAGGCGTGGGCGGAGTTGCAGGGCATCACGAGCACCTCCGCCCCGGCCGCGACGAGGCGCCGCGCGGTGTCCACGAGCAGAGGCGTCGGGTCCGGCCCGCGGCCTTCGATCGCCTCGGTGCGGTCCGGGATCTCGGGATTGCTGTCGATCAGCACGTGCAGGTGTTCCTGATCCGTCGCCGCGGGGGTAGCGCGCACGAGGCGGAGGTAGAAATCGGCCGTCGCGAGCGGGCCCATCCCGCCGATCACGCCGATCGTGCGCCGCCCTGCCCCGCTCATCGCGTCGGTCCCGGCCTGCCGTCCGGCGCGGGACTTCCGGCCACGGCGTGATCTTGGATCGGCGCGATCCCGAGCGTCACGGTCTGCCCGTCCAACTTCACGGACTTGGTGTGCGCCGCGCCGGCCGGCACCCCGGCCACCGCGGTGACGGCGAGCACCTCGCGCAGGATCGTGTCGCCGTGCGCGCGGAGCAGTTTCGGCAGCCGGTCATCGCCCTCGTAGTAGAGCGTGATACGGTCGGAGATGTCGAGCCCGGCCTCCTTGCGCAGCTGCTGCACCTGATGGATAAGTTCGCGCGCGAGGCCCTCGAGCGCGAGGTCCTCCGTCACCGTCGTGTCGAGGACGACCCAGCTGCCGCCCTCGCCGGCGCCGCCGTGGCCCTCGCCCCAGCGCATCCGCACGTCGACCTCCGCGCGCTCGAGCACGATCTCCTCGCCCCCCGGCAGGCGCACGCGGAACGGCTCCCCCTCCGGCGTCTGCTCGACGAGCGCCTGGCCCTGCGCGCGCAGCGCCTCGGCGACCTCGGTGATCCGGCCGCCGAACTTCGGGCCGAGCAGGTCGAACCGCGGGCGCACCTCGAGCCGGCCGAGCTCGCCGAGCGATCCGGCAAAGCGCACCTCGCGCACGTTCAACTCGTCCTTCAGCAGCTCGATCAATTCCGGGCGCCGGGCGACGGTGCCGGACCGGTCGAGGAGCGTGGCGGCGGCCAGCGGCTGCCGGACTTTGATCCGCGCCTCGTTGCGCGCGGCGCGCCCCAGGTACACGACGTGGCGCGTCTGCTGCATCGCCTGCTCGAGCTCGGGATCGCGCGCCGCCTCGTCCGGCGCGGGCATGTCGCAGAGATGCACGCTCGCCGGCGCCGACGCGTCCACCGACCGCACGAGGTTCTGGTACAGGGCCTCGGACAGAAACGGCAGGAAGGGCGCCAGCACGCGCGACAGCGTGACGAGCACCGTATAGAGCGTCTCGTACGCGGCCTGCTTGTCCGCGTCGCCCTCGGACTTCCAGTAGCGCCGCCGGCCGCGCCGCACGTACCACAGCGAGAGGTCGTCCACGAGCCGTTCGATCGGCCGCGCCGCCCCGGCGACGTCGTAGGCGTCGAGCCGGGCCCGTACGGTGGCGACCACGTCCGCGAGGCGCGAAAGAATCCACCGGTCGAGCAGCGACGGCGCCCCGGCCTTCCCGCCCGGCTTCCAGCCGTCGAGGTTGGCGTAGGTCACGAAGAACGCGTAGACGTTCCACAGCGGCAGAATGAAGCGCCGGCGGACCTCGTCCCCGGGGCCGTAGCCGAAGCTCACGTTCTGCGCCGGGTTCTGCAGCGCGTAGAGCCAGCGGATGACGTCCGCGCCCATCCGCTCCGCGGCGTCGTTGAACTCGATCATGTTGCCCCAGGACTTGTGCATCTCCCGCCCGGTCTCGTCGCGCACCATCGCGTGGCCGAGGCACGTCAGGAACGGCGGCTCGTTCTCGAGCACCGTGCTCATCACGAGCATCGAGTAGAACCAGTTGCGGTACTGTCCCGGGAACGCCTCCGTGATGAAGTCCGCGGGGAACCACTCGCGCCACTTGGCGCGGTCCTGGCGGTAGAACATCGTCGAGAACGGCACGATCCCCGCGTCGAGCCACGGGTTGCCGACGTCGAGGATGCGGGAGACCACGGCGCCGCACTTCTGGCAGCGGATCTTGACAGCGTCGATCCACGGCCGGTGCGGGGTGTGGCCGTCGAAGGCGTCCCAGCCCTCGACGGCACGCGCCCGAAGCTCGTGCTCGCTGCCGATGACCTCGAAGGTCCCGCACGCCTTGCATTCGTAGATCGGCAGCGCGAGGCCCCAGTACCGCTTCTTGCTGATCATCCAGTCGTGCATGTTGCGGAGCCAGTCGAGCTCCCGTTCCAGCCCGAACTCCGGAATCCAGGTGATCTGCCGGGTCACCGCCATCATTGGCTCCCGCAGCGAGTCCATCGCGATAAACCACTCATCGACGAGCCGGAAGACCAGCTCGCTGCCGCACCGCCAGCACATCGGGTAGCGGTGGGTGTGATCGTCCGCGCGGTACAGCAGGCCGCGCTGCTCCAGATCGTCCTTGATCAGCGACGCGACCTCGTAGACGTGCCGGCCGCTCATGCGTCCGAAGGACTCCGTGAAGATCCCGAACTCGTCGATCGGGGCCAGCACCGGGAGGCCGTGCTCCTTGCCGAGCGCGAAGTCTTCGGCGCCGCATCCGGGGGCGATGTGCACGAGGCCCGTGCCCTCGGCCGCGCTCACCTCCGTCCAGGGGATGACGCGGTGCGTCACACCCTGCTGCGCCGGGAGATCGTCAAACGGTCCCTCGTAGGTCCAGCCGACGAGATCGCGCCCGGGCAGCTCGCGCACGGCCGAGACTTTGGGACGGCCGGCGGTCACGGCCTCGAGACGGTCCTTGGCGACGTAGTAGCTCGCCCCGCCGCGCTCCTTCACCTGGACATACGTGAGCTCCGGATGCACGGCCACGGCGACGTTGCTCGTGAGCGTCCAGGGCGTCGTCGTCCAGACCAAGAGGTGCTCCCCGGGCCGGCCGACGATCGGCAGACGCACGGTGAGGCTGAGGTGCGTGACCTCCTGGTAGCCTTCGGTGACGATCTCGTGCTCCGAGATCCCGGTGCTGCACCGGGGACACCACGGCATGACGTCGTGGCCCTTGTAGACGAGGCCGCGCTCCCAGCACCGCTTCAAAAAGAGCCAGATGCAGTAGTTGTTCTCGTCGGACATCGTGTAGTACGAGTTGTCCCAGTCCATCCAGTAGCCGAGCCGGATCGACTGCTGCGTCTGCACGCCGGCGAACCTCAAAACTCGCGCCTTGCAGCGCTCGACGAACTCCGCGATGCCGTACTGCTCGATGTCGCGCTTGCTCTTGAACCCGAGTTCTTTCTCGACCTCGACCTCCACCCACAGGCCCTGGCAGTCGAAGCCGTTCTGGTAGCGCTGGCGGTGGCCGAGCATGGTATGGTACCGGCAGAAAAGGTCCTTGTACGTGCGGCCCCAGGCGTGGTGCACGCCCATCGGGTTGTTCGCGGTGATGGGCCCGTCGAGAAACGACCAGCGCGCCGATGCCTCGCGGTTGCGCGCGAGGTAGCGGGCCGGGATGGCTTCATTGGTCCACAAATCCAAGATCGCGCGCTCTTGCGCCGGAAAGTCCGCGCGCGGGTCGACCGGCTGGAACGCCATCCGATGATTCCTCCCGAGATCCGACCGCAATGACAAAACCCCGTCCGGCAAGGGACGGGGTTACCGTGGTACCACCCTCGTTCCGGGCCGCATGGACCCGGCACTCGTACGGACCGGCCCTGAGCCTAGCGCATGGCCCGGACGGCCGGTCCGGATCCCGTTATCGGGGGGTGCCGGCGAGGCCTCGGACGCTGGTCCTGGGCCCCGCAGCTCGGGAGGCGATCGCTGCCGCCGGCACCGCACCGGCTTTCACCCGACCCGGCTCGCTCTCCGGGCCGCACGGCGGCGGTCCTCCGTCATCGCGTGTCCCTGGCCGACGGACCCGCCGCCGGCCAGGATGAAACTGAAGCGGATTCTAGCACAGGGCCCGAGCGAGCGTCAAATAAGGGGCGCCGCGGCCTCCGCCGGGCTCTGCGTCCCGCGCTCCACGGCGGGAATGCGCCGGGTCTCGAACGACGGCAGTCCGACCCCGCGGTGCTCCGTCTTCATCCACTCGATCCGTCCGGTGAAGACGCTGCGGACGAACCGGTAGAGCGCCAGCGGCAGCGTGACGATCTGGTGCGTCGCGAAGAGCATGTAGCGGACCGAGGTGAAGAGCACGCCGACGGGCGTGCGGCCCCGCTCCACGGCGATCCCGACCACCGTGGACATCATCACGACGATCCAGTAGTAGGCGTACCAGGGCTGGTCGTGCGCCACCGGGAACGCGTTGAGCACGGAGAGCCGGTGCGACGCGAAGCTGAGAATCCAATCCTCCGCGAGAAAGATGTAGCTCGCCACCACCGAGAGCGCCAGGACGAGCGAGCCCGACAGGAAGACGAGAAAGTCGAGCCGCTTCCGCCAGGGCACCGGCGCCTTCAAGATTGCGGCGGCGTACTCGAAAAGACAGCCCAGCGAGCCCTCCGACCACCGCGTCCGCTGCTGGACCAGGCCGCGCCAGGTGGACACGGCCTCTTCCCACACCACGACGTCCTCGCAGTAGTGGACCGTCCAGCCGCGCAGCGCGTAGCGCACGGAGAGATCGATGTCCTCGGTCAGCGCGTCCTCGTTCCAGCCGCCGACGGCCTCGAGCGCGGCGCGGCGCGTCAAGAGCCCGTTGCCCGTGAGGATCACGGCGCCCCCGAACCGGTGACGGCTGCGCTGGGTGAGAGTCTGGAACACGAAGTAGTCGTCTTCCTGGGCGCGCATCAAGAGGTTGCCCCGGCCGTCGTAGACCAGCTTGCGCGCCTGCACGCCGGCGACGCCCGGCCGCGCGAGGTCGGGAATCAGCCGCGCGAGGAAGTCCGGCGCGACCCGCGCGTCGGCGTCGAAGACGCAGATCGCCTCGCCGCGCGCCGCCGCCAGCCCGACGTTGAGCGCCACAGCCTTGCCGACGCCGTCCTCCACCGACGGGCGGACGACCGTGAACGCGAGGTCACGGCGCAATCCGTCCAGCACCTGCGCCGTCCGGTCCGTCGAGCGGTGGTCCACCACGATCACTTCGAACGCCGGATCTCCCGCGGCGTCCCGATAGTCGAGCGCGCAGAGGCACCGTACGGTATCGGCGATCACGTCTTCCTCGTTGCGGGCCGGCACGATGATGCTCACGAACGGACGGTCCGCGGTGCCGGCCGGCATCACCTCGGCGCTGCGCGACGGGGGGCGCCGCCAGACGGCCACGGCCATCAGCACCGTGCCGTACAGACCGGTGGCGAAGAAGAGCGCAGACAGCCAGATCGCGTCGTGCAGCGCAACCTGCCGCACCATGACGACGGTCCAGGCCACTAGGACCGCAACGATGAGCGTTTTGCGGCGAACCGCCCGGCTCATCGTCCCGCCTCCGCACCCGGACGGGCGGCGCCTTCGAGCGCGGCGCGCAGGGTCACGGTGTACGGCGGGCGCAGCACGCCGGCCTCGGTGACGATCGCGGTGATCAGCCGGTGCGGGGTGACGTCGAACGCCGGATTGCGCACCGCAATGCCGGGAGCCGCCACGCGGATCCCGGCCAGCGTCGTCACTTCGTCTGGGGAACGCTCTTCGATCGGGATCACAGTACCCTCCGGGGTCGCGAGGTCGACGGTCGAGAGCGGCGCCGCCACGTAAAACGGCAGGCCGTGCGCATGGGCGAGAACCGCGAGTGCGTAGGTCCCGACTTTATTGGCCGTGTCACCGTTCGCGGCGATGCGGTCGGCGCCGACGATGACCGCGTCGACGTCACCGGCGCGCATCAGGGTCGCGGCGGCGTTGTCCGTGATGAGCGTCGCCGGAATGCCGTGTTGCACGAGCTCCCAGGCGGTGAGGCGCGCGCCCTGAAGCACGGGCCGCGTCTCGCACGCGATCACTCGGATCCGCCGTCCCTCCTCGTGCGCCTGCCTGAGCACCCCGAACGCGGTCCCCCACCCGCCCGTAGCGAGCATCCCGGTGTTGCAGTAGGTGAGCACCGCGGCGCCTTCGGGGAAGAGCGCGGCGCCGTGGGCGGCCATGCGACGGTTCATCTCGAAATCGGCGCGGGCCAGCGCGTCCGCCTCGGCCAGCAGGCGTTCGGCGAGACGCTCGGGCTCCGGCGTCGCCTCGGCGGCCGCGAGCAGCCGGTCGAGCGCCCACGCGAGGTTGATCGCCGTCGGCCGGGTGGATCGCAGCCCGGAGGCCGCCACCCGGAGGCGGGCCAGCCGTTCGCTCCGCGAGCCGCTCAGGGCGGCCGCGGCGAGCGCGAGCCCGTAGGCCGCGGCCAGACCAATCGCCGGCGCGCCGCGCACTTGCAGCGCGCGGATCGCCTCAGCGACGTCTTCCCAGGTTGTGCAGCGGCGTGACCGAAGTTCGTGAGGGAGGGCGGTCTGGTCAATCAGACACAGCGCCCCGTCCTCCCACCACAGGGGGACCTCCGTGCTCATCCCGCGCGGTCTCCGGATCTGGACATCAAGCGGTGCAGGCGCCTCTCAGTATAGCGAAACGCGCAATCAGTCGACCGGGAAGAGCCCTCCGGGCGCCGCGGCCTCCTCGCGGACGTGCTCCGCCGTGATGGACACGTGCGCCGGGGTAAAGAGGAAGATGTCGTCCCCGACGCGGTGCATGTGCCCGTCCAGCGCATACGCCACTCCGCTCAGAAAATCGACGACGCGCCGCCCCAGGTCCTTGTGCGCGTTCCTGAGGTTAAGCACGATCGGCCGGTGTGACTTGAGGTAGTCGGCCGCCGTCTGTGCCTCTTCATACTGCCCCGGCTCGAGCACCACGATCTCGAGCGACCGCTGCGTGTGCAGGCGGAAGATCGGCGCCCGCGGCGCGGTCTCGGCCGGTATTCCTCCCTCCTCGTGCTCGCCAAAGCCCAGGAAGTGCCACATCCGCTGCATGACCCGGCCCATGTGTCGCCCTCCGGTGTGGGGCGTCCGCTGCTGCGATCGTTGCCGCGTGCTGCTGAATTATGCCCGGCTGCGGTCACCAAATATGGCCCGTCCAACGCGGGCCAGCGTCGCGCCTTCCTCGACCGCCACCTCGAAATCGTCCGACATCCCCATCGATAAATCCGGGAGCGCGATCCCGGTCGAGCTCTGAATATCATCCCGCAGTTTGCGCAGCGCCCGGAACACCGGCCGCACCTCGTCGGGATCCGAGACCGCGGGCGCGATCGTCATCAGGCCGCGCAGTTTCAACCCCGGGAGCGCCGCCGTCCGGCGCACCACCACCGCCGTCTCCTCCGGCGGCACCCCGTGCTTTTGCGGCTCGCGGGCCACGTTCACCTGAATCAGCACGTCGACGGCCCGCTCTTCCTGCCCGGCCCGGCGGCTGAGTTCTTCCGCCAGAGCCTCCGAGTCGACGGACTCGATCACGTCGAACAGCCGCACGGCCTCCTTGGCCTTGTTGCGCTGGAGGCTACCGATCAGATGCCAGGATGCGCCTGGCACGGCCGGAATTTTCTCGCGCGCCTCCTGGATCCGGTTCTCGCCGAACGTCCGCAGGCCGAGCGCAACCGCCTCTCGCACCCGCGCCGCGTCGACGGTCTTGCTCACGGCGACCAAGAGCACATCGTCGCCGCGACGTCCGCTGCGGTCCGCGGCCGCCGCGATCCGCGCGCGCACGTTTGCCACGTTGGTCGCGAGATCGGCCATGAGGGCTTACCGGCGGGCTCTCCATTCGACGAACCGGCATCATTCCCTTTGGGGTCCGTCGCACAGCCGGATGCAGGCCGCCATGCGTCCGGTCGCGCGCTCGCGCCGGTAGGAGAAGTACAGGTCGGGCTGGCAGCGCGTGCATCCCGGCGCCACCTCGATGTGGGCCGCGGGCACGCCGCAGGCGATGAGCTGGGCGCGGATCGCCTGCCGTAGATCCAGATACCACCTGCCCGGCGCCCCCGGCTGCGAGGCGTGGGACCACCACGGCGCCCCGCGCATCGCGTCCGCGACCGGGCGGTCGACCTCGTAGCAGCACCCGCCGATCGCGGGACCGAGCGCCACCAGGCATCGCGCGGCATCGCACCGGAAGACCGCCTTGAGGCGCGCCACAGCCGCCGGCACCGCGCCGGCCGCCACCCCGCGCCAGCCCGCGTGCACCGCCGCGATCGCCGGGCGGCCGGGGTCGACGATGAGCACGGGCACGCAGTCCGCGGTGCGCACCGCCAGCCAGACTCCGGGGGAGCCGGTCAGGAGCGCGTCGACGCCCCGGACGGTCCGGCCGGCATCGTTCGGACCGACGACGGCGGCCGCCGCGCCGTGGACCTGCTGCGCCTCGACCAGCCGGCGGGGATCCGCTCCGAGGGCCGCCGCCACGAGCCCGCGGTTCCGGGCGACCGCCGGAGGCGCGTCGCCGACGGCGTGGGACAGATTGAGGCTGCGGCATGGTCCACCGCTCACGCCGCCCTGCCGGGTCGTAAAGACGGCGCGCGCCACGCCGGTCGCCTCGAGCGTGCGGACGCGCAGCACACCCGCCGGGCCGCCCCCGTCCGGTCCGCGGCTCACACGAGGCGTTCGCGGACGACGGCGCTCGCGTAGTCCAGGACCGCGACGACCAGCGCGATCATCCACAAGGCCGTCGCGGCCTGCGGCCACTGCAGCAGGTTGATGTACTGCTGGAGGACGAACCCGATGCCCCCGCCGCCGACGAAGCCGATCACCGTGCTGAACCGGACGTTGATGTCCCAGCGGTAGATCGTAAACGCGATGAACTGCGGCACGATCTGCGGCACGACGGCGTACCGGATGACCTGCAGCGCGCTGGCCCCGGTCGCCGTGACCGCCTCGATCGGCCCGGTGTCGATGCTCTCGATCGCCTCGGAGTACAGCTTGCCGAGCGAGGCGACGCTGTGCACGCCAAGCGCGAGCACGCCGGCAAACGGCCCGAGCCCGACCCACACCGTGAAGATGATCGCGAGCACGAGCGCCTCGATCGAGCGGGTGAGATTGAACAGCGTGCGGGTCAGCGCGTACACCACAGAGCCGCCCGGCAGGTGGCCGGTCAGGTTGCGCGCGCCGAGAAACGAGAGCGGCACCGCGAAGATGACCCCCATCGTCGTGCCCATGAGCGCGAGGAAGACCGTCTCGACCATGCGATCGAGCACCGTGAGCAGCGTCCGGCTCGGCCGCCACGGGCCGTACCCGGTCGTCACCTCGGCGATGATCTGGTTGTGAGTCCCCTGGACCTCCGGCGCGGTCACCGTCGCGTCGAACCGGCCCTGCGCGTCCGTCTGAAATTGGGCCAGTTGCTGGCGCTGGCCGATCTGATTCTCCCACCACAGCACGCCGGTCCGCCCTGGGCCGAAGCCGTCGCCGTGAACCACGACGCGCTCGCCGATCGCCCCCGAGGTGCGGGACAAGCGGAGCGACGGCCCCGCCCCGGCGGATTGCGGCGGCGGCGTTTCGCCGCCGTAGTAAAAGGCGCCCGCGGCCCGCTGAACCACCGGCTCGCGCGCCACCACGTCCGGCGCCGCCAGCGCGGCGACGAACGGCTGGATCAAGCGTGCACCTTTCCAGAGCTCGCCGAGGCGAATCTGCGTGACGTGCCAGCCGTAGGCGTAGACCGCGATCACGAGCACGAGCCCCGCGTACGCGCGCCACGACCGGTACCAGGGCACGGGCCGCCTCGCGGTCATTCGATCTCGACCTCTTCCGCCTGCTCGCCGTAGATCGCGCGGAACCGCGCCTCGTCGATCTCGCCGGGCCGCCCATCGAAGACGATTCGGCCGTCCTTGAAGGCGAGAATCCTCGTGCCGTAGCGCCGCGCCAGACTCAGAAAGTGGAGGCTGCAGAGGACCGTGATGCCGTCTTTCCGGTTCAGCTCCTCGAGATATCTTAAGATTGAGTGCGAGAGGGCCGGGTCGAGGCTGGCCACCGGCTCGTCGGCGAGAATGAGCCGGGGCTCCTGCATCAACGCGCGCGCGATGCCGACGCGCTGCTGCTGACCGCCGGACAGGGCCGACGCACGCCCGAACGCCTTGTCCGCGATGCCGACGCGCTCGAGGTTCTGCATCGCCCGGTCCACGACCGGCGCCGGGAAGTAGTTGCCGAGCGCCCACACCGGCGGCACGTAGCCGAGCCGGCCGGCTAATACGTTCGTCAGTACCGACGCCCGGCGCACCAGATTGAACTGCTGGAAGACCATGCCAATGCCGCGGCGGATCTCGCGGAGGTCCTCGCGTGACGCGGCCGTCACGTCGCGGCCGTCCACCCATACGCGGCCGGACGTCGGCGTGACGAGCCGGTTGATGCAGCGGAGCAGCGTGGACTTGCCGGACCCCGACAGCCCGATGATGACGAGAAACTCGCCGCGGGCGACCTCGAACGAGACGTCCGAGAGCGCCCGCGTTCCGTCCTCGTAGACTTTGCTGAGGTGCTCGACCCGGAGGATCGGCTCGCTCACGGGATACCCCCGTGAACGCGAACGGCTATGGGTTCAGCCCCACGAAACGCTGAACGTCGCGCACCGGGTCGAAGAACGCGTCCAGGCTGGAGGTTTTGACCTTGTACTTCGTCACGAGCAGATTGTAGTCCGCGAGCGCCTCGATCTCGTAGAGGGATTTCAGCGCGTCGAGGCCGGCCGGCGTCTGGGAGAACCGCAGCAGCGCGCTGGTGACCTTCGCCTTGACGTCCTCGGGCAGACCCTTCCGGACGCTCACGGTATCGTTCGGAATCGGATCGGACTTCCACACCACTTTGACCTTCTGCATCACGTCCGGCAGGGTCTTCTGCACGGAGCCGCGGGCGTCTTCGAACACCGCCCCCGCGTCCACGCGCCCCTGGTAGACGGCGAGGACCACGTTGTTGTGCGAGCCGGCGAAGATGCTCTGGCCGAAGAACTTCTGCGGATCGTAACCGGCCTTCTTGAGGCCCGCGACGGGGAAGAGGTATCCCGACGTGCTGGCGGGATCCACGAAGGCGAACCGCTTGCCGCGGAGGTCGGCCAGCGTGTTGATGCCGGAGCCGGCCTGCGTGATGATCTCGGCCCGATAGTATGGAAGGCCGAACCGAACCGTCACCAGCCGGACCTCCACGCCGTATTTCTGGTGGGCGATCACGTACGAGAACGTGTTGAGCCAGCCGATGTCCGCGCGGCCTGCGCCCATCGCCTCGATGACGCCGGCGTAGCTCGTCGTCACGAACGACTCGAACTTGTACCCCGTCGCCATCTCGAGCAGGTGCGAAACGCGGTTGCCGGACTCGAGAATCGTGCGCGCCTCGCCGGAGGGCACGAACGCCATCACCAGGCGTGTCTCGGCGGGCACGGGCGTCGGCCCGGCCGCGGCGAGTCCGAGCACGAGGACGGCGGCGAGCGCGAGAGCGGCAAGGCGAAGTCGCATGGGGTTCCTCCTACGGACGGGTGGGATTCGCGCACAGGTTCTTTCGGTGGGGAGTCTTCTCCTCGTCAGGCGCGAGACCTCCGGCCGCTGGGCGGCCTCCTGCCTCCAGGACTCACCGGAGCGGCGTGCGAAATACGCGCGTGCGATGGCGACGACGCGCGGCCGCCGGCCGACCTGCGGCCGGCAACCATGAAATTGCAGCCGGCGGCACCACGCAAGCGGCTCGTGCTACTGCTCGCGGGCGCGGCCGGCTGCCTCGACGCCGTGGGCTACCTCATGCTCGGCCTCTTTACGGCGAACATGACAGGCAATACGATCTTGCTGGGCCTCTCCGTCGGCCGGGAAGCCTGGACGGATGCGGTGCACAACGTCGTCGCGATCGCCGCGTTTGTCTGCGGCGCCGGGGCCGGCACGGCTGCCACGCGGGGCGCGGGCCGGATCGCCCGCGGGCTCGGCTTCGAGGCCGCGGTGCTGGCGGCCGCCGTCGGCGTGTGGGCGCTCTTTGGAGCGCCGCGCGGACGGATCGCCGAACCGGCGGCGTACTGGCTGATCGCCCTGCTCTCCGCCGCGATGGGGATGCAGAGCGCGACGGTCAGGCGGGTCGGTGAGCATCGCGTCGCGACCACATACGTCACCGGGACGCTCACGACGCTGGCCACCGACACAGCGAGCGATCTGCTGGACCGCTGGATGACGCGCGGCGCCGGCCGGCCAGCCGCCTCGGCGCCCGGAACCGGGAGCGTCCCGCGTCAGACGGGGGCGGAGCGCGGAACCGCGCTGATGACGGGGCTGTGGGCAGTGTACCTGCTCGGCGCGCTCGTCGGCGGCTTCGCCGAGCAGCGCTGGGCGATGTGGGCGGTCGTGGCGCCGGTGGTGGTGCTCGTGACCGTCATAGCGTCGGATCTGGCGCACAGGCCCAAGGAGGGAGCGGCACGATGACTGGAAGGCCCGCACGGACGGCAGGAACCGCGACGGGACGCAAGACGGGTAACGCGCAGAATCCCGGCGGCGGCCCCGACGTCCGGATCGAGACCGACTCGCTCGGCGAGGTGAAGGTGCCCGCCTCCCGCCTGTGGGGCGCGCAGACGCAGCGCTCGATCGAGAACTTCCCGATCGGCGTGGACCGCTTCCGGATGGGCCGGCCGGTCATTCGGGCGTTCGGCATCTTGAAGAAGGCCTGCGCCCTCGCCAACCTCGAGCTCGGCCAGCTGCCGGCCGACAAGGTTGACCTGATCGCGCGCGCCGCGGACGACGTCATCGCTGGGAAGCTCGACGACGAGTTCCCGCTGGTCGTTTTTCAGACCGGCTCCGGCACCCAGTCCAACATGAACGCCAATGAAGTGATCGCCAACCGCGCCATCCAGCTCGCCGGCGGCGTGGTCGGATCGAAGAAACCGATCCACCCCAACGACGACGTCAACCGCAGCCAGTCGTCGAACGACACGTTCCCGACGGCGATGCACATCGCGACGGTTGAGCAGATCGAGGACGTGCTGATCCCCGCGGTCACCGGCCTGCGCGACGTGCTCGACGAGAAGGCCCGTGCCTACGCCTTGATCGTCATGATCGGCCGCACCCACCTGATGGATGCGACGCCGGTGACGCTCGGCCAGGTGATCTCGGGCTGGGTGGCCCAGATCGACGACGCGGTCGCGACCATCCGGCGGACGCTGCCCGGCATCTACGAGCTGGCCATCGGCGGCACCGCGGTGGGGACCGGGATCAACGCCCCGGCCCGCTTCGGCGAGGTCGCGGCACGGAAGATCGCCGAACTGACCGGCCGGCCGTTCGTCTCGGCGCGGAACAAGTTCGCGGCACTCTCCTCGCACGAGGCGATGCTCAATGTGAGCGCGGCGCTTCGCACGCTCGCCGCGGCGTTGATGAAGATCGCCAACGACATCCGCTGGCACGCCTCTGGGCCGCGCGCGGGGCTCGGCGAGCTGCTGATCCCGGAGAACGAGCCGGGGTCGTCGATCATGCCGGGCAAGATCAACCCGACGCAATGCGAGGCGCTGACGATGGTGTGCGTGCAGGCCTACGGCAACGACCACGCCGTCGCGTTTGGCGACTCGCAGGGCAACTTCCAGCTGAACGTCTACAAGCCAGTGATCTTACATAATGTGCTCGAGTCGGCCGAGCTGCTCGCCGACGGCTGCCGGTCGTTCACGATCCACTGCGCGGTCGGGATCGCGCCGAACGAGGCGCGGATCCGCGAGCACGTCGAGAACTCGCTGATGCTGGTCACCGCGCTGAGCCCGCACATTGGCTATGAGAAGGCCGCCAAGATCGCGCTCAAGGCGCACCATGAGAACGTGAGCCTGCGAGAAGCAGCTCTGGCCCTTGGGTATGTCACGGCCGAGCAGTTCGATGCGTGGGTGCGGCCGGAGGACATGACGCATCCGATGACGGAGTGAGGACGGCCGTCTCAGGCCAATCAGAATCCTGAACGGCCTTCGCCGGACGTCCTCACTCCGGAAGCGCAGGCGCCCTACTCTCCGGATCCACCAATCTAACTAACCGGCGGCACAACATGGGAGGCGTTAAATGGAAGTCTTCGAGGCTGTTCGCACGATTCTCGCCGTACGCAGCTACAAAGACAAGCCCGTGCCGGCCGACCTCGTGAAGCGGATCGTCGAGGCGGGACGGCTGACCGGCAGCAGCAAGAACGGCCAGCCGTGGCACTTCGTCGTCGTGGAAAACCGCGAGATGCTCGCTAAGCTCGCGGCAGTTTCCCCCTACGGACCCTACATCTCGCAGGCGCCGCTCGCGATCGCGGTCGCGATCGAAAAGGCGTCGCGGTTCGGGGTATCGGACGGCAGCCGCGCGATTCAGTCCATGATGCTGACCGCCTGGTCGGACGGCGTCGGGTCGAACTGGGTCGGCTTCGTCGGGATGAGCGACGCCAAGGCACTGCTCGGCGTGCCGGACGACTACGACCTCCTGGCGATCGTGCCGTTCGGCTACCCGGTCAATCCCGTCGGCCGCGGCAAGAAGAAGCGCAAGCCGCTCAGCCAGGTCGCCTCGCGCGAGCGCTTTGGAAAACCGCTCTCGTAGGCGGACGCCGGTCCAAGCGACCGGCGCGTCTGCCTGACGGCGGGTGAACAGCGAGGTAATCTGACCTAATCCAAGCGCTCCCCGCCCGGGACCAGCCGGTCATGCGATGAACTTATGCTCGTTGTGCCAGGCCAGGAACTCCGGCCGAGGCCGGTCCGACGCGCTTTGCGGCAGCGTGATGTTTCCACCCCGCCACCGCAGGTATTCCTCGCCATTATGGAAATCGGTGCGCAGCCGCCGGCTGACTTCCACCCGGTAATCGGGGGTCACGGTCATATAGCCCTTGTCGAACAGGATGTGCAGGTCGCTGCGCAGCAGAAGCCCGTTGTCAACGCGGTGCTCGCCCCCGTCAGCATACGATCGAATATGCGCGGCATGCAGAACTGGAAGCACCTTTTCCCCAGTGACGGCGCAACGACGGCGATAAGCGTCTGTCACGAGTACACGAAACGTGCCCTGTCCCAACCTTAGCTTTACGAGTTTCGGCTCACTGTAGCGAAGTTCGAGAGAGGGCAAGAAGCGTTCGACATGATCCCACACAGATTGCCATGGTTCGATACCCAGGTCGACAACCTTGCCGCTCACGATATTTGGATGCCATTCCGGTACGGGTATCCAGTTCTGGCGCGGCAGAAAGAAAGGCTGCAGCAGGACAAGGCATCCGATGTCAGGATCTTCGTGAGGCG
>Ga0207416_1000340_pt1 | contig 83100 bp, 62 predicted proteins | sample PaiPotPPM11metaG_FD_184107 | JGI IMG/M metagenome (GOLD analysis project Ga0207416, IMG submission 184107) | Iron sulfur acid spring bacterial and archeal communities from Banff, Canada, to study Microbial Dark Matter (Phase II) - Paint Pots PPM... ... | reverse complement strand
CGCCCCGCCTCAGTCTTCATAAGCTCCCCGCCCGTTTTCCTTCCACGCTCTACTGCCGAGTCCCGTCCGCCTCATCACTCGTCACTGATCACTCATCACTTTCCACTTTTCACTTTTCACTGGCTACCTGAACGCCGCCGCCAATCCCAGAGCCGCCAGCACGGCGCGAATCTGCGGGAGCACGACCTTCTCCGGGTCGTACTTGACATGCACCTGCGCCCGATCCGGGTAGTAATAGGCAAACCGGACACCGCTCACAGCCTGCAATCGTGTCCGCAACTCCGGCATCCGCGCCGTCTCCGGCGCCGGCTCGAACTGCAAAATAGCCGTAGTGTAAGCCATCCATCCCACTCATCGCTCATCGCTCATCGCTCATCGCTAATGTTCGATCCCCTTCCCCTCCACAATCGTGATATACCGATTGAGTGGTAGGTCGGTAAACCGTTCCACCTTGCCGCTCGGCAGCGGCCAGCGGATCTCCAAGCTGTCGATCTTGGCGGCCGGGCCGATGCCGAGCACCTCGCGCGGGTCATGCGAGGCGAGGAAGCTGCCGCCACCGGTCTTCATGCGGCTGCGCCTGGTCCCGGCAAAGGTCCAGGTCAGCCACGCCCCCACCGCGTCGCGGTTCGCGTGCGTGCCCACTAGCTTGACCCCCAGCCAGTTGTGTTTCGTCCCCGCCACGTTGCGCAGCAGCAACGGCGCCCCGCCGTTGTTGTTGATCAGCACGTCCATCTTGCCGTCGTTGTCGAAGTCTCCGACGGCCAGCCCACGCGCGCTCCACATCTCCTGGAAGGCCGCCCCCGCCGTGGCGCTGACATTGATGAATTGCCGCTTGCCGTTGTTGTGAAACAGCATGAGCGGCTCGCGGTAGTGGACCTGCGTCTGGTTCTCGTCCACCATGTCGTCCGGGTGGCCATTGGCCAGGATCAGGTCGAGGTTGCCGTCGTTGTCGTAGTCGAAGAACTTCAGGCCCCAGCCGCTGAGCAGCCGTGTCGCCTGGCCGATGCCGGTCTCGCCGGCCTGGTCGGTGAACGTCTCATCGCCGTCGTTATGGTAGATGGCGAACTTCTCCTGATCGATGTTGGCGACGAACAGGTCCATCTTGCCGTCGTTGTCGTAGTCGCCCGAGTCCACCCCCATGCCGGAGCGCGGCTGTCCCTCCTCGCTGTAGGCTACTCCGGCGGTGAAGCCGATCTCTTCGAATTTCCCCTGCCCCTTGTTGAGAAACAGAAAATTGGGCGTCGTGTCGTTGGCGACAAAGAGGTCTAGCAGGCCGTCGTTGTTGATGTCGGTGGCCACCACGCCGTGCGACTTGCCGAGGCTCTTGCCGATGTCGGAGAGATGTCCCACCTCGGTGAATGTTCCATCGCCGTTGTTGTGGAACAGGAAGCTGGCGCGGCCGTTGAACACCCGTGGGATGCAGTAATACCGCAGTCCGCGCTTGTTGTCGCCGCAGAACACCTTGCCATCCGCCGAGTACTGCACGAAGCTGCAGGCGAACAGGTCCAGCTTGCCATCGTTGTCGTAATCGAACCACACCGCCGAGGTGGACCAATTGGGCGCCGCCACCCCGGCCTTGGCCGTCACGTCGGTGAAGGTGCCATCGCCGTTGTTGTGGTAGAGGATGTTGTGCCCGTAGCCGGTGACGTAGATGTCGGGAAAGCCGTCTCCATCGTAGTCCCCCACCGCCGCCCCCATGCCAAACATGGTCCCGCCCAGCAGCCCGGCCTTCTCCGTGACATCGGTGAACGTGCCGTCGCGGTTGTTCTTGTAAAGCGCGTTGCGCGGTGGTGTTTTGGGATGAAAGAAATCGCATGTCCCGGTGTTGACCAGGAAGATGTCCAGCCAGCCGTCGTTGTCGTAGTCGAGAAAGGCGCAGCCCGACCCGACGGTCTCCGGCAGGTAGTGGGCGGCCGACTTGGCATTGTCGTGGACCCAAGTGATGTGGCTCTGGCTGGCGGGGACGCTCTCAAAGATGGCGCCGGAAGCCGAACCAACCGCCCCACTGGCTGGCGAAGGCGATAGAAACTCCCATCCCCCGGGCAGCACCAAGGGCGAAACGGCGGTTCCCAAGGCGCTCAGGCCCCCCATCTGGCTGAGGGCGCGAAGAAAGTGGCGTCGCGAAGAAAATGGGAGCAAAAGAACCCGTTTCCGGAACAGCAGGACTTTCGCCCGAGTATAGCAAAACGCGAAAAATCGTTGTCGGTTGTCGGTTCTCGGTTGTCAGCGAGGCCACCACAGTTCCCGTCCCAACCACCACGCCGTCGCCAACCATCTACGTCCCGCAGTGACGCCGGAGGGCAGCCGGGAGCAAGCTGCGCCAGCGGGGCCACCCCCCGGACCGCCAGGCCCCTACGATAGTGCCGACGTATCGGGCGCCGGATGCGCCGCTGCGCCGCCAACAACTAACAACCAAAAACCAACGACAAAAAATCCGGCCGCCGAGCTCGCGCTCAGCGGCCGGAAATTGGCTGCCCGTGGCAACCGGGTTTTAGAACGAGTACCGCAGGCCCAACTGCAGCCGGCGAGCGGGCGCCGCTCCGACCAGGAACTGCGCCTTCCCGAACTGTGCACTGTTCAGGTTGGAGACAACCCCGTCGAAGTTGGGGTGATTCAACGAGTTCAACGCCTCAAACCGCAACTGCAGTTGCTTGCTCTCGCCCATCTTGATGTTCTTGAAGAGCGATGCGTCCAGAACGTTGAACCACGGCCCGTGGAACACGTTGCGGCCCAGGTTCCCGAAGCGCACGCCTGTCCCCTTGGGGTTGACGAAGAGCGCGTTGGGGGTCCCGACGCCAAAGACGGTGTTGCAAGCCGCCGTATTCGTGGACTGTTGCCCCGAGAAGCCGCAGCCGATCAGGTTGTTATCAACGAAGATGCCATCCGCCGGGCTGTTGGTGGAATAAACAGCGTTGAAATTCGATCCCACGAAGTCCGGGTGATCGTTCCCGACGCCATCCAAGTTGTAGTCGCCGCCGAGGTTTTCCGGAATGCCATTCGCATCCAACGCATTCCCCTTGCGCCGCGTGCGGCCGTTGAAGACCTCGATCGGGTGTCCCGAGTAGCCTTGGAAGAAGGCGTTCAGCTGCCAGCCCCCGAGGACGTGTCCGACGGCGCCCTGTTGCGAGCGGAGGAAAGGCAATTCGTAACTGATGTTCGCTTTCCAGTTCTGCGTGTGGTTGAACGCTCCCAACCCCTTCTCCAAATTGATGTGCTGGTTAGAGACGTAGTAGTAGGGCTGCGTGTTACCGCCGGTCACCGTCGAGCCAGCAAATAACTCGGAGTTTGTGTCGATCAGCTTCGACCACGTGTAGCTGCTCTGCACTTGAAGCCCGTTGCTCATGCGCTTCTGCAACTCCAACACCAGCGCGTGGTAGCTCGAGTTGACGCCCAGAGCGCGGTAGTTGAAGCCCGAGTAGAGCGAGTTTGGCCGCTTGGGAACCAGCGACTTGTTGTAGGCAATCCCGTCGACTCGGTTGTAGTTCATCAGGATCGGCTCGTGCCGGCCCAGCGAACCCTGGTAGTTGACGCGGAACAACATATTGGTGAAGAACTGGTGCTCGATCCCGAGGTAGAAGTTCTGTCCCGAGGTGTCCTTCAGGTTGTTCTCCATGGTGCGAATCGAGACGCGTCCCGCCGCCCCCGGCAAGCTGCCCGGCACATAGGTGGGAACCGTGGAGGCCGGCCGCGTGTAGTAAATGGTATCGTTCGCCGTGGCGTCCGCGTCGAACAACCCGTAGAACGGCGGGTTCCACGCCCCGTTGCTCCAAATGTTGTCGAAGACGCGGTCGTAGTTGATGCCGTAGCCGCCGCGCAGCGCCGTCCGGCCATTGCCGAACACATCATAGGCGAAGCCCAAGCGCGGCCCAAAGTCCTTGTTGCGGGTGTTCCACATGGCCTTCACGGGGCCCGTGCGCGCATTCGCCACGCAGGTCTTGTTGGCCACCGGATCCGCGGTGATGCAGTTGAAGTTCACCAACTGCGCCATGACGCCGGTGACCTCTTTCGGGGCTCCGTATCGATCCCAGCGCAACCCCAGGTTCAGCGTCAGGCGGCTGTTGACTTTCCAGTCGTCCTGCACGAAGGCGTTCGAATCCGAGGACACGTAGTGAACGTAGCCGTTCCCTTTGCCGCCGGTGGCTGGGTTAATGGACACTTCCTCGAAGTAGGGGTAGTCCTGACTGAAGTTGCTGTCCGTCGAGGCGTTCGGGTCACTGGCCGGGTTGATTGGACCCGCCGCCGGCGCCGGTCCCAGCGTGTTCGCGAACTCGTAGTAGCCCGGCGCTCCCAGGTCCCAGTTGCGGTACAGAATGCCCGCGTTAGTCCCGCCGCCGATCTTAATCGAGTGTCGTCCCACCGTCCACGACAACGCATCGCTGAAGCTGGTGCGATCTTGCGTAAAGCTGACGATCAGTCCGCCCTCGTAGGCGCCCAAGCCAAAACCGAATCCGCTATAGGCCTGACCGTCGATGGCGACCTGCGGATCGTTACCGTTGCCCTTGCCTTCCTGACTATGGCTATAGTGCCGGTTGTGACTGACCGTGTACTCATTCACGATGTTCGGGCTGAACACGTGCGTCTCGGTCAGCGTGATCTGGTGGTAGTGCTCGGTGTCCAAGTAGCTGATCGGCGTCGTCGCCACGTTGCCGCCACCGTACAGGTCGGTGTAGGGCTGGCGCGACACGTTGACCGAGAGCGCCAAGCGGTCAAAGGGGCTGAAGTTGTGGTCGATGCGGCCGTAATAGTTCTTCTGCGGCGCGTTGATCGGGTCAAACAAGCTGACGCAGCCAATGTGTCCCACCGCTGGCGTCCCCGCTTCGTTGGGGCACAGCGTGTTCGAGGTCAGCGGCTGGTAGGTCTTCAGGTAGTAGGAGGCGATCGGCGCAGCGCTCGCCTGCATGGCCTGCAATTCGGACGGCGTCGGCACCTGGATGTTGTCGAAGCCGCCGGTGGCCTGCGTCTTCAACGTCACCTGGTCGTAGGCGAACGAGAAGAACGTCTTGTCCTTGTAGATCGGGCCGTCCACCTCGCCACCAAATTGGTTGCGGATGTACTTCGGCTTGCCCGTGTTGTTACGGTTGGCGAAAAAGTCCGAAGCGTTCAAGGACCTGTTGCGGTTGAACTCGTACAGCACTCCGTGGAACTTGTTGGTCCCCGACTTCTGTGCCGCGCTGACAATGGCCGAGCCGCGGCCGTACTGTGCGCTCTCGTTGTTGGTCAACAGCGTGAACTCGCCCACCGACTCCAACGGCGGCGTGATGTTGCCCCCTCCCTCGCCGAAGTTGTCGTTGTTGTCAGTGCCGTTCAGCAGGTAGGTGGTGCTGGCCTCGCGCTGCCCGCCCGAGGAAATGCCCAAGTTCATGCCCTGCGTCACCTGCGGTGCCGAAAATGCGAGATTGAAAACGTTGCGATCAAACAGCGGCGTGTTGGCAATCTCGGCGCCGTTGATCGTGGTCGCCAGATCCGAACTTGCCGTCTGCACCAGCGGGGCCGCCGACGTCACATCGACGCTCACCGAGGTGCCCGCCGCGCCCAGCGACACGTTCAGGGGAACGGTCTGGCTGGGGTTCACGACAATCCCTTTGTCTGTCTTGGTGGCCAGGTTGGGGGCCGAGACCTGCACTGTGTAGCTGCCGGGAGGCACCAGGGAGAAGCGGTACTCGCCCGCGCCGCCCGAAGTCGTCGACTGCGAGACGTTGGTGCCCTCGTTGGTGATGGTCACGGTCGCCCCGGGAATCACTGCCCCGGTGGTGTCGGTCACGGTTCCGGTGATGACGCCCTGGACTGTCTGGGCCATCATCAAGCCCGTACACGCGAGCAGGACGACCAGCAAAGTCGCAAATCGCTTGAAGTTAAGCACGCACGCTCCTCCTGAAAGCCAACATCTGAATCGCGCTTCCGCTACCACTACCTGAGCCGGTTTCTGGCTTGGGACGCTGCTATTTTGTTGGTTTTGTCACGCAAGTCAATAGAAAACTCAGTGGAGGGTACTTCCCATTTACGGAAATCTCCCCGGCCCCGCCTCCCGAAACCTGTATATGCAGGTCGAAAACCGGTAAAACCCCTCGCCCCGCTCGGGTGCAACCCCGCTCACTCCTCCCAAGTGTTTGCGGCTGAATCAGTTGCAGTGGCCAATATTCACCGCTGCTCGCCCCCTGCCCCGCGAATGTTGTGAGATCAGGAAGTAACCGAAAGGTAAGCCTTCGTGCATCATCCAAATTTTTTATTATATGTTGCCGCCCCGCATCGGGCGAAAGCCGGCTAGGCGGGCGCGTTGCACTCCCGGAAGGGCGTCCGAAAGGAGCCGAGGACAAGCCGCGTTTTGGCACCGCTCCTGAGCGCCCGAGGCGTTAGGGTCGTCAGTAGATCAGGGGTCAATGCGCCCCCGCTACAAGCCAACAGCCACAAGTCCCCCGCTTTTTGCGGCGCCTGCCTCCCGTCATCGCTTCCGATACACCACTACGTCATCTCCGAAACTTCCGTCCCGCGTGTAGATCACCTTCCGCCGCCCCAGAAACTCCAGATCCGCCTCCGCCCCTCCCGGAAGAATTGTGTTGCCGATGAAGAGACCCCCGGGCGCCAGCAGTCCCGCGATATTGTGCAACGCCAGCGCCTGTTCGAAGGGGCTGTAATAGACGAGGATGTTGGTCGCGACCACCAGGTCCAACTGCGGCGCTGGCAACGCCGTTTGCAGCACGATATCGAGATCCTGCGCCTGCAACGCGTGCAGCCAACGGGGTGCCACCGCCACCGCCCGCATCCGCACCTTGCCCACCGCCGCCGGCGTGCGCAATGGCGTCACGTTCAGGCCCACGCGCGTGCCGAGCGTCTGCCAGTAACGAACAACTTCCGGCGTCCACGGGGCGTCGGAATCGAGCGGCAGTTGCAGGCGATACGTCGCCCGGTCCCGCGCGCGGCGCGCGTGTTCCAGCACCGCGGGGTTTAAATCGTAGGCCACCAACTTCGGCTCACCCGGCGCCTGCAGTCCCAGCCTGACCACCGCATCCGCCACCGCGAACGGCTGCACCGTTTGCGGCGGGTAGAAATCCAGCCCGTCGCGTTTGTTGGCGAAGTCCAGCCCCGGCCCCACCACCCCGATGGCATGGATCGCCCCCGGTTTCAGCACCCCCTTGCGACGCAGCGCCTCCAACGTATCGAAGATGGCGAAATTGGGGGGCAGCGAGGTGTCGGCGGAGAGCCCGCGCGCGGCGTAGAGCGAAGAACGGAGCAGCACCGACGCGTCGGTTTCGCTCTTCCCCTTGAACGCCTCCACCTGCGTCGCGTAATGCTGCTGCTCCGCGACAAAGCGCAGCAGGTTGGCGCGCAGGCGCCCTTCCCACTCCGCCTCCGGCACCTCCTGCAGCACGTGCCGCACCGCGGCGATGCGCTCGGCCGGCGCCAGCGGACTCGGGCTCGCTCGCTGCACCGCAGCCAGTAGATCCCGCAGTCGTGCCGCCATCACTGGCGTTAACTCTCCATCCGGACTGAGCGCCTGCGTCCAATCCGCCAGCCGCGGCTGCGTCGTAAACGAGACCCCGTAAATCAAGAGGTTGCTGATCGAGTCCTCCAGCCCGCGCTCGACCCGCGCCCGGATGAGACGATCCTTCTCTCCTTCCCACTGTTCCCAGACCCCCGCGTTGGCGACATCGGCACCCGCAAAACCGCTCCCCGCAAAGGCCCGCAGCACCGGCTGCGCCTCGGCAAAACTCATGAACCGCGTTCCCGCCGGAGCATCCGCCGTCACCTTCCCCAGCAACGGCATCACCAGCAAGAGCGCCGCTGCGCGTCTCCATGTCCGGACCGCAAGCCTGTTCAAATTCAACTCCCTTCCCATTGACGTACTTGCGCAGTCGGCTCCGGGCCCGAGATCTCAGGCGCCCAAGCCAGTGCCATTCTGCGACTTTACACGGAAGCTTCCGCTCGGCCCGCGCGCCGGCGTCCCCGGCTGCCGGGGCAACTTCGTTGGGCGCTACGACCGCGACTAAACCGGCGCAAACCGTGACATTCTCCGCCAGGTAAATCACCACGATCGCGGTATCCAGTGCCGTAAATGCCGCAGGAGGGTTGTCGGTAATGGAGATCCGCTGGGACCGCAGTTCCTGTCAACTGAGTTCTTCAATGACAGACAACCTTTTCACGCAGCCCATCGCTCATCGCTCATCGCTCATCCTCCGCCGTAGCTTCGCCACCGCCCCCGCCGCCTCGAACGCCGTAGTCCCGCCCGCCGCCGAACACGCCAGCGCGGCGCAGCGTGTCCCGAAGTCCAGCGCGCGCGCCGCGTCCCAACCCTGCAGGCGCGCTGCGATGAAACCGGCGTCGAAGCTGTCTCCCGCCCCGGTCGGGTCCACCACCGTCAGCCTGCGTGCCGGAACGTGCATCGAGCCATGCGCGTCGCAATAGAACGCTCCGCGCGCCCCCGCCTTGACCAGCACCGCGCGCGTCCCGCCCGACAACTTGGCAATCGCGGCCTCCAGCCGCCGCATTCCCGCCACGCCGCACGCCTCCACCTCGTTGGGCAGGAAGATGTCCACCTCGGCCAGCGCCGCGCGAATGCCCGAGTCATAGCGCACCAGCGGGTCCGGGTTGGGATCAAGTGAGCTTGAGATGCCCAGCCGTCGCGCTCGTCGTAGCAAGCCGGGTACCGCCCCCCAGAAACGCGGCAGCAGAAAATAGGAGGCGATATGCAGGTGTCGCGTCTCGCTCAATGCGGCGCCGACATCCGACCCGCGCAGGTCGGCCAGCGCTCCGGGGAACGTCAACAGCGCCTTGTCCGGCACACCCCGGGCGTTGATGATCACGCTGAATCCCGTGGCCAGCTTGGGCGAGCGCCGGATCCAGCGCGTCTCCACCCCCGCCGCGCGCACCGCCTCGATCATGGCATCACCCAACGCGTCCCGCCCCACCACCGCCGCAAGTCCCACCCGCAGACCCAACCGCGCCGCGTTGCTGGCGCAAATGCCCGCCGAACTTCCCAGTACAATGCGTCCCGACCCCGCCAGCCATTCATGGCGCGGCACCGGCCAGTCCACCTCGCCCACCACCACATCGGCGTTCAGTTCCCCCGCCACCAGCAGATCGAGCTTGCCCATCCTCACGGTCGTCCTTGTGGCCGGGCCGCCAACTCCACCACCGCCCCCAGCGCCCGCGGATGATCGCAGTCAATGCCACGCTCTCGCGCCCGCGCCAAGGCCAGTTGTTGGCAGGGCAAAATATAGAGCGGCAAACGTTGCATCAGTGGCAGCCCGCTGTTTAGACCAATCTCGCTGATGCCTTCGCGCTCTCCACCGGAAACCCGTTCCCGCACCTGCAAACAGTGCGCTCCCAGTTCCACCAGCTCCTGCGCCAGTGCCTCCTCCCACTCCAATGAAACCTCGCTCGATAACACCAGCACCGCGCTTCCCTCCCCCACCACACTCTTCGGACCGTGCCGCTGTTCGAGCGAATGAAACGCCTCCGACGTCGCCAGCGCCATCTCTTTCATCTTGAGCGCCGCTTCGCGCGCCAAACCAAACAGCGGCCCCTGTCCAAGAAACACCCATTGCGTGGGCGCCGGCTGCAAGAGTGCGTCCGGAAGCTTCCCGGTTAGCAGCCGTTCCCCGGCCGCCGGCAACGTCGCCAGCTCGTCCTTTCCGCGACTCGCATCGGTCCCGGTCAGCGCGATCACTGCGAGCAGCATGCTGCTGAACGAACGCGTCATGACGACGCTCGCATCGAACCCCTCCGGAAAGCCGAACGACTGCTCGGCCGCACGCGCGAGGTCACTCTCCGGACGGCAAGTGACAGCGACCACCGTCCCGCGCGCCCGCGCGCGCAACTGCTCCGCCAGCCGCACCACTTCGCTCGTCCGTCCCGAGCGCGAGAACAGCAAAAACCGGTATGGCTGATCCGGTTGCAGGTACAGCTCCGGGAACAGCAGCAACTCCGAAGCTGGCAGAGCCCGCGCCGCCTGCCCCGTCTGCCCGCGCCATACCGCTGCCGCCGCCTCGGCCAGATAGTACGAGGTGCCGCAACCCACGCACACCATCTCCCCGGTCGCCGACGTCGCCCCCGCCCAGCGCTCTCCGTACTCGCGGCAACGACGCAGCGTTGCTGTCCAACTTGCGGGCTGCGACGCGATCTCCTCTTCCGTCAATCGACCCAAGCCTGCGCTTGTCACCCGGCGTGTCCTCGTTCCTTAAGTCCGCGGCCATCACCCCGCACCTTGTCGATGTAGATCTGCGGCAGGACCATCTCCGGCAGGTTGTGACCTGGTTGAGACCTTAGATCCGTCACACCCTTGTCCGGACAGGTGGATCGGGTGCCATGTCAAATTCCATGCAGTGAACCGCCGTGCAATAGGCAGCCATGGGACCATCCCCAACCATCCCTGTCAACCCGCGTTGAACGCGAGCCGTGCCCGCCGACAAAAATGGGAAGAGCTCCATGCCACGCAAGTCAGTCGATGGAATTTGGATTTTGGCGTATGGATCTTCGGTGCGGCGGGCGTCCGCGCCGCAAGAACCGAAAGCTGACAACCGACTTCCGATAACCGACAACCGATCACCCTTCAAGGCTAAACTGCCCCCGTGGCGATCTCAACCGAAGGAGCACCGTCGCCGTTGCGCCCCTGGACGCGCGGCGAGCGAGCCTTGCTGTTGCTTGCGCGGCACGTCGCACCCACCCTGATCACTGCACTCGGCCGTTCGGTGCGCGTCGAACTCCCCCTGGGCCTGCCTCCCGAAGCCGCTGCGGAGCCACCGCAAGCCGCCATTTACGCCTTCTGGCACCGCGGCCTGCTTCCCATCACCTGGTTCTGTCAGGGACGCGGGTTTGGCATTCTAATCAGCCGCAATTTCGACGGCGAGCTCATCACCCGCGTGGCGGAGCGGCTCCGCTACCGCACGTTTCGCGGCTCCAGCAGCCGTGGCGGTGCCGAAGCCATGACCGAGATGTCCGCCGCGCTGCAGGGCGGCCAACCCATCGGGCTCACCGTGGATGGCCCGCGCGGCCCGCGCTTCCGCGCCAAGCTCGGCCCGGTTGTCCTGGCCCGCATCACCGGCGCCCCGCTCTATGCCGTCCACGCCGCCTGTTCGCGCGCGCGCGTTCTCGCCAGTTGGGACCGCTTTCAGATTCCTCTCCCCGGCTCCCGCGTCCGCGCTGCCTGGGCCGGGCCCATCGTCGTTCCTCCCGACGCCTCGCGCGAACTCCTCGAAGCCAAGCGCCAGGAACTCGAGGACACCCTCAACCGACTGCGTCACGAACTCGACTCCGCCTTCGGACCTCCCCAGGACTGAGCTCGCCAACCCACCAGTCAAGCCACCCGCCGGGTTGGCTACGGCAGCGCCGAGATCGCAGACGACGAATCTCAAGGCAGGGAGGAAGGGATGCATTGCTTCCTGTTTCTCGTCCGTCCTCCATCTTCTCTTCCTCCTTTTTTCCCCTGACCCCCTCGCTGTGATCGCGCCCAGTCGACGCGCCGGCGCCCAAATACTTTCGCCCCTCTCCTCCGGATGGCATCCTAGATACAATCGAACTACGGCTCCCGAAAGGACTCTCCCATGCAACTTGGAATGGTCGGCCTCGGAAAGATGGGTGGAAACATGACCGAGCGCTTGTTGCGCGGCGGCCATCAGGTGGTCACCTTTGATCGCGCGCCGGCGGCCGTTGCCGACAGTGTTGCCAAGGGCGCCGCCGGCGCCGCCAGCCTTGCAGACTTGGTCGCGAAACTGCGTACCCCTCGCGCCGTCTGGATCATGGTTCCCTCCGGCGCCCCCACCGATGCCACCGTCCAGGAACTGCTCGGCCTGCTCGCCCCCGACGATGTTCTTCTCGATGGCGGCAACTCCAGATACACCGACTCCATCCGCCACGCCGCCGAAGCCCAGGCCAAGGGAGTGCATTTCCTCGACGTCGGCACCAGCGGCGGCGTTTGGGGCCTCGAAAAGGGCTATTGCCAGATGATCGGCGGCGAGCAGGCGGCCTACGATCGCCTTTCCCCCATTTTTGCAACGCTCGCTCCTCCTGAGGGCTATCTCCGCGTTGGCGGTCCCGGCGCCGGCCACTTCGTCAAGATGATTCACAACGGCATCGAGTACGGCATGCTGCAGGCCTACGCCGAGGGTTTCGCCATCCTCGAAAAGGCGCCCTATCCCCTCGACCTGCGTGCCATCTCACATCTCTGGAACCAAGGCGGCGTGGTGCGCTCCTGGCTGCTCGAGCTGGCCGAACTGGCCTTCGCCCGCGACCCCCAACTCTCCGCCCTCAGCGGCTACGTCGACGACTCTGGCGAAGGCCGCTGGACCGTGCAGCAGGCGATCGACAGCAACGTCCCCGCCCCCGTGCTCACCCTCTCGCTGCTGGCGCGTCTCGAGTCGCGCCTCGATGAGTCTTTCGCCGACAAGGTTATCGCCGCCCTTCGTAACGAGTTCGGCGGTCACGCCGTGCATCACAACGACGCCAAAAAATAGCGCCCGCTCCCATGCCCGAAACCACTTGGATCATCCGCGACTCCGCCACGCAACTCGCCTCGGAGTTCTGCCAACTCCTCGCCGATCGTGTGGACGCCACGCCGCGGCCCTTCACCCTTGCCTTGACCGGAGGCCACTCCGCCGGCGGTTTTTACCGCGCTCTCGCGCAGCGTATCCTGCGCGCCGACCCGGTCCTCACCGCCTCCACTCTCGCCTATTTCTGGAGCGACGAGCGCCTCGTACCCCTCGACCATTCCGACAGCAATTACCTGCTCGCGCGCCAGACGCTGCTCGATCCCGTTGACGTCCCCGATGCCCTGCGCCATCCCACCCCCACTTCCCTCCCTCCCGACGCCTGCGCCGCCGCCTATCTCCAGGACGTGCGCAATCACCTCGTTCAGGATGCCGCCGTGATCCCGTGCTTCCCGCTCATCATCTTGGGACTCGGTGCCGACGGTCATACTGCTTCACTGTTTCCCCATACCCGCCTCTACGCCGACAACGATGCGCTGATCCGCACGGCGGACGCCACCGCCGACCATCCCCACCCTCGTCTGACTTTCACCCCGGCGTTGATCAACGCCGCCGCCGAGGTCTGGTTCCTCATCACCGGCGCCGCCAAGGCCGACGCCGTCGCCCGTCTCCACGCCCGCAGCGGGCCCCCGGCCGCCACGCCCGCGCTCGTCGTAGATCCCGATCAGACACGCATCACCTACTTCTGCGACGCCCCCGCCGCCGCCAACCTGCCCACGAGGTGAGAGGGTGGTCGGTAGTAGGCACCAAGCACCGATGGATCGGAGCCAGCCGTAATCGAAAAACCAAAATCGCGCCAGCGTCCGCCCTCCGCGTATCATGAAGCCGTGCGCTGGCTCATCCTCAGTGACATCCACGCCAATTGGGAGGCGCTCGAGGCCGTCACCGCCGCCATGGAGGGCAGCTATGACGCTTGTCTCTGCCTTGGCGATGTGGTCGGCTACGGCGCCGATCCCAACCCCTGCGTCGCTTGGGTCGCAGCGCATTGCCAGGTGACCGTCCGCGGCAATCACGACATCGCCTGCAGCCACCCTGACGGCGCCCTCGGCTTCAATCCCCTCGCCGCTTACGCCGCGCACTGGACCGCAGCCCGACTTACCCCGGAAGCTCGTGCTTGGCTGCTCGCTCTGCCCGCCGGACCGCTGCCCGCAGGCGACTTCCAACTGGTGCACGGCTCACCGCTCGATGAGGACCAGTACCTCGTCCACGACACCACCGCCCAAACCGTCTTCTCCGCCTCCTCGTGGCCGCTTGTCTTCTTCGGCCACACGCATTTGCAGGGCGGATTTGCCTCCCTGCCGGACCGGGCGCAGCCGCTGCTGCCCGAACCCTCCGCCCCGGCCGGCCCCAATGCCAGATTGGAACTCGTGCACGTCACCGCCGTCGAGCCCGATGCCCGCCTGCTCGTCAATCCCGGCTCCGTCGGACAACCGCGTGATGGCGACTGGCGCGCCGCCTGCGCGCTCTACGATCAGCAACTCCGCCGCATCGAGTTCCATCGCGTGCCCTACGATCTGCGCACCGCGCAACGCAAGATGCTCGCCGGCGGCCTCCCGCCCCCCCTCGCTCTGCGTCTCGCCGAAGGCCGCTGAAACGCATCGCGCTTCCCGTCAATACGCGCCGACCCAACCACTCCACTCCCGACATCGGGACGGTCCTGCCTACCCATGATTGAGCGCCGTCTCGCATCTCGGCCAGATCCCGGAGACGCTAATGCGCCAGCGTCTTCATTGCAAATTCCGCCTGCATCCCGGACAATGAATGATCACGCTGCGCGTGAGCGATCGCGTCCGCGTTGACGTTGTCCATCCCGTTCTGAGGAGATCTGGTTGAAGCGTAAACTCGCCACCATCAAGCCGGCCAAGGGCAAACTCGGCATCCTGATCCCCGGGTTGGGCGCGGTCAGCACCACGTTCATCGCCGGTGTGGAAGCGGTGCGCCGCGGCCTTGCCCAGCCCATTGGCTCCCTCACGCAGATGGGTACCATCCGCCTCGGCAAACGCACCGACCAGCGCTCGCCTCTGATCCGCGACTTTCTTCCGCTCGCCAATCTCGACGACCTCGTCTTCGGCGGCTGGGACATCTATAACGACAACTGCTTTCAGGCCGCCACCACCGCCGGCGTCCTCGATCCCAAGCTGCTCAAGGCCGTCAAGCCCCTGCTCGCCTCCATCAAGCCCATGGCGGCGGTCTTCGACCCTAACTACGTCAAACGCATCAACGGCCCCAACGTCAAACAGGGCGCCAGCAAATGGGACCTCGCCCAGGCGCTGCGCCAGGACATTCGCGACTTTAAGAAATCCAGCGGCGCCGCCCGCCTCGTCATGATCTGGTGCGGTTCCACCGAAGCCTTCCGAAAGCCCGGCGCCATCCACGCCACCCTGCAATCATTCGAGGCCGCCCTCAAGTCCAGTCACCCCGATATCGCGCCCAGCATGATCTACGCCTACGCGGCGCTGCAGGAGAAGGTGCCCTATGCCAACGGCGCTCCCAACCTGAGCTGCGATGTCCCCGCCCTGCTCGAGCTCTCGCGTAAAAACGAGACCCCGATCTGCGGCAAGGACTTTAAGACCGGCCAGACCTTGATGAAGACCATCCTCGCCCCGGGTCTCAAGGCCCGCATGCTGGGGGTGAGTGGCTGGTTCTCCACCAACATCCTCGGCAACCGCGACGGCGAGGTGCTGGAAGACCCGGAGTCCTTCAAGACGAAAGAGGAGTCCAAGCTCTCCGTCCTCGATCACATCCTGCAGCCGAAGCTCTACCCCACCCTCTACCGCGATCTCTACCACTCGGTGAAGATCAACTACTACCCGCCGCGCGGTGACAACAAGGAAGGGTGGGACAACATTGATATCTTCGGGTGGCTGGGCTATCCGATGCAGATCAAGATTGACTTCCTCTGCCGCGACTCCATCCTGGCGGCCCCGCTGGTGCTGGATCTCGTGCTGCTGATGGACTTGGCACAGCGTTGCTCGACGCTCAAGGGCATCGGCATCCAGGAATGGCTTTCGTTCTACTTCAAGAGCCCCATCACTCCTGCCGGCCTCTACCCCGAGCACGATCTGTTCATCCAGCTCATGAAGCTGAAGAACACCCTGCGCCACCTCAAGGGCGAAGATATGATCACCCACCTCGGCTTGGAGTACTACGACTAGCGGGTTGTCGGTGATCGGCGGTCAAAGCACAGCGCGCAGCCCGCCATCCAACAGCCAAACTCCCACAACCACCTCCGGCACTCGACACACCACCAACCTCAGCGCGTATAATCAATTGGAACGCGCTGCAAACTTCTTTGCTGCGTCATCGGACGAAGGAAAAGACCATCATGGCCTACGTGATTGCGGAGCCCTGCATCGGTACCAAAGACACCGCCTGTGTCGATGCCTGCCCCGTGGACTGCATCCACCCCAAGAAGGACGAGGCGGACTTCGCCGCCGCCGAGATGCTCTTCATTGATCCCGTCGAGTGTATTGATTGCGGCGCCTGCGTGCCGGTCTGTCCCGTCTCCGCCATCTTCGCCCTGGACGATCTGCCGGAAAAGTGGGCGAACTACACCGAGATCAACGCCAAGCATTTCGGCCGTTGACCGCTCCGGCCCGCGTTCTCTGCGCTGCCAGCGCTCGCGCGCGTTCCAGTACGGCATCCAGCATTTCCGCTGTCAGGCGTCCTGTAAATGTGTTCTGTTGGCTGGGGTGGTAACTGCCCAGCAGATGCAATCCGTCCGGAAGCGTGGCCTCGCCGCCGTGGGCGAACGGATAGGCTGCACGCCGTGCGATCCGTCCCTCTGCCACCCACAGCGCTAGCAACTGGTCGTGCGCCAACCTGCCCAGGGCGATCACTGCGCACAAGCGCGGCAGGGCACGCATCTCCTCGCCGAGAAATGGCCGGCAACGCGCAAACTCCTCCGGAAGCGGTTTGTTGCCGGGCGGCGCACAACGCACGGCCGCGCTCATCCACACGTCGTGCAGGCGCATGCCGTCGTCGGCAGTGTTGCTCTCCGGCTGGCTGGCCAGTCCCGCGCGATGGAGGGCGGCAAAGAGAAAGTCACCGCTGCGGTCGCCCGTGAACATTCGGCCGGTCCGGTTCGCTCCATGCGCTGCCGGCGCCAATCCCACCAGCATGATGCGCGCGTCAGCATCGCCAAACGCCGGCACCGGACGTCCCCAATACGTCTCCGTGGCAAACGCGCGCCGCCGCACCAGCGCCACCTCGCCGCAATAGGCGCGCAACCGCGGACACCGCCGACACTCCACCACCTGTGCTTGGATCACCGCTAACGCCGCTACCGTCACATCGGTAAGTTTAACGGCAGGACGCGCCTCGCTTCGATCCGACGCCAGAGCAGTTCAGCACCCGGCGCAAGCCGGGTAAGAAATCCAGCCCCGGGTGCAGCGCAGCCGAACCCGGGGTTACCGGTGTGCAGCTTTCGTAAGCCCGGCTTCAGGCGGGCGACATGGACGTCACCGCCGCGCTGCAATCCCGGCGGCGGCGAAGAGCGTCCCCGCAGCGACCACCAGCGCAGTGCACCATGCCCCCAGCGTTCCCGCCTCCAGAATACCGCCCGCCAACGCGGTCACGAGGCAAGCGACGCCGAACACGATCGCCAACAACGTCGGGAAGCTGGTGCGCACCAGCACCGGTGCCAGGCTCGGCATCGGTCTACCACAGGACTGACAGCACTCGTCCGCAGCGTGCCGTATGGTGCCGCAGTGTCGGCACGTGGCCTCGCGCTCGAATCCGGGATGCGCTTGGACCGTACCACGCACCCACTCCGGACCCCACGCGCGCTGGAACGACGATCCCACGCAGAGCATTGCTGCACGCTGAAGGCCATTCAAAATCTCCCTGTTAAAGCCCCACTGGAACGTCTAGATGTGTAAAAACTCCCGGAATTTTCACTGGAACTTCGCAGAAGCCGAGATCCTGGGCCCTAAGCTAGGTACAAGCTGCGAGATTTCTGCACACCTCAGTGCAGCAGTTCCTGGGTTAGCAGGAGTGCCTTCTGCGCCAGCGTATGCCCGCGCGCCACGTCGCCCTGTTGCAAAGCCTGGCTTGCTTGGCGGGCAAATTCTGCCGCTTGCGCCGCCGTCGCCTTCTCGTCACCGGTCAGCGAATTGCGACCAACCTGGATCAAGTTCTCGTGCGTCCTGGCCAGCCATGCAGCGGACTCGCTTCGTAAGGCGCGAACTTCCTCCGGGCTGAGGACCGTCGTGAGTGGGGCCGGCTTGGAACCCTTCTTCTGGTGATCCACCGCTACCGCGACGCGCCCCTCTCCGCTCTTGCTGGCGTGTTTCCGTTCCTTGGGCTTGTGCGCGGCCACACTCCCGGTCACCACTCGCGGCGGCGGCACGCGGGCTGGCGGAGTCGCGCTTGTGGCAGGCGGCGGCAAAACAATGGGAGGCTCTTGAATAATGACGACCGGTGGTGGCACCGCAACGCGGCGATGTCGGCCGCAACCGCCCAGTCCCACCACGCTGCCCAGCAGCAGCAGCGCGCCAAACCGGCGCCACGCTCGGCGACCCACGCCAGCCGGCGCAAGGGACGACACTCTCGTTTCGCCTGCCGCGTGGTTCATGCCATCGCCCCCGGGCGCGCCCGATGAACCGGAAAGTAAAGGATGAAACTCGCTCCTGCGCCGGGTTCTGATTCCACTTCCACTGCGCCATTATGAAGCTGCATCGCGCGCGCCACCAGCGCCAGACCAATGCCGTTCCCCTCTGGACGGGTGGTGAAATACAGATCAAACAAGCGGTCCCGTACCTCCGCCGCGATGCCCGGTCCTTGGTCCCGCACCCGCACCGTGGCCTGCTCCCCGTCACTCGCCACCTCGATGCGGATCACTTCTCCCTGCGGTGCCTCCGCGCTGCGCATTGCCTGCACCGCGTTATTGACCAGGTTCAACAGGGCCTGCTCGATCAGGTCACGATCCACCCATGCCCATGCCTGTGGCGTCTGCGCCACCACGCGAAGGATGATGCCCTGCTCCTCAACTCCTGCCCGCGCCAGCTCCGCCACCTCGCCTGCCAACGCCATCAGATCGGTGTTACGCAATTGCATCTCCACCGGCTTACTGAAGTCGAGGAATGCGCGCACGACGCGATCCAGTCGCGCGATCTCGTGGCGGATGATGTCCAGATGCCGCTCCGCCTCGCGCCCCGCTCCCGCCCGCGATTTTTCCTGCAGCAGGTCCAAGTGAATGGCCATCGCGTTGAGTGGGTTTTTTACCTCGTGCGCCACGCCGCGCGTCAACCGGCCCACCGCCGAAAGACGGCGCGCCACCGCCAGCTCGTCTTCCAGCCGGTGCACCCCGGCGGCGTCGCGCAACAGGAGCAACGCCGGCGACGGACCCGGGCCCAACACGTTGAGCCCCGCCAGCGCACCCGGCCGACCTTCGGTAGGCGCGAATTCCCGGCTGGCAAAACCCACGCCGGAACGCACCCCGTCCCGCACCGCCACTTCTAGTGGGCTCGCGCCCGCAAAAATCTCCTCCACCGTCCGCCCCGCCAGTTGCATCACCGGACGCTGCAGGTATCGCTCCACCGCAGCGCTCGCCATCAGCGCCCGTCCCTCGCTGCTGAACAGCACAATGCCTTCCGCCAGCCCGTCCAGCACCTGCGTCACGTTTTCCTGCAGGGTGCTGTAAACGTGCCGCACGTCCTGCATCTGGCGGCCCAGAGCCTCGATCTTCGAGCTCACCTGCCCGAATTCGTCGTGCCGAACCGGCGCCGTCGGCGGGAGCAATTCGCCGCGGCTCAGCCAATCCAATTGCGCGCTCACCGCCGCCAACGGGGACAGCACAAAATCCGAGAACAGCATCGCCCCCAGCACCGCCAGTAGCACCAGCGCGCCATCGGACAACACGATGGTGCGCAGACGTCGCCGCAGCGCCGCCCGCACCAGCGCCGTATCCACCCCGATGCGAATCGCCCCTGCCGGCGTCGTCCCCACTTGCAGTGGCAATGCGACTTCGTAGATCTGCTCGGTCCCGAATATCGTGCGGAACTGCCGCCACGAATTGCGCGCCTCGAGCAACGCCAGTGCCGGTCTTGGTTCCAGCACCTGACCCACCAACAGCGGGTTGGAGTCCGCCATCACCCGCCCTTGCGCGTCGACCAGCGCCGCATCGCGCACCGGCCCGGCTGCCGGATAACCGATCGCCGAACTCAGCAGCGTGTTCAAGGGACGGCTCGCCCCTCGCGTGTTCAGAAACTCTTCCAAGCTCGGCGGGGTCGCCTCCCGCCCTGCCGTCGCCATCTCCTCGGCGATCTCGTTGAACAACGCCCGCGCCAGAAAGTCGGCATGCGTTTGAATGTCCGCCACCTGCTGCTGCAACAGGCTCCCCACATAGAGCACGCTCACCGCCAGCGTGATCAAGAGCACCAGCAGGGAAATCGTCAGGCTGAGCTTGCTTTTAAGCGTCACTGCCGGCGCCACCTCCGGTCGCCGCCGCGCCGTACTCCTTGAGCTTGTTCTGCAACGTCTTCAGGCTGATGCCCAGGCTCTCAGCGGCACGCGTCTTGTTGTTCTGCGTCTGCGCCAGCGTGCGCAGGATCAGCAACCGTTCCGCCTCCGCCACCGTCGCGCCCAACGGCACCCGCACGCAAGCCCCATCGTCCACCATCGCCGCCTGTTTCCCGAAGCCGGGCGCCAGGTGGCTGACCTCCAGCCGCGTCCCTTCCGCCAGAATCACCGCCCGCTCCAGGGTGTTACGCAACTCGCGCACGTTGCCCGGCCAGGCATGCGCCTGCAGCCGCTCCAGCAACGCCGGTGCCAACGTCGTCACATTCCGCCCGTGCTGCGCGTTCAGCCGTCGCAGCAGCGCCATGCAGATTGCCGGAACGTCCGACCGCAATTCGCGCAGCGGCGGCAGGTGAACGTGAAAAACATTGAGGCGGTAGAACAGGTCCGCCCGCAGCTGCCCGCTCGCCACCGCTTCCTGCGGGTCCCGGTTGGTTGCCGCCAGCACCCGCACGTTCACCGGAATCTCCGCCTTGCTGCCCAGCCGGCGAATGTGCCGGTCTTCCAGCACCCGCAAGAGCTTGGCCTGCGTCGGCATCGGCATCTCGCCGATCTCGTCCAAGAGCAACGTGCCGTTCTCCGCCAGCTCGAAACACCCCGCCCGCCGCTCCTGCGCCCCCGTGAAGGCCCCTTTCTCGTGTCCAAAAATTTCACTCTCCATCAAGCTTTCCGGAATCGCCGAACAGTTGATGGCCAGAAACGTCCGTTCACGTCGTGGGCTAAGCCGATGCAGCAGGCGCGCCACCACTTCTTTCCCCGTTCCGCTCTCTCCGGTGATCAACACACTCGCCGTCGTCGGCGCCACTTGGCCCAGCAGTTGACGAATCTGGTTCGCAACAGGAGAACTCCCGACAAACTCCAGCTCCTCCGTCTTCCCGTCCGTCACGGCCCCTGCCGCCGGGCTCACCAGATCCACCAGACGGCGCTTCAACTCCTCGCTGCGGATCGGCTTCTCGACATAGTCGTTCGCATGCAGGCGCAAACACTCCACCACGGCCTCTTTGGAGCCTTGGCCAGTAAGTACGAGAACCGGCAACCCGCCCCACCGTTGCCGAATCGTGGCAAGCAACTGCAAGCCATCCATGCGCGGCATGCGCACGTCCGTCACGACCGCCTGGGGCATCCAGCCCTCCAACTTAGCTAGGGCCTGCAAACCGTCCACTGCAGTCTCCACCTCGTATCCCCAGGCGGTGATGAGCTCAGCCAAACCTTGGCGCTCATGCATTTCGTCGTCAACTACCAGCACGCGAGGTTGGGGCATAGACATGACTTTACCGGAAACTATTTCTTTTCCACCCCGACGGGTGGGGGGCTAGCTCATTGAATACTGGGTATTTTGGGGCCTTTTGTGCTGTGGGGAACGGGGAATCTTGACTGACACCCTCAGGAAACCAATTTAGGTCGAGTGGAATCTAAAGCCATGCTGTTAAAATCTTAGACGGCTCTGCTCGTGGCTAGGTCTTAAGGTCCCGGGTTGACGGCGTCGGGCAACCTCGATGGAGACATTGTGCTTCCACTGAGGCACTCCAGGCCGTTGCCAGGGCGGCACTTCCGCAGTCCATTTGGACGGCGGCACGGCGCAGGGGACGAGGTCGGCGACCGGTCGAGCAGTCGAGTCGAGGGGCTCACCCTCTACCCGCAAACGGTTCAAGGAGGCTTGTATGGTTCTTTCGATGTGGAATTCGGGCCGCAACTGGCTCCTGCTGGGGACTCTGGCAGTGGCAGTGTGCGCGACCCCTGTGGCTTCGGCCGCGGATCATGATCCGGCTCCGGCTCCAGCGGCAGCCAAAACCAAGGCCGCCAAGGCAACTGCCGCGCGGCGACTTTCCAGTGCCGCTTCTGCGGCCGGCCAGATGGCGCCTGCTGCCACAACCGACACCAGCCATCAAGCCTATGCCCAAGGCTCGCTGTTCGGTTCTCCGGGGCTGTTTAATACCCAGTTTGCCGAAACCGTCGCTCCGGGTTATGCCACGGCTGGCGTCTACGCCAATCGTTATACCTTGGAGCCCGGCGGACAGGTCGTCACCGACGTGCAATCCGGCTGGACGGTGGGAGTCACCAAGTGGCTGAACATCAACTTCGCCACCACACCCTACCGCCGCATCCGCACCGGGTCACCCGAGCAGTTGTCGTTCCTCGTGAACAATAACTTCACCTCGTTCAACAACGACAATCCGTTCACCCGCAATTCCCTGATAACCGGTCCGGTGGATTTCACCGTCGGCCTGACCTTCGGCCTCCTCTCCCAGGACCGCGGGGCGCCCTTCGGGTTGGCCATCCAGCCCTTCGTGCATATCCCCTACAACCAGAACTACAACCAGGCCGTCAACCAGTTCGGGGTCGGTACCAGCGAATTCAGCTACGGCGAAAACATCATGGTCGACAAGTGGCTCGGCAATGCCGGCGCTCTTGTCTTCAATGGTGGCTGGCTGCACACCAACCCGGTTGATGCAGGCCGCGGCTCCAATTACCTCTTCCCGCGCGATGAAATCACTTGGGGCTATGGCGTGGTCTTCCCGCGTCGCGCCAACGTCCAGGGTATCGTCGAGCTCAACGGCAATATCCCTTTCGGCGCCGGCACCCACAGCCAGTACTTTGGCCCCAATGCCCCAGTCTGGAGCACCTACGGCATTCGCGTCAGCCCGGTGCCTTGGATGGGTCTCAATGCCGGCTACCGCTATGCCGATAACGCCAAGGTGGGCAATAAACACGGCTTCGTTTTCGGCCTCAGCTTCGGCACCGAGCCGCCGCCGGTCGTTCTCGCCCCGCCGACGCCCAGCCTGAGCTGCAGCGCCGATGCCACCACGGTCGCCCCCGGCACTATGGTGCACTTCACCGGTACCGTTGCCCCAACCGGCTACCCCTACACCTACACTTGGACTTCCACCGGCGGCAAGCTTGAGCAGTCGCAGAACACCGCGACCCTCGACACCACCGGTCTGGCTCCTGGCGTCTACTCGGTCAGCTCGCACGTCGACAATGGACAGGGCGGCTTCGCCGACTGCAAGACCGACGTCGAACTGCGCGAGCCCGTCAAGAACCCGCCGACGGTCACCGCCAGCGCGGATCCCTCCAGCTTGCTCCCTGGTGCGGCCTCCACGCTGACCGCCGTCTGCTCCAGCCCCGATCAACGGCCCCTGACCCTTGGGTGGACCGTGACCGCCGGCAAGCTGGACACCAACAACCAAGCCGTGGCCCACCTCGACACCACTGACGTGGCGCCGGGCACCATCACAGGCACGGTCACCTGCACCGACGATCGCGGCCTCAGCGCGACCGCCAATACCACGGTCACGGTGGAGACGCCTGCCGCGGCACCGGCCGCCACCCTCGCCACCACGCTCGCCTTCAAGACGAACAGCGCGCGGGTGGACAACGTCGCCAAGGCCGCCTTGGATGATGTGGCCCTGCGTCTGCAGCAGGATCCCAACGCCAAGGCTGTCATCGTCGGCTTCTCCGACTCCTCGGAGCGCAATGCCGACATGCTCGCCAAGGAGCGGGCCGTCAACGCCAAGGCCTACCTCACCACCGAGAAGGGCATCGCCGCCGACCGCATCGAGGTTCGCAGCGATACCACCACCGGTGGCACCAAGGCCGAGGTCTGGATCGTTCCTCAGGGCGCGACCTACACGGGTTCCGCCCAGCCGTTCGACGAGTCCAGCGTGAAGCCCATGGCGGCCCACCACGCCGCTCGCCGTCGTCATGTCCGCCATCACGCGGCCAAGACCGCTCAGTAACCCGGTCGGGGGCCGCTCCGGCGGCCCCTACCTCCGCCCGGCTAAGGGTGAGTGAAATTCAAGCCCGATGACGCGGAGGCGCTCATGTCCTCCGCGTTTTTTTTGCTGCAAGTGATAACTTGGAATTCAGACCTGTTTTTTATTCCAAACTGATGCTTTCCCTGCCACATCTCCGCACTTCGCTCCTTGTCTTTTTCGTAAGCGCCGTCGCCCTTCCGCTTCTCGCTCAAGCACCCAACCCCGCCCCGCCCACCGCGGCCACGGTCCAGGATTTCCCTTCTCTCTCATTGGATGGTTCCCGCACTCTGCTGCCCCCGGGCGGCGACGTCCGCGCCCTGGCGCTGGACCCGAGCCGTCCACAGCGCATGTTTCTCGGAGCCAGCAACGGACTCGTCTACCGCTCCGACGATGCCGGCTCTCGCTGGCGCTTCCTCAGTCGCGTCGCGCCCCACTGGTTTTGGGTCATCTCCCAGATCCTGGTCAACCCCGCTCACCCCGATACGATGTACGCCTCGCTTTGGAGCCTCAGCTCCAACAGCGACGGCGGCGTCTTTATCTCCAACGACGGCGGTCACTCCTGGACTTCTAGCCTCACCGGCCACTCGGTCCGCGCTCTTGCCCAAGCCCCCTCCGACCCTTCTGAGCTGGTTGCCGGTGCTCTCGATGGCGTCTTCCGCTCCCACGATGGCGGCGCTCACTGGGATCGCATCTCGCCCGCCAATAGCCACGAACTGGTCAACATCGAATCCATCGCCATTCATCCGCTCAATGCCAACATCATCTACATCGGAACTTGGCACCTGCCTTGGAAAACGTTCGACGGAGGTGAGAACTGGATCGAGGTCAACCAGGGCGTCATTGACGACTCCGACGTCTTCGCAATCTCGCTCGACCAGCACAACCCCGAAACGGTCTATCTCAGTGCCTGCTCGGGCATCTATCGCAGCGATAACGCCGGCAGCCTTTTCCGTAAGCTACAGGGCATTCCCTACTCCGCACGTCGCACCCCGGCCATTGTCGAGGACCCCAACGACCCCCAGGTCGTCTTCGCCGGCACCACGCAGGGCCTATGGCGCAGCGCCGATGGCGGCGGTACATGGATTCGCACAAGCGAACCTGACCTGATGGTGAACACCATCCTGTTCGACCCCGAGCACGCGGGACGCATGCTGCTTGGCACCGAACATGCCGGCGTCATGGTCAGTGAGGACAGTGGCCTGCACTTTCAAGCCTCAAACCGTGGTTTTGCCAACCGTCAGCCCGTCGCTTTGGCGTGGGACTCCAGTCATCAACGCCAATTCGTCGCCGTCGCTGGCGATCAACGCTGGGGCGGGGTGTTCTCCACCGACGACCAGGGTCAAACCTGGCAGCAGCTCGACGGCGGCTTGGCGGGCATTGAAATCTATCGCTTGCTCTGGACCGGTAATTCCTTGTTGATCGGAACTAACCAAGGCGTCCTGCGCTGGGACGATGCCTCCCGCGCTCCAGTCGAGCGCCGCTCCGTTCGTCGCCACGCTCCCGCGCACGCCAGCCAGTGGCAGCGGCTCACCGGTCTGCCGGCCATCCGCATCTACGATCTGGCTGAAGCGGGCCCCGATCAGCCCATCTTCGCTGCCACTGATCGTGGACTCTTCGTCAGCACGGACCACGGTGCGGTGTGGAAGCCCCGCCCGCAGCTCCCCACCCCCATTTACTGGGTTACGCCTGCCGCCGATGACGTGGTCTTCGCCGCCGGCCTCGACTTCGTCCTGCGATCCGACGACGATGGCCAGCATTTCCCCTTGGGTGTGCTCTACATCCATGGACGTATCAACCAGATCGCCACTGGTGCCGCTGCCGCCTTCGTGGCCACCACGGCGGGCCTGTATCAATCCACCGACACCGGTCGCACTTGGACTCTCGTGGGACACGGTCTGCCCCAAGATCGCATCTTGGCCCTGACCCTCACCCGAGATGCGATCTATGCCACCACGCCACAGGTGGATCACGTCTACCGCTCGCTCGACGGCGGCGCGCACTGGCAGTCCGTCCCTGTCCCCCCGGAGATGACCGTCCTCACCCGCTTGGGTGGGGTCGCCGCCCTTTGGAACTCAGAACAACTCGCACAGTTGGCCGGCGCCGCCCGCTAATTCCCCTCCCCCTCCGCCTTCCCATTTCGCCCCTTCGTTCCCGGAATGTAACCGGGACCGGGGACGCGCATTCGGGTGGGTCTTTCTCAAGCCGTTTCGTTACAGCGGCTTAGCATCGCTCCTGCGATTCCATTTCTGGCCCGTTGCGTGCCTTAACGGATTGGTGCACTGGACGACGGCAAGTGTAGCCGAGCCCCCAGTTCCCCTCAGCTCAGGAGCCGGCGCCATGACCCTTGTACCTCACCTTCTCGTCGTCGATGACCAAGATGCCGTTCGCGATATCTGCCAATCGCTCGCCCGGCAACTCGGATACGACGTATCGAGCGTATCCACCGGCGCGGCCGCACTCTCCATCCTCGATCAGCGACCCGTGGATATCCTGCTCACTGACGTTGGCCTTCCCGACATGAGCGGCCTCGATCTGCTGGAACAAGTCAAACAGCGTGCTCCCACCCTGCCGGTCCTTCTCATGACGGCGCACGCTGCCGTCGGCACCGCCGTACAAGCCATGAAACTGGGCGCAACCGACTACATCACCAAACCCTTCGAAGCTGAGGAGATGCGCCTCCTCCTGGCCGCCTGCGGTCGGCGCTTGCAACTCGAGAGCGAAAACCGTTTCTTGCGCGAACAATTGAAGTCCCGTAGCGGTTTCGGCCCCCTGATCGGCGCCGCCCCGCAGATGCAACGCATCTATCACCTGATCGCCAAGGTGGCACAGAATCGCTATCCCGCCCTGGTGTTGGGCGAAAACGGCACCGGCAAGGAAGTGGTCGCCCGCGCCCTGCATTATCAGGGCCCCAACCGTGACCGGCCCTTCATCCCCGTGGATTGCACCGGGCTGGTCCCCTCGCTCATCGAAAGTGAACTGTTCGGCTATGTCAAGGGTGCCTTTACCGGCGCCGTTCGCAATCGCGAGGGTCTGCTCGAAGTCGCTGGCGGCGGCACCGTTTTCCTCGATGAAATCGCCGAGCTTCCGGTTGACCTGCAGGCCAAACTCCTGCGCGCCATTCAGGAAAAGGAAATCCGTCCCGTCGGCGGAACGCGCCGCGTTCACATCGAGTGCCGCATCGTCGCCGCCACCAATCACGATCTCGCCACCGCCGTCAGCGATGGCACTTTCCGAAAGGATTTGTTCTTCCGGCTCAATGTCGTCAGCATCAAACTCCCGCCCCTGCGCCAACGCGCCGCCGATATTCCCATGCTCGTTGACCACTTCCTCGAGAAGCATGCCCGCCCCGTACCCACCGGACGCGAGCGCACGGCACCGCGCCATTTCGATGAAGCGGCACTGCTCAAACTCATGCAGTACGAGTGGCCGGGCAATGTGCGCGAGCTCGAGAACTGCGTCGAACGCGCCATCGCACTTAGCTCCGGCCCGCAGATGACCGTCGACGACCTCCCCACCAACCTGCGCCACGCCGCCGCCACCCTCACCGGCGGTCTCGAATCCGCCATCCGGCCGCTGCTTGAGCTGGAACGCGAAGCCATTTACAACGCCCTGAACTTCACGCGCGGCGACCGCAAAACCGCCGCCGCCCTTCTTGGCATTGGCAAAACCACCCTCTATCGCAAGTTGAAAGAGTTCAAGCTGCAAGCCAGCGCCCCGCCTGCCTTCCCGCCGCGCTTGACGCCTGCCGCTCGCGCCGCCGCGCAATCGGAGCGACGATGATCCCTGACATTGTTCTGCTCTCCAGCGATGCCGCCTTGATCGCCCAAATCCGCGCCACGCTCACCCCTCTGGCTCATCTCCTTCATCCCATTGCCACACTCGAAGAGGCACGTCGCTTTCCGCTCGCTCTCCTTCTGCTCGACACCCAAGCCTGGCCGGACCATAACTGGGCGAACCTGCCACCCGGCTGCGCCTTCATCCTGCTGGGCGAGGCCGGGACGCGTCCCGCCGAAGCGTTCCGCTGCGGCGCTTTGGATTTCGTCCTCAAGCGTGAGTGTCACCTCAAGCTCGCCTTCATTGTGCGCGAGGCGCTCGCCACTTTGCGCTTCCGTCATCGTCTTGCGCGCTCCCCCGCCGTCCCAGCCGCCGTCCCTTTGGATCAGGAGCGACAGCACATCAATCGTGCCCTCGCTGCCATCCTCGGCCATGCCGAGTTGGTTGCTGCTTCTAACCGCCTCCCTGCCGCTCTTCGCCCCCGCTTGGAAGCCATCGTGGAAGCTGCGCTCTCCATTCGCGACCGCCTCGATCCCTCCGCCCACCCAAGCCCGCGTCCCACCCCCGCCAGCACACGCCTCGGCAATCACACCCATGCCCAACCCACTTCCTAACCCATCCGCGTAGCATGGAAGCATGTCGGAACTTGGACCGGAAGCCACGCCGCCCCGCTTCTCCGTCATCATTCCGGTTCTCAACGAGTCGCAGGCGCTGCCTGCGACGCTCGAGGCGCTGCGGCGCGTTCCTGAACTCGAAATCATCGTCGTGGATGGGGGCAGTAGCGACGCCACCTTGGCTATCGCACGCTCCTTGGGGGCTTGTGTCCTGGCCGCCGCTCGTGGCCGCGGCGGCCAGCTTCACGCCGGTGCCATGGCTGCTCATGGAGACGTACTTTGGTTTCTCCACGCCGATACCCGCCCCCAAGACGCCCCCAGTGCAATTGTGGCCATGACCCTCGCCCTGAACGACCCAGCCGTGGTCGGAGGATACTTTCGCTTGTCTTTCAGCCCCCACGCCGACGGACGTCGCGCCGCACCACGCCTGCTGACTTGGATCTATCCACGTCTACGCTGGCTCGGTCTCTGGTACGGCGACTCCGGCATGTTTTTGCGCCGCACCACCTACCGCTCCGCGGGAGGTTTCGCGCCGTATCCGCTGTTTGAGGACCTCGATCTGATGCGCCGGTTGCGCCGCCGCGGGCGTATTGTCCTCGTGTCAGAAACACTGCAGACCTCCTCGCGGCGCTTTGCGAATCGCGGGTTTCCCCTCACCTTTGCACACTGGACTCTGCTGCAGTGCCTGTTCTGGCTGGGTGTCTCGCCCATTCGACTGGCGCGCCACTACCGCCCTGTGCGCTGATCCAGCCATGCACCCGGTGCGGTTGTGCGCGCCGAAAATTAGGCGACTCAGTCGTGCACAGCCCTGCTTGGTGACCCATCAACACGACCGTGTTTCCCGCGATCGCGGTTGTTTTCGTCGGGCTCCTCGTGCTCCTCGCACTCCTCGAGTTCATCGCGGTTGACGATGGCCTCGATGGCGCGCAGGGCCCGGTTCGCCGTGTGGGTCAGAGCTCGCTTCTCGTCGCCATCAGCCAGCGCATCGAGGCGCGCCAGTGCCAACGCGATTGCATTCAGATACTCGCGCACCTGTTTGGCTTCCGGCTGTTCCATGCAGACTCCTTGCTGTGCAACAAGGGCCCCCCCCTGCATCACCCATCCAATCCCCAGGCCGCAAGCGACTCGATGATTTCGGCATCAAGCCCGACATTCAAATTAAGAACGTCGCGCAGGAAGAAGCTGAGATCAATCAGCATCAGGTGGCGCTCGATCAGGGCTCCAATGGTCTCCCTTAGACGCGCCGCCTCCCGCAGGATCCCAATGGGCCCGTACCCTTGCTCCCGGCGTACGCTGCCGTGCAGACGCGCCGCCTCGGACTGTGCGATCAGTTTCGCCGTGCCGGGCCGCAACGATTGCGGGTTCTCCATGCGGGCGGCCAAGTTGAGAAGCAACTCGGCGATGTGGTCCAAGCGCCCCGTTTTGTCCAGGGCAATCGTCGCCAGCGACGGATCGGCCTCTACCGTCACGTACCATTCCTCAATCAGCGCCGCCCGGTACTCGCGCAATAGCGCCGGCAAGCGTTCCCGACCCACCTTCCCCAGCGACGGACGCGCCAATGCGTGGCCTACCCGCTCTCGTAGGGTCTGCGCCGTCGCAGGCTTCACGAAGATATCGTCAACTGCGCTCTCAATCGCTTTAAGTCCGGAAGCAATGTCCGGGTAACCGCTCATCAGGTGGGTTATCATCCCGGGTTGCAGCGCCTTGCCGGCCGCCGCCACCACCAACCCATCCCCCGGTCCCTCGATATGCAGATCGGTCAACAGCACGTCGAAGGGCGACCGCTTCACCATGCAGCGCAACGCCTCGGCGACGCTATTTGCGACCTCCACCTCGTTGCCCTGCGCCTCTAACGCAACTTGTTCCAGTTCCGTCGTCAGCACGTCATCATCCACCACCAACACCCGCCGCGGCGTCGCTGACAAATCCACCCTGTGTGAGATGCCCTATCCAAAGCCGCCGACACCGGCCCTCACCCCGCCACCCGCGCCCGCAACAAACAATGCCCCCGCCCAACCAGCCAGTCTGCCCACCCGCGTACAGGCGCTGTGGGTTTCTGCCCCCGCGTCCGCTTCCAAATGTGTAAACTGCGCGCAATTTCCGCGTCCCTGCGGCGATATACCCCTTCCACTTCGAAGCCCTCCGCTCTCACCAGCCGCGTTAATGTCTCGGGCGTATAGTGAAAAAGATGTAGCGGAGCTGCAAGATCAGCCCAATGTGCGCCAAACAGCCGTCGCCATGGCGAAGCGAAGTTCGGCGCCAGGACCAGCAATTGCCCCTTGCGCCGCAGCAGTCGTCGCGCCTCGGCCAGCGTCCCACGCGGCTCCCCATGGTGCTCAAAGCTGTCCATGAAAGTAATGACGTCGAAGCTTGCCGCCGGCCAGCACATTCCTGTGGTCAACAACTCGCCCTGCGCAGCCGGAATGCCTTGTGCCTGGGCGGTGCGCACTGCCAGCTCACTCACGTCCAAACCCTGCACTTGCCAACCCAGTCGCTGCAAACCGCGCAGGTAATCTCCCCGTCCGCAGCCCACGTCCAACACCCGTCCACCCACGACGTAATCCGGCAGTAATCGCGCCCGCATCACTCGGCGCGCCCAACCACGCCCCAGCCCCCAGCCCATTCGCGCCCACATCGGCTCCCGCCAGCTCCGGCCCGGCCACGGATAACCCAGCCCCAACGCGCGCGCATACTCCTTGAGCCGTTCCGGTACCAGGCTCCTTCTGGCCACCCCCGCGTGCGACTCCGGCTCGCGAACGTGCGCCGGATACGTCGCCGGATAAAACTTCTTCATCTCCTCCGCCGTCGGCCGCGGATCAAGCAGCACCAGCCCGCACCCCTCGCACTCCTGCAGGCGAAACTCTCCCTCCGTCCCAAAGTTCCAGTCCCGCACACAGTAGCGCAGCCGCCGCGGCGGCTGCCGCCCTGCCTGTCTCGGACTACAGATCGGACACCTGACTGTTTCCCATCGCGCCCACGACGCGCCCGAGGCGGATCGCAATGGCAACCTCTGCTGCATGGTGGCCTGCACCGACTCCCTTCCCTTCCGCCCTCATGGTCCGGTCGGTCGTTAGGATGCACACGGCTCCATCTTGCCCACGCAGGAGGCTTGGTTTAGGGACTTTGGAGGTGCACGGCTGTCTTCGCCCGCTTCCCCCGCTTACGGCTCGATGCGCCCCCCAGGCACCCTCCTGGGAAGCCGCGATCGCGGGCGCTCATCCAAAACAAACGCTGCCGCATTCCTGCGGGCGGTCCGCTGTGAATTCAACCTCGCGTGTCGGCTAGGCCCCGAGCACGGGCGGGCGGGCGGCCAGCCCCCGCGTCGCCGCCGCGCCCGTGTCTTCCCAATTTTTTCACCCGGGCGGTACCATGACAGGATGCGCCGTCTCGCCCTGCTGTTCGCGCCGCTCGTCCTGACCCTCGGCGCCCAACAATTGCATCCTTCCCCGCGTCCTAGCCCCCACCCGCTTCCGCTCCCTGCTCGCGCCGCCGCTGCCCTTCTTCCCGACTACAACCCCCTGCAGGCCATGAAGGAGCGCGAGGTGGGCGACTTTTACCGCAAACGCCAGGATTACGTCGGCGCGCTGGCGCGCTACCATGTCGCCCAACGCCTCGACCCCAGCAACGCGGAAACCTACTTTGACCTCGGCGAAACCGAGCTCAAAATGGACGCGCGCCCCCAGGCGCGGCTGGACTTCGAGCACTACCTTGCCCTCGTCCCCACCGGACCGCACGCCTCTGCCGTCCACAAAGTCCTCGCCAAGCTGGCGCGCAACATCCCCCATCCCGCCAGCGGTACCCAGAAAGCGCGGGCGGCCAGCGGGGTCTCGCGGTGACGCCCACCTTCTCGATCCTCGCCTCCCTGCTTCCCTACCTGCGGCGCTACCGCCGGCCGCTGCTACTCGGCCTCGCGATCCTGGTGGTGAACGTCGTCGTTTTTACCAGCATCCCCTACATCTTGAAGCTGGCCATTGACGCCCTCAGCACGACCATCACGCCGCACCGCCTGCTCGGGTTTGCCGGGCTGCTGCTCCTCGCCGTCCTGCTGCGCGGCGTCCTGCAATACTTTCAGCGCCTCATCCTGATCAACGTCTCGCGCAAGATCGAGTACGACCTGCGCAACGACATCCTCGAGCGCCTCGAACAGCTCTCGCTTTCCTTCTTCCAGCGCACCCGTACCGGCGACATCATGGCGCGCGCCACCAACGACCTCAACGCGGTGCGCAACATGGTCGGCCCCGGCTTGATGTATTCCGCCTACGCCCTTGTCCTGTTCCTGAGCGTGCTGGCCATCCTGTTTCGCATTGACGCGCAACTCACGCTGCTCGTCTTCCTGCCCGCTCCCTTCGTCTCGCTCGCCGTGCAGTGGTTCGGCAAGCGCATCCATGAGCGCTTCGAGCGCATCCAGTCCATGTTCTCCAGCCTCGCCACCCGCGTCGAGGAAAACCTCGCCGGTCTGCGCGTCATCCGCGCCTACGCGCGCGAAGAACGCGAAATCGCCAGCTTCGATGAGCTCAATCGCGACTACGTCCGCCGTAATCTCCGCCTCGTCCTCCTCTCCGGCGCCTTTGACCCCATGTTGCAGTTGCTGCTCGGATTGGCCTTCGTGCTGGTGCTCTGGTTCGGCGGCCGCGCCGTGCTCGCCCATCGCATCAGTCTGGGCAGCTTCGTTGCCTTCAACGCCTACATGATGCAAATGTCGTTTCCCATGGTCGCCATGGGCTGGGTCATCAACCTCGTGCAGCGCGGCTCCGCCTCGCTCGCCCGCATTCAGGAATTGCTCGACGAGGTGCCCGCCATCGCCGACACCCCCGACACCGATCCCAGTCTCACGACCGTGGTCGGCGAGATCGAATTCCGGGGCCTCAGCTTCGCCTACCTGCCCGGACAGCCCATTCTCGCTGACATCAACCTGCGCATCCCGGCCGGCGCCACCGTCGCCCTCGTCGGTCCGACCGGCTCCGGCAAGACCACCCTCGCGACCTTGATCCCGCGCCTCTGCGAGGCCCCGCCCGGCACGGTATTAATTGACGGTCGCCCCATCCGCGACTTCCCGCTCGCCGCCTTGCGCCACCACATCGGCCTCGTGCCCCAGGAAACCTTCCTGTTCAGCGACACCCTGCAGGCCAATATCGCCTTCGGACGCCCGGATGCCGGCGCCGACGCCGTCACCGAAGCCGCCGACATTGCCGGGCTTAGCAGCGATGTGGCCGATTTTCCCGAAGGCTTCCAGACCCGCGTCGGAGAGCGCGGCCTCACCCTTTCCGGCGGCCAGAAGCAGCGCACCGCCCTCGCCCGCGCCGTGCTCCGCAACCCCAGCATCCTCATCCTCGACGACGCTCTCGCCAGCGTTGATACCGTGACCGAAGAAAGGATCCTGCAGCGCCTGCTCGAGAACCGTGAGCGCGACCGCCGCCGCCCGGACATCCTCCAACCGCGCCGCACCACGCTCTTGATCAGCCATCGCGTCTCCACCATCCGCAATGCCGACCTCATCGTCGTGCTGGACCGCGGCCAGATCGCCGAACAGGGCACCCATGCCGAGCTCATCGGCCGCGGCGGACTCTACGCCGAACTCTACGAAAAACAGCTCCTCGAAGAAGAATTGCAACGCGTGGATTGACCACGTCGGCGGCACCGTCCACGGACGCACCCGCGTTGCCTTGTCCGTAGCCGAGAACCGACTACCGACACCGAATACCATTACCGACCACGGCAGCGCCGCACTGGCACCCCCTCCGGGTTAAGCTTATCCAGTGAGCAGCGCCCAGCAGGACGAGGAGGTTCTCGGCAAAGCCTACGACGGCCGCCTGATGCGCCGCCTGCTGCATTACGTCAAGCCCTACAAGTGGCAAGTCGCCTTCGCCACCCTCACCGCCCTGCTGCACTCGTTCACGCAAGTCGTCGGACCCTACCTCAACCAGGTGGCCATTGATCGCTACCTGTTCCCCTCCCGCGCCGGCGGCGCAAACAGCCTCCTCGGCCGCCACCTCGCCCCCGACGCCACCCACGGCATCACTCAGATTGGCGTGATCTACATCGCCATGCTGCTGCTCGGCTTCGTGCTGGACTTCGCCCAGACCTACTCCATGCAGTGGGTCGGCCAGCAGTCCATGTACCAGCTACGCCGCGAGTTGTTCCACCACCTGCAACGGCTGCAATTGTCGTTTTTCGATCACAACCCCGTCGGCCGCCTCGTCACCCGCGTCACCAACGACGTCGAGGCGCTCAACGAGATGATTGCCAACGCCCTGGTGGCCTTCTTTGACGACAGTTTCGTGCTGGTGCTGATCATCGTGATCATGGTGCGTTTCAACTGGAAGCTCTCCCTGATCACCCTCGCCATGCTGCCGCTGATCGCCGTCGCCACCGCACTTTTTCGCCGTGCCGTGCGTGACAGCTACCGCCGTATCCGCGTCGCCCTCGCCCGCATCAACTCCTTCCTGCAGGAACACGTCTCCGGCATGAGCGTCGTGCAGGTCTTCAACCGCGAGCAACGCGCCTACGAGGAGTTCCAGGCCATCAACCGCGTGCACCTCGACGCCTGGAGCGACGCCATCTTTGCCCACGCCGTCTACTACCCTGTGATCGAAATCCTCGCCACCCTGGCGGTGGCTCTCATCCTCTGGTACGGCGGCCTGAAGGTGATGCACGGCACGCTCAGCCTGGGCATCGTGGTGGCCACCATCCAGTACGCGCAGCGTTTCTTTCGCCCTATTCAGGACCTCGGCGAAAAGTACAACACCCTGCAGTCCGCCATGGCCAGTTCGGAGCGCATCTTCAAGCTGCTCGACACCCCGATCACCCTCCAATCGCCCGCCCAGCCCCACTCCCTCCCGGTGGGGCTGGGACGCATCGAGTTCGACCACGTCTGGTTCGCCTACCGCGACCAGGACTGGATCCTCAAGGACGTCAGCTTCACCGTCGCCGCCGGATCCACCTGCGCCATCGTCGGCCACACCGGCGCCGGCAAGACCACCCTGATCAGCCTGCTGCTGCGCTTCTATGACGTGCAGCGCGGCCGCATCATGATTGACGGCGTTGACATCCGCACCCTCGAACTCACCGAGTTGCGCCGCCGCTTCGGTGTCGTGCTTCAGGACCCGTATCTGTTTACCGGCACCATTGCCAGCAACATCCGCTTAAGTGACCCCGCACTTCCCGACGTGGACGTCGCCCGCGCCGCCGAGGAGGTCAACCTCGCCGACTTCGTTGACCGCCTGCCCGAGCGCTACGACACCCCGTTGCGCGAGCGCGGCACCAGCCTTTCTACCGGGCAAAAACAGCTCGTCAGCTTTGCCCGCGCCCTCGCCGCCAATCCCCCGTTTCTCATTCTCGACGAGGCCACCTCCAGCGTGGACACGGAGACTGAGCTGCACATCCGCGACGCCCTCCATAAGCTCACCACCGGCCGCACCGGCATCATCATCGCCCACCGCCTTTCCACCATTCAGCGCGCTGACGTCATCCTGGTCATGCACAAGGGCGTTGTGCGCGAGCGCGGCAGTCACCAGCAACTCCTGCAACAGCGTGGCATCTATTGGAAGCTCTACCGCCTGCAGTACAAGGACCAGGAACTCTCCCTCGAATCCGCCCCTCAGCCTGCCATGTAGGACGCCAACGTCCGCTTGGCCGAAGCACCTGCGTCCCATAGAATGCCTGCATGCGTCTCCGCCTCGCCTCCCTCCTCCTCCTCGTCGCCACACTTGCCGCCCAGACCGCACCGCCGCTCGCCGTGGCCGTCCCGCCGCCCGACCCCCGGTTTAAGACCGATATCCTGGTGATCGTCGCCCATCCCGATGACGAAACCCCCATCGGCGGCTATCTCGCCCGCGCCATTTTCGACCAGCACAAGCGCGTCGCTGTGCTCTACGGCACGCAAGGCGGCGCCGGTGGCAATAACAACGGCGAGGAACAAGGGGCAGCGTTGGCCGCGGAGCGCGAGATCGAAGTCCGCAGCGCACTGGCCTCCTGGGGCGTCAACAACGTGTGGTTTTTAGGCGGCGTCGATACGCCGGGACAGGACGTGCTGCGCTCCCTCGAGACCTGGCATCACGGTACCGCGCTCGACGCGGCCGTCCGCCTCGTGCGCCTTACCCGTCCCGATGTCATTCTCACCTGGCTCCCCGATGTGGTCATCGGCGAGAACCACGGCGATCACCAGGCAGCCGGCGTCATCGCCTGCGAAGCCTTCGACCTGGCCGGGGATGCCACCGCCTTCCCGGAGCAGATCACCCCGCCGCGCAACCGCCGCGCCGTCTCCAACCTCACCGAGGGCTTGCATCCGTGGCAGCCGCAGAAGCTCTACTTCTTCAGCGACGCCCGCCATCCCGAATTCCTCGACGGCAAGGGTCCCAGCTATCCGACCACCGACATCTCCCCCTCCCGCCACGTCACCTATGCTCAGCTCATGGCCGACGAGCAGGCTTTTCACCTCACCCAGGATGACGTCGGAGCACCCGCCCTGCAGGCGCTCAAGAGTGGCGACTTCCACCTCAATCAGGTCCCGATCCGGTTTGGTCTCGGCAAGTCGCTGGTCGCCACCAGCCCTACGGCGGATATCTTTGCCAACCTCGCTCCCCAGCCGCTGGCCTTTGTTCCCGCCCCCGGCTACCGCCCTCGAGTACGCAGCGGCCTTTCCCTCGCCCTCGGCGGCCCTTGGAACTTCTACCGCCATTTCTGGCAAGCCCACGGCCTGAACACCCTGCCCGGATTGCTCGCGCCGCAGATCAGCATCGCCGGCGGCCAAGCTCTGCAAATACCCCTGCTCATCCGTAACGACACCAACGCCGCTCAGGACGTCACGCTCACCGCCGATCTCCCCGACCAGTGGCAGATGCGCTCCGGCGCCGCCCTCTACCATGTGCCGCCGCACAGCACGGTTCCCGTCGAAGCCGCAGTCCTCTCTCCCAAACAGTTCGCCCCGGAATTGCAGGACATCACTTGGACCGCCGCCACTCCCGGCCTGCCACCCGTCAGCGTGAAGCTCGAAGTCGAGCTAAGAGACGGCGGCCTGCCCCAGTAGTTCGCGCCAGGGTGCCCCGCCCCAGCGCCTTGCAGCCCCGCGGAGGCGTCCGCCGGTAACCGAGAGGGCAAGCCCGCGCCGCGGCGCTGCCCTCGCGCCGAATTTCAAGGGAAACTTCAGCACCGCCGCCCACCGTTCACCGCCCGCCCTCACCCCCAAGCCGCTCGAAGAATCCGATGACGCTCTCCACCCCACGGTCATAGTTCTCGATATTGAATTTCTCGTTCGGGGCATGCAGCCCGTCATCCGGCAGCCCAAACCCCATCATGACCGTCGGCGCGTGCAGCACACCGGCGAACAAGGCCACGATCGGAATCGAGCCACCTGAGCGCACAAACACCGGCTCCGCCTGGAAGACATCTTTGAGCGCCGCGACGGCGGCGCGGATGAATCGGTTCTCCGCATCCACCACCACTGGATCGGCCAAGCTCAGCACCCGCACCTGCGCCGTATAGCCGTGCGGCGTCAGTTTCTGCACGAATGCCTCGAACTGGGTCTTGATGGTCTCCGGCTTCTGGTTCGGAACCAACCGCATGCTGATCTTGGCCACCGCCCGCGCCGGAATCACGGTCTTCGCGCCTGCACCCATAAAACCGCCCGGCATGCCGTGCACCTCCAGCGTCGGACGCACCCACGTCCGCTCCAGCACCGAATAGCCCGCCTCGCCCGGCAAGTAACTGGCCCGGACCTCGTGTTTCCGGTACACCTCTTCATCGAACGGGAGTCGCCCCCAACTGGCCTTCTCCGCTGGGCTGGGCTCCGCCACCGCGTCGTAAAATCCCGGAATCTGGATCCTTCCCGCCTCGTCCTTCAGCCCGACGATGATGCGCGCCAGCGCATCGAACGGATTTGGTGCCGCCCCGCCATACAGTCCGGAGTGCAGGTCGCACTCCGCCCCCTGCACCTCGACCTCGGTGTAAACCATGCCGCGCAACCCGACGTCAATCGAGGGAAGATCGGGGGCAAACAACGCCGTGTCGCTCACCAGCGCCACGTCACAGTGCAGCCTCTCCGGATGCTCCTGGACGTAGGTCTCGATTCCCTTGCCCCCAACCTCTTCTTCACCTTCAACCAAAAAGCGAACGTTGACCGGCAATGCGCCCCGCGTCTTCATCAGGGACTCGACCGCCTTGATGTGAGCGTAGAACTGGCCCTTGTCGTCGGCCGCCCCGCGGGCGTACAACTTGCCGTCGCGCACCGTGGGTTCGAAAGGCGGCGTCTTCCATTCCGAGAGCGGATCCGAAGGCTGAACGTCATAGTGCCCATAGCACAGCACCGTAGGCGCTCCCTCGGCGTGCAGCCATTCGCCGTAAACCAATGGATTTCCAGCGGTCGGGATGAGGTGCACATTTTCCAGCCCAGCCTCGATCATCCGGTCACGAACGAATCCGGCCGCCCGCTCCATGTCGGGCTGGTGTTGCGGCAAAGTGCTGATGCTTGGAATCCTGAGAAACTCTTTCAACTCCTCGAGAAAACGTGCGCGGTTCGCGACCGCGTACTCCCCGGGTGCAATGGTCATTAGCTCTCCTGACGTGACACCAGTATAGACGGCTGTAGTGCGCGGTCTCCTCCACTAATTCCTGCGCCCCGTCGCCACCCGTCCCCCGCCCTCCCCGCGCCAGGTACACCGGACCTACAGGTGCGCCAGCAGTTTGCCCCGCATCGCACCTACGCCAGCCACTGGACTAAAGTCACAATGCGCCGCGCTGCCCCTCTTTTTCCTGACAAAGACCCTCTCAACTTTGCGTGCTTCTGCCAACATCCCTGCGCCGCCGCCTGCTCGTCCTTGCTGCTCATCCCGACGACGAAACCGCCGGGGTGGGGGCAATTCTCGCCCGTTGCGCTGAGCCCGGATTGGCGGCTGTCCTGATCCTCACCGACGGCGTTCCCTTCGATCCGTCGCATTTTGCCGAGCCGGGTCGCTGGTCGCCAGCCGCCTACCGCTCCATACGGCGTAGCGAAGCTCTGTCAGCACTGGCGACCCTGGGCCTCGATGCAAGCCGCGTTTTCTTCGCGTCTATCCCCGACCAGCGGCTTGCCTGGCATTTGGGGGCGGGTGCAATCGCGCTACAAGCCATCCTTCGCCAGCACCGTCCTGCGGTCGTGTTGACTCCTGCTTTCGAGGGCGGTCACCCGGATCACGATGCCGCCAACTTCCTCGCCGCGCAAGCGCAAGCACGCGGCGAGGCGGAGGTCTGGGAATACCCGCTCTACAGCCTTCGGAACGCCAAGCCGCTCCACTTCCGCTTTTCTGACCCGGACCCCGCCATCGTGTCCTGCAAACTCGACGCCTCGCTGTGGTCACGTAAAGCAGCCGCTCTGGCCTGCTATGCCTCACAAGCCAAGACTCTTGGACCCTTGGGTTGCAATCTACGCGAGACGGTCCGCCCCCTTCCCGCTCACGATTACGGTCGCCCGGCTCTGGCCGAGCCCGCAGTCTATGAACACTGGGGCTGGCCCATCACTGCGGCTGCGGTGGCGGAAGAGTTCAAGGCGGTATTAGAAAGGGCCAGTGGCACGGCTTCGTTGGGCGCTACGACCGCGACTAACCCGGCGCAAGCCGGGTAACATTCTCCGACTCTGGGTGCAGCGTGGCGGAATGGCGCTCGTGATCGCCGCGGTAGCGTCCGCCGGCGGCGTAGCCGGCATCTCTCTCGTGGTGCGCCTTCTTACCGCGTGTTACCCGTTGGTCCCGCTCGCCCCGGACGCCCCTGGTGGTACTGAGCAGGTCGCCTTTCAGCTCTTGGCAGGCCTCGCGCAGCGTCCCGGTTTTGAGTTGATCACCGTCGCGGCAGCGGGAAGCCGTTGTGCCGGCCGCCTGCTCTCGACTCTCGCGCCGGCCGCCCTGCTTACCCCCCATCAGTTCGCCGCCCTGGACGCAGCACACAACGCCCGGGCACAACGAGTGCTGGGGCGCGCGCACGTGGACGTGGTGCACAACCAGGGCGCCAGTCTTTACCGCACGCCGCTTCCGGTACCCACGTTGCTCACGCTGCACTTGCCACCTGCGCTCTATCCCCCGGACCACCTCCGTGACTCCCTGTCCAACCTCCACCTGGTCTGCGTCAGTCGCACGCAGCACGACGCACTCGCGCCTACCCTTCCGCCCGAGCAACGTTCCCGCTTGCATGGCTGGATCGGCAACGGCATCGCTGTCGAGACGTTCGACAGCAAAGCTGCACGAGCCAACTATCTGTTATTTCTGGGCCGCATTTGTCCGGAGAAGGCGCCCCACCTCGCGATCGAGCTGGCACGCCGCTTGCGTCGTCCGCTGGTGCTGGCGGGCGCCATCTATCCCTTTGCCGGCCATCGCGAGTACGCCGCGCGCGCCGTGTTTCCGCACTTGAGCGCCGATGTCCGCTGGTGTCCCAATCCCAGCGCCGCGGAAAAGCGCGGTCTTCTGGCCGCCGCCGCCGCCGTCGTCGTCCCCGCTCAACTCGAGGAAACCAGCTCGCTGGTCGCAATGGAAGCCGCTGCCAGCGGCGCGCCGGTGCTGGCTTTTTCCCGCGGCGCCCTGCCGGAGCTTATTCGCCACGGCGAAACCGGCTTCCTTGGCAATACCGTCGACGACCTGGCGCGCCACGCGGCGCATCTCTCCCGCATCAAGCCCCATCACTGCCACCAAGCCGCCCAGCGGCACTTCACCGCTCAACACATGGTCAACCAATACGCCGCGTTATTCCACCTGCTAACCAGCAGCGCAACCACGGCGACAGAGGTGTAGGCCGAGCCCTCTTGCCTCTCCCCAAGCGACCGGCAATGCGGGCCAAGGAGCAAGGGCGGAGGGCTGCGATATGCACAGAGCTAGCCTAAAGCTAAGACCATCTTTCACCTGGGGGCCTGCCATCCCCAGGAGCTGACGCGGCGGGCGCCTCGAGACGATATAGCCCCGGAGGGGCGTCCGCTGGTAGGGGCACCTGCACCGGCAGAGTCGGCGCGCGTGTGCCCTCGGTTCGCATTGGACAGATGGTCAGCGCCGATTGGTCGGCGCCAGACGCTTGCGCCGATCAATCGGCGCTGAGTAGCGAGCCACCGATCGGTCGCCCCTTCGGGACTGCAACGCAAGCACGCGGATGTCTTCGTGGGAACCTCTGCCTGACAAATGCCTTCACGCCAGCAGCGGCTGCACCACGTTCCCCGCGACATCGGTCAGTCGGAAGTCCCGCCCTTGGAAGCGGTAGGTCAGCCGCGTGTGCTCGATCCCCATCAGGTGCAACAGCGTCGCATGGAGGTCGTGCACGTCCACCGGGTTCTCCTCGATGTTGTAGCCCAGCTCGTCGGTCGAACCGTACGTGATGCCCGGCTTGATTCCGCCGCCCGCCACCCACATGCTGAACGCCCGCGGATGGTGGTCACGCCCCAGAAACTTCGAGTGATTCCGGGCCTCGTTCATCGGCGTGCGCCCGAACTCCCCGCCCCACACCACCAGCGTCGAATCCAGCAGACCGCGCTGCTTGAGGTCGCGCACCAGCGCCGCTGCCGCCTGGTCGGTCTCGCGGCACAGGCTGGGCAGCCGCGTCACCAGGTCGTCGTGGCTGGTCGTGCCGTGGTTGTCCCAGCCGCGATGGTAGAGCTGCACGAAACGCACCCCGCGCTCGACCAGGCGGCGCGCCAGCAGGCAGTTGTTGGCAAACGTCGTCTTGCCCGGCTGGATGCCGTACATCTCGTGAATGCTTTGCGGCTCCTTGGAAATATCGGTCAGCTCCGGCACGCTGGTCTGCATCCGGAACGCCAGTTCGTAGCTCGCGATGCGCGTCGCGATCTCCGGGTCGTTGAGCGTGTCGAGATGCATCTTGTTCAGGCTGTGCAGCACGTCCAGCGATTGCCGCCGCGCTTCCGGGCTCATTCCGTCCGGGTTCGTGAGGTACAGCACCGGGTCCGCCTTGGTGCGAAACTCCACCCCCTGGTAGACCGTCGGCAGGAAACCGCTGCCCCAGCAGGACTTGCCCCCGTCCGGCTGGTTCTCGCCCGAAATCAGCACCACGAACCCCGGCAGGTCGGCGTTCTCGCTACCTAGTCCGTAGGTCAGCCACGCTCCCATGCTCGGCCGCCCGATGATCTGGTGCCCGGTGTTCATGAAAATCTGCGCCGGCGCGTGGTTGAACTGCGTGGTGTGCATCGAGCGAATGATGGCGATGTCATCCGCGATGTCTCCCAAGTGCGGTAGCAACTCCGAGATCTCGTTGCCCGACTTGCCATGTCGCTTGAAGTTGTAGGGCGAACCCAGGAGCTTCGGTACGCCTTTGATGAAGGCGAACCGCTCGCCTTTCACCAGTTCCTGCGGAACGAACTGCCCATTGAGTTCCTGCAGCTTGGGCTTGGGGTCCAGCAGGTCCACCTGCGACGGCGCCCCCGCCATGAAGAGGTAAATGACGCTCTTCGCCTTGGCTGGAAACATCGGCGGACGCGGCGTCATCGGATTGGCCGCGGCCGTCGCCGTCCCGGTCTGGGCGGCAAAAAGGTCGCGCGACAGCAGTGACCCCAGCGCCGTTGCTCCGATCCCGATCCCCGCCTGCGCAAAAAAGTGCCGCCGTGTCTTCTTCAGCAAATCGCCGCGATCACTCATCTTTCACTCCTTGGTCAGCGTCTCGTCCATGTTCAGCAACACGTTCCCGACCATCGTCCAGGCCGCCAGCTCCGCCGCGGAGGCCGGCGGAGCGCTCGGGTTGGCCGTCTGCACCGCCGTGACTGCCGGCAGATGCAGCAGCAGCCGCGCCGACGCGGGATTGGCTTGAAACTCGCCCAGTTGCTGACGGTAGAACGCAACCAGCGCCGTCCGTTCGGGCGCCTGCGGCAGTCGCGCCGTACTCATCCGGAAACCGTAGTTGACCCGTTCCTCCGGCGTCGTTCCCCCCTGGCGGACCATGCGCTGCGCCAGCCCGCGCGCCGCCTCGAAAAACGCCGGGTCGTTCAGTGTCGTCAATGCTTGCAGCGGCGTGTTGGTGCGCACCCGCCGCACGGTGCAGAACTCACGGCTGGGCGCATCGAAGGTGACCATGCTGGGGTAAGGCGCGCTGCGGCGAATAAACGTGTAGAGGCCCCGTCGATAGCGGTCTTCTCCCGGGCTGGTCACCCAGCGGTCGGCGTTGTAGGGAATATCCCAGACGCCGTCCGGCTGTGGCGGAAACACGCTGGGCCCGCCGATCTTCGGGCTCAACAGGCCGCCGATGGCCAAGCTGCTGTCACGGATCATCTCCGCCTCCATGCGGAAGCGCGGTCCTCGCGCCAACATCACGTTATAAGGGTCTCGTTCCAGCAGTTTCGGCGTGGCCGCCGAAACTTGGCGATAAGTTGCCGAGGTCACCATTAGGCGCTGGATGGCCTTCATGCTCCACGCCGACGTCGGCTTGCCGTCCGCCTGGAGCGCGGTAGGGTGCATGAACTCCACCGCCAGCCAGTCCAGCAATTCCGGGTGGCTGGGCCGCGAGCCCTGCGACCCGAAGTCCTCCGCTGTCTCGACGATCCCACGTCCGAAAATCTGCTCCCAGAAACGGTTCGCCGTGACGCGCGCCACCAGCGGGTTGTCTTCGTCCACCAGCCAGTAGGCCAGCCCCAGCCGGTTGGGGAGCACGTTCGGAGGCAACGGCGGCAGCGCCGTCGGCGTGCCGGCATACACGCGCTCGCCCGGCGTCAAATAGCCGCCCCGCACCCGCAGGAACGTCGAGGGCCGCTCGAAACCCGGGCGTTCCCGCTCGATCATCGCGGTTGCGATTCCCAGATCGCTGAGCGCCTTCTGCCGCGCCGCCAGCTCGCTGCGCGTTGCGTCGAGCGTCGGCGCGATCGTGCGATAAAACGCCGCCAATTGCTCAGCCTGCTCGGCGCTGCGCTTCCCGACTGCCATGTCGAGGACTGGTTGCAATTCCACCGGTACCTGCGCGCCGCGAGCCGGCGCGGCCGCCGATGTGATCGCCAGCCGGAAGCGCCCGATGTTGCGTCTGGCATGTGGCATGGCATGCAGCAACCGCACCCGCAACCGTATTCCCGCCACAAGGCCAACGGGGGCGGCGGCGATCAACACGGCCTGCCGCGCCGCGTGTCCTTTGCTCGTATCGATAGCCCATCCCGCCTCGGCGGAACCATCGCTGATCACGGCGCCCACTCCATAGCCATCCTGACTGTCGTTGGCCGTCGCGGTCTTGAAAACGATCTTTTTCCAAGCCCCGGTCGCCCCGGGTGGCGCCACCTCCGCTTGCACGCCGCTCAGGAAAAAGTTGCCCTCGTTATCGCGGCCCGGGCCTCCCTGCGGCAGTCCCGGATCGGGCAACACTTCAAGCCGCAGCGCCGTCAGGGGCCCTGGTGTTCCAGAAGAAACCCGGGCTTCCACCTCGTAGGTATCCGCTTCCGGATTCTTCCCGCTCGCCAGCACCGACCCGTCCGCTGCCACCGTCAGGCTCGCGCCGCCAAGCGAGACGACGTGTGTGGGCTGCAGCACGGTCCACTGCGATGCCAGATGTTGCAGGCCAGTCTCCCAGTCCGACTGCTGCGCCGCCAATTGCGGCGTGGGTTGCGCCAGCACCGCTTCCAACCCGGCAATCTCCTTCTTGATCGCAGCGCTCTCCATCGCTTGCGCCGGCGTCGGCAGTTCCACGGTCGGCTCTTGAATGAAATGTTCCCCGAGGCCGACGATCTTGTACTCCGCGTTGTCGAAAAAGGCCATCATCCGGTAATAGTCCTTCTGCGAAAACGGATCGTACTTGTGGTTGTGGCACTGCGCGCAACCCAAGGTCGTGCCCAACCACACCGACGCGGTGGTGTTGACGCGGTCCACCAACGTGTAAAAGCGTTGTTCTTCCGGGTCGGTCCCGCCCTCCTGGTTCAACAGGGTGTTACGGTGAAAGCCGGTGGCGATCTCCTGGTCGAGCGTCGGATGTGGCAGCATGTCGCCCGCGATCTGCTCAATGGTGAATTCGTTGAAGGGCATGTCGCGGTTGAGGGCATCAATCACCCAGTCGCGATACTTCCAAGCCGTGCGGCGCAGATCCTTCTCGTAGCCGTTGGTATCGGCGTAGCGCGCCAGATCGAGCCACGGCCGCGCCCAGCGTTCGCCGTAGTGCGGTGAGGCGAAGAGCCGATCCACCACCTTCTGGTAGGCGTGCGGGCTGCGATCATTCACGAAGGCATCAATCTCGGCCAGGGTCGGCGGCAGCCCCGTCAAGTCCAGCGACACCCGCCGCATGAGCGTCTCGCGGCTGGCCTCGGGCGACGGCTCCAGACCTTCTTTCTCCAGCCGCGCCAGCACGAAACGATCAATCGGGTTGCGCGCCCACGCCGCATTCTTGACCGCCGGCAACGCCGGTCGCACTGGTTTGACGTAGGACCAGTGCTTGGCTTCCGCCGCCACCGCTCGTGCGGCTCCCGCCGGCCCCTCCGCCCCGTGGTTGATCCAGTCTTGAATTTTGACAATCGTCGCCGCCGGCAAGGGCGCGCCTTGGAAGGGCATGCGCGGCTCATCCTGCCCCAACAAGCGCCGCACCAGCGGGCTCGATGCCTCCTTCCCCGGGATCACCACCGCCCCCGACAGCGCGCCCTTCATGACGCCGGCGTAGGAATCCAGCCGCAGGCGGTTCTGCTGGACCTCGGGACCATGGCACCGCACACAGTTCGCCGCCAGAAGCGGCTGCACCACGGTCTCGAACTCCGTGCTGGTGGCCTGTGGGGCCGGCGCGTCCTCCGGCCAGTCTGCCCCCTGGTCGATCCACGTTTGGATGAGGTCCACCTGCGCCTTGGGCAGCGGATTCATGCCCATCGGCATGCGCGCCCCATCCGCCAAGCCCAGCAGCTTCTCGACCAGCAGGCTCTGCGCCCCATGTCCCGGTACGATGGCCTTGCCGGACGCTCCGCCCGCCAGCGCCGCCCTGCCGTCATCCAGCTTCAGATTTCCAGCGCCGCGCGCCCCGGCGTGGCATTGCACGCACGAGGTCTTGAAAATCGGCTCAATCTGCGTCCGGAAGGCGACCCTGGCCGGCTTCGCGGGCTCGGGCGCCGCCCAAAATGGGCCGGATACACCAACCGCCAGGCCACAGAGTAGTGCCACGTTGCGCGCCGCCCCGAGTGTTTGCGTCCGTTTCATAGCGTCCTAATCCGCCTCACCTTTCTACTCTCTTACGCCGGCAAAATCCACGCCACCCGCACTTCCGACCAATTGGTCGCCTTCCAACAGTCAGTGCGCTACTGTGCCGCTCTCCAGGCATTGCACGATCGGTGCGAGTTGTTCGCCGTTCCCCGGCGGACGGCACGGCATGGAAACATGAAAAGATCACGCGTCCCAGCACAAGCTTCTCGACTGGCTGACTGCCACCCTGCTAAACGCGCATTGAGTCGGTTCGAGACGAGATGGGATCGCAGGCGCCTGGAGGGGAGACGACGGGCGCGGGACGACGGCTGAAGGCGGGCGACCCGTCGTTCCTAGCGGCCTCCTTGCCTTCCGTTGATGATTGTACTGTGTACATGTACACTGTACATATGTCCGACCCGCTGATTCAGGTTGATCCCGCTTCCCCGCTGCCGGTGCTGCGTCAAATCACCGAACAAATGCGGGCATTGTTTGTGGAGGGCGCCATTGCAGCGGGCGGTACGCTGCCGTCGGTACGCCGCTTGGCGATCGACTTGGGAGTGCATTTCAACACGGTCGCCGAGGCGTACCGTCATCTTGCTGACGAGGGCTGGCTGGACGTTTCCCGTGGTCGCCCCACCCGCGTGTTGCAACGCAAGGCGGCATCTGCCGTTTCCGAGGAGCAGCTCGCCGCCGCATTTCGCGCTCGCATGCGCTATCTCATCGCTGAACTTCGCTCGGCGGGCTTGTCGGCTCGCCGCATCCGCCGTGAACTCATTCAACTCAACGACAACTCATTGGAAGGATCCCGATGATGAGTTTCCTGACTCTGCTCCTGATCGATGTGACGCTGATGGGCTGCGGCGCCATCCTCTGGTATATGCCGCGGTTGATGCAGCATCAGACGCTATTCTGGGTGACGGTCGCGCCCGAATTTCGGGCGTCGATGGATGCCAAGCACATGGCGCAGCGCTTCCGCCAACGCATCCTGGCGGGCACCACCCTCGCAGTGGTTCTCGGAAGTGTCGCGGCATTGGCGGACATCGCTTGGTTGCTACCCGTCTCCGTCATTCTGCTCACCGCCATCGGCGTGCAGGCCTATATTGCCGAATGGCATGCCGCCCGGGCCTTTCAAACTGTTGCTCCCATGGCGAAAACAGCATCCCTGCGCTCTCCCCAGGATGTGCCGCCGGCACCGTGGAGCACCGTTTTCGCACTGGTCCCACTGGCCGCCGCCGCCGCTCTGCTGCGCTGGAGGTGGCAATCGATTCCCGCGCTATTCCCAGCGCACTGGGATGCCCAAGGGCGCGTCAACCGTTGGGTTCATAAAACCCCCTTCCAAGTCTACTTTCCCGTCATTCTGGGCGTCGTCATCGTCTTATTTCAATGGTTACTGTTGGCCTTGGTGCGTTGGGGTGCGCGAACGCCGGCATCCAGCGAAAGGCAGAAGAACTGGCACTTCATGACGGAGATTGTCGGCGCCGCCAGTTGGCTGATCGCCATTGTCTTCAGTGGTATTGCCCTGACCCCGCTCCTGGCCCAGCCACTCCCCTGGGTGATCGGTCTGGTACTGCTTTCTGTCGTCACCTTGATCCTTGCCCTACTCTGGATCTCGGTTCGCGCCGCGCGGGCGAGAACCGAAGACCCTGACCGCACTCCGTATGAGGCCTGGATCTTCGGCATTCTCTACTTCAATCGCACCGATCCAGCCCTGTTCGTGGCGAACCGCACCGGCATCGGATACACCCTCAATTTCGCCCATCGCGTCTCCTGGCTGCTCGTGGCCGGGCCCTTGGTTGTCACGTTACTGCTGATCGTGATCGTCCATGCCACAAGCTGAATCGCGCCTGAGCGACGGCGGAGCCCCACGCACCGGCTGGCCACGCCACCCACCCCTCGATACCATGGAACCAGTGACCGACCTTCGCATCGTCCTGGTGGATCCGCGCAACCCGCTCAACATCGGGGCAGCGGCGCGCGCCATGGCCAACTTCGGCTATGACGACCTCGCCCTGGTCAACCCCTACGTTGCCGCGTGGGACGAGGTGAAATCCGCCCGCGCCGGCCTGCGCGTTTTGGAACAAGCTCGCATTTTCCCCACCGTGGCCGCAGCCGTTGCCGACTGCGGGCACATCATTGGGACCACGGCCGGGAGCCATCGCACCCCGGATCTGCCGCTCGAATCCTGGACCGAGCTGGCCCACACGCTGCCCCCGGGCCGTTGCGCGCTCCTGTTTGGCTCCGAAAAATTCGGCCTCAGCGTCGAGGACCTGGCCTACTGCCACCAACTCGTCCGCATCCCCACCCGTCCCGACGCACCGTCCATGAACCTCGGACAAGCCGTCGCCATTTGCTGTTATGAGCTGCAACGCAGCTCGGCAATTTCCGCTGCATCGCAGGCTCCCAACGTCACTCCACCGCCCGCCAGCGCCGAGCAGGTGGAACGTGTCGTGACCGGCTGGCGCCCGCTGCTGGAGGAGATCGGCGTTTTACAGCCCCTGCACCGCGCCAGCCAGACGCGCCGTCTGCGGCAAATGCTGCTGCGTTGGCGCCCCACCCCCGGCGACACCGATTTCCTGATGGGCATCCTTCGCCAAATCCAGCACGCGTTTCGAAAGTCACGGTGAAGAGTGGACAGTGATGAGGAACGATGCGCGTGCCTCATCACTTTCCACGTTCCCCTTTCCCCTCTTCAGCACCCCTCCACTTCTCTGCCCTTGTTTCGGCATCTGTTCCGTGCCCCCGTCAACGTCGCTGCTAAACTCTGATCCATGACTGGTTCGCAGATCCGACGCCGATTCCTTGACTACTTCCAGTCCCAAGGACACCGCGTCGTTCCCTCTTCCTCGCTCGTGCCGGCGCACGACCCCACCCTCTTGTTCACCAACGCCGGCATGAACCAGTTCAAGGACGTTTTCCTTGGCAGCGACAAACGCGATTACGTCCGCGCCACCACCTCGCAGAAATGCGTCCGCGCCGGTGGCAAGCATAACGACCTCGACAACGTCGGCTTCACCAACCGTCACCACACGTTCTTCGAAATGTTGGGGAATTTCTCCTTCGGCGACTACTTCAAGCCGGAGGCCATCGCCTTTGCCTGGGAACTGATCACCTCCCCAGAGAAAGGCTTCGGCATCGCACCCGATCGGCTCTACGCCACCGTCTTCACTGATGATGACGAGTCCTATGCGCTGTGGACCGGACGCATCGGGCTGCCGGCCAGCCGCGTCTTCCGCCTCGGCGAAAAAGACAACTTCTGGGCCATGGGGGACACCGGCCCATGCGGGCCCTGCTCGGAGCTCCACGTGGACCAAGGCGTCGCTGCCAGCGAGGTGGGGCATGCCGACTGTGCCTTCCCCTGCGAGTGCGGCCGCTACGTGGAAATCTGGAACCTGGTCTTCATGCAGTACGACCGCGACGCCCAGGGACGTCTCACACCCTTGCCCCGTCCCTCCATTGACACGGGTGCCGGTCTCGAACGCCTGACCGCCGTGCTGCAAGGCAGGGCCTCCAACTACGACACCGACCTCTTCCAGCCCCTCATCTCCGCCGCCGGGCAGATGGCGGGAGTCCAGTACGGCACCTCGGAGCGCTCCGACGTCTCGCTGCGCATCATCGCCGACCACAGCCGTGCCGCCACCTTCCTCATTCACGACGGCGTCATGCCGGGTAATGAGGGCCGCGGCTACGTGCTGCGCAAGATCATGCGGCGCGGCATCCGACACGGAAGAATCCTGGGCATCGAAGGGACGTTTCTGTACCGCCTCGCGGCGGTCGTTGCCGCCGAAATGCACGACGCCTACCCAGAACTGGTCGCTGCTCAGACCCGCATCGCACACGTCATCCAGGCGGAAGAGGAGCGCTTTGCCCGCACTCTCGCCCTCGCCCTCAAGGAGCTGGACCACACGCCGGTCCTGCTGCCGGGCCGGGGTGCCATGCCCATGTCCGAAGCCATCGCCGCTACCCAAACCATCCAGGAACATCAGACGGAAGGGGTGCATCCGCTGCTCGAGGGCGAGCGCATGTTCCGCCTCTACGACACCTTCGGTCTGCCGCTCGATGTCATGCGCGAGATCGCCGCCGAGCGCGGTCTGGCCTTGGACGAAGCCGGCTTCCAAGCTGCCATGGAGCGGCAACGGCAGCGCGCGCGCGCCAGTTGGAAGGGTGGCGAGCAGGTGACCGCCCTCCCCGCTTACCAGACACTGGTCGCCCAAGGCAGGACCCGCTTCGAGGGCTACCAGACGACCGCCAGCACCGACTGCACCGTGCTGGCATTGTTGCGCGACGGTCAGCGCGTCACGCACCTGGGAGCGGGCGAGGAAGGCGAAGCGACTCTCGACCACACTCCGTTTTATGCCGCCAGTGGTGGCCAGGTCGGCGACGTCGGCCTTTGGCGCGTCGGCGACAGCGTCGTCGCGGAGGTGCGCGACACGCTGGCGCCGGTCGGCGGCCTCACCGTGCACCGCCTCCACGCCTTGCAACCCCTGCGCGAAGGTGATCGGATCGAAGCCGTCGTAAACCTCGAGCGGCGCGACGCCACCCGCCGCAACCACACCGCCACCCACTTGCTGCATGCCGCCCTCCGCCAGACCCTCGGCGACCACGTCAAGCAGGCCGGATCCGTGGTCGAGCCCGCGCGTTTGCGCTTCGACTTCACACACTACGCCGCTCTCGCCCCCGGCGAGCTCACGGAGATCGAGCGCCTCGTCAATCGCGAGATCCTCCGCAATCTTGATGTCAGTACCGAGATTCTGCCGCTCGAACAGGCGCTCGAAACCGGAGCCATGGCTTTGTTTGGCGAAAAGTATCAGGAAGCCGTTCGCGTGGTCACCGTCGAGGGGTTCAGCAAGGAACTTTGCGGCGGCACGCACTGCCGTCGTACCGGCGATATCGGCCTGTTCAAGATCGTCGCCGAAGCCAGCAGCTCGGCCGGCGTGCGACGCATCGAGGCGGTCACCGGGGAAGGCGCCTGGGAACAATCTCGGGAAGCCGGCGAACGCCTGCATCGCCTCAGCAGTCTCTTGCGCGCCTCCGAGCCGGAGCTGGTACAAACCGTCGAGCGCCTCCTTGAGCAGCAGCGCCATCTGCAGCGCGAGCTGGAACGCCTGCAGCTCAAGTCGGCCCAGAGCGCGGCCGGACACCAGACCTCCGACCGCACGCGCCTCGTCCATAACGTTAAGGTGGTCAGTCTGCGCGCCGATAACCTCGAGCGCGCCCAGCTCCGTAACCTCTTGGATGAAGTGCGCACCAAGCTCGGCAGCGGCGTGGTCGCGCTCGGATCGGTGCAGGACGGCAAGGTGGCCCTCCTCGTCGCCGTCACTCCGGACCTCATCAAACGGATCCAGGCTGGTAAAATTCTCAAGGCCCTCCCCGGTATTTCCGGAGGAGGTCGCCCGGAACTCGCCGAAGCCGGCGGTAAAGACCCGGCCAGCCTCGACGTCACCCTGGAAACCGTCTACGCCGCAGTCGAGAAACTGCTGGAATAACCCTCCCGCCCCTTTACAATCGTGAGGTGACGCGCTGGCTTCACCGATGGGCGTGTATTTCCCCCTTGGCCTGGACCTTGGCCCTGTGCCCCCTCGCGCTGGCGCGCGATTCCACGTCGGCCTGCCCCACCAATCTGGCCGCCGACACGCGCTTCCTTCACGCCGAGTCCGACGCCAAGCACCACCCCAACGACGAAGTCTTCTTGACGCGCCGGGAGATCCTTCGCCAGGAAGCCGTCCTGGTGCACGTGCAACGCGCCCAATGCCTCGAACGCGAGAATGAACGCTTCGCCGCCCAAGTGGAGTACCGCACGGCGCTGGAGCTGGACCCGCAGAACCGCGCCGCCCGCGAGGGCATGGCCGCAGCCGTGCCGCTCGATCGCGGCTCGCAAGAGCCGGCCTTGCGCACCGACCAGGCGTCCGCCCCTGTCGAGTTGCTGACCGACCCCTCCACCCACGAGTTCCATTTTCGCGGCAACGCGCGCGCCCTTCTCGCCACCGTCGCCAGTGCATACGGGCTGCGCGCTTACGTGCAGGACGCCTTTCCCGATAGCGGGGTCAAGTTCGACCTCGCCCAGGCCCACTTCGCGCAGGCCATGCTGGCACTGCGCGACGTGCTCCATGTGAGCTGGGTCGCGCTCGATCCCCATACCATCTACTTCGGCGCTACCACTCGTGGCAATGATTTCCAGCCCCTTGCGCTGCGGACCTTCTACCTGCGCAACAGCGTCAGCGTCGAGCAGATGAGCGACCTCAACCTCGTGTTGCGCAACATCCTCGGCATGACGCACGTGCAGCTCGATGTCGCGGCGCGCGCCCTCACGGTACGCGATACCCCCGAGCGTCTGGATGAAGCCGAGCGAGTCCTGCTCGATCTCGAACAGAACCCCGGCGAAGTCATCCTCGAGGTTCGAATCCTTGAAGTGCAGCGCAACGTGGCCCAGCATCTCGGGGTTGACGCTCCCTATACCTTCCAGTTGTTCACGCTGGCGCCGCTACTCGCCCAATTGCGGAATATCCCCAATCTTCAGGACCTCTTGCAGCAGCTCTTTCAACAAGGGGGACTGAACGGCCTCTTGAATGGAGGCCAGCTCAGTTCGGCATTGTCACAGCTCCAGCAGCAGATCTCCCCCCTGCTGCAAAACCCCTTTGTAGTCTTCGGAGGCGGCGCCACCTTGATGGCGCTCACGGTACCACGCGTGAATCTCGCCTTGAGCCACACCTCCAGCAAGGCGCAAACCATCGAGAGCGCCTTGCTGCGCTCCTCAGGCGGATCCGTCGCCGAGCTCAAGATCGGGCAACGCTACCCCATCGTCAACGCCAGCTTCTCTCCTGTCGCCCTCAACCCGGCCATCGCCAAGGTGCTGTCGAACGGTAGTTTCCTGCAGCCCTTCCCTTCCTTCACCTTTGAAGATCTGGGGCTCGACCTGAAGCTGACACCCCGCCTGAGTGGCGACAACCAGGTCGACCTGAAGCTGGAGGCTCACGTCCGCGCCCTCAACGGTGCGGCCGAAAACGGTATCCCCCTTCTCAGCAACCGCGAGGTGGCGACCTCGATCCGGCTGCATGATGGTGAACCGGCGCTGGTCGCCGGCCTCTTCAGTACCGACGAGACTCGCTCCCTTTCCGGCGTTCCCGGCCTATCCTCCGCACCCGGCATCGGCTGGCTCTTCTCAAGCCGGCAGAACAATCACGTGGGCGATCAGCTCGTGGTGTTGTTGATTCCTCACATCGTGCATGAACGCGGCGTCCGCAACGGCGAGCTCTGGATGCCGCCTATCTCCCCGCCCTGACCGCTCACTTCCCGGCATTCCCAGCGTAGAATTGAGCCGGCAATGATTACCGAAGACGAGATCTGGGCCGCCTTGCGCGAGTGCTATGACCCCGAGCTGCCGGTGGATGTGGTCAACCTCGGTCTCATCCAGAGCGTTGCCATCGCCGAGGACGGCCGCGTCACTGTGGAAATGACCTTGACCACGCAGCGCTGTCCCGCCGCCGTCTCGCTCCCCAGCGACCTGAAGCAACGCCTGCTCCGTCTCCCCGATGTCATCGACGCGGAGATCAAGATCGTGTGGACCCCGCCTTGGACCCCACACCGCATCTCCCCCGAAGGCCGCAAGAAGCTGGGCTTGGACGAGAATTGATCAGCTGGTTCCATCCGGAACATCCGCCGCCAGCTCCGAAAGCGCGTCCACCTTGCTCTGAGCTCTGTGTTGTAGCCCCGGTCGCCTCCGCTCACGCCCGCGCTGCTTGATCGGCGTCAGCCAGCGTCTTCTTCTCCCCCCGTCCACCCGCAGCACTCGCCACCTATCGCCCATTGCTCATCGCTAACCACCCATCCTCCGCCGGTCCATTGAGAAACGCGTCGGCCGCCGCCCAGAACCGCCGATAAGCGGGATACTCCGCGGCACTCACGGTCGTGGCTGTCTGGTCCACCCGCGTCGTGACCGTCCACCAACCCTGCCGGCATGCCCCTTCCGCCTGGAACGACCCGAATCGTGATTGGCGCCGGCTGGCCTCGCTCGCACTACGATCCGAGTTACATCGGTCCGGCGCACGCATCGTCCAACTTTCTTCCATCTCCCACCGCAGGGGAAGCTGGCGCGCCTCCGCGCGTGCTGGTTCGGAGGCCATGGCCGCCACGTACTGCCGTGGACTCCAGGCCACGGTCGGCTCGCGCCGCCCGCGGGGTGGATCAGGCAGCCAGGCCCGGAAGCCGATATGCACGGAGGACGCGTCGAGATCGCGCACCGTGCAGCTCTCCAGCCGCGCCCCGGGAAAACGCTGATTGAACCAGGCGGTCAGCTGTTGCCGCGCGGCTTCCGGGTTGCCGTCGCGCCGCCGCGCGTCCATCGCGTCGGCGCCCCGCAACGTCACGTGGCCATTCGCCTCCCACCCGTCCCCGCGACGCAGCAATCGAACCCGGCGGACCACCCGATTCGCGCCAGGCACCGAAAGCGGGATGGAGCGCAGTTCGTTTTCTTGCGCGCGGACGATCAACGTCAACGCTCCCTGATCTGAGGTCGGGAGTTCTCCTAACTTCGTTTCGGGGGCCGTGGTGTCCAAATACTCCTTCAGCGCCGGGACATAGACTAACGCGTGATCAAACGCTGCCATGGTGGCGGCTCCTGTTGCCACCTGCCCCAGCGAGCGCGTACGGACCAGCGCCAGATCGGCGTCCACGCCCTCGGCCCGCAGCCACGTCACCAGAAGCAGCGCGCCATCCTTGCAGTCACCTCCGCGCGCCGCAAATACGCGTTGCACCTCGTTCGGCACAAAGGCATGTAGGCCCTCCTCATCCCCCACATAGCGCAGGCGCGGAGCCAACCGGTCCCACACCGCCTGAACCGTCTCGCCGACGGTCGCGCGGGGCGACACGAGATGCAACAACTGCTCGCGAAAGCCCGGCGTCAGGAGCGCTCGCTGCGAAAGGACGGCGTCATACCAGGCTGCTAGTTCCCCCCAGTTCGCAAAATCGGAGACTTGGACGAACGGCGAGCGATCGGTGATGGATGGCCCGTACGGCTCAGCAAAAAATGCCGGCAGCGGCCCGCTTTCCCAGGTCCAGGTCCGCCACTTTCCCTCCACTGTCTGTTGCGGCCCCGCAAGCCCGACCTGGCTCAACGCCAATTCGTGGTCGGAGCGCAGCACGTACCGCACCCGCTCAACGGGATAGGTGCCTCGAAACGCAAACAGGTCGCCGAGATAGCGCGATCCCAGCAGCGCCTGCGCCGTACCGCCGTTCGACAACGGTTCTAGCGCGTACACAAGATTCACCCGATCGCCGATCTCGAGTTGCGGATATTCCAAAGTGCGCGGACGGTTGCCATTTGCCCGCGCATCTCCTTTGTCGCGGCCTGCGCCGACCAGGCGTCCAGCCCGCCAGATATCCGCCTGCAGAAGATCGAACCGCCAGCGTGACCCGTCATACCAGATGTCATCCAGGCCCGGCATGGCCGCACCTGCGGCCGAACGAATCTCCAACACCCTCTGAATGACCTGCTGCGACTGCCCGGCATGGTCAACGCTCTCGTAGCGCAGGTGGTACAGCTCCAAAACATCGGGTGCTTCGATCCGAGTCGTACGCTTGAGAAGCAACGGGTCGCGTAACGAGGGTGTAGCCTCGCGCAGGAGCTCGGATAGGCCGCGAAAGGATTGGACGGTTTGTCTATTCCCCAGCACAGCCCCCGTCACCGCGCCCTCCACCCTGAATGATCGGCCCGGCGCAGGATGCAGCCGGGGCGCTCCACCATGCAACACAGCCGTCATGCTGAGAAGATAAAACCACGCTCGGAACAGCAGCCAAGGAAGAACAACCAGCAACGCGGGGACCTCGCAACTTGCCCGGGGCTGCCCGGGCAGGGAGTTGAGTTCCCAGTCTCGCCAGCTTTCACCTCCACCCTGCTCCGGGCTTCACCTGAGAAAGAACCCAGAACCTTCCGAGTCTCTGCTCCTGCCGCTCATTCCGGCCCACCTCCCGATTGAGGCACCCTCCGAGGCGACGCCTGTAGCGCCTATATTGCAGACGCCCTCCCGAAAAACAGCCTGCCAAACTGTCCCGTGTCGCCCAATGGGATCGGGCGAAGAATCGTGTATCGGCCAGAACCCGGATACGGGGGACAGCAATCAATGGGAGCGCTGGGGGCAACGCCCCCCGTGACCGACGCGCCAGCGTCAATCCTCGCCATAATGGAGACCATGCCTTCCGTGGCCCCACCTGCCGATGCGCTGCTGCAGTATCGTCGCGAGTTCCCCATCCTCGAACGCACCACCTACTTGATCAGCAACTCGCTCGGCGCCATGCCGCGCGGCGTGCACGGCGCCCTCGCCGCATATGCCGACACTTGGGCCTCCCGCGGCGTGCGCGCCTGGGAGGAGCAATGGTGGACCCTTGCCGCCGAGGTCGGCGACCAGATCGCCACCCTGCTACATGCTCCCAACGGTTCGGTCGCCCTGCACGGCAATGTCACGCAATGCCAGGCCACTGTCGCCAGTTGTTTCGATTTCACCGGCCCACGCAACAAGATCGTTTACAGCGACCTTAATTTCCCATCGGTCATGTATTTCTGGGAAGCGCAGCGCCGCTATGGAGCGCGCATTGACATGGTGCCCACCGACGACGGCGTCCGGGTGCCGCTCGATCGTCTGCTCGCCGCCATTGACGAGCAGACGCTGCTGGTTCCCATCTCGCACGTCATTTTCCGCAGCTCCTTTATCCAGGACGCGCAAGCCATCATCGCCAAGGCCCATAGAGTCGGCGCCCTCGTCGTGCTGGACGCCTTCCAGTCGCTCGGATCGGGCGTCCAGGTCGACGTTACGGAATTGGGCGTGGATTTCTGTTGCGGCGGCGTCCTGAAATGGCTTTGCGGAGGTCCCGGCGTCGCCTACCTCTACGTGCGTCCCGACCTCGCCCCCCGGCTTGAACCGAGCTTCACCGGCTGGTTCGCTCACGAACAACCGTTTCAGTTCGAGACCGGGCCCACCCGCTACACCGCGGGTCCTTATCGCTTCATGAACGGCACCACCAGTATTCCCGCGCTGAACGCAGCCCAGCCCGGATTAACAATCTTGAACGAGATCTCCCAGAGTGAGGTTCGGGCCAAGTCGCAACGCCAGACCTCCCGCTTGATCGAGCTCGCCGATGCACGCGGCTGGCGGGTCAATGCACCGCGCCGTGCCGCGCTGCGCGGCGGAACCGTGGCCTTGGATATGCCGCACGCCGCGGCCGTTTGCGCTGCCCTCAACCAGCGCGACATCCTCGTTGACTATCGTCCCCAAGCCGGTGTTCGTTTCTCCCCCCACTTCTACACCGCCGACTCCGAAATAGAAACCGCCATCACCGCGGTGGACGAAATTCTGGAGACAATTTCCAGTTAGGTCAAAAGCCGCCGGACCGCGCTGCGCCACCCGCCAACTCTCACTTCAAGTGATCGCCGAGCCATGGTGGGGCCGAGATCGCGGGAGCCCAATCCGATTTGGGTGAGAGGGGGCAACGGAAGAAGGGCCGTATTGCCTTCCTTCCTTCCTTCCTTCTTCTTCCCACCCTTCAAATGGCGCGGCCCGGACCCGCCGGCCACTGCGCCCGCGTCACGCGTTAAACTGCCTCCATGCCCTCGCTCGTTCGGCCCTACTTCGAGGGACTGCTTCTGGCGCTACTCGCCGCCGGCTTCTTCACGCTGGTCGGGACCGGCCGTATGGGCACTGGCGTGGCCATCGCCGGGACACTGGTTCTAGCGTTGCGCGGCTGGCTGCTCTGGCGCGGTCGGCGACCTGACCTGCCCCCGCACTGGGTCACCCTCACGGCGCTGCTCTATTTCTTGTTCTACCCGGTGGATGTCTACCTCGTCAGCAACAGTTTCATCGAGGCCACCGTCCACCTGGTCCTGTTTGTGGCGGTCGTCAAGCTTTTCACTGCCAGCCAGGCACGCGATTATGTCTACCTCTGCGTCATCGCTTTTCTCGAGGTACTGGCGGCGGCGACGCTGACCGTCGGCAGCGACTTTTTTGCGTTTTTCTCCCTGTTTCTCTTGCTCACCATCGCCACGCTGGTGGCCTTCGAGGCCTTCCGCGCCGAGGATCGCTCCCGCATCGTCGCACGCACCGACGCGCCGCAGTTTACCGGGCGTTTACGTGCCTCGCTTTTCGGAGTGTCGGCGGGGCTTGCAGGCAGCGTGCTCCTTACTGGCTGCCTGATCTTCTTCATGTTGCCGCGCATGGCGCACAGCTACTGGCACCCCAATTACGGGGGCGCACGCCTCACCGGGTTCAGCGATGAGGTTCATCTGGGAGAAGTGGGCCGGCTACAGCAGACCAACCAGACCGTCATGCATATCCGGGAGCTGAACCCCGATTCATCGTCCTCGGGCTTGCCCTTCGCGCAACCGCTGCTCTGGCGGGGCCGGGCACTCAGCTTCTTCACCGGCACCTCCTGGCTTGATCCGCATCGGTCCCGTGTTGTGCCGACGCAATCGGGCACTTTCCAGTTTGGCCAGCTCTCCATCCCCTCCCTGCCGCATCATTTCCTGCGATACCGCATCAGCCTGGAGCCGATCGGCAGCGATGTCCTGTTCACCGCGCCGCAGTTGCGCGAGATTGATACGCGCTACGCCAACCTTGGCCTCGATGCGGCTGGCACCATCTCCACTCTCGGACGCAGCATGGCCGGCGCCGAGTACGCGGCGACCTCCGATATTTCCATTCCCCCGGACCGCTTCCTCCGTAACCTGCCGCCCGGCAAACCTCTTGCCCCCCCCAGTGAGTACCTGCAGCTCCCTCAAAATCTCGACCCCCGCATTCCGGAACTTGCTCGCAGCATCACCCGTCGCCAGACCTCGACGATTGACCGCATGCGCGCGCTTGAGATTTACCTGCGTTCCCACTTCCGTTACACGTTGAAACTGGAGCCGACGGGACCCGATCCCCTGGCCGACTTCATGTTCCGCGTCAAGGCCGGGCACTGCGAGTACTTCGCATCGGCTTTGGCCGTTATGGCGCGCAGCCTGGGCATTCCTGCGCGCGTCGTCAACGGGTTTCAGATGGGGCAGTTCAACCAAGTTTCCGGCGAATACGTTGTCCGCGGTCGCGATGCCCATTCCTGGGTGGAAGCCTACTTCCCCGTTGCACCAGCTGCCGCTGGTCTGCCCACCCGCGGCGTTTGGATCCCGTTTGATGGCACGGCCGGGAACCCCGAGGCGGTGGCCGCCAGTTGGTCCCGAGCCATGTTGTATCTCGACGCGCTGCAAAGCTTCTGGCAGGAGTGGGTCATCAATTACGATTGGGCGCACCAGCTCAACCTCGCGCAAAGGACGCAGGCCAGCCTGCACCGCAACACCGAGAACGCGCGCGATTGGCTGCGGAATGCCCCGCATGACTGGGAGCAGCAGGCCCGTCACTTCGCCGGCCAGATTGCCGTGTTGTGGACGGCGGCGTGGCAGCACCCGTTCGCCCCCGTCCCATCGCCAAACACTCGTTCGCGGACGCTCATGGCCGTCATCCTGCTCTTACTGCTGGCCACCTGGCTCCGCACCTCGCGAGGAGCGCGCTTCCTGTTGCAATGGCGGTCTTTGGGACTTTGGCGTGGCGGAACGTCGGCGTGGCGCACGAACGAAGCTGCACGCTATTTTCTGCAGCTGCAACGCATCCTTGCCCGGGCCGGATATCCTCGCGAGCCGCATGAGACTGCCGAAGATATCCTCGATCGCTTGCCTCTCTCGCCGATGACCTCTCCGATCACGGCCTTCTTGGCCGACTACCAGGCAGCTCGCTTCGGCACCGATCTGCACCGGCTGCTCCGCCTGCCCGAAGACCTGGCCGCCGTACGTCGCGCCCGCCAACGCCGAACGCCGTAACTCGGCAAAGACTGCCTCCGCTGCCAGCCGCTTCGTTGCAGCCCCGCGAACGCCGACCACGCCCGCCCCTCAGCCCTCGTGTGCCAACGGAAACTCCACGCGCCGCCCCGCAACGCGGCCGCGCCCCAGCCCTGCCCCGCTCGCGGCATCCGCTGCAAAGCCCTCCCGACCAGTCGGCATCAATAATCCCTCGGCCTCGCGTACGAAGAGCAACGTTTCTGCCACGGGGTCGGTGTCAATGCGCACCAAGTCGCCCAACTTGACCTGTCCCGTGGAAATCAGCTTGGCGAGCGGAAACACGATGTTGCGCTCGATGGCCCGCTTGAGATGGCGCGCGCCGTAGTGTGGATCGTATCCCTGGTGCAGGAGCAATTGTTTCGCCGTGGCCGTGCAGTCAAAGACGAATGGGCGCGCCCCGGTGGCGTTCAGAATGCGCTGCTGCACCAGGCCGAGTTCGAGATCGAGGATCGCCTCCAAATCTTCGCTGCGCAAAGTTCTGAAGACCAGCATGCGGTCAATGCGGTTCATGAACTCCGGCGAGAACTTCCGCCGGGCCGCCTCGATCGCCACGCGGTCCATCTTGGCGTCCAATTGGGGAGTCAGTTCCGTGGCCGGCGCGAAACCCGGGCCGCCGTGCATCAGCCCTCCCATCTCGGCGGCACCCAGATTGCTGGTCATGAAGATGACCGCTTGTGAAAAGTCCACCCTGCGGTTGTCGCCCAAGGTCAGCGTGGCCTTGTCCAAGATCCCCAGCAGGAGTTGCCAGACGGCGTCGGAAGCCTTCTCGATCTCGTCGAACAGGACCAAGGAAAGCCGCAACCGCTCGCTGTGCCACTGGTTCAGCGCCTCTTGGGTGAGCAACGGGTGCGTCTCGCGGTGGCCGAGGTAACCCGGCGGCGAGCCGATGAGTTTGGCGATCTCGTGCGAGTGCTGAAACTCGGCGCAGTCGATCTTCACCAAGGCGCGCGGATCTCCGAACAGGGTCTCGGCCACGGCCTCCACTACGCGCGTCTTGCCGGTCCCGGTCGGCCCTAAAAACAGCAAATTGGCAATGGGCCGTCCCGGTGGGTGCAATCCCGCCTGAAACGTCTGGTACCAGCTTACGACTGCATCCAGTGCCGATTCTTGCCCGACGATTTTGCGCCGTAACGCATCCTCGAACTGGCGCACCGCCTCCCCACGCCGCTGGGGATCAAGCACCACCCTGCTGGCCGCCCTCATGCTATGTTCTCCACCCTGTGACCGTTGCTGTCGCCCCTTGCCAGCGCCTCCACCCCGTTCCCCGAAGTGGCCGCTCTCACCCTTCGCTTTCCAGCCCTAGCTCCCCGCGCTCTCCACGCCGCTTTCGCCGCCCTTCATCTCGCCCGCTGCCGTGGACTGTGGTCGCTTACTCGGCGCGTTTGCCAACTTCTGGTCAATCGCCTCCCGAAGCTCTTGCAACTGCTCCAGGATCTCCGGCACCACCGCTCCGGCCTGCTTGGGAAGTTCCACCAAATCCAGCTCGTGAAGATCCAGTACCAGACTGTGCAGGTTGCGTACCAATTGTTGCGCCCCGTCGGCATCGGCGAACGGCGAGGCAAAACTCTCCCCCGCACGCCCGCGCACCGCCTGCCAGTCAATCTGCAGATCCGGATGCGCCGCCACCACCAGTTGCACGACTTCTTCGCTGACGCGCGGCCGATTGCCCAAACAAGCCAAATGCACCTGCCTCACCCGCCCGTTCTCCCGAACGTTATGAACCAAATAGAATGATTTGCCCTTTTTGCGTACAAATGCCATATCCCCCATCCTTCGGGCCCTTGCGTGACCCCGCGTGGTGCTAGCGGTTCCCCACCACTCTAGGATGGCGCTCTTTGCCCTCAGGTTGCACCGTGCGCCCGTTCTGCCACCGCCCAGCCCGGCTCCCCTCTCCAGCTACGATGCAAGATTGCAGCACCGCGCCCACGCTCCCCGGCCGCTTCGACGGAACATGCTACGATCAGGCAGATCTCCTTAAATCCGCGACGATCTTCTATGCCCTGTTTGGTTATCTGTCCCCCTTCTAGGCGGCAACATCTCGCCCTCCTCCTGGTGATTGCTTCCGCCGCCGCGTGGGTCGCCTGCTTTAACGCCACGACCAGCCCCGCCGCCGCCCAGCATCCCACCGCCGCAACCACCACGCCCGCCCCACTCGAAAATGGGCGCCGTCCCACGCCGGTGCGCGAGGAGATTCGCGCGATCTACTTCACCGGCCTCATGGCCGGCAGTCCCAATGGCAAACGCATTGCCACCGCGTGGCGCGCCGAGGGTGGCAACGCCATCGTCTTCGATGTCAAGGACTCGGACGGCATCATCAGCTTTGCCTCGCAGCAAAGCTTGGCCAACCATCCCAAACATCCCCCCATCCATGATTTGGCCGCCTGGGTCGCCTGGCTGCACGCCCATGGCCTCTACGCCATCGCCCGCCAAGCCGTCTTCAAGGACGAACGCCTAGTCCAGGAACACCCCGAGCTCGCCGTTCACTCCCGCACCACGGGCGCCATCTGGACCGAGCACGGCAAGCCCGCTTGGCTCGACCCCTCCCTGCCCGCGGTACGCGACTACAACATCGGCATGGCCTTGGAAGTCGCCGCCGCCGGCGTGGACGAGATTCAGTTCGACTACATCCGCTTCCCGGTGGAAGGCAATCAAAAGGATTGCAAGTTCCACTACCAGACCTCCGACCCCGGCGCCGACCGCGCCGACATCGTCACCGACTACCTCTACCGTGCCCAGAAAGTGCTGCGGCCCACCGGAGTACACATCTCCATTGACGTCTACGGCGTCATGGCGTGGGCGCGTGACGTGGACCTGCACGCGACCGGGCAGGACGTGCTGGCGCTCTCCTACTTCTGCGACGTCCTCTGCCCGATGATCTACCCCTCGCACTTCTTCAATAACTTCGACAACTACAGCAATCCCGGCGACGCCCCGGAACACTTCATCCGCGTCGCACTGGAACGCTTCAAGAGCGACACACAGGACACCGGCGTCACCCTGCGGCCTTGGCTGCAGGCCTTTGCGTGGCGCACCAAGTCTTATAGCCCGGAGTACATCCGCATCCAGGTCAAGACTGAGCACCAGGAACAGGGCTCCGGCTTCATGCTCTGGAACGCCCGCAACGACTACCGCATTCCCAATCAGGCCATGGCCACCATGGTCACCCAGCCCAATACGTTCTTCAGCGGCGGCAACCCCTACCCTGCCCCCGCTGACAGCACCGCTAAAACCGCCGGCCAATAACCGCCGAAACTTCACCTGGAACTGCGCACCCCCCCCAGTCGGCTCTGCGCGCCTTCAAGGTGTTTGCCGGCTCCGTCCTCGGGCATCGCTCCCCACTATGGGGCGCGTCGGCGCGACGTACGCGCGTTCCGTCCGTTATACTTTCTTGCAGGGGGCTCTCGTGGCATTACCCAAAACCGAAAAGATCTGGTACAACGGCAAGCTGATCAAGTGGGACGAGGCGCAGATTCACGTCCTGTCGCATGTCGTCAGCTACGGTTCCGGACTTTTTGAGGGCGTGCGTTGCTACCACACTCCGCAGGGCCCGGCCATCTTCCGGCTTTCCGATCACATGCAGCGCCTCATCCACTCGGCGCGCATTTATCGCATCGAGGTCCCCTACGATCTGCTGCAGCTCTGCCAAGCCTGCGTGGACGTGATCCGCGAGAACCGTTTGCCGGCTGCCTACCTGCGGCCCATCGTGCTGCGCGGCTACGGTAGCCTCGGAGTGCTGCCCGCCGACAACCCCATCGAGACCTACATCGCCGCCTGGGACTGGGGCCATTACCTCGGCAATCAGGCACAGGAGAGCGGCGTTGATGTCTGCGTCTCCTCGTGGACGCGCATCGCCCCCAATACCCTCCCCGCCATGTCGAAAGCTGCCGCCAACTACATGAACTCGCAGCTCATCAAGATGGAAGCCGTGGCCAACGGCTACTCGGAAGGCATCGCCCTCGACTCCAACGGACACGTCAGCGAAGGCAGCGGCGAGAACCTGTTCCTGGTGCGCAACGGCACCCTCATCACCCCGCCCCTCAGCGCTTCCGTGCTGCCCGGCATCACCCGGGACTCGGTGTTGACCATTGCCGCCGAGCTCAAGATCCCGGTCCTCGAGCAAACCGTGCCGCGCGAGGCCCTCTACCTCGCCGACGAGGTCTTCTTCTCCGGCACCGCCGTCGAGGTCACCCCGATTCGTTCGGTGGACCGGATCACCGTCGGCAAGGGCACCCGCGGCCCTATCACGGCCGTCATTCAGAGCCGTTTCTTCGACCTCGCCATGGGACGCAGCGAAGACCGCTACGGCTGGCTGACCCCCGTTCCGCAACTCGTAACGGCCTAATCGGGCTGGTGGCGGGGGCTCGGAACTGGTGGCCGGAGGCGTCGGGCAGCAACGTCGGCTCCAACGCAGCCGAGCGCCCGCGGTCTATGAGCGTTTGAGGCCACCAGCCAACTACACCACCACCAGCGGGTTGCGTTGTGGCTTCTCGGCGCCGGCCGCGTAATGCGTGGCGACGTAGTCTTCTAAAATGCCGATGAACTCCTGCGCCAGGCCGGCGCCGTGCAGCGTGCGCATCAATTTCCCATCCACATAAACGGGGGCTTTCGGGTCCTCGAAGCTTCCGGGCAACGAGATGCCGATATGGGCATGGCGCGATTCGCCGGGACCGTTCACGACGCACCCCATGACCGCCACGCGCATCTCCTCCACCCCCGGATACATGCCCTTCCAGACCGGCATTCGCTCGCGTAGGAACGTCTGAATCTGGTCAGCCATTTCCTGGAAGAATGTACTGGTGGTGCGCCCGCAACCTGGACAGGCGGTGACCTGAGGCGTGAAGCTGCGCAGACCGAGCGACTGCAGCATCTGCTGTGCCACCCGCACTTCCTCCGCGCGGTCGCCGTTGGGTAGCGGCGTCAGTGAGACGCGGATCGTGTCCCCGATGCCCTCCTGCAGCAGCACCGCCATGGCCGCCGTGCTCGCCACCACGCCCTTCATTCCCATGCCCGCTTCGGTTAAACCGAGGTGCAGGGGGTAATCGCAGGCCGCTGCCAGCTTGCGGTACACCTCGATCAGGTCCTGCACGCCCGACACCTTGGCGCTGAGGATGATCGCGTCGTGGGCCAACCCGAACCTCTCCGCCATGGCTGCTGACTCGAGCGCCGAGGCAACAATTGCGTTCATCGTCACCTCGCGCGCGTCCAACGGCTGCTCGAGCCGTGAGTTCTCGTCCATCATGCGCGTCAGCAGACTCTGGTCCAACGACCCCCAGTTGACGCCGATACGGACCGGACGCTGATTGACGACCGCCACCTCGATCATGGCGCGGAAGTTGGCATCGTCCTTGCGCCCGATGCTGGCGTTGCCGGGGTTGATGCGGTACTTGGCCAGCGCGCGCGCGCACTCCGGGTAGCGGGTAAGCAATTGATGCCCGTTGTAGTGAAAATCCCCCACCAGCGGGACGCGACATCCGCGCTGTTCCAACCCCTCGGCGATCACTGGCACGGCGCGCGCCGCCGCCTCGGTGTTGACTGTGATGCGCACCAGCTCGGAACCCGCCTCCGCCAGCGCCGTCACCTGCGCCACCGTCGCCGCCACATCCACCGTGTCGGTGTTGGTCATGGACTGCACGACCACCGGATGATCGCCACCCACCACCACGGCGCCGACGCGCACACCCACCGCCACCCTGCGGGAGATCAAAGCCATGGAACCATCCTACGGCAAGACGCTGGCGCGTCGGTTATTCTGCGCTCCCGTACCCGGGTTCTGGCCGACTCGCGAGCCTTTGCCCAATCCGTCGGGCGGCACGCCGCCCGATGGAATTTCTTTCGCTTGTCGCCGTCCGCCGCTCTGCATCAACCCTTGCCGTGCCGCAAGAAGCTGTTGACGATGTCGTTGTAGAACACGAAGGTCATTAGCACGATGAGAAAGGCGAAGCCTGCCTGGTAGACGCGCTCCTTGATCCGCAGGCTGATGTCGCGCCGCAGAATGCCCTCGATCAAGAGAAACACGATCATGCCGCCGTCCAGAATCGGAATCGGCAGCAGGTTCATGATGCCGAGATTCAGGCTGATCACCGAGGTGACCCACAGCAGGGGCGAAATCGTCGGCTGGCTGGCCGCCTGCGAGGTCAGCCGCACGATGCTGATTGGCCCTTGCAGCGTGTTCAGCGAAGCCTTGTGCGACACCAGCTTGCCGAGCAGATCAAGGATTAACAGGCTGCCTTCGCGGTTCTGCAACAGGGACTGGTGCACCGCCTGCCCAAACGACAGGTGCACGAACTCCACCAACGGACGTAATTGCACGCCGATCATCCAGGCTTCCGGCTGCCCGGGAACGTTCATCCGTACGGGCGTCACTGACAGGTCCTGCTGTTGCGCACCGCGCTGCACCCGCAAGGTCACCGGATGCCCGGCGGTCTCCTGAAGGGAGTGCAACAGGTCTTCCGTGCGCAGTACCGGCTGTCCGTTCACCGCCACCAGGCTGTCACCCGGCTTCACGCCCGCCCGCTCGGCGGGCGAACCGGGCGCCACCAGGTCAACCTGCGTTGTCTCCACCGGGATCATGCCCAGGCTGGGTTCGGCATCCGGGCCATTCGAACGCGGCGTCAAGCGCGTGCGCACCACTTCCTGCCCGCGCTGCACTTCGACCGCCACCGCATGATCCGCCGAAATATCGGCGCGCAGCATCAACTGCTCCCACGTCGGATGTTGCACCCCATCAAAGCTCAGGATCGTATCGTGCGGCTGAATGCCCGCCTGCGCTGCCGGCGAGTCGGGCTGCACCGCCGCCACCACGGCCGCCTGGTCGAGGTAGGAATTCTTCGGGAAGCGATACATGTAGACCGGGACCAGCAAGCCGATCGCCAGCCCGATATTCATCGCCGGCCCCGCCAGCGCAATGATGAAGCGCTGCCAGCGCGGCTTTGACATGAACTCGTCCGGCGCCCCCGTGCGGGAGTCCTCCGGGCTCTCCCCCGCCATCTTGACGTATCCACCCAGCGGCAGCAGGCTCAACCGGTAATCGGTATCCCCACGTCGGAAGCCGATCAGGCGCTTGCCAAACCCCAGCGAGAACGTGTTCACCCGCACCCGGAACGCCTTGGCCGCCAAGAAATGACCCAGCTCGTGGATGAACACGATCAGTCCAAGTACGAGCGACACGGCAACGATGGTGGTCAAGGAAGAAAACATCCGAACTCTCGCTCCCGGCGAGGCGTGCACTGCCCCGCTCTTTAGCCCTGCATGGTGCCGGACAGTTCCCGCGCCAATCGGCGCGCTGAGCTGTCCGCCGTCCAGATTGCGTCCAAGTCGCCCGCAGGCAGCGTTCCCAGTCGCAAAAGCACCTCTTCAATAATACGGGGAATCGCGGTAAACGGGATGGCGCCGGCTAAGAATGCCGCCACTGCGATCTCGTCGGCTGCGTTTAGGATCGCCGGGGCGGCGCCCCCGGCGCGGTACGCCTCGCGGGCCAGGCGGAGACACGGAAATTTGGCCGCATCCGGCGCCTCGAAGTCCAGGCGCCCCAGTTCGTCCAGCCGTAACCGCGGCCGCGATGTCGCCACCCGTTCGGGATAGGTCAGCGCGTACTGGATCGGCGACCGCATGTCGGCCAACCCCAGCTGCGCCATCACCGAACCATCCCGAAATTCCAGCAACGAGTGCACCACCGATTGCGGATGGACCACGACTTCCACCGCCTCCTCCTGCAACCCGAACAGGTGGCAGGCCTCAATAACCTCGAATCCCTTGTTCATCAAGGTCGCCGAGTCAATCGTGATGCGCCCTCCCATCTTCCATGTTGGATGTTGCAGCGCTTCCTGGGGCGTCACCTCATTGAACTCGGCGGCGTTCCGGTGCCGGAATGGGCCACCCGAGGCGGTCAGTATTAACCGTGCGACTTCCGACTCCTGCCCGGCGCGCCAGCACTGGTGCAGCGCATTGTGTTCGCTGTCAACCGGCAGTAACGGAGTTCCCGCGGCGCGCGCCGCCGCCATCACGAGATCCCCCGCGACCACCAAAGTCTCCTTGTTCGCCAAAGCAATCGGACAGCCGCGCTGCACGGCCGCATAGGTCGCCGCCACCCCCGCCACGCCGACGATGGCGGAGACCAGCATGTCCGGCATGCTCTCCACTGCGACCGCTGTCAGCCCGGCCTGTCCGGCAAGGATCTCGGGCGGCGCCGTAACTCCCGCTTCCCGCAACCGCTCCCGCAGGCGACCGACGTCAGAGGCCTCCCGCACGGAGACTAGGCGCGGCCGGTGGTGCTGTACCTGTTCCGCCAGTGTCTGCAGGTTGCCGCCTGCCGCCAGCGCAACCACCTCGAATCGCCCAACCAGTTCCTCCACCACGCGCAGCACGTTGCGCCCGATGGACCCGGTCGAGCCCAGGATCGCCAACCGCCTCGGAAATGGCAGTCGCGCCAACCGCGCCGCGGCATCAACTTGGAACGGGGCTGTGGTCCCAGTCGGCGCCGGCGCGGTTGGAAATGAAAAGGCCATGGGAAAAGGACTAGGCGTGCAGCATAAAACCGAAGAACAGGACGAACCATAGTACCGGCGTTGCCAGCAGCAGCGCGTCCACCCGGTCAAGAACTCCACCATGGCCGGGCAGTAACGTACCCGAGTCCTTCACGTCTGCTCCCCGTTTGAAAACCGACTCCACCAGATCTCCCGCCTGTGCCGCTATGTTCACCAGCATGCCCAGCAGCGCCGCCGCTACAAAGCCGCCATTGTTTCCCAATGGTTCCGCGGCAAGGCCAATGCGCGTCAAACCTTGGCTGAGTGGCACCGCCCATGCCACCAGACAACCACCCGTCAGCGCTGCCGCCAGCAACGACGCCACTGCTCCTTCCCACGTCTTCTTGGGACTCACTTGTGGAGCCATAGGGTGGCGCCCGAGATGACGCCCGACGTAATAGGCCGCTGTATCTCCCAACCAGACCACCAGCAGCAGAAAAACAATCCACCACTCGCCCCCCGGGATGCCAGAGCGAATGCGCCCCAGCATCGCCAGGCACAATCCGGGATAAAGCAGCCCCAGAATCGTGATCCCTGCTTCGGCCATGGCGCGCGCCATGCGCGCCGGCAATATCAGGCTGCGGCCCAGCACCAGCAGCAGGACGATCAGCAGCAACGTCTCGGTTACCGCGTCTCCCCAGGTGCTCGCGGCGAAAACCAGCACGATCGTCCCAGCCAATCCAATCCAGCGGTAGGGCTGCAAGTGCAGACTCTCGGCCAGATCGTAGAACTCCCGCACCGCGAGCACCGTCACAATGGCCAGCAGCCCGGCAAAGATCAACGGCGGCGCCCGCAACACTGCCAGCAGCGTCAGCGGCGCCAGGATCAGTCCCGTCAGGACACGTTTCATGCCTTCTGGTCCGCCTCGTTCAGGCCACCGAAGCGCCGTTCGCGCTTCTGGAAGTCCTGCAGCGCCTGCAGCAAGTGCTGCCGCCGGAAATCGGGCCAGAGCGTCTCCGTCACCCAGATTTCCGCGTATGCGATCTGCCAGAGCAGGAAGTTGCTGACCCGCATCTCGCCGCTGGTGCGGATCAGCAGGTCCGGATCGGGAAGACCCGCGGTGTAGAGGTGGGATTGAATCAATTGCTCGTCTACCTTCAGATGCGCTAACCCGCCATTGTGCCGCGCCTGCTGTACGATGGCGCTGAAGGCGTCCACCAACTCCGTTCGCGCCCCGTAATTCAGGGCCAAGGTCAACACCATGCCGGTGTTGCGCTGCGTGGCATGGCGTGCCTGTTCTAAATCCTCACGCACCCCGGCCGGCAGATCGGCCTCCCGCCCGATGGCCTGCAGACGGATGTTGTTCTCGTTCAGTTCCTGCAACTCCGCCCGCAGGTAACGGCGCAACAGGCGCATCAGAAAACCGACTTCCGTTTTTGGTCGCTTCCAGTTCTCCGCCGAAAACGCGTACAGCGTCAGCGCGGGGATGTGCAGCTGGGCGCAGGTCTCGACCGCTTCCCGCACCGACTCCACCCCGGCCTGGTGGCCGGCAATGCGCGGCAAATGGCGTTCGCGCGCCCACCTCCCATTGCCGTCCATAATGATGGCGATGTGGCGCGGTAGGCGTTGCGGATCGAGCTCGGTTTTGGTTTTGCTGGCAGCCATTCGGCCAGCCCCTCCGCTGGGGGTGCGGCGCGCCCCTCCAGCCCTGTGTTCCCATTCACACTAACAGGGGATTCAAGCAGGGGGAAGGGCCACGACCCCTCCTCAACCCACCTGTGCGCGCCCGAGTCTTGCGTCTTCGTGCGCCCCCCTTTCTGCTTGACAGCCCGCGCGGCCTCGCGTATCCACAAAGAGTCGGGGTTTTACCCCGATAGATCGTTTTATGAGTAGTTGGGCTAGCTCCTTTGAGGAACCTCACGGTAGGTTCCCCTTGCCCGCCCTTCGGGTCTCCCCGCTCGGGTGGCATGGGGGATCGCCGGCGGGAATCTGGCTCGGGTCCACGGCGATCGGAGGTTGATCGGCAGCGCCCTGCTGCCGCCTGAACCCCCGCCTCCCGTGCTCCCGCCACGGGCAAGGCAGGGCAGGCATCGCCTCGTCCCTTCTTGGCTGCCTCCGCGTCAGCGCGCGCTTCCAACGCGAACCGACGGGAGTCTTGCTCTGACGCTCGGTCGCGAGGCGTGCATGGTGTACCTCACCCAACTCCTGGGCCTGCCCATCCTCAACCCGGACGGCACCACTGCCGGCAAACTGCGCGACGTCATTGTCGAGCCCTCGCAGCACCGCCATACCGTGCAAAAACTCGTCTTGCGGCGCGATGGCAAGCTCTGGGAAACGCCCGCCCGCCTCACCGCGCTCGATGACAAGGGCATACGTCTGCAGGCTCCTGCCTCGCCGCAACTCCTCACCCCGGAATCCGGCCACCTGCTGCTGACCCGCGATGTGCTCGATCAACAAATCATTGACGTCAACGGGCGCAAAGTCGTGCGCGTCAACGACGTCGAACTGGAAACCGTCGCCTCCAACGGCTACCAGGATCTCAACGCCACGCGCGTGGATGTCGGCGTCAGCGGCGCCCTGCGCCGCCTCTTGCAGGGGATCGTCCCGCGCCGCTGGCTGCCCCGTGTCTCGAACTGGGCGGGAACCAGCGCCATCCCCTGGAACATGTTCGATCTCGTCGAAACCGACGCGGCGCGTCGGGTCAAGCTTCAGATCACCTACGAGGCGTTGGCCCACCTCCACCCCGCCGACGTCGCTGATATCGTCGAGGACCTCGCCCCGGCCGAGCGCGAGGCCGTCTTCGCCAGCCTCGAAAACGAGGTTGCCGCCGAGGTGCTGGGTGAAGTCGAGCCCCGCCTGCAACGCGAACTGCTGGAAAACCTCGACTCCGAACGGGCTGCCGACATCGTCGAGGAGATGGACCCCGACGAGGCCGCCGACATGCTGGCCGAGTTGCCGCAGGAAACCTCCAGCGGCATCCTCGAGGACATGGAAGCCCCGGAACGCGAGGAGGTCAGTGACCTGCTCGAGTTTCGCGAAGATTCCGCCGGTGGCCGCATGACCACCGACTTTCTGGCTTTCGGTCCCGGCGCCACGGTGGCCGATGGCGTCGCCGCCCTGCGCGCCTTCGACGGGCCGGTCGAGACCGTCACCACTCTCTTTGCCGTTGATGCCGACCTGCGCCTCGTCGCCTCCATCCCCCTCGCGCGCATTCTGCTCGCCACCGGGGATACCCTGCTCACCGACCTCGGCGGCGACACGGTCTCCATCCATCAACATCGCAAGGACAGCGATGTCGCCGAACTCTTCGACAAATACAACCTGCTCGCCCTGCCGGTCCTCGACGTCGGTGATCGCCTGATCGGAATCATCACCGCGGACGACGTCATCAGCCAGTTGCGCGACAAAAAGGGATGAGGAGTGGGGTCACGGGGATGCAGCCCAAGGCGCTGCTCAGCCCGGCCTTGGCCAACAGCTGGAGCCGCACCCTCTCGAACCATGGCGGCATGGCATTGGGGGCGGCCATCTTGGCCGAATCGGAAACGACCAGGTTGACGGAGCCGCCCACGCCGCCCCCTCCCTGTTTCCGCAGCCCGCTTCGCCGCCTCCGCGATATTATGAAGTGATCGCTTCTTTATGCCTTCTCTTATCGCCAAGGTCTTTGGAACCAAGAACGAGCGCGAGATCAAGCGCCTACGCCCCCGCGTGGAGGCGATCAGCGCCCTCGAGCCCGCCATGCAGGCCCTCACCCCCGAGCAAATGCGGGCCAAGACGCAGGAATTTCAGGCCCTGATCCGCAGCCGGGTGGACGAAGCCTCCACCGACGAGGAAAAGCTTGCCGCCGAAAAAGCGGCGCTGGACGAACTCTTGGTGCCCGCCTTTGCCCTGGTACGCGAGGCTGGCCGGCGCGTGCTCAACATGCGCCATTTCGACGTGCAGCTCATTGGCGGCATGGTGCTTCACTCCGGGCGCATCGCCGAGATGAAAACCGGCGAGGGCAAGACGCTGGTGGCGACCCTGCCGGTGTATCTGAACGCCCTCGCCGGGCATGGCGTTCACGTGGTCACCGTCAACGACTACCTCGCCCGCCGCGACGCCGAATGGATGGGAAGGCTGTACAACTTCCTCGGCCTCTCCGTCGGCGTCGTCATGCACGACGTCAGCGATCCGGACCGCCGCGAGGCCTACGCCCGCGACATCACCTACGGCACCAACAATGAGTTCGGCTTCGACTACCTGCGCGACAACATGAAGTTCGAATTGGCCGATCGCGCCCAGCGCGGCCACAACTTTGCCATCGTGGACGAAGTGGACTCCATCCTAATCGATGAGGCACGCACCCCTCTGATCATCTCCGGCCCCTCCGAGGAGTCCACCGACAAGTACTACCGCATTGACCGCATTATCCCCAACCTTGAAAAGGGCGAGCCGCCCGAAGGCACCGAGAAACCAGCCACCGGAGACTACTTCCTCGACGAAAAGCACCGCACCGCCACCCTCACCGAGGAAGGCGTGATGAAGGCCGAGAAATTACTCGGCATTGAGAACCTCTACGACCTCGCCAACATGGACCTGGTGCATCACGTCTACCAGGCATTGCGCGCCCACACCCTTTATAAGCGCGATGTGGACTACGTGGTCAAGGAGGACCACGACCAGGAAACCGGCAAGCTGGAACGCAAGGTCATCATCGTGGACGAGTTCACCGGCCGCCTCATGCCCGGCCGGCGCTGGAGCGATGGCCTGCATCAGGCGGTCGAGGCCAAGGAGGGGGTGCGCATCGAACGCGAGAACCAGACCCTCGCCACCATCACCTTCCAGAACTACTTCCGGCTCTACAAAAAGCTCGCCGGCATGACCGGCACCGCCGAGACTGAAGCGAACGAGTTTTTTGGCACCTACAAGCTGGAAGTGGCTGTCATCCCCACCAACCAGCAAATGATCCGCATCGAGCACCCCGATGTGGTCTATCGGACCGAGCGCGAGAAATTCGACGCCGTGGTGCAGGAGATCAAACTGTGCGCCGCCACCGGCCAGCCGGTGCTGGTCGGGACCGTCTCGGTCGAGAAATCCGAGCGTCTCTCCAGCCTGCTGCATAAGGAAAAAGTCAAACACGTCGTTCTGAACGCCAAGTATCACGAGAAGGAAGCTGAGATCGTCGCTCAGGCGGGCCGCAAAGGTTCCATCACCATCGCCACCAACATGGCCGGCCGTGGCACCGACATTTTGCTCGGCGGCAATTCCGAACAGATGGTGCGCGAACACCTCCGCCGCCAAGGCATCAACTGGGAGGGGCTCGCCCCAGAGGAATACGCCGCTCATCTCGCTGCGGTTAAAGCCGCCTGTGATGCGGAACACGACGTCGTGACCGCCATTGGCGGCTTGCACATCATTGGCACGGAACGCCACGAAGCCCGCCGCATTGACAACCAGCTACGCGGGCGTGCTGGCCGCCAGGGCGATCCCGGCTCCTCGCGCTTCTATCTCTCGCTTGAGGATGACCTGCTGCGGATCTTCGGCGGCGAGCGCATCTCCGGCCTCATGCTCAAGTTGGGCATGACCGAGGGGGAGCAGATCGAGTCCCGCCTCATCTCCCGCCGCATCGCCAAGGCGCAGGAACAGGTCGAGGCGCAAAATTTCGAGTCCCGCAAGCACCTGCTCGAATACGACGACGTCATGAACCAACAGCGCAAGGCCGTTTACGGCTTGCGCGACGACCTGCTGGCCGGCATCGCCCAGAAGGACTATCTGCTCGAGATCGTGGCCCGCCTGGTCGAGGATGACCTGGCACAGTTCTGCCCGCTCGACACCCACCCGGACAACTGGAACACCCAGGGGCTCCGCGAAGCGCTGCGGGAACGGTTCGGCCTCGACCTCGACGCGGTTGGCGTTAAGGCCGAACAGCTCAACCACGAGGAGCTCAAGGAAGCCCTCCTTCAGGCATTGCAGCGGCGTTACGAAGAAAAGGAAACCCTGCTCGGACCTGACGTCATGCGGCGCTTCGAACGCATGGTCATGCTGCAGATCGTTGACGCCAACTGGAAAGATCACCTGCTGGCCATGGATCACCTCAAGGAGGGCATCGGCCTGCGCGGCTACGGCCAACGCGATCCCCTCATTGAGTACAAAAAAGAGTCCTTCGACATGTTCCAGGCCATGATGGACCGCGTCGAGGAAGACTCCGTCAAAACGCTCTTTTTGGCCCGCATCGAAACCCCGGAAGAATCCCAGCAACGCCTCGAAGAACGCCAGGCTTCCGAGCGGCACGCCATGGTCGAGTACGAACGCGAGATGGAACGCCGCAAGAAGCGCCAGGAACGCGAGCTCACCTTCTCCGGCGACGGTACCGCCGCTCCCGTGCAGCAGGTCATTCGCGCCGATGATCGCGTCGGCCGCAACGACCCCTGCCCCTGCGGCAGCGGCAAGAAGTACAAGAAATGCCACGGCGCCGCCATCGTCGGGTGATGCGGATCGGTTCCCTAGCCTCGTCCCCGCTTCCCTTTGGCGGAAGCCATCTCGGCAAACGTAAACTGGCGGGCTCGGCTGCCGGTATGCGCCACGTACGCCTCGAACAAACCGACGTACGAGGTCAGGATGTACTGCTGGCGGCGATACCCCAGCGCCTTGGCGGCGCGGTCAATCCAGCTTGCCTTGCCCTCCAGTTCCAGAAAGTCACCCAGTGGCGTCTCATCCAGAACCCCTTCGCCCCCATCGGCATGGCGATACGTGGTGCGGTAGCGTTCATAAACAAACCGCGCCTCAAATCCGAGGGTCTGCAGTAATTTCCGGCATGCCGGACCATCGCTCACCTCGGTCTCGATCTCGTCGCGGCGCTTGTGACGACCCGGCTTGGAGGGTCCTTTCGCGGTCAGGATCCATTGCGTCCCGGAACAGCGCAGGCGCAGCAGTCGTCCCACGCGTCGCAGGCTGCCGCGGGCGTCGTCCATGATCCAGTTCACTTCCAGCATGCGCCGCCGGACACGGCGGAATCCCGCGGCACGCAACCCACGCCGCACGGCGGCCTTGGACGCTACCGGTAGCTTGATCTCGACTTCCACCCGCGGTTTCTGCCCCATGACTGCACCGCAATCCTAGCGGTCGCGCTGAATCACCAGGTCGGGCAGCATCCCCAACGCCTCACGAAATTCCGAGGCCGGAAAGCTGCTCACCAGCTCCTGCGCTCGCAGGGCATGCTGGCGCGCTTCCTGCCGCGCCCGTTCCAGCGCGCCATACCGCTCCAGGATCGCCACCACCTCGACCCCTTCGCCATCGCCGCTCATGGCGCGGACCAGCGCCTGCCGTTCCTCCGATGTGGCCTCCAGATAGGCGTAAATCGCCGGCAGCGTCATCTTTCCTTCCCGGAGATCATTGCCCACCGGCTTGCCCACCTTGTCGGGATCGCCGGTGAAATCCAGCAGATCGTCCACCATCTGGAACGCCAGTCCCAGGTGATGGCCGTACTGGTGCAAACACTGGATGACCTCCGCAGGTTGCCCCGCGGCCATGGCGCCCAGCTTGGACGAAACGGCGAACAACTGCGCCGTTTTTCGCTCCATGAGTTCATGGTGCTGGGCGGCCGAAATGACCGTGCCCACCGTCTGCAGTTGCATCAACTCGCCTTCCACCATGGTCTGGGTCAGACCGATGAGCGTGTCCAGCACGGCGAAGTTACGCTCCCGCAGGGCGACGTTGAACGCTTGCATGTAGAGCCAATCTCCCGCCAGCACGCACATGTGTGTGCCCCAGCGCGAGTTGGTCGAGGGACGCCCACGGCGCGTGTCCGCCTCATCAATGATGTCGTCGTGGATCAGCGTGGCGTTGTGAATCATCTCCACTACCGCCGCCAGGCGGATCACCGCCTCGCCATCGCAGGCCACCAGCCGCGCCGTCAGCAGCACCAATGCCGGCCGGATCCGTTTGCCGCCGCTCTGCTGCAGGTAGGTCCCGATATCCGTGATTGCCGGCACGCGCGAGACGCTGTCCTTGCCCAGTTGGGCCTCCACCCGGACCAGGTCCTCGCGAATCAACTCGAAAACATCAGCCATCGTTCCTCATTTGACCGCGGTTGCTTGCCATGTCGACATCAGTTGCTGCGGTAGTTCGTAAACTGCAGATCAACGCCGAAGTCCTGCTTTTTCAGGAAGGCGATCGCCTCCTGCAGCACGTCGCGATCCTTGCCCGCCACCCGCACCGTGTCCCCTTGGATCGAGGCCTGCACTTTCAGCTTGGCGTCTTTCAGCGCCTTCACCACTTCCTTGGCCTTCTCCACCGCCAGGCCCTGCTGGATCGTGATCTCCTGTCGGGCGCTCCCGCCCGAGGCGCCTTCCACCGCTCCATAGCTCAACGAGCGTGTCGACACGCCCCGCCGAACCAGCTTCCCCTGTAGGACTTCGATGACGGCCTTGAGCTTGTACTCGTCGCCGCTGGCCAGCATCAGCTTGTGATCCTTCTCGTTCAGCGTGATGCTGCTGTGCGAATCCTTCAGGTCGTAACGCGTCAGAATCTCTTTTGTCGCCTGCTGGACTGCGTTCAGGACTTCCGGCATCTCGACCTTGCTGACCACATCGAACGTGTTCTCTTTTGACATAACCCCTCACCTTTCCCGGCCGCGAACATCCATTCAACCACACGGCCGCATCGTGTCCCGCATCCGCTGCGGATTCCGTGTCTGCCACGGCAAACGCCGACCTGGGGCCTGTCGCCTCAACGCCCCGCTTTAGAAGGAGGGCGTTCTTCCTGCCGCGCGCGGAAAGATCCGCCGGAAGTTGGCCGTCGTGTGTTCTCCCGTCTGCTCCAAGGTCCACCCCCGCAGGGCGGCCAGTTGCCGTCCCACCTCCACCACCCAGGCAGGCTCGTTGCGCCGGCCGCGGTGGGGCACCGGGGCGAGAAACGGAGCATCGGTTTCGATGATCACGCGGTCCGCCGGGGCGCTGCGGGCGATGTCCCGCAACTCTCCCAGCTTGGGAAACGTCAACAGCCCGGAGAACGCGAGGCTAAAGCCCAGCTCCAGCGCGGTCGCGGCCTGGGCCGCATCACCGTTGAAACAGTGAAATACCCCACGTTGCCGCCAGCCCGCTCCGCTCTCCTCCACGTGAGCCCGCAAGAGACCCAGGCAGTCCTCCCACGCCTCTCGGCAATGGATGGTAATCGGCAGATCCGCCTCCGTCGCAACCTGAAGCTGCCGCCGGAAGACTTCCTGCTGGACCTCGCGCGACGAGTGGGTGTAGTGATAATCGAGGCCAATCTCTCCGATGGCCACCACGCGCGGATCGCGCGCTAATGCCGCCATTTCGGCATAGCTCTCCGCGGACGCGCGCCGCGCCTCATGGGGGTGAATGCCCACCGTGCACCAGACGTGCGCGCCCCCGGCCGGCTGCTGCGCCGCGACTTGCAATGCCACGTCCAGCGTCCCCGGCTCCCCGCCCCCGCCGATCGCCACGATCTCGTTGACCCCGGCCTCCGCCGCCCGCATCAGTACGGCTGCGCGGTCGGCATCGTACTCGTCGCCATCCGGATGGCAGTGACTGTCAATGAACATGGGATCAGGCCGAACAGGAACTGGGACGGATGCACGGAAGCGGGAGTCATCCCCTGCCTCGTCGCCTGTTAACGCAGGCGCGCCCCGTTGGGAGTGTCGTCGGGTACGGTCACCAGCACTGGTGTCCCTTTCTCGCCCACCGACGCCGCCACGATCATGCCATTCGACTCGACCCCGCGCAGCTTGCGCGGCGCCAGGTTGGCCACAATCACGACCTTGCGGCCGGGTAGCGATTCCGGCGCATAGGCCTCCGCGATGCCCGCAACGATCTGCCGCACCTCGCTACCGATATCCACGGTCAGGCGCAGTAGCTTGTCGGCGCCCTTGACCTTCTCCGCCGTCTGGATCTGTCCCACCCGTAACTCCACCTTGGCGAAGTCTTCAATGGTGATCCGCGCCACACCGTCCGCGCTGGTCGGCACGGCAGATACCGCGGCCGGCAGGGGCGGCGCCACAGCCGGAGCTGCGGGTGCGAACGTCTCCGCGGCGCTCTCGACTCCGCTTTCAGCTTCCAGGGCCTTAAGTTTTTCCACGGTCGGACCTTTCTCCAGCCGCGGGAACAACGGCTCGATCTTGCCCAGCGACTGATCCACCGGGATCTGCCCCCACGTCAGTCCGGCCAGCGGGCGAGCCGCCACGCCATCCAGTCCCAATTGACGCCACAGCCGCTGTGTCGTCTCGGGCAGCACCGACGCCAACAGCACGGCGGTGTAGCGCACCGCCTCGGCCGCGATGTGCAGCACCGTCGCCAACCGGCTGCGCGAGGCATCATCCGCCTGCTCGGCCAGCGCCCAAGGTTCACTCTCCACCAGATAGCGATTGACCCCGCCGATCAGTTGCCAGACCGCTTCCAAGCCGCGGGAAAACTGGAATGCGCTGAAATGCTCCTGTAAGCCCTGCTTGGCAGCTTCCGCCAGCCGCATGACTTCCTGGTCGGCCTTCGTCCAGCTCGCGCTCGCCGCCGGATAGGGCACCCGCCCTTGGAAGTAGCGCTCGATCATGGTCAAAGTGCGGTTGGCGAGATTCCCCCAGTCGTTGGCCAGATCGCTGTTGCAACGACTCACCAGGGAATCGTAGGAGAAGCTGCCGTCGTTGCCGAAGGTGAATTCGCGCAGCAGGAAGTAGCGCAGCGGATCCGCCCCCAGCACCTGCCGGATGGGTTCCGTCCGCACGACGTTGCCGCGCGACTTCGACATCTTCTCTTCCTCGAACAACAGCCAGCCATGCGCCACGATGCCTTGCGGCAGCGGCAATCCCGCCGCCATCAGAAAGGCCGGCCAGTAAACCGCATGAAAACGGACGATCTCCTTGCCCACCAGGTGCCAGCCCGGCCAGAGACGCTGCACCCGCTGCTGGTCTTCCGGGCTCTTGGACCCGAACCCGATCCCCGTCAAGTAGCCCACTAATGCGTCCATCCAGACGTACAGCACGTGCTTTTCATCCCCCGGAACCGGGATGCCCCAGTGAATGGACGTGCGGCTGATGGAGAGGTCGCGCAGCCCGCCCTGCACGAAGGCAATGACCTCGTTGCGGCGCGACTCCGGGCGGATGAACTCAGGATGCTCGCGATAGTGCTTGAGCAGCCGTTCCCCGAAGACGGAGAGCTTGAAGTAATAATTCTCCTCTACAAGCTTCTCGGTCGGTCGTCCGCATTCCGGGCAGGGGCTGCCTGGTTCCGCCTCATTCACGTACAGCTCGTCAAAAACGCAATACGCCCCGCTGTACTCCCCCTTGTATATGTAGCCGCCCTCTTGCAAGCGACGAAAGATCTCCAGCACCCCGGCGGTGTGGCGCGCCTCCGTGGTGCGGATGAAATAGTCGTACTGCAACCCGAGCCGGTCCCATTCCTGGCGAAAGCGACCGGCAAACACATTGGCAAACTGTTGCGGCGAGACGCCGGCCGCCTCGGCGGCGCGCTGCACCTTCTGGCCATGCTCGTCCGTTCCAGTGAGGAACTCGGCCTGTTCCCCCATCTGGCGGCGGAACCGCACGATCGTGTCGGCAACGATGGTCGAGTAGGCGTGTCCCAGATGGGGACGCGCATTCACGTAGTACAGCGGTGTGGTGAGGAAAAACCGGCTCATGGGATGCAGTCAACCCGCAACTCGCGCAGCGCGCAACAATCATTCAGTATAGCCGGTGAACCCAACCCGCGCCTGCGGCCATGCAGCGTCCCGCATCCCTCAACTTCCTTTCTCCGTTTGCTGTTCCTCGTTCCCCCACGCCCGTAGCGCCTCCAAGTAAACTTGCTTCAACGGCACCCCGTGCCGCTGCGCCGCCACGCGGCAGTCCTCGAACTCGGGATGCGCGTTGTTGCCGGCAACCTTGACGCGGATGGCGCCAAAACGAGTGGCCACCTGGCTCCATGACCGTGCCAGCACGACCCGTTCTGTCTCCTGCACGCGGACGCCGAGCGTAGTGGTTTCTGCCAGCAAGAGTTGCGTCAGCCGTGCTGCGTCGGCGGGACGCGCCAGCAACGTCAGCAGCAAACCGGGGCGGCTCTTTTTCATCTGCGCCGGCACCGCATAAACATCCAGCGCTCCGGCTGCCAGCCCTTGTTCGACCAGATGACCGAAAAACTCCGGGTTCATGTCGTCCACCGTCGCCTCAAGCACCACCACCGGTTCCATGGCCCCCAAGGCGGCGCGCCACTCGGCGGTCTCGCTACGGGGCTGCGCGACGGTCGTCTGTTCCCGTCCGACAACGAGACGCAGCACGTCCGCCAAGCCGTCCAACTCGTAATGCCCGGCGCCGTATCCCACGTGTTCCGGGCGCATCGCCGGCATCGGACCAAATCCCTGCGCCAGCGTGCGGATCAGCGCCGCACCGGTCGGCGTGACCAGCTCCGCCTGCCGCCCATCGGAGTAAACCGGCAGGCCGCGCACCAGCTCCAACGTCGCCGGAGCGGGAATCGAAAAACGCCCGTGTGCGCACACCACCTCGCCGCTGCCCAGGTTGAGCGGAGAGGAGATCACGCGCTCCACCCCCAGCGCCTCAAACGCCATCGCCGCTCCCACCACATCCACGATGGCGTCGTCCTGACCCACCTCGTGAAAATGGATCGTCTCGATCGAGACGCCATGTACCTTTGCCTCCGCTTCCCCCAGAGCCTGAAACGCGGCGCGCGCGCGCGCCGTGACTGCGGGGGACAGACGCACCCGATCCAGCAACGCGAGAATGGACTTCAGCGTCCGACCGTGACTGTGCCCGTGTCCGGCCACCGGAACATGCGGGTGCGATGCTTCGCCGGATTCCACAACCGATTTACGAACCGACTTGGCCGCCCGCGGCGGCGGGTGTAAATGCAGTCGCCGCGTCGCCTCGGGTGCGCCGTGCCCTTCCTGCGCGCGCTCTGGCGCCGCATGCTCGACCCCTTCGGCCGGGCCGTGCTCGTGCGCGGCATGCGAGTGGCCATGCTCGTGCGCATGATCCGACGCCGCGCTGGTGGCGCCCAAGGGTCCGCGCCTCCCGTCCGCCGTGCGCCCCAGCAGACGCAAAGCCTGCACTCCGTTGCGCTCCACCGTCTCGGTTTCGAGCACCAGGTCAATTCCCAAGCTCGCCACCGCCCGATTGATCGGGGCAAGATCCACCCCTGCCGCCACCGCTGCCGCCAGCAACATGTCGCCGCTGATGCCTGAAGAGCAGTCCAGATACGCTAATCGCATAGTGAACCCTTGCGAGCGATGCTCTTGCCCGTCCGCCGCCGGCTGCTGTCTCTCAACCCGAAACTCAATGCGCCGCCAGCCGCGGCGCGGCGCTGCGCTTCACGATGTCGCGCACGATCACCCCGCCGTGGAATCGTCCGTTCTCGATGAATATTTCTCCGGTGTGGCGCCCTGCCACCACCACCCCGCCGAGATAAAGCCCCGGAACATTGGTCTCGAATGTCTCGGGATCACAGGTCGGACGTTGCGTCTTGCTGTCAAAGCCCACGCCGGCGGCGTGCAGGAAATCGAAGTCCGGATGATACCCGACCAGCGCAAAGACAAAATCCGCCGCCACCCATTCTTCCCGCACCGCGCCTTTCGCGGGGTGGTGCCGCAGCAGCACCCGCTCCGGCTGAATTTCCAGCACGCTGGTCTCGAACCGTCCCGTGATCTGGCCGGCCTTTAAACGGTTTTCGATATCCGGTCGCACCCAGTATTTAATGCTGTCCGACAGGCCGGCACGACGATGGACGAGCGTCACCTCCGCCCCGTGCCGCCAAAGATCGAGCGCCGTGTCCACGCTCGAGTTCTTGCCACCGATCACCAGCACCTTGCAGCCGGCAAACGGGTGCGGTTCCTTGTAGTAGTGATACACATGTGGCAGGTCTTCGCCGGGAATGTTCATCCGATTGTGCAGGTCGTAGTATCCGGTCGCGATCACCACGTTCGTGGCACTGTAGTGCGTCGCCTTTCCGGCGTGCGTCATGCCACTCAGCCGGAATCCCTCCGCATCGGGCACAATCGAATCCACCCGCTCGTAAAGATGAATCGCCAGCTCAAAATGCGCGGCGACCTTGCGGTAGTACTCCATCGCCTCTAATCGCGTCGGTTTCGCCGAGGCGGACGTCATCGGAATCCCCCCAATCTCCAGGAGTTCCGAGGTGGTGAAAAACACCATCTGCGTCGGGTAGTTGTAGATGGAATTGACCAGGCAGCCCTTTTCCAGGATCAGGGCCGAAAGCCCCGCCTTCTGCGCCTCGATGGCGCATGCCAGCCCGGTCGGCCCCGCCCCGACAATCAACAGATCCCAATGCTGCTGCGTTGGCTTCACTCGCGCTCCTTGCTCAATTGGAAATTGTACTGCCTCGCCATTCCACGCCGGGAAGGAGGGAAGCAGGGAGGAGGGTAGGACGGGAGGACGGAGGACGGAGTAGAGGAAGTTGGGAGTAGGGTAGGTTAGGAAGTAGCGGAAGGAATGAGGGTGTAAAGATTTTTGTGTAAATGGTCTTTTCGGGATGGAGAGACTGAGATGGAGATGAACAAGAAGCTGGTCGATGAGTTGCTGGCGGGCTGCCCAACGCCGGAGGATCTGGTGGGCGAGGGC
>Ga0207416_1000339_pt1 | contig 83110 bp, 82 predicted proteins | sample PaiPotPPM11metaG_FD_184107 | JGI IMG/M metagenome (GOLD analysis project Ga0207416, IMG submission 184107) | Iron sulfur acid spring bacterial and archeal communities from Banff, Canada, to study Microbial Dark Matter (Phase II) - Paint Pots PPM... ... | reverse complement strand
GATCGCTGCGTCCATAGAAGGTACGACCTCTGCTGCGACGTATGCGGCGATGATTTTGAAGCCGAGAATACGTGCCCATGGACGGAACTCCTGCTTCTGCCTCAGAACTTGGGCAATGGTGCACTAGCCTACTTGCGGCCGCCTCGCGCCCCGTTCACCGTCGCCGCGATCCACCGGTCCGCCCAGCGGTGCAACTCGGCGAAGACCTTCTCGAGATCGCGCCCCTTGTCCGTCAGCGAATATTCGATATGGACCGGCGTCTCCGCGTAGACCCTGCGCGAGACCATGCCCTCGGCCTCGAGCTCTTTGAGCCGCTCCGACAGCAGCCGGTCGTGGAGACCGGGTATCGCCCCGCGCAGCGCGGTAAACCGCTGGGGGCCGTCCATCAAAAGCTGCACGATCGCACCCGTCCAGCGCTTCCCGACGAGCTCGATCGTCTTGTGAAAGTGGGGACAGATCTGTCCGAGCGCGCCGTGCACCGCGGCCCCGGACCCCGCCTTCCCTTCACCCCGAAGTGTCTTCGTCGCCATCGCACCCCTACTCTAACATAAGATAAGGCACTTGACAATTATAAGGCGATGCCGTATGGTACTTATGAAACAGAAGCGACATACCTTACGAAAGCGGCAGCGCGGGCGCCGCATGAACGGGGTGACCGCGTCGAAAAAACCCCAATGGGGATAGAGAGTGAGGGAGCAATCATGGATCTCGGCCTCTTGATCCTTCGTGTGGTGTTCGGCCTTCTCATAATCGGTCACGGCACCCAGAAGCTGTTCGGCTGGTTCGGCGGGTACGGGCTGAACGGCTCGTCCGGCTTCGTCGCGTCGCGCGGATTTGCGCCAGCCAAGTTCTGGACGGCGACCGGAAGCCTCGCCGAGGCGGTCGGGGGACTCCTGTTCATCCTGGGGTTCCTGAGCCCGCTCGGGTCGATCGCGATCGCGTCGGCAATGCTGACCGCGATCGTCGGGTTCCACTGGCCCAAGTTCTGGGCGTCTGACGGCGGATACGAGCACGCGCTGGTCATGCTGACGGCCGCGGTGGCCGTGGGCATCTCGGGTCCGGGCGCATACTCGTTTGACGCGGCCTACGGGACGGCCCTGCCGCAACCCGTCACGGTCGTCATTGCCGTGCTGGCCGCACTCGGGTTCCTGGTTAGCGTCGTCGGTGCCGCGAGCCGGCGCCGCGGGGCGGGTACATCGGAGAAGGCCGCCGCTTAACGGCGACAGGCCAACCAGCATCACCGTCATCGGGCGGGGCGCGGCCGGTTGCCCACCGCGCGGACGGGGTCCTATAATGAAGAGGTCCGCTTCACAGACTGCTCCCGCCCGTGCCTCCGAGACGGCCGTGCCGGATCGGCGGTTCGCAAGGTATCCCGAGAGGAGGGAAGTGCATGGCCAAGTACGAGGCCAAGAAGTTTCACTCATTTGAGGTGGAGTTGACCGGCATCAGCAAGAAGACCATGGAAGAGCACTACAAACTCTACCAGGGCTACGTGGGCAAGGCCAACGAGATCCTGGACCGTCTCGCGAGCGGCCAGGTCGACCTCTCCAAGGCCAACCCGACCTACTCCGAACTCCGCGAACTCAAGGTCGAACTGTCGCGCGCCCTCGGCGGCGTCAAAAACCACGAGCTGTACTTCGACCATCTGGGCGGCAAGGGTGGAAAGCCGTCGGGCAAGATGCTGCAGCTCATCGAGAAGGCCTATGGATCGTTCGAAAACTGGCAGGCCGACCTGAAGGCGACCGGTGTGGCCGCGCGCGGCTGGGCATGGCTCGCCTACGATTGGGACACCGGCACCTGCTTCAACTATATCGGTGACGAGCAGAACACCTATCCGATCTGGAACTGCACGCCCCTCGTCGCGCTCGACTGCTTCGAGCACGCCTACTTCATCGACTACGGCACCGGGAAGGCGTCCTATCTCGATGTGTTCTTCAAAAACCTGGACTGGGACGTCGTCACAAAGCGCGCCGACCACTTCGGCATCTTGAGCCGCTGACGCGGCGGCACCGCGACTCTCGCACACTCGGAGCCCGGACCTCGTTCGGGCTCCGAGTTATTTTTTCCGGCCCGGCGGCGGAGCGGCCCGGCGTCCCACCGGCGCGGCTGCTGAAACAGGAGGAGGTGCGGCCGGTCCAACGAAGAGGAGCGCGTCATGAGCGATCGATTCCATCGCGATGACATAGACGCCGCGATCCCTCAGACACGCGTGTGCCCCGAGTGTCAGGAAGAGATGGAACTCATCACCGCCGACGACGGCGGCGAAGTGCTCCTGTACGAATGCCCCGAGTGCGGCTCACAGGAAGAAACCCGGATTGAGAACGACTCCGAGGACGACGACGCCGGAGTGCTTCCCGGCCCCGACGTCTGGGCCGACGACGAGGACGCCGAGGCCGAAGCGGATCAGGAAGAGGCCGACGACGAGTAGCGCACGACCCCGCCCACCACGGTAAGGCAGACCTTGCGTCACGCCGTCCCTCCCCGCACGCGCCGCAGCAGCGCCGCCATCTCGACGGCCGCCAGCGCCGCGTCCTCCCCCTTGTTGCCGTGGGCGCCGCCGCTGCGCTCTTCGGCCTGCGCGAGCGTATGCACGGTCAGCACGCCGAGGGTCACCGGCACGCGTTCGTCGAGCGCCACCCGTGCAAGCCCCGTCATCGCTCCCAGCCCGATGATGCGGTCGTGCGTCGTTTCGCCGCGGATGACGCAGCCGAGGCAGACGATCGCGTCGTAGCGTCCCGTCCGCGCCAGGCTCTGCGCGAGGATCGGCAGTTCCCAGGCGCCGGGCGTCCATTCGACGTCGACCTGCTCCTCGCTCACCCCGCAGCGCGCGAGCCCGTCACGCGCCCCCTGCAGCAGGCGGCGCGTGATCCGCTCGTTGAACCGGCTCACCGCGACGGCAACACGCAGCCCCCGGCCGTCCGGCCTGGCCGCCGCCGGGGTCGCCGCCCCGCTTTCGTCCTCGCGCCTGCCCGCCATCGCCCCCTACTCGATGGAGAGCAGATGTCCAAGCTTGTGCCGCTTCGTCGAGAGGTACCGGTAGTTCTCGGGATTCGGCGGCACCTCGATCGGCACGCGCTCGACGACCTCGATCCCGTACCCTTCGAGGCCGACGCGCTTGGCCGGGTTGTTGGTCAGCAGGCGGATGCGCCGCAGACCGAGGTCGATGAGAATCTGCGCGCCCACGCCGTAGTTGCGCGGGTCCGGTGCAAACCCGAGCAGCTCGTTCGCCTCGACGGTGTCGCGGCCGGCGTCCTGGAGGGCGTAGGCGCGGATCTTGTTGGTCAGGCCGATGCCGCGGCCTTCCTGCCGGATATAGACGAGGGCGCCGCGCTCCGCCCGCGTGATCGCCGTGAGCGCCGCGCGGAGCTGCTCGCCGCAGTCACATCGCAGCGATCCGAATACTTCGCCCGTAAGGCACTCCGAGTGCATGCGCACGAGCACGGGGTCGTCCCCGGACAGATCCCCGTACGTGAGCGCGAGGTGGCTCGCGCCATCGAGCGTGTTCTCGTAGACGACGGCCGTGAACTCGCCGAAGGCCGTCGGCAGGCGCGTCTGCCCCTCCCGGCGGACAAACCGGTCCCGCTGAATGCGGTAGCGGATGAGATCCCGCACCGAGATGATGGGCATGCCGTGCCGCCGCGCAAACGTCTGGAGCTGCGACAGCCGCGCCATCGTCCCGTCCTCGTTCATGATCTCGCAGAGGACGCCCGCGGGCCGGCGGCCGGCCAGGACCGCGAGATCCACCGCCGCCTCGGTGTGCCCCGCGCGCCGCAGCACGCCGCCCGGTGTCGCGCGCAGCGGAAACACGTGGCCGGGCCGCGAGAGATCGGCGGGGCCGGTGGCCGGATCGACCAGCGCCCGAATCGTCGCGGCGCGGTCCGCGGCCGAGATCCCGGTCGAGATCTTGTCCTTCGCCCCCACCGAAATCGTGAACGCGGTGCCCTGGTGCGACGTGTTGTGGGAGACCATGAGCGGCAGGTCGAGCGCCTCCACACGCTCCGCGGAGAGCGGGACCGTCACGAGCCCCCGCGCATGGGTGAGCATGAAGTTCACCTTCTCGGCGGTGGCGCACTCCGCCGCCATGACGAGATCGCCCTCGTTCTCGCGATCTTCGTCGTCGACCACGATCACAAATCCGCCGTCGCGGATCGCCGCGATGGCCGCCTCGACCATTACTTCCTCACCGCCTTCCGCCGCCGGCGCGGCGCCCGGCGCGGCCTGCGCGGCCGCGCGGCGAGTCCGCCGACAAGCTGTTCCACGTATTTCGCAAGAATATCGACCTCGAGGTTGACCTCGTGCCCCGGCTCAAGCGACCCGAGGCTCGTCACCTCACATGTGTGCGGGATCAACACGACCCCAAAGCGCCCCCGGGCAGTCCCGGGCCTACGGCGTGAGCCAGGACGTCCCCGCGAAACCGGGGTCACCCCGGCCACCGTCAGGCTCACCCCGTCCACGGTGATCGAGCCCTTGTCGACGATGTAGCGGGCCAGCGCCGTCGGCGCCGCGATCTCGAGCCGGCGCGCCTCCGCGGCCTCGCGCAGCGCGACCACCCGGCCGACGCCGTCCACGTGTCCCTGCACGATGTGCCCGCCGAGCCGTCCGGTGACCGGCACCGGCCGCTCCAAGTTCACCGCCGTCCCGGGCGCGAGCCGGCCCAGCGTCGTGCGGGCGAGCGTCTCCGGCGACAGATCCGCGGCGAACGCCCCGCCCTCCCACGCGACGACGGTCAGGCAGACTCCGTTCACCGCCACGCTGTCGCCGATGCGCACGGGCTCGCCGTCGAGCACCGCGCCGGCGTCGACGACGAGGCGCGCGTCCCGCCCGAGGTGCCGCATCTCGCGAACCCGGGCCATGCCCTCGACGATTCCGGTAAACATTGTCCAGCGCTCCCTACGGCCGTTCCACGTAGCCTTCGATCAGCACGTCGCCGTCGAAGCGGTGAATCTCGACTGCCCGGAGGCGCCGCGCGTCCGCCATCGCCGCGACGCCGGTGCCGGCGCTCGGCCCCGGGCCGCCGCCGCCGCTCAACACCGGCGCGACGTACGCGAGGACCTTGTCCACGAGTCCGGCTTCCATGAACGCCCCGTGCACGGTCGCGCCGCCTTCGACGAGGACGCTCAGCACGCCGCGCGCGCCCAACTCGCGCAGCAGCGCCGGCAGATCGACGCGCTCATCGGCGCCATCACAGAGCAGCACCTCGACACCGCGCTCGACGAGCGCCCGCCGCGCGTCCGCCGGCGACGCGCGCGTCGTCGCCACGATGACCGGGACGCCGTCCCGGGCCAGTACCCGCGCGTCGGGCGGTGTCCGCAGCCGGCTGTCGAGGATGACGCGGCGGGGCCGGTCCGCCGGCGTACGATCGGACGAGGCTTCGCCGAGACGGGCCGTCAGCGCGGGATCATCTCGAAGCACCGTCCCGACGCCGACTAGTACCGCGTCGGAGACCGCGCGGAGCCGGTGGGCGTGCGCGCGCGATGCCTCGTTCGAGATCCAGCGGGCGTCGCCCGTCCGGGTCGCGATCCGTCCATCGAGGGTCATCGCCCATTTCGCGGTGACAAACGGCAGGCCCGTGGTGCGGTGCTTGATGTAGGCCTCGTTGAGGCGCCGCGCCGCGGCTTCTCCGGCGCCGAGTGTGGTCTCGACGCCGGCCTCGCGCAGCCGCGCGAGGCCGGCGCCACGCACCTGCGGGTCGGGATCGACCATCGCGACGACGACGCGCCGCACGCCCGCGGCGACGATCGCCTCCGTGCAGGGCCCCGTGCGGCCGGGGTGCGCGCACGGCTCCAGGGTCGTGTACAGCGTCGCGCCGCGCGCAAGCGCGCCCGCCTCACGAAGCGCGAAGATCTCCGCGTGCGGCTCGCCGGGCCGCGGATGGTAGCCGCGCCCCACAATGCGGCCGTCCGCCTGCCCTCGACGGGGGGCGACCACGACCGCGCCGACCATCGGATTGGGGCTGGCGCTGCCCGCCCCGCGGGCCGCGAGCGTCAGGGCCTCGCGCATGTACGTCTCGTCGCCGGTCGTGCGTGCTGCGTCTGCCAAAAAATAACACCCCGAGAAAGACACATCGCCCTCGGGGCACACTACACCCGCGCAGATCAGGCCAGTCAGCCTTCTCCCATCCGGACTGTACCGTCGGCTCTGGAGTCTCACCAGATCGTGCCGGCGCCGCGCCCCGCGTTAATCGGGTTGCGACACGGCTAGCGGGCTGTACCGCCGATCGGGAATTGCCGGTTGCGCCGCCTACGGCGCCAGATCCCCGGCTCACCCTGCCCCGAAGGTCCGTGGCGTGTTCTCTTCAGTTGTGGAGAACACTATAGCACGGGCGCCGCCGGGGGAGCAAGGCGCGCCGGAGCAGAAGACCGGCACCATGGCCACGACAATCAAGCGGAGACGCACCACCGGAAAGCGTACGTCGAGATCGCGGACCTCGAGGTCGCGCACCACCGCCAAGCCACGTGTCACCGCCGCCAACTCACACGCCACCGCTGGACGTGCCTCGGCCGCGCTGCTTTCTCGCATCCGGCGGATCGCGGCCGGGCTCGACGGCACGATGGGCGTATACATCCATCACCTCACGCGCGACGAGACGGTCGCGCTCGACGCGGACCGTCCGTTCCAAATGGCCAGCGTCTTTAAGGTACCCCTGCTCACAGAGTTGACGTCGCAGGTCGCCGCCGGCGCGCGCTCGCTCGACGATCAGGTCACGCTGACGGACGAGATGAAGGTGCCCGGCTCCGGCGTGCTCAAGGAACTGTCCGCCGGCACGGGCCTCAGCCTCCGCGATCTCGCGACCCTGATGATCATCGTCAGCGACAACACCGCTACCGACATCCTGCTGGACCTCGTCGGCACGGACGCGGTCAACGCGCGCCTGGCGGCCTGCGGGCTGACGCGCACGGTCGTCACGATGGGCTGCCGCGCGCTGCTCCGTGACGTCGTTGGCCTCGCGGACGCCCCGGACACCCCCGAGATCCGCCGGCTCGCGGCGGAGCGTCTCCGGCGCCGGGAGCTGGATTGGAATTGCCGCGTCTATCACGACGAGCGTGCCAACATGACGACGCCGCGCGACATGGGGCGGCTGCTCGAACTGATCGTGGGCCCAACCCTCGACGGCGGCGCCGACTCCGGCGGCCCCGTGCCGCGCGAGGCGTGCCGCCTCATGCTCGGCATCATGCGCCGCCAGCAGGTGCGCGACCGGCTGCCGCTGCTGCTGCCGCCCGCCGTCGAGATGGCGCACAAGACCGGGTCGCTCGCGCGGGTCAGCAACGACGCGGGCGTGCTCTACACCGCGACGGGGCCGTGCGTCATGAGCGTCTTCACCCGCGACCTGGCGGACGACCTCAAGGGACGCCTCGCGATCGCGCAGGTGGGCCGCACCGTCTACGACGCCTACGCCTGACGCGCGTCCCGTCTGTGCGTCGTGGCTAACGCCGTAGGCCCAGGGACGAACGGCCCCGTCTCCCCCCGCGAAGCCGGGGGGCGCGCCGCAAGCGTGATGGGCGCGCCGGCGTGGACCGCCGCCGCCGCGTGGGGTGTGTTCTTCATCGCCAACGCGCAGCGGATCGACGTGGTACCGTTCTTCAACGATCTGCGCGCGGTCTACCACGTCGACTATGCCGGGGTCGGCGGGCTCTTGTCCGCGTATCTCCTCGGCTACGTGCTCGCGCAGATCCCCGCGGGGCTCGCCGCCGACAACGTGCCGGCACGGCGCGTCACGCTCACCGGCCTTGCGTGCATGACCGTCACCTCCGCCCTCTTCGCGCTCACCGGCCGCTACGCCACCGCGCTGGCGCTCCGGTTCCTGATGGGCCTCAGCGGCGCGGCCCTCTACTCATCGACCGTCAAACTGATGCTCGGGGTAGCGCCGAACCGCGGCGCCGCGATGGGCGTCTTGCAGTCGGGCGCCGGGGCCGGCATGGTGGCGGGCCTGTTCCTCCTGCCCCTGATGAGCGGGTGGGTCGGGGTGCCCGCCGCGCTTCTCGCGCTCGCGGCCGCGACGGCCGCCGTGCTCGCCGGCTGCGCCTTGTGGCTGCCCGCGGGCGCTCCGCGCCGGACGGGCGGCGAGCCGGCCCTTCGCCAGATCGCCGACATCGCCGGGCGGCCCGCGTTTTTGTTTCTCTCCGCCTCCGTGTTCCTGGCGCTGTTCAGCGCCTACGGCATCACCGCGTGGCTGCCGACCTACCTCGCGAACGTCTTCGGATTCAGCCGCACGGCGGCGGGCGGCCTGGTCGCGGTCGTCAACGTGGCGCTGCTGGCGGCGTCGCCGTTCGCGGGCACCGTCTCCGACCGCCTCGGGGCGCGGACGCCGGTGATTCTGACGGGGTTCGGCCTGCTGGTCGCGTCGTTTGCGCTGCTCGTCGGGGTCCACAGCGCCGCCGGCGTCGCGGTGAGCACGGTGCTGGCCGGCACCGGCCTCGCGCTGACGCTGCCGATCCTGACGACGCTGACGACGGAGTTGTTCGGCATCCAGCGGGCCGGAGTGGCTGTCTCGCTGAACCTCGCCGTCGGCCAAATCGCCTCGACGATCTCGGGCGTGCTCTTCGGCTACGTGCTCGACGCGACGCGGAGCTTCACGCTGGTCTGGATCCTCGGCCTCGGGGTCGCCGTCGCCGGGTTCGTGCCGGCGGCGGCGCTGCGGCGTGCGGAGCGATCGGCCGGCCTCGCGGCCGCGGAGGCCTCGGGCGGGTGATTACTCGGCGATGTCGCCGACCGTGCCGGAGGTCACACGAACCAGCGTCTTCGGCTCGATGGGAAAGACCGCGTGCGGGGTGCCCGCGGCGGCGTAGATGAGGTCGTAGGCCAGCAGCGCCGCATCCACGTAGACCGCGAGCGCGGTGCGGAGCCCGACCGGCGGCACGCCGCCGACGCTGAAACCGGACGCGTCGCGCGCCGCGTCCGCGGGGGCCTTCTCCACGCGCGCGGCGCCGGCGAGACGCGCGACCTTCGAGGTGTCCACACGGTTCGCCCCGGATGCGAGCACCAGAACGGGGCGGCCGTCGGCCAGAAACACGAGGGACTTCACGATCTGCCCGGTCGACGTGCCGACGGCGCGCGCGGCATCCTGCGCGGTGCGGGTGCTTTCGGCGAACTCGACGATCCGGACGTCCACGCCCGCCGCGGCGAGCGCGGCCCGCACGCGCGCCACCGCGTCCGGCCGGCCCTGCTCGGGCGGCGCCGGGCGCGCAGGTTCAGCGGGCATCACTTCTTCTCGGAAAACGTGTGCTCGTAGAGGATAACCAGCCACCGCTGCTGCTCGTTCAAGGCGCCTTCCCACGGCGGCATCGCCGAGCCGACGTCCTTGAACGGGGACACCGAACCGCCCACCGAGATGCGCCAGAACCAGTAGCCGTCCGGGAGTTTGGCGTGAATCGGGGTCACGAAGTCGGCCGGCTTTGGATTCAACGAGCTGGCGGCGGGGCCGTTCCCCGCGCCGTTCGTGCCGTGGCACGGCGCGCAGTTGGCGTTGAACAACTCCTTCCCCTTGGCGAGGTTGTCCGGGGACGGCGGCAGCGGGCTCCGGAGCGACGCGAACTGGGCGGGCGGCTGCGGGCGCGCCGCGTTGATGTCTTTAGGATAGTTGCTGTTCGGCACGACCGCCGGACCCGTCCACGGAGGGAGCACCACGGAGGCCGTGGGGCCCGACGGCGCCTCGACCGGGTGTACGCGCATCGACTGGATCTGCCGGCCCGTGCAGCCGGTCAAGGCGGCGCACACGAGGAGCAGCGCCCCCGCCAGCGAGCGCGAAGACATCGTTCACCCCCGATCGTGACGAGAGGATTGGCACACGGATGCCGTGCGCGGATTACCGGGATACGGTGTTAGACGGCGGCCCGGGACTTCCCTGCGCTGCGCCGCGGGCGTGCGTTAGCGGCGGTTCCCGGCCAGCAGCGCGTCGAGACGGCGCGTGAGCGTTCGCTCGCCGTCCGCCCCGATAAACCCGCCGAGCTCGCGGGCGCGGATCATGCCGGACGCGTCGACGAACACCGTCGTCGGCAGTCCGATCACGTTGTAGGCGCGCGGCAGCCGCTCGTTGGGCACGGTCACGATCGGATAGTCGACACGGTACTCCTGAAGGAACCGGCGCGCCTCGGCGGGCGTGTCATCGACGTCGAAGCCGACGATCACGACACCGCGCTCCGCGTACGCGTGCCAGGCCTTGACCAGCAACGGCATCTCGGCGCGGCATGGTCCGCACCACGACCCCCAGAAATTGATGACGACCGGATGTCCGCGCAGCGCGGACAGGGCGAGACGTCCACCCGCGGCCGGGACCAGGGCCGCGGTGGAGGTCGGCGGCGCGCCGGACGACAGGACCGTCAGCGCGAAGGCCGGCGCGGGGGATGGCTTCAGTTCGTCCGGCGGGCCGGGCCGTCCAGAGCGCACGCCGGGCGGGACCGGGCTGCCGGGGCCGCCGATGACCGTCGCCGGCAAGGCGCTCGTCGAGACGGTGTGCGGCGGCCGGGCCCAGAGCACGGCCGCGCCGATCGCCGCGGCAAGGCACGCGGCCGCGATGGGCATGGCGAGCAGCCGCCGTGCCGACGCCGGGCGCATCATCAGTACGCGCGGGCGAAGTAGACGACGTCCCGCGCCGGCGAGCCGCAGGCGACGCACGGCCCGTCCGCGGTCTCCTCGGTGATGACGCGCGGGGAGGCGCCGCTCGCCTTGCGGATCGACTGGTCGCAGGCGTCCGTGCCGCACCACACCGCGCGCACGAACCCGCGTCGGGCCGCGACGGCTTCCACCAGCTCCGCGAGCGACGAGACCGCGACGATGTGGGCGTCCAGGTACGCCTTCGCCCGGTCAAACAGCCCCCGCTGCACCTCGGCGAGCGCGGCCGGCACCGCCTGTTCGAGTCCGCTGATCGGTGCGGGCCGCTTGCCGCCGCCGGCCCGGGGCGCGAGCACCACCTGCTGCTGCGCGAGGTCCCGCGGCCCGATCTCGAGACGCAGCGGGACGCCCCGCATCTCCCAGTCGTTGTACTTCCAACCGGGCGTGACCTCGGTGCGGTCGTCGAGCCGGACGCGCGCCACGGCGCCGAGCCGCCGGGCGAGGTCGCGCGCCGCCGCGAGCACTTCGTCGCGTTTGGGACCGCTCATGATCGGCACGACGACGACTTGAAACGGCGCGAGCGCGGGCGGCAGCACGAGGCCGCGATCGTCGCCGTGCACCATGATCGTGCCGCCGAGCACCCGCCAGCTCACGCCCCACGACGTCGTGTAGGCGTGTTTCTCCGTGTTGTCGCTGTCGAGGAACTTGATGTCGAAGGCCCGGGCGAAATTCTGGCCGAGGTAGTGCGAGGTGCCGGACTGCAGCGCCTGCCCGTCCGGCATGAGCGCTTCGATCGTGTACGACCGCTCGGCCCCGGGAAACTTCTCGCTCTCCGGCTTGCGGCCGGACAGCACCGGAATCGCCGCGTCGGTCTCCGCGAAGTCGCGGTAGATCTCAAGCATCTGGCGGGCTTCCGCCTCCGCCTCCTCCGCGGTGCGGTGCGCGGTGTGGCCCTCCTGCCAGAGGAATTCCATCGTGCGAAGAAACGGGCGCGTCGCCTTCTCCCAGCGCACCACGTTGCACCACTGGTTGATGAGCACTGGAAGGTCCCGATACGACCGGATCCACCGCGCGTACATGTGCCCGATGACCGTCTCCGAGGTCGGACGGACCGCCAGCGGCTCGTTCAGTTCCTCGCCGCCTCCGCGCGTCACCCAGGCGACCTCGGGCGCGAAGCCTTCCACGTGCTTGGCCTCGCGCTCGAGAAAACTCCGCGGGATGAACAAGGGGAAGTAGGCGTTGACGTGGCCGGTTGCTTTGAAGCGGCGGTCCAAACCCTGCTGGATCAGTTCCCAGGTCGCGTAGCCGTACGGGCGGACCACGATGCAGCCGCGTACCGGCGAATAGTCGGCCAGCTCGGCCTTCAGGACGACGGCGGTGTACCAGTCGGAAAACTGCTCTGCCTTGGACGGGATCTCTTTGACGAACTCGCGCTCGTCCTCAGGACGAGCGGCTGGCCGCGACATGGCGCCTCCGCGTCGGCAAAAAAGCGGAGCCTCCACGTCCCTCGGGGACGGGAGGCTCCTGGGACACCGTGATTCTAGCAGGCCTGTTTCGAGAGCGTCAAACCAACCCGCGCTTACCGCTTCGCCGGCTCAGGCGCTGGTTTTTCGATCGGCACGCCGACCAGACTGCCCCACTCCGTCCAGGAGCCGTCGTAGTTCTTGACGTTGGGGTAGCCCAGCAGGTACTTCAGCGTGAACCATGTCAGCGACGACCGCTCGCCGATCCGGCAGTACGCGATGACTTCTTTGTCCGGTGTGATCCCCTTGGCGTCGTACAATTTCCTGAGGTTCTCCGGGGACTTGAACGTGCCGTCTTCGCGGACGTTCTGGGCCCACGGGATGCTCTGCGCGGTCGGAATGTGTCCCCCGCGCTGCGCGCCCTCCTGGGGGTACGCCGGCATCGCGATCAGCTCGCCGCTGTACTCCTGCGGCGACCGCACGTCCACGAGCGCCGCCTTGCCGACCGCAGCCAGCACCTGGTCGCGGAACGCGCGGATGCTCTTGTCCGCCGGCTTTGCGCTGTAGCGCGCCTTCGGGTAGCTCGGCACGTCGGTCGTGACGGGACGGCCTTCGGCGATCCACTTCGCGCGGCCGCCGTTCAGGATGCGCAGCCGGTCCGCGCCGTACAGCTTCAGCAGCCAGAACGTGTATGTCGCGAACCAGTTGTTCTTGTCGCCGTAGAGCACCACCGTGGTATCGTTGCCGACGCCGTGCGCGCCGAGCAGATTTTCGACCTGCTCCTGATCGATCCAGTCGCGCCGCACGGTGTCTTGCAGCTGCGTCTGCCAGTTGAAGTGCACCGCGCCGGGGATGTGTCCCTGGCCGTAGAGCGTCGTGTCCTCCGAGATCTCCGCGACCCGCACGTCCGGGTCCTTGAGGTGCTCCGCGAGCCAGCCGGTTTCCACCAATACGTCGTGTGCGTAGCCCTGTGGCATGAGTGCCTCCTTTGGATTGAAACGTGCACGCAGCCCGCCTCAGGCACGGCCGCCCGGCAGGCAATGAGGAGCGCCTTACTGGGAACGCGGAAACCGGACTATCAGGGAACCTTCGATGCCGCCAAACGAGGGACAGACAGAGGGAGGTCCGTCCCGGCGAAGGCTAGTCCGGCCTCCGCTCAGGACAGATACATCGACGGGGCATGTACGACGAAAGCATCGGCGTCATGGTCATTCTAGTAACTAGCACGCGCCTCGGCAGACTGTCAAGGCGTCCGCGCCAGACCATGGGAACAACGGAGGGCCGCCCACTAGGCGGCCCTCCGGCACCACAACCTGATCGTTCGGGACTACTCGCCGCCCGTCGCGGTGGCGGGCGCCATCGACCCGGTGCGCGAGACCCACGCCGCGGCCAGCGGCTTCAGGGCGAACAACGCGAGGAGCGCCGCGGCGAAATCGAACACGATCGCGACCACATAGATCGGCACCCAGCTGCCGGTCGACGCCTGGAGCGCGCTGCCGAGCGGCACGAGCAGCGACGCGGTGCCCTTCGCCGTGTACAGCAGCCCGTAATTTGTCGTCGCGTACTTCCGGCCGAACAGGTCGCCGTTCATCGATGGGAAGAGGCTGTAGATCTCACCCCACCCGAAGAACACCAGGCCCGACAGGACCACGAACATCGTGGGAATGTGGGCCAGCCGCAGCAGCAGGATGATGGCGAGCCCCTCCAGCGTGAACGCGATGAACATCGTGTTCTCCCGCCCGATATGGTCCGAGACCCAACCGAAAAACGGCCGCGTGATCCCGTTGAGAATCCGGTCGAGCGACAGCGCAAAGGGCAGCGCCGCCATCGTGATGCCGAGCAGCGAGACCGGGATGTTGTCGACCTTGTAATCCTTCGCCATCGGACCGAGTTGCGCCACCGCCATCAGCCCGCCGGTCGCCACCATCGTCATCATTACGTATTGGAGCCAGAATGCGGGCGTGCGCACCATCTCGAGGGGCGCGTAGTCGCGGGCGCTCTGGTTGAGATGTGTGACGGCCGCGACCTGCGGGACCTCGCCCGGCCGCGGCGCGCGCAGCGCCCACGCGGCGAGGAACACGACCAGCCCCTGGAGGATCCCGAAGTTCATGAACGCGGCCTGGTAGCCGCTCGCCTTGATCATGTTGTAGATCGGCACAATCGTGAGGGCCGACCCGGCGCCGAAGCCGGCCGCGGTCAGGCCGGCGGCGAGTCCGCGGCGATCCGGAAACCACTTCAGCGCGTTCCCAACCGCCATGCCGTACACGATGCCGGCGCCGACGCCGCCGACGATGGCGCCCAGATAGAGCGTGGAGAGCGTCGCCGCCTTCGCGTTGATGAGCCAGGCGACGCCGACCAGGATGCCGCCCGCGGCCACCATCACGCGCGGGCCAAACACGTCGACGAGGTATCCTTCGAACGGCACGAGCCAGGTCTCGGTCAGCACAAACAGCGCGAAGGCCCACTGGATCGAGGCCTTGGTCCAGTGAAACTTCGCGGCGATGGGGTTCACAAACAAGGTCCAGCCGTATTGAAGGTTGGCGATCATGACCATCACGAGGATGCCGAGCAGAAGCTGAACCCAGCGCGTTGTCATCCCGCTGCCTTTCCCCTGCACCGCCGTGCCCATGGGTCCCCCACCTCCCTGGAGCGTCATGGCCCCTGGCGCCTCATGGCTCCTCGATCGCCGTCCTGCCGTCACTCACGAAAATCAAAGGGCTCCCGTCGGCTGCCGGACGATGACGTCCATCCGGCCCCGCGCAGAAGCCCTTCGAACCCTTGCGGTCGCGTCGCGTCACCCTCGCGCCCCCTACGGATCGCGCGGCCACGCCCCCCGCTATGCGGTTGTCTACCGGTGGTCTACGCCGCCGGCGGCCGGTCGTTCAAGACATCGGTCGCAAACGGCAGCACGCCCGGCACGAGCCACTTCGTCCACATCTCGTCGATCTTGGCCTGGAAGTAGTCGATGTCGTCCTCCGTGAAGTGCGCGAAGCGGCCCTGCTTCAGGAGGTAGTCCCGCACCGGCAGCCGCTTCTGCCGGCCCTCGACGATGGCCTTGCTCTTGCCGTACATCCTGAGCACGTGATTCTCGACCTCGAACAGCGGCCACACGCCGGTCAGCACGGCGAGCTCGCCGAGCTCGTGCGAAAGCATCGGGTCGTAGTCCCAGCCCTTCGGACACGGGTCGAGCGAATGGATGAACGTCGGCCCGCCGATGCTGAGCGCCTTGCGGATGCGGTTCATGAAATCGACCGCGTACGACGCGTCGACCGTCCCCACGTACTTGCACTCGGAGTGCCCGGCCGCCAGCATCGCCGCCATGTTCTTCTTCCAGCGCTTGTGCAGAATGCGCTTGGCCTTTCCGGGCGGCGAGAACGTGGTATGCACGCCGTACGGGCTGCTGCCGGAGGCCTGAATGTCGGTGTTGGCGTACGACTCGTTGTCGTAGAGCAGAATCAGGTGGTTGTAATCGGTGTGCTGCAGCGCCGCGGAGATCGCGGACAGGCCCATGTCGGCGCCGCCGCCGTCGCCGCAGAAGGAGATGATGTTGATCGGCTCCCGCTTGATCCGGCCCTTGCGCATGAGCGCGGTGTAGCCGGCCGCCGTGCCCACCGCCGCGGATCCCGAGGAGCCGAGCTGCGTGTGCATCCACGGCACAACCCACGACGTGCTGTAGTACGTCGTATTGGCAACGTACATGCAGCCCGTGCTGCCGAGCACCACCGTGCGCGGCCCGGAGGCTTTGACCATCAGCTTCATGACCAGGGCGGACTCGCACCCCTGGCACGTGCGGTGCCCGGAGGTGAAGTACTCTTCGAGCGGCGCCCGCTTGACGCCCTTGATCGGCTCGAGCACCGGGACGGGCATGGTCGCGACTTCAGGACTGTCCATCGATCGATACCTCCCTTAGGCCCTTAGGCCCGCACGCCGATCCACACCGTGTCGTTGGGTGCTGTGCCGGCTTCAGCCGCCTTGCGCGTGTGTTCGAACATCTCGCGAACGCCGGGGATCGTGACCTCGCGGCCGCCGAGCCCGGTGATGAAGCTCACGACCGGCGGGCGCTTCGGCTGGTTGTACAACGCGGCGCGGACCTCGTTGGCCACGACGCCGCTGTTGTACGGCGAGCCCATCGAGAAGTCGCGGTCGGCCACGCCCACCGCCGCGAACCGCGAGAGCACCGCGCCGAGCCGCGCGTAGTCGAACGGCCGGAACCAGCGGATGCGCACGAACCCGACCTTCTGACCCTGCGCCCGCATCTTCCGGATCGCCACCTTGACCGGCATCGAGAGCGTACCCATCCCGACGAGCACGAGTTCCGCGTCGTCCGTCATGTACTCCTCGAAGAACGGGTTCACCACTCCCCGGTGGAAGATCCGCTCGAAGTCCCGGTACGCCTCCTCGATCACCACGCTCGCGTTGCGCATCGCCTGGTCGGTCTGGCGGCGGATCTCCATGAGCCAGTCCTCGTTGACCTGCGGCGCGATGGTGATCGGGTTGTCGGGATGCAGGCGAAGATCTTTGCGGTCGTACTTGGGCAGGAACTCGTCGACCCACTGCTTTGGCGGGATCTTGACGAGCGACTGGGAGTGGGTAAGGAACGCGCCGTCGGTGCTGATCGCGCACGGCAGATACACGCGCCGGTCCTCCGCGACCCGGTACGCGATGAGCGTCGTGTCGAGCGCCTCCTGCGCGGTGTCGACCCAGATATGCATCCAACCGAGATCGCGCGCCGCGAGCGCGTCGTTGTGCTCCGTGCCGAAGGAGCCGGGATCATCGAGCGCGCGGTTGCCGACCATCGCGATCATCGGCAGGCGCAGCGCCGGCGTGACGGCGATCGCCTCGAACGCATAGCACCAGCCGACGCCGCTCGAGCCGCACAGCGTCCGGGCGCCGGTGACGTTGGCGTGCTTGGCGATCTCGAACTGGCTGTGCTCGCTCTCCGCGACGATGTACTCGGCGTCCTGCTCGCCGTTGGCGATCTGCTTCGCCACGAATTGCATCATCGTGTCGTACGGCCGGATCGGATACGCCGTGATGACGTCGACGTCCGCGAGCTTGGACGCGACGGCCACGGCCTCGCTCCCGCTGATCAATGCCTCTTGCTCGGCGACCGCCGTCCGGACGGCCGTTGCGCTTTCCGCGTCCACTACTCCTCACCTCCGGAGGGCGTGCCCGCCCCGGCGACCTGCTCCTCGTACAGGCCCTTGTAGCGGAAGCCGTGCGACCGCTCGGGCCGGTCCTTGATCTTGTCCTCGACCCATGCCGCGTACGCCTTCTTGTCGGTCTTGTACGCTTCCCACTGGCTCTTGTTGTCGGTGAAGGCCTGCTCGTTCACCATCGTCACGCAGGCGTCGACCGGGCACACGGCCTCGCAGACGCCGCAGCCGCAGCACGCTTCCGCGTTGAGGTCGTACGTCTGGTCGGGCGTGACGTCGAAGCACGAGTCGGGGCACTGCAGCCAGCACAGCGTGCACTTGATGCACTTGTCGAAGTCGATGACCGGCCGCATCGTGCGGGTAGAGAATTTCTTGAAGTAGGGGTTGCGGGCCGGCCGGTACCCGCCGATCTGGTCGCCGAACTTGATCGGCTCGCCGAGGGTTATGCCCTCGATCGTGACGCCCTCGCGCATCGTGGTCCAGCCCGGCAGGTCGAACGTGTAGGGCACCTCGGGGTTGCCCTCGCCCGCCCCCACGGTCTGCGTGGTGATCGATTCGTACGCGCGGCGGGCCGACAACACCTTGAGGTCGTCCTTCCACTCTTCCTTGACCGCCGCGAGCATCGCATCGAGGCTCACGAGGTCCGGGCACAGCTTGGGCAGCGTACCGAGCACCCGCGCGTCCGTGTGGTCGTCCTTGTAGACCCACAGGCCCGAGAAGCTCGGGATCGCCGGAAGCACCGCGAGACGGTACGGCGTCTTCCTGGTGTGGCAGAACTTGATGAGCTCGGCCGCCGGCAACGTCGAGGTGACGAGCAGCACGGCGTTCTCGCGGACTTTCTCGTTGATCGGCTGCAGGCCGTACCACGCCCAGGACTCGACGCCTTTGCAGAGCATGTCGTCGAGGTTGATCGTGATGTCGGTCTCGGCCGGCTCGTACTGCGCCATGCTCAGCTGCAGCTCTTCCTCGTCCGGCGAGACGATCGCGAAATTCTTCGCCGGAATGCCGTTCCGCTGCGGCGAGTCGCCGTAGCGGCCGAAGGCGATGCCGATCTTGCCTTCTTTGCGGGCCGCCAGCACGATGCCGCGGCAGATGTTCTTGGCGAGGTTGGTCTGAAAGATCCCCCGGTAGACCACCTCGACCGAGATCGTACGTCCCATTCCTTGCCTCCTCGCGGGCCGGTCCCGTCTAGCGCGGGGCGGCCGCCGGCGACTCCGCCCTATCTGGCGCAGGACCTCCGGCCGCTTCTGGGCCTGCGGCGCGGGCCAAAGATGCGCCTCCTGCCGGACGGCTCTCCGGGAACAGCGTCCCTTCGATTTCCTCGATGTGGCCGCGCATGCGCTGTGACGCGGCCTCCGGGTCCCGCCGGCGGATCGCGTCCAGAATTCGGCGGTGGCCCTCGAGCGACTTCTCCGCGCGGCCTGCGCCCTGCAGCGAGCGCGCGCGGCTATCCCGCAGCAGATCCATGAGGATGTCCATGGTCCGCAGCACGACCTGATTCTTGGCGGCGGTGGCGATCCGGTAGTGGAACTCGTTGTCGTCTTCGAGGGCGAGTTCGCCGGCCCGGACCCGCCGGGTCTGGCGCTCCACGATCTGTTCAAGGGCGCGCACGTCGTCGTCCGTCGCCCGGAACGCGGCGGCCCGCGCGAGCGGCGGTTCGAGCATCTTGCGCATGTCGAAGAGATCGGCGAGGAGGTCCTTGCCGGCGCTCAGGGCGTCGGCCAGCGGGCGGACGAGCCGGTCGATCGGGATCTCACGGACGACCGTGCCCTCGCCGTGGCGCGGCTCAACCAGGCCCTGCATCTCGAGGACCCGGATCGCATCGCGGACGGAACTGCGGCTGACGCCGAAGATTTCGGCGAGTTCACGCTCAGGAGGAAGCTTGTCGCCGGGCTTGACCCGGCCCTCTGCGATGAGCCGCTGAATCTGCGCGGCGACCTCGGCATAAACTTTCGTCTTCTTGACCGGACCGAGATCGGCCTGAATGGATGATATCGTGCTCGATGAGATGGCCATCGCCCCCGGACTGAGCCAACTCGATGTGGCCCAGTGGTCGGACCACCAACACGCCCATTATGAGAGTCGGGAAGCGCGCCCGTCAAGTCAACGCGGCGTCAAAGCTGTGTAAGAAGGTTACGGTAGATTATCTCAGTCAAATTTCACTATACCGACGCGCCGCACAGGCCGACCCTACCCCGCCGATGCGTGGACGTGGCTTACAGGATGGCGACCTTTCCTGTCTCGAGGTAGTAGTGCGCGGCGACGATCTTGAGCTTCCCGTCCTTGATCATGCCCGCGAACACCGGCGACGCGTGCTGCAGCAGCGACGCCTGGTAGCGGGCGTTGGCGCGGATCGCGGCGTCGAGATCACTGCCTGCCTGGTCGACCGCCGGCCGGATGTACGGATACAGGCCGCTGATCTGGCCCGGCACGGCCTGGTTCTGCATCGTCGCGCTCACGGCGCCGCAGCTCGCGTGTCCGAGGACCATGAGCACCGACGTTCCCAACACCGCCGCGCCATACTCGAGACTGCCGATGATCGCAGGGGTGGCGATGTTGCCGGCGACCCGGCACACGAAAATGTGGCCAATGCTCTGGTCGAACACGATTTCCGCCGGCACGCGCGAGTCCGCGCACGACAGGACGGCGGCGAACGGCCGCTGCCGTTCGGCCGTCTTCGCGTGCAGGATTGACAGGTTCTCGCTATCCGCGGTCAGCTTGCCCGCGATGTACCTCGCGTTGCCGTCCATGAGCCGCTTGAGCGCCGCGTCGGGCGGGATCGGCTGCGTTGGGGTCGCCGCAAAGGCCGTCGCGGCCGTTGAGCCCGCCCCGCGCGGGGATCCCGCCGCCAGTCCGGCCGCGCCGCCGGCCGCCGCCGCGACAATTAGGTCTCGCCGAGAAAACCGCTGCGGTTCACTTTTTTCGCGCATGGTCACCCCCCCAGGCAACTTCGAACTCGGTTTGCATTCGACGGGGCCTCCGTCGGCCCTACGTGCTTCTAGTCTTTGACCGCGCCGGCGATGAGCCCGCGAACGAAGTACCGCTGCAGCGTGAAGAAGACGGCGAGGGGCAAGACCATAGACACGAACGCGGCCGCGGTGAGCAGGTGCCAGCCGCCACCGAGCGAGCTCATGAGTCCCGCGATCGTGACGGTGAGCGGCGCCACGCTCGGCCGGCCGCCAAGGTAACTAAGCGCCACCAGCAGGTCGTTCCAGACCCACAGGAACTGGAAGATCGCGAGCGAGGCGACCGCCGGCACCGAGAGCGGCAGGACCACACGAAAGAACGTCTGCACCGCGTCCGCGCCGTCGATCGCCGCGGCGTCCAGCACGTCGGCGGGGAGCCCGCCGATGAAGCTCCGCAGCAGGAACACCGCCAGCGGCAGCCCGTACCCCGTGTGCGCCAGCCACAACGCCGGAAACGTCCCGGTGAGCCCGGTCGCGGTGAAGAGCCGCAGCACCGGCACGAGCGTCGTCTGCACCGGGACGACGAGCAGCATCACCACGAGCGCGAACAGCGCGCGGCGCCCCGGAAACTCCATCCACGCGAACGCGTAGGCGGCATACGCGGCGATGAGCAGCGGGATCGTGGTGGCCGGCACCGCGATGACCATACTATTGAAGAAACTGGCGCCGAGGCCCTGGGCCGTGAGCACGTCGCGGTAGTTGACGAGCGTGAGCGCGGGATGCCGGAGGACGGTCCACCACCCGCTTGCCGCCACGTCCTGCGCCGGCCGCAGCGAGCTGACGAACAGCCCGACCACGGGGGCGAGCCAGGCCGCGCCGATGAGCCAGAGCGCCGCGTGCACCGGGCCACGGCGGAGGGCGCGTGTCACCGCGCCGCCTCGTCGCCGCGAAGCCGCCGGAGATTCGCGGCCATCACCGGGACCGTCGCGGCCAGCAGGATCACCGCGAGCGCCGCGGCGCGCCCGAGATGTTGGTCCACGAATAACGCGTGGTACATCCGCGTCGCGAGCACGTCTGTGTCGAAGTTGCCGCTTGTCATCACGTAGACCACGTCGAACACTTTGAGCGCCGTGATGACCATCGCCGTGGCGACCGCGGCGGTCGTCGGGCCGATCACCGGCAGCGTGATCTGCCAAAACACGCGCCACTCGCCGGCGCCGTCGACGCGCGCGGCCTCCACGATCTCGGCCGGCACCGCCTTGAGCGCCGCCGCGAACACGACCGCCGCAAACCCGGTCCAGATCCACACGCCGACAACAATCAGGAACAGCGTGTTCCACGGCGCGCCGACCAGCCATGCGCGCGGCTCGAAGCCGTGCACCAGCGCGGCGAGCACGGCGTTGAGCAGGCCGATCTGCGGGGCGCCCGCCGGCCGGAACTCGTAGACGAATTTCCAGATCACGCCGGCCGCGGTGAACGAGAGCGCCATCGGCAGAAAGACGATCCCCCGCACCGCGGCGTCGTACCGGACGCGCTCCACCATCGCGGCGATGCCGAGCCCGCCGGCGACGACAAGGCCGGTGAAGAGGCCGAGCCAGAGGAGCGTGTTGCGCAGCGCGACCAGCGCCTCCCGGCTCTGGAACGCGTAGGCATAGTTGGCAAGCCCGACCCACGCGGCGCCGGTCGCATCACGGAGACTTAGGACGATCGTATCGACCGTCGGGTAGACGAGAAAGACGGCGACGAAGGCGAGCGCCGGTGCGAGCCAGACCCACGGCCGGAGCGCGCGGCGGGGCCGGGTGGGCAGCCGGGCGAGCGCCGCTTCCGCGCCAAGGATGTAGGCGGCCGACGCGGCGGGTATTGCGGCCAGCGCGAGCGCGGCGAGCAGCAGCGCGTGCACCGGTTACTTGTAGGCGTCCCGCGCGACGGCTTCGAGGTGCCCCAAGATTGCCCGCAACTGATCCGGATGGGCAACGTAGTCGAGCGTGCCCTTGTAAAAGGCGGCCGTCATCTCCGGCGGCATCATATCGCCCGCGCCGAAGCGGGCCGCCGGCGCGTGGACCAGCAGGTCCGCCGCCCGGCGGCTGAGGACGTCGGGGTAGGCGTCGAGCGGCACACCCTTGTTGGGCGAGAGCGCCCCGCCCCGCTTCACCCAAATCGCCTGCGCTTCCGCGGAGACGAGGTACCGCATCAGCGCGCGCGCCTGCGGGGTGTCGTGGAACATCCCGAACACGTCGCCCGCCACCTGCGCGACGCCGGCGTACTGCGGCGCGATCCGCGGCATCAGGACGAACGCGAGGTCGGTCCCCGGGCGCACCCACGAGAACTGTTTCTGAATGAAATCCTGAATGAACGTCGCCTGGAGGTGGAACAGGCAGTGCGGCGGTTTCGCGAACATTGGAAACGGCGCTTCATTAAACTCGGTCGCCAGCACGCCCTGCGGCCCGCCGTAGACGCTCTTGGGGTTGGTCGCGATCCGCCCGAACTGCTCCCACGCCTGCTTCACCGGCGGCGCGTCCCAGGCGGTCTTGTGCTGCACCCAGGCGTCGTGTGCCGCCGGACCCGCGGCGCGAAGGAGCAGCATGTCGATCCAGTCGGTTGCCGGCCAGCCGCTGGCGGCGCCGCTGCCGAGCCCCAGGCACCACGCGGTCTTGCCGCGGCCGGCGAGGCGATCGGTGAGCGCGAGCAGGTCCGCCCAGATCGACGGCGGCCTGATGTCCTCGGCCGAGAGCGCCTTGGGATCGTACCAGACGAGCCCCTTGAGGGCCGTCTTCACGACGATGGCGTAGGGCTCGCCGCCGACGCGGCCGATGTCGAGCCATGTCGCCGGATACTCGCGGGAGAGCTGCACCATATCCAGCACATGGCCGAGCGGCTTGAGCGCGTGGGACCGTGCGAGCGACGGCAGGGCGCCCGGATTCGGCAGCGCGGCGACGTCGGGCGGGTTGCCGCCCTGGACGCGCGTTTGCAGCACCGCGCTGAGATCCCGCGTCCCCTGGAACTCGACGTGCGCGCCGGTGCGATCTTCGAACGGTTTGACCATGGCGCGGAAGCTGTCGAGCTCCGAGCCGCCCCAGGTGCCAAGCACGCTTACGGTCCCGCCAATCTTGGCAGCCGCGGACGAGCCGCCCGCGCCCCCCGCGACCAGCAGCAGCGTCATCACGGCGATCAATACGAGTGCCGTGCGGCGGCGTGTCGCCACGCGGCATCACCTCCCTGGCTGTGCACTTACCTTATCCCACGTTCGCGGCTCTGCTATGATGACCCAGCGATGGCAGTGGCAGCGACGCGGCTCCGCCGCGGCGACGAGATCACCCTCACGATCGACCGGCTCGCGTACGGCGGCCGCGGCTCCGGCCACGTCGACGGCTTCGTCGTGTTCGTGCCGGACACGGCGCCCGGGGACCGCGTGCGGGCGCGGCTGTGGCGGGTAAAGCCGGATTACGGCGAGGCCGATCTCGTCGGCATCGAGTCGCCTTCGCAGGTCCGCACGGCGGCGCCCTGCCCGCATTTCGGGCCGTGCGGCGGCTGCATTTGGCAGCACATCACGTACGACGCTCAGGCCGCGGCAAAAGAGGCGATCGTGCGGGAGAGCCTCGCGCATCTCGGCGGCCTCCGCGACGTCGAGGTGCGTCCGATCGTCCGCATGGCGGCGCCGTGGTACTACCGCAACAAGATGGAGTTCTCGTTTCACCCCGACGGCCTCGGCCTGCACCGGCGCGGGGCGTTCGACAAGATCGTGCCGATCGAGACGTGCTACCTCCAATCCCCCCGCACCAACATCATCCTCGCGGAGGTCGGCGCGTTCGCCCGCCGCGCGGGGCTGTCGAGTTTCGACCCGCGCAGCGGCACCGGCCTCCTTCGGCAGCTCGTGATCCGCGAAGCCAAGGGGACCGGCGAGGTCATGGTCGCGCTCGTGACGACGGCACCGGAAGTACCGGGGCTGCGGGGACTCGCGGAGCGGCTCGCCGCCGCCGTGCCGGAGATCGTGAGCGTCGCGCACGGCACGAACGCCGGCCCGTCCGACGGCGTGCCGCTCACCGGCGTCACGATCGTCGCCGGTCAAGCCTACATTCGCGAACAGCTTGCCGGGCTCACGTTCCGGATCGGCCTCGAGACGTTCTTCCAGACCAACACCGCGCAGGCCGAACACCTCGTCGACGTGGTGGCGGCGGACGCCGATCTACGCGGCGGCGAGACGGTGTTCGACCTCTACTGCGGCGTCGGCACGTTCTCGCTCGCGCTCGCGCGGCGCGCGGCGCGGGTGTACGGGGTCGAGATCGTCGCGCCGGCGATCGAGGCCGCCCGGAACAACGCCGAACTGAACGGCCTCGCCAACGTGGAGTTCGCAAGCGGCGACGTTCGCCGCGTCCTGCCGGAGGTGGTGGAACGGGCGGGCCGGCCGGGCGTGCTGGTCCTCGACCCGCCCCGCAGCGGCGCCGGCGCCCGGGTGATGCGCAAGGTGGCGGCCACGGGCGCGCCCCGGATCGTCTACGTGTCGTGCAACCCCACGACGCTCGCGCCCGACCTCAAGGAGCTGATCGCCGAGGGCTATGCGGTGCGGCACGCGCAGCCGCTCGACCTGTTCCCGCACACCTATCACGTCGAGTGCGTCGTGCTCGCGGAACGCACCTGATCACACCCGGTCGCATGTTCGCGGCTTGACGCTTGCCCCCGCCGATCTTAGGATGAGCGCAGATGGCACGCCGCATCACGATCGAGCAGTTGGCCGCGATGGTCGCGCGCGGCTTCGAGGACGTCCGCCAGGAAATGACCGGCCTCCGGGGTGAAGTGCGCGAGGGGTTTGACTCCTTGCGCGCGGTACAGACCGATCACTCGCACCGGCTCGACCGGATTGAGCGAAAACTCGACAAAACCGGGGAGTCAGGCTCCTCGCGCGAGCCGCACCAGGAGCGGCATCACATCGGTCCCTTTGAGGGCCCCGAGCGCGCCGCCGGCGCAGGCCTTTTCATTAAAGACGCGCGTGCCGTCGGGTTCAACGCCGGCACCGGCGACGAGGAGCGGCACCGGGTCGTCGGAATGCCGCCCCAACGTGACCGGCGTCGCGTGATCGGCCGTCACGGCGATCACGACGTCGTCCAGCGGCACGGTCTCTAGCAGCGTGCCGAAGAACGCGCGGTCGATCAGTTCAATGACGGCGCGCTTCGCCTCCGCCAAACCGTCGTGCCCGGGCTCGTCGGGCCCCTTGAGGTGCATGTAGAGGCCGTCGAAGTTCTCGTACTCCCGCGCGGCGGTCTGGGCCCACTCCCGGTAGACGCGTTCCTTGTCGTCGCCGCTCGGCGACACCGGAATCACCGTCATGCCGGTGAGCTCCGCGATCCCGCGCTCGACCGGCATCTCCACGAAACAGCCGAATCGCGTGCCGAACCGCTCGGCGATCGGCGGCAGCTGCGGGAGGTGATCGCCCGCATCGCGGACGAGGAGCAGGTTGGCCGGCGGTTTCCCGTCCGCGCGGCGGCGCGCGTTGACCGGGTGCGCATCGAGCACCCGCCGCGCCTGCTCGGTGAACTCGTTGACGAGCGCGGCGGCAATGCGCGCCTCCTCGCTCTGATCGAGGGGCTCGCAAACTTCGACCTCGTTGCCGGCGTGCTCGCGGGCGACGCCGAGCCCTTCCCCGATGCGGCTGTAGGCGGGGTCGGTGTTGGAGATCTTGGCCGACAGCGGGCCGCCGTCGCTCCGCCGGATCACGACCGCGGCCCGGTGCGCCACGCTGCCCCGCACTTCGAGTTCGGCCGGCACGACCGAGAGTCGCACCTCGCGGGTGACCGCGTCGGCGAGCGCGTGCGCCTCGTCCGTCGTCAGGTTCCGGCCGGCCCGCCGGTCCACAATCGTCCGGCCCTCGCCGCCCGTGGCGAAATTGCCGCGCAGGGCGAGGTCGCCGTCGGCGAAGCGCATCGAGGAGCCCACCACCTCGAAGACGCCCCGGCCGGTGTGGTACTTAAATGGATCGTAGCCGAGGATCGCCATCACCGCGACGTCCGACTCCGGTGCGATCCCCTTGCCGACCGTCTGCACGAGCCCGGTGCGGCCGTCGAGCGTCAGGGCGCCAAGAAACGGCACGGCCGCCGCCTCGAGCGGAGTGCGGTTCCCGAGCGCCGGGACCGGCCGGTCGCCGAGCCCGTCGAGCACCGTGTACAGAATTCGTGCCATCAGGTCACCTCCGCCCGCGCCGCAGCCGGCCGAGCAGGTCCGGACTCAGCGTCCCGCGCGAGACCTCTTCGACAGGGCCCGTAAGCCGCAGCGCGTAGTCCGGTCCCACTTCCACACGGAGCACCCCGCCGGGACTGTGCACGGCCAGGTCGCGTCCGGTGCGACCCTGCCGGACACAGGCCGCGGCCACCGCGCTCGAGCTGCTGCCCGATGCCATCGTTTCGCCGGCGCCGCGCTCCCAGATCCTGATCGTGACCTTGCGGGGCGAGTCCACGCGGACGAACTGGACGTTGATGCGGTTCGGGAACATCGGATGGTGCTCCAGGGCCGGCCCGAGGCGCGCCACGTCGACCGCCGCGGGGTCGTCGACGAACACAACGCAGTGCGGGTTGCCGACCGACACCGCGGTGATCTGGAGCCGCTCGCCCGCGGCCTCGATCGGCTCGCCGACGATCTCGCGGTCCGGTCCGGTCGCCGGAATCTCCCCGCTGCGGAACGTCGCCCGGCCCATCTCCGCGGTGATCGACCGCACGGCGCGGCCGCGCACGTCGAGGGTCACGCCGACGACTCCGCCCTTCGTGTCGATTGTGAACGAGCGGCGGCGCATGTACCCGTGGTCCCACAGACACTTCGCGAAGATGCGGATGCCGTTGCCGCTCTTTTCGGCCTCGCTGCCGTCCGGGTTGAAGATCCGCAGGCCGACGTCCGCGCGCCGGCTGCGCTCGAGCGTCAGGATGCCGTCCGACCCGACGCCCTCGTGGCGGTCGCAGATCGCGCGGACCCGATCGGGCGTCAGCCGCACCGAGAACGTGCGGGGATCGACGACCAGATAGTCGTTCCCGAGCGCGTGCGAGCGCACGTATTCGTCGCGGCGGAGACGCGGCACGGTCAGGCCCCGCCGGCGGGGGGTTGGCCGCCGGAGAGCCGGGGCCGCCGGCGAACGCGGTCGCGGCGGAGGGCCGCGGTGATCATGCGGTTCAGCAGGTCAGGATACTCGATCCCCGCGGCGCGCGCGGCGAGCGGGATCAGGCTGCCCTCGGTCAGTCCCGGGATCGTGTTGACCTCCAGCACGATGACGTCGGTGCCGCACAGGAACAGATCGACACGCGAAAATCCCTCGCAGCCGAGCACCTGGTGGGCCCGCAGCGCGAGGTCTTGCGCCTTCGCGGCGGCCGCCCCGGAGATGCGCGCCGGGCAGATCTCTTCGGACGCGCCCTGATACTTCGCCTCATACGTGAAGAACTCGCGCTTCGGGACAATCTCGATGACGGGCAGGGCATGCGGCACGCCGGTATCAGGGTCTTCGAGGATGCCGCACGTCAGCTCCGTTCCCCGCAGATACTCTTCGACCAGCACCACGTTGTCGTACCCGAGCGCGTCCTCGACCGCCGCGTCGAGCCCGGCCTCCTCGCGCACGACCGCCACCCCGAAGCTCGACCCCTGCGAGTTCGGTTTGACGACGCACGGGTAGCCGAGATCGCGGCCGACGCGCCGCGCGAATTCGTCGCGGCCCGCCGGCCAGTGCCCGGCGTCGAGCATGATCCACGCGGGCACCGGGAGGCCGCTCGCCTGCAGCACCTGGCGGCTGCGAAGTTTGTCCATCGCCAAGGCGCTCGCGAGCACCCCGGAGCCGGTGTACGGAAGACCGAGCAGCTCGAGAAGGCCCTGGACGGTCCCGTCCTCGCCGTAAGGACCGTGCAGCGCGACGAAGACGACGTCAACCTCGCCCTCCCGCACGACCTCGTCAATGTGGTGCGACGCCGCCGCCAGCGACGGCACCGCCGACGGTGCGCGGCCGCCGGGCGCGGCGGACGGATCCGGGGCGGGCGCAGCTGACGGGGGCGCGGGCAGCTTCAAGAGATCGGGCCGCGGCAGCCATTTGCCCTCGGCCGTGATCTCGACCGGCAGCGCGTCGTACTTCGCCGGATCGAGCGACCCGAGCACGCGCTCGCCGCTCCACAACGACACCTGGCGCTCCGCGGACGGACCGCCAAACAATACGGCGACGCGAAGTCGCCGCCGGGACGAGCGTGGAGGAACGGAGGTCATGGGATGCGCGGCCGTATTCGGGGACAAAGGACGGTTCCCCTCCGGCACCGTACGAGAGGGGCATGATCCGGGGCGCGATCTTCGATCTCGGCAGCACGCTCATCCGCCGCACCGGACTCGAGCTCGAACGCGTGAAGTGCGCCGCGCTCGCGTCCTTTGCCGCCTCCGACTGCGGCTGCCGCGATCCGGAGACGTTCGCCGCGCGCCTGCTCGACATCCGGCTTGCCGGCTGGAAGCGGTCGGAAGAAGAGATCGTAGAGATCCCGGCGGCGGCATCGTTTGCGAAGGCGTTCGCCGCGGTGGGACTCGACGCCACCGACACGATGCTGTCCCGGGCCGAGGCGGTCTTCTTCGAGCCGGAGCTCACGATGAGCCGGCTCTACCCGTCCGCGGTGGAAACCCTCGAGGCGCTCGCCGGGATGGGACTCCGCCTCGGAATGATCAGCAACGCCACCAGCCATCGGCTGGTGGTCGACATCGCGCGGCGGCACGGGATCGACCGCCACTTCGACCCGATCGTCACCTCGATGGGCTTCGGCCGCCCAAAGCCGCACCCGGGCATCTTCCGGCACGTCCTGGAAGGCTGGAAGATCGAGCCGGACGCCGCGGTGATGATCGGCGACACCCTCGGCGCGGACATCCTCGGCGCGAACGCCGTGGGCATGCGCTCGATCCTCGTCGACATCGAGCCGAACCCGGATAACTCGCAGTACGCGGCGCAGGCACAACCGACCGCCACCGTCACCTGCCTCGACGCGATTCCGGCGCTGGTCCACGCCTGGAACCGCGGCGAGCCGGAGCGGCGCGCATAGCCCCTGCGCGGAGCGCGCGAACGCGAGCTATCCAAACAGCCGGGGTTTTCCGAGCAGCGCGCGCAGCGAATTGATCTTGCCGATGTGGTACCACCGGTGGGTAACGGAAAAGGCGAACAACTCGCTCACGTTGTTCCAGACTCCCCTTGGTCCTTCGTTTGCGGCGTCCAGGTCGGCCGCGGCGACCGCGCCGAGCAGGGCCTCGTGCGTGTCGTCGAACACGCGCATCACGGCCTCGAGCGGCGGGTAGTCCGCCGCGCCGCCGGTCCCCGACTCGAAGAGACCCCGGTATGCCGCGGGAAGCGACGGGATCGACTCGATGCCCGCCCGCTTGATGAAGCCCACGTTGGTCACCGCCAGGTGCCCCACCTGCCAAATAATAGGAGACAGCGTTGGAATCGAGATCCGGCGCGCCTCGTCGTCGGAAATGTCCCCTACGCTGTGCTGGAGAATCCCCCGGCTGGCGCCCAACTGCTGGTGGATCAGTGCGCGATCATCCATATACACACCACCTCTTATCGTCTAACGGCTCCCTTGGGAATCATGAAGGGTACTCGTCGCGGCGGCGGAACCAGATACCCGTCTCGTTGCGTCCCTTGGGTGCGCGGTCGAGCCACTGGTACATCCCCCAGAGGCCGTCCAGTCCACGCGCATACGTGGAATAGGTGTGGTAGGCGACGCCGTCCGCGAGCGCGAACGCGCTCATGCCCGGCCTCTCGCGCGTGTATGTGGCCACGTCGGTTCCGGTCATGGCCGCGACCTCCGCGACGCCCCCCCCGAGCGGCTCACGTGCCGGCGCTTCGCGCCGGTAGTTGTATTCGATACTTCCCTCGCGCTGTTGCTCCTCAGTGAACCGGACGTTGAAGTCGGAGTTGAAGTCGCTGCCGAGCGAGGACGCCCAGGGAAACGTCCATCCCATCCGCCGCTTGTACGCCTGCAGCTTCACGAGCGGTGCCCGCGACACCGCAGAAAGCGTGACATCGTGGTTGGCCAAATGGACGGCGACGCCGTTGAACCCGTCCGCGATCGCGGAGCAGGCCGGACACCCTGCCGTGTAGTCGGGCCCGAACATGAAGTGATAGATGAGGAGCTGTGAGCGTCCTCTGAAGAGATCGGCGAGAGACGCTTTGCCCTCGTCGGTCTCGAAGCGGTACTCCTTGTCGATTCGAACCCAGGGCAACTCCTGCCGCCGCCGCGCCACCTCGTCGCCGCGCCGCGTCAGCTCCTTCTCGGCATCGAGCAGCTCCAGCCGGGCCGCAAGCCACTCTTCACGCGTTCCGGTCTTGTGCGTGGTCATTGTCTCCCCCTCCTGTGTCACGCGTGAGCCAGTGCGACCGCGAGCACCACAGTTCCCGCGGCAATGAGCCCGGCCCCGCCGAGCTGCGCGATGCGGCCACCCCAGGGCAGGGTCTTTTCGGCCAGCACCCAGACCGCGATCGCGGCCACCCACACGATATTCATCAGGCCGCCGACGAACAGCACGCCCATCAACGCCGCGCAGCAGCCGACGCACGAGGCGCCGTAATGGAGCCCAGACCTCACCGTGTCCCACGGCCGCCGGGTTTCGACGTTCGTCAGGCAGCCGTCCAACACGCGGCAGCGCTCCAGGCACGCGCGCTTGAGCGGGGTCAACTGGTACGCTCCGACGGCTGCCACCACGAGGCCGGCGAGCGCCGCGTTCCGGAGCGCCATCGCCTCCGAGAGGAGATGCCCGGAGTCGAGCGCCCACTGCACCACGGTTGCCGCGGCGCCGAGCCCAGCCCAGACCGCGAGGTAGGCGGCCGCGAACCCCGCCGCCCGCCCGAGGCCCCCAATGGCGCCGTCATCCCCGCCGCCCGACCGGCCGGCAACCCTGAGAACGGCGGGCGCCGCAGTCGGCAGCATCATCGCGGTCATCATGACGGTCCACATACCGAGCACCAGTGCCGTGTAGCCGGGCGTCCAGGCCTGCGCCATCGGCATCATGCCGCCGCCGGTCATGTCCATCCCGCGCATCGCGGAGCCAAGGCCGGCGCCGCTGACTAGGTAGATCCACGAGGCCCCGGCGACGCCGACGAGACCGGCGAGAGCCAGCCCGGCGCTCCCGCGCCAGCCCTCCGCCATGGGCTAGCGGCGCTTGCCGGCCGCGCCGCTTCGACGCTCCGCCGCGTCACGTATGCTCGCGAGCACGCGAGCCCAGCCTTGGTCCATGCCTTCGCGCTGATGCTCGGGCGCAAATCCCATCGCACGGTGGACAAAACTCAGGCGCGTCCCGTCGCCGTCCGCCTTCAACCGCCACTGCACGTGCGAGATCGCGGGATACGACATCGCCAGCGGCCCGGTGATTTCCAGGAGAGCCGGCGGCTTGATGACCTGCACGTGCCCCCAGAGATGCCCCATATTGTCGCCGAGATCCCGGTACCAGCGTCCGCCCGGCCGCGCCTCGAGCACCATGCGCAGCGACATCCCCTCGGCCGGCCCGAACGACGGGCCGAGGTGCTCCAGCAGCGTCTCGTACACGGTCTCGATCGGCGCCGCGATCGTCTCTTCTTTCGCGATCTCGAACGTTTGCACCGTCAGTTCTGTCGCGCTCGTCACCACGGTTACCCCTCCTCGTGTTTCGATCGTTCGTGTTTGCGCGTCGATCGTTCGCGCGCCGTGCGTTCAGCCTGCTCCTTGATCCGCTGTAGTTGGTGATCCCAGAGCCGCGCGTACCCCTGCACCCAATCGTGCACCGGCTTCAACTCCTCCGCGTTGAGTCGATAGAGGCGGCGCCGGCCGGACCTGCTCACGGAGACGACCCCGACCTTGCGGAGCACGCCGAGATGCTTCGAGACCGAGGGCTGCGGCATCCGGAGCCGCTCGACGACCTCCCCGACCGTATGTTCCCGGCCGTCCAGCAGCGCGTCCACGATCTCGCGCCTCCGCGGCTCGGCGATCGCGTTGAACACGTCGGTGGTTGTCGCGGCTCTTGCCATCCCGGGTATCATATTCCTATATGGGCATGAATGTCAAGCGGGGAGGCTCAACCTGACGGCAACGGGGGCGGAGCTAGACTTTGTCGAGCGCCTGGTCGAAGTCGTCGATCAGATCTTCAAGATCCTCGATGCCCACCGAGATCCGGATCAGGCCATCGCTGATGCCGGCCGTGAGCCGGACCTCCCGCGGCATGTTGACGCTGGTCGTCGACGCCGGGTGCGTGACCAGCGTGCTGATCCCGCCGAGACTGACGGCGAGCTTGCCCACCCGCAGCGCCTCGACGCACCGCACGCCGGCCGCGACATCGCCGGCGATCTCGATGCTCATCATCCCGCCGAATCCGCCCGGCATCTGGCGCGCCGCGATCTCGTGGCGCGGGTGGCCCGGGAGGCCCGGGTAGTGCACGCGCGCGACCTTCGGGTGCGCGCTGAAGTGCCGCGCCAGCGCGAGCGCGCTCGCGTTGTGCCGTTCCATACGCAGGCCGAGCGTGGCCATGCCCCGGATCAGCAGGTACGCCGCGAACGGGTCGAGCACGCCGCCGAAGATCCGCATCGCGTTGACGCACAAGCGAAGCGACTCGCGGGAGCCGGCGATGACGCCGGCCGTGACGTCGTGATGCCCGCCGAGGTACTTCGTGGCGCTGTGACAGACGAGGTCGACGCCGAGCGCGAGCGGCCGCTGGTTGAACGGCGTCGCAAACGTATTGTCGGCCACCGTACGCGCCCCGTGGGCGCGGGCGAGCGCCGCCACGCTGGCGATGTCGATCACGCCGAGCAGCGGGTTGTTCGGCGTCTCGATGTAGAGGAGACGCGTGGTGGGCCGCAGCGCCCGCTCGTACGCGGCGACGTCCGGGTCGTCGAGCACGGTGGCCTCGACCCCGAACCGCGGCAGCACGTCGGTGAAGAGCTGGAACGCCGCCTGATACACGGCCTTCGGCGCGATGAGGTGGTCGCCGGCTTTGAGCATCCCGACGACGGCGGTCGCGATGGCCGCCATGCCGGATGACGTGGCAAGCGCCGCCTCGGCGCCTTCGAGCAGCGCGACCTTCTGCTCGAAGAGGTCGGTCGTCGGATTGCCCCACCGGGTGTAGATGTAGCCCGGCCCCTTCTCCGCGGCGAGGCGCGCGCCGTCCTCCACGCTGTCGTACTTGAAGGTGGCGGTCTGATAGATCGGCGCGACCACCGACTTGTTCGCGTCGTCGATCCGTCCGCCGTGGATCGCGGTCGTGCTGAACCCGCGGCCGTCCCCCGCGACAGGGCGCTCACGCGATGCCATGCGATCGTCCTCCCTTGTCCACCGCCTCGAACCCGCCGGCGGCGACCTGGTCCCGTCCCATCTCGCCGATCAATACGCTGAGCAAGATTGCCGCCGCCCCCACCGCCTGGCGCGCCCCGAGCGGCTCGCCGAGCCACGCGACCCCAAAGCCCACCGCGGCGACGGGCTCGAGCGCAAACAAGAGTCCCGTACGCGTCGGCGACACGACGCGCTGCGCCCACGCCTGCGCCACATACGCGCCGAGCGTCGCCGCGACGGCCATGAAGACGATCGCGCCGGCGACGGACCCCGGCACGGCCGCGGGAGCGGGCTCCGCCGTCACCGCCGCCGCCCCGGCCAGCACGGCGACCGCCGCGATCTGCACGCACGCGAAGGCCGCGGCCGGTACCGATCGCGCCACCTGCGCGACGATGACCGCCTGCAGCGCGAGCGCGAAGGCGCAGCCCAGCACCAGCGCGTCGCCTGCCCCGAGCCGTCCACCCTGCCACAGCAGGAGCCATAATCCCGCCACCGCGAGCACGACGGCGGCGACGAGCGTCCCGTTGGGGGCGCGCCGGCGCCAGACCAGCAGGATCAGCGGAATGATGACGACGTTCAACCCGGTGATGAGCCCGGCGTTGCTCGCGGTCGTGGACCTGAGGCCGACGGTCTGCAGCGCGTACCCCACGAACAGCACGGCGCCCGCGAGTGCGCCCGCGCGCAGGCCGTACGGCCCAAGACGTCCGCGCTCGCGCCACGCGAGCGGCGCCATCAGCACCGCGGCGAGCCCGAAGCGCAGGGCGAGGTATTGAAACGGCCCGAGGTGGCGCAGCACGAGCTTGCCGAGCGGGAACGTCGCGCCCCACACGATGGCGACGCCCGCCAGCGAGAGATCGGCCGCGACGCGAACGAGCGCAGCGGGCATGGTGCGCAGTTCGGGAGGTCCAAACGGCGATCCTCCGCGAAGCCCCCGGCATGCCGATCGGCGCCCACGTCTCGATTGCCGGCCGCGTCTACGACGCGATCCCGCGCGCGACCGCGATCGGCTGCGAGTGCCTGCAGATCTTCGTCGGGAGCCCGCGGCAGTGGCGGCTCGTCGAGTACGATCCGGCCGACGTCGCGGAGTTCCGCCGCCGCCGCGCGCGGGCCGGACTGGAGCCGCTCGTCGCCCACGCGTCGTACCTGGTCAACTTCGCGTCGGCGGACCCGGAGCTGTTCCGGCGCTCGGTGGAGTCCCTCACCCACACGGTGCGGGGCATGGACGCGCTCGACGGGCTCGCGGCGATCACCCACCTCGGCAGTACCCGGGGGGCGGGCTGGGACGAGTGCTGCGACCGCGTCGCCCTGGCCCTGCGCACCGTCCTCGCGAACTCGTCGCGGGCGATGGTCCTCTTCGAGGGCAGCGCCGGCGGGACGATCGGCGGCACGTTCGAGCAGTTGCGCGATATCCTCGACGCCGCGGGGCGGAGCCCGCGGCTCGGCGTCTGTCTCGACACGGCGCACCTCTTCGCCGCGGGATGGGACATTCGCACGCCGAAGGGCGTCGCGGACATGGTAGACGCCTTCGACCGCCGCGTGGGCCTGCGCTGGCTGCGCGTGCTGCACTTCAACGACTCGAAGACCCCGCTCGGCTCGCGCCTCGACCGCCACGCGAACATCGGCGAAGGCTCGATCGGCCGCGGCGGGTTCAAGGCGGTCTTCGGCCACCCCGCGCTTCGCGATTTGCCCGGCCTCATCGAGACGCCGGGGTTCGACCACCACGGCCCGGACCGGCGCAACGTGATGACGCTGAAGCGCCTCCGCGCGGCGGCGGCGCCCGCGCGGCCGGCCGGCCTGCCCGGTCTCCGGCGAAGGCAGGACGCGTCCCCCGCAAAGGGGGACCGGTCGCCACGGGCCTCGGGGCGCGCGCGATGAAGTGCGCCAACCATCCCGACCGCGCGGCGCTCGGCTACTGCTCGCAGTGCGGCAAGGCGCTGTGCACAGAATGCCTCGTGCGGCTCTCGACGGGCAACTTCTGCGACACGTGCGCGAATCCGAGCGCGGCCGTGCGGCCGCGGCGCGCGATGCCGTGGTGGCTTATCGTGGTGGGCGCGGCGGGACTGCTCTTCCTGGTCCGGCTGGTGATGCACTGACGGATCGCGCGGCATCCGGGGCGAGGTGGATACCGGCGAAGAGATGCTCGAGGACGAGCCTCGGATTGACGTTGCTGCGCAGATTCGTCTTTGCCGTCTCGATCGCCGCGACGGCGTTCCGGACGCCCTCGGGCCGTGCCCGGTCCGCCCACGCCGCGATCTGATCGCGGCGGTCGAGGTTGACGAGCAGTGCCGGATCGCGGGCCGCCTGCCAGACGGCGACGTCCCGGAGCCAGAGCAGCGCGGTGTCGAGCCAGCGATCCACGTCGTCTTTCTGTCGCGACACCGCCTCGGCCGTCTCGAGCCGTTTCACCGCGCCGCCGCCGGCGGCGGCGCCGAGCGCGCGGACCACCTCCTCCCGGAACTCCAACGCCGCCTGCGCCTCCGCCGACTCGCGCAGGGCGAGCCCCGGGCGCCCGCCGGCCAGCGCGCCGAAGAACGGCGCCTGATCTACCGACACGCCGGCGCGCTCGGTGAGCGCCGCCGCGATCTCCCCCGGCGGCACGAACGTGAACCGCACGATCTGGGACCGGGACACAAGCGTCGGGAGCAGCGCGGACGCCGACTCGGAGATCAGGATGATCACGCTCTGGGAGGGCGGCTCTTCGAGAACTTTAAGGAGGCTGTTGGCCGCCTCGGCGCGCATTGCCTCGGCGTCTTCGACGATGAACACCTTCCACCGCGCCTCGTACGGCGGGTACGAGGCCTCGTGTTTGAGGTCGCGGATCTGCTCGATGCCGACGGCGCGCCGTTCGGCGCCCGACTCGGTGCGCCCGCCGGGAGCGATCAGACGAAGATCCGGGTGCGCGCCCGCGGCCACCTTGCGGCACGCCACGCACGTTCCGCAGGCGTCGTCGCCGCCGGTCGTGCAGAGAAGCGTCTGGGCGAAGGCGAGGGCGGCCGAGCGGCGGCCGACGCCCTCGGGGCCCACGAACAGGTAGGCGTGCGAGATGCGTCCGCTCCGGAGCGCCCCCTGAAGCACCGCGCGGGCGTCGCGCTGGCCGATCAGATCGCGGAAGACCATGCGGGGGACAGCGGCCTAGACTTTCACCATCCGCTCAACGTCGAGGACGAACACGATCGCGCCGCCGACCTGCACTTTGACCGGGTAGGAGATGTACGAATCGACGGGTTCGACGACGGGGGGCAGCGGACTCACGAGCTGCTCGCGGACGTGACAGTACTTTTGGATCACGGCCATGACGTCGTCCACGCGGTTTTCCTCGACGCCGATCAGGATTGTCGCGTTGCCCTCGCGGAGGAAACCGCCCGTGCTGGCGAGCATCGTGGCCTGGAACTCGGCGGCAACGAGGCCTTCCATGAGCCGGCGCTGGTCCTTTTCTTGCACGATCGCTAGGATCAGCCTCACGAAGCCCCTCCCGCCCGGCGCGCTTCCTGGAGCAGGCCGTCGACCGCCGCCGTGATCTCCCGCTGAACGTCCTCGACGGGCCGGCGCGCGTCGACCACCCGGATACGCTGCGGCTCAATTCTGGCAAGCGCCAGAAACCCCTCCCGGACACGGGCATGAAACGCCGGCGACTCCCGCTCCATCCGGTCGCCGCCCTGCCATCCCTCCGAGCCGGCTCGGCCGGCCGTCCCTCCCTGCGAAGCCAGGGTCGCCGCGCGCGCGCGGCGCAGGCCGGTTTCCGGATCGAGGTCGAGGAGCAGCGTGAGATCGGGCCGGAGGCCGCCGGTCGCGGCGTCGTTGACCGCGCGTACGACGTCGGCGCCAAGCCCCCGCGCGATTCCCTGATAGGCGAGGGAGGCATCGACATACCGCTCGCAGACGACGATCCGGCTCCGGGCCAGCGCCGGGAGGATGACCTCGACGACGAGCTGGGCGCGCGAGGCCGCGAAGAGCAGCATCTCGGTCTGCGGGGCGAGTTCGGCGTGGCGCGGATCGATCAGCAGCGCGCGGATCTGCTCGCCGATCGCCGTGCCCCCCGGCTCGCGGAGCGGCACGACGTCGTGACCCGCCGCCCGCAGGTGCTCCACCAGGAGCGCCGCCTGTGTGGTTTTCCCCGCGCCGTCCGGCCCCTCGAGCGTCACGAACAAGCCGCGGCGCCCGCCCGCCTGCCCGCCGCCTGGGCGGGTCGGGCGCTCGGCACTACTGGGGATAGATCACCACGCGGCGGAACGGATCCGTGCCCTTGCTCTCAGACGCGAGCCCGTAGCGCTGGATGAGCTGGTGCTGCAGCCGCCGGAGGTACGAGTTTTGGGGACCGAGCTCCACCGGCTGCGCCGCGGTCATGACCTCCGAGATCGCCTCTTCCGCCTCCCGCATCGCCTGTTCTTCCGGGCTCATGCGGTCCTGCACGCCGAAGATCTCCCGCAGCACGGTCTCGATCTGAGAGAGCGTGTTGCTCTTGATGATGTGCGTCGGCAGACCGCGGTGGCCGGCGTCGCGCAGCCGCTTCGGCTGCCGCCGCTCCTGCGATTTGAGCGTCAGCAGCACATCCGCGTCGTGCAGCGCGTCGGCGATCATCGCCGGCACCCGCAGCTCGCGGATGGCCCGCTCGAGCCGGTTGCGGCTCACCGCGTAGGGGTAGATGCGCACGACCTTCTGCGGCGGCGCGACCGGCACCGCGTGGCCGTGGCCGTTCGTGGAGGCGGCCGTCACCTGCGCGGCAACGTCGCCGCTCGTGATGCGCACCTCGCCCTCGGGCGTCCGCGTGCGAATCTCGGGCCGCGGCACGGCGCCGCGGAGGAACCGGTCGACGACGTGCCCGACGTCGTGGTGCACGGCGAGCCGGTCCTTGTCCTGAATCTCGATCACGACGTCGAACGTGGGCGGTGCCTTCCGCTCGAGAACCGTTTTCTGGGTCCCGCGCCGGCGCGCTTCATCGTCGCCCAGCGTCACGGCCTGAATGCCGCCCACCAGGTCGGACAGCGTCGGGTTTTGCAGCAGGTTGTCGAGCGTGTTGCCGTGCGCGGTCGCGATGAGCTGCACCCCGCGCTCCGCGATCGTCCGGGCGGCCTGCGCCTCGGCCTCGGTCCCGATCTCGTCGATCACGATGACCTCGGGCATGTGGTTCTCGACGGCCTCGATCATCACGGCGTGCTGGAGTTCAGGATACGGCACCTGCATGCGGCGTGCCCGCCCGATCCCGGGATGCGGAATATCGCCGTCGCCGGCGATCTCGTTGCTCGTGTCGACCACCACGACGCGCTTGCCCACATCGTCGGAGAGCACGCGCGCGGCTTCGCGGAGCAGCGTCGTCTTGCCGACGCCGGGCCGCCCGACGAGGAGGACGCTCTGGCCCGCCTCGATCACGTCGCGCGCGATATCGACGGTGCCGAACACCGCGCGGCCCACCCGGAGCGTGAGCCCGATGACGTCGCCGGCGCGGTTGCGGAGCGCCGAGATCCGGTGGAGCGTGCGCTCGATGCCGGCGCGGTTGTCCTTCCCGAACGTCCCGACCCGGCTCGCGACGTGGTGGAGCTCCTCGCGGGTGACGTAGCCGTCCTCGATCCGGACGACGCGGTCGGGAAACCGCGCCTCGGGTTCGCGGCCGAGGTCGAGCACGATCTCCAGCAGCGTGTCGAGGTCGGCCTGCATCTCGATCTGCCGGCGGATCTCCGGCGGCAGGATTTCAAGCAACAGGTCCAGGTTGTCGGTAATGCGGATCTGGTGGCTCGCGACCACCATCTGTCACCTCACCGTGTCGTTATGCTGAACTTGGCACCGGCCCCCCGGGGGCCAAGAAAAGACAAGGAGGAGAACCGTCCGGGTTCTCCTCCCGTCGTGGCCACCGATATCGGCGAAGCATCGCTACCATTATTATAGGTCTTCCCGCCGGGCCCTGCAACGGCCCCTACTCTACTTCTAAAATCAGGCACTTCAGGTACCGCGTCTCCGGCACGCCGAGCGACACCGGGTGGTCGCGGGCCTGGGCGCGCCGCTCAACGAGACGCACCCACCGGCCGGCGTCCCGCGCGGCGTCCTGCACCACGGCCTCCAGCACCGCCTCGCTGACGTGATAGGAGCACGAACAGGTCACGAGCCATCCCCCCGGCCGGAGCACCTTGAGGGCCCGAAGATTGATTTCCTTGTACCCCGCCAGCCCCTTCTCGAGCGCGGCGCGCGTCTTCACAAATGCCGGCGGGTCCAGAATGACGGCGTCGAAGCGGGCGCGGCTCCGGTCGAGGCGGCGGAGCTCGTCGAAGGCGTTGGCCTCGACGACGCGGCACCGGCCGTCCACGCCGTTTCGGGCGGCGTGGCGGGCGATCGTGGCGGCGGCCGGCGCCGAGATTTCGACCGCCGTCACCTGGGCGCCGGCCCGGGCCGCGTGCACGGCCCAGGCGCCAGTATAGGCGAAGACGTCCAGCACCTCGCCGTGAACCAGCCCGGCGGCGTAAACGCGGTTCTCGCGCTGGTCGAGAAAGAAGCCGGTCTTTTGCCCGCCGGCGATGTCCACCACGAACGCCGCGCCGGATTCCTCGATCGCCACCTCGGTCGGTCCGTCGCCGGCCGTGCCCCCGTCTTGCCTGCCCCGCGCCAGGCGGGGGCCTCGCCAGGGGACGAGCCAGCCCGTCTCGCGAGGAAGGCCCTCGAGGCGGCGGACCGCGGGATCGTTGCGGGCGTAGACGGATCCGGCGCCGGTCAGGTCCATGAGCAGCCGGGCGAGCATGTCCTTCCGGCGGTCCATCCCCGCGGTCAGCGTCTGCACGACCAGCGTTCCGGCATACCGGTCGACAACCAAGCCTGGGAGGAGGTCGCTCTCTCCGAACACGAGCCGGTACGCCGTCGTGTCCGCGACGACGGCGCGGCGCAGTGCGATCGCGCGCTCGATGCGCTCTCGAAAAAACGCCTCGTCCAGGTCGCGATCCGCGGTGGTGAGGAGCCGGACGGTGATGAGCGAGCGGGTGTTGAGAAACCCGGTGCCGAGGTGGCGGCCGGCGGAATCGTGAACGGCGACCGCGTCGCCGTCCTCCGCCCGGCCCAGGACGCGGGCGATCTCGGCGCGATAGATCCAGAGGTGTCCGGCGCGCAGCCGCGCGTCGCGCCCCGGATGCAGCACGACGACCGGACGCGTTGAAGACCGTAGCGGGGCCGGCCGGGGAACCGCCGGATCAGAAGAGGCTGGTCTGGGCCGGCTGCGCCGCCGCGGCCCGGCGTTCGTCGTCCGCCGCTCCTCCGAACACGTGAATCTCGCCGAAGACACCGTCATAGCCGGGCCGGATCACGACCTGCCCGTCCCGCACCCGCCGCACGCCCTCCACCACCCGGGGCCGGGTGTGGCGCGCCAGTTCGTCGAGCGGTACCTCCAGCAGCACGTGGAATTCGCCGCCGAGCGCCTGCACGATCTTGAAATACTCCTCCCGCACGGCGCCCGTGCCGGGCTGCGCGCCGAACGCCGCGGCGATGATCTCTTCGAGCGGAATCAGGTTGCGGAAGGGCGGACGCCCGTCGCCGCCGCGGCCCTCGGGCCGGTCCGCCAGCGCGTCGACGCGCGACAAGACGCCGACCGTGACCGGCCGGCCGCAGCCGGGACACCGGCCGCCCGCCTGACGCGTCTCGGCCGGCGACAGCCGCTGCCCGCAGGCGCGGTGTCCGTCGAAATGGTACTTGCCTTCCTCCGGGAAGAACTCGATCGTGAAGAGGAAGCGCGCCGGATCCTCGCCCCGCAGCACCCGCAGCATTTCCGCGTAGTCGAGCTCGCAGTCGAGCACGTTGGCCTCGCGGCCGAGCTTGGCCGGCGAGTGCGCGTCCGAGTTGCTGACCAGCACCACGCCGTCGAGCTGGCTGAGCCGCCAGTTCATCGGCGGGTCGCTGCTCAACCCGGTCTCGACGGCGCGGATGTGGCGCGCCTGGTCGCCGAAACACTCGGCGAGCGCGTCGAACCCGGAGTTGCTGCCGTAGAGCGAGAACCATGGGGTCCACACGTGCGCCGGGATGATCATGCAGTCCGGGGAGATTTCCATCACGTACTCGACCAATTTGTTGCTCGGCAGCGACAGCGTCGGCCGGCCGTCCGCCATCAGGCTGCCGAACCGCGCCAGCACGGCGTTGATGCGGTCGACGACCTCGAAGCCCGGCGCGAGGATGACGTTGTGGATCTTGCGGAGCCGGCCGCCCTGCGGGTAGATGTTGCTGACTTCGACGGTGAGCATGAAGTGCTGCGCGCCGTACGTGAAGAGCCCGCGGCCGGTCGGCGTCAGCTTGGCTTTGAGCTCCCGCAGCCAGACGGGATGCGTGAAATCGCCCGTGCCGACCACGGTGATGCCTTTGAAGCCGCACCACCTCGCGAGATTTTCGACGTCCATGTCCCGGCTGGTGGCGCGGCTGAACTTCGAATGGAGGTGCAGGTCGGCAATGACCGGCATGTCAGATGGTTGCACAGGCCGCCGGCCTTCTCCTCCGTCGGCACGCCGCGGGTCGGGGTCCCGCGTCAGATCTGGACGAGCATGCCGTGGACGAACGCCTGCCCGACGACCGGCAGCAGCACGGGGCGCCGCAGCGCCGCGGCCGCGAGCGTGCGCAGCAGCGGCAGGAAGACCCGGGACTGGTACTGCGTGTCGCCCTGCGCCTCGAGCAAGGCCCGCACGGCCGGACTCGCGTGAAGAAAGCGCATCACCAGGTCGAGCTCGTGGTCGGCGAGCCGATTGATCACGCGGCGCCCGAGCGCGGTGAAGGCGACCTCGCGTCCGAACGCGCGGCGCCAGCCGCGCTCGTACGCGTGCGCCGCCCGGCGGTCTCCGGCCGCGTACCGCGCGGCCGCGGTCCCGGCCAGGCGCCCCGCGATCATCGCGAAGTAGATGCCACCGCCGGACGTGGCCTTCACCTGCCCGGCCGCGTCGCCGACGACGAGCATGCCGTCCCGCGACGCGGGGGAGGCGGCCGCGAGCATCGGAATGCGGCCGCCGACCTTCCGGCTGACCACGGCCCCGGCCACCCGCCGGCGCAGCGCCGGGTGCGCGGCGAGCAGCCGCTCGAGGTAGCGCACGGGCGCGTGTGGGGTCTCGCGGGGATCGACGGCCAGCCCGATGCGCGCGCTGTCCCGGCCCAGCGGCAGCAGCCATGCGAAGAAGCCCGGTGCCACGTCGCGGCCGAAGAACATCTCCGGCGTATCCGGCTCCAGCCCCCCGATGCCGCGCATCTCGTACTGCAGTCCGTGGGCGTACCTCCGCGCGAGGCGCAGTCCGAGTTGGGCCGGCAGCCGGGGAGATGCGCCTTCGGCGTCGATGACCATGCGGGCCTCGGCCTCAAACGTCCCGGCCCCGCCAGTGTGCGCGCCGCGGACGCGCAGCCACCCGCCCCGGCGGGCGGCGTGGGTGACGCACACCCCGGTCACGACTTCCGCGCCCGTCCGCGCCGCGCGGGCGACGAGCCATCGGTCAAACGCCACGCGGTCGACCACGTATGAATCGGCCGAGGGCCGCCGGACGTGCACGGCGACGCCGCCGGGCGAGTGAAACACGGCCGCGCTCACCGCGTTGACGGCGAGCGCGGGCGGCAGATCGAATTCGCGGAAGGCGTGCAGCGAGAGCTTGCCGGTGCAGTGCGTGGGGAGGCCGACGGTGCGGTGTTCCTCGAGCAGCAGCGTGCGGAGGCCCTGCCCGGCCGCGGCCCGGGCCGCTTCGGCGCCGCCGGGCCCGGCGCCCACGACGATGACATCATAGCGCATCACGGGGCATCCATCGTTCGATGAGCGAGCAGGGCATTTCCTGCCCTGTTCCTAACGTTAGGATGACCGAATGACGCATCCACGCCGAGCAGGCGTTTTCTTGCGACGCACGGCGGTCAGCGCCGCCCTGTTCGTCACTCTGACGCTCTCGATCGCGGCCGGACCGGCGATCCGCGCGCACGCCGCGCCGGTCACACCCGACAGCGTCCAGCGCGAGCGGTTGACCTTTCGAGGCGCGGACGAGCCGCACACGGCGGCGGCACTCAACATCGTCGACGCGTACCGATACGCCGCGGATCTGAACGCGGGTCCCGGCGGCCGTACGGCCACGGTGCTCGTGCTGCTGCCCGGGCTGAACTCCGGACCCAATACCCTCGACCTGCTGGCCCGGGCGCTCATCAGCCGCGATCCCACGGTGGAGGTCTGGATCGCGGAGCCGCGCGCGGGCATTCTCCAAGATCGACGAGGCGTCACGACCGCGCTGGCCACCCGCAACCCCGACTTCGCCCTCGCCTACTACTACGGCGGCCTCGCGATCGACGGCCAGACGTTTCAACCGGTCGATCCCAAGACGGTGCCGTCCGCCGCCTACTGGGGGCTCGATCTGCACCTCCGCGACGTCCGCGTCGTGGTCACCGAGGTGCGGAAGCGCTACCCAGACGCGCGGGTGCTGATCGGCGGCCACTCCCTCGGCGCGATACTGGCGGCGCTGTACGTAGGGTACGACTTCGGGCGCCTGCCCGGCCCGCAGCCGGCGCCGGAAACCGCCAGCGGGATCGCACGGTCGCCCGACGCCGGCGCGCGCGACGTCGACGGCCTCGTCCTGATCGACGGCATCCCGCTCCACTTGCCGTTGTCGCTCCGACCCGCGCAGTACCTCGAGGGTCTGACGATCCCGCTCCTCGGCACGGTGCCCGGCATCAACGCCCTGCTCGCCGCGGACCCGAGCAAACGCGTCAGCCCCTTCACCGATACGTCGAGCATCGCGCGCACGCAGGACAGCATTCTGTTCGACACCGTCGCGGTCTACGCGTATCTCAGGCCGGACGAGCCGAGCCGGCTGCCGGGCCATCCCCGGAACGGCCTCCCCATCACAAACGAAGCGGTCCTCGGCGCCGTCCTGTCGGACCAGATGGAGCCCGACATGTTCATCCGGGCCTCGATCGGCAGCCCCCTCGGCATCTTCGAACGGATGCCCGATCCTGCCAACATTGCGCCGGACGGCCTGCTCAAGGTGTCGACCGGCCGTCCGGTCCCGGGGGAGACATTGATCAAGTGGATCCCGTACGACCGCAGCACGCCCCGCGGACTCGTCGACCTGCGCGCGCTCGAGGCGGCCATCCTCCGCCCGGACGGGGACTTCACGGAATGGTACATGCCGTGGCGGCTCGTGCTCGATCTGGGGCTCTCGCTGAGCCTCGACACGAGCGGCGAGTTTGCGCGGCAGTACGTGAGCCTGACGCAGATGCAGTATATGGACCTCCCGATCCTGGTCCTCGGCGCGGGGCGCGGCCTGATCCGGTCGCCCGGGCTGGCGAACTTCTATCTCTCGCACGTCGCGACACCGCGCGACCGCGTGCAGATCGCGATCTTCCCACAATACTCTCACCTGGACATCGAAGACGCCGTCGACAACCAGGCCGTCGCGCGCATACTCGACTGGCTCCCGAGCGTCGGCCGGAGGCGCACGCCGTGACCCCGACTACGCGGCCCTGCGGCCCCGCGCAGTCGGGGGGCGGCGCGGCCCCGTCTGCGAGGGAGCGTCCCCGTAGGCCCGGTGCGGCCGGAACTTTCGCCGCCCCGAGGGCGTTTGTTGGCAGCATGAGGCCGCGCCGGACGCTGCTCGCGATCGTCGCCGCCGCCTTCACGGCCGCTGCCCTGCTTCCGCCCGGACCGGCCGGGGCGGACGGCTGCACGGTGCCGGCGTTCAAGTACCGGCACGGCGTGATGGCCTTCACCGAGCACGGCACCACGGTCGCGGTCCGCGTCGAGGTCGCGGACACCGAGGACATGCGCGAGGTCGGCCTCATGTGCCGCCGGGCGCTCGATCCGGACGCGGGCATGCTGTTCGTGTTCGAGGACCTGACCCGCGAGCCGTTCTGGATGAAGAACACCTTGATCCCGCTGTCGATCGCGTTCCTCGACAACCACTGGCAGGTCGTCGGGCTGTTCGATATGCGCGTCGCCCCGAATCCGGCCGATCCGCCGGTGACCGACGTGTGGGCACCCACCCGGCAGTACCGCTACGCGCTCGAGGTGAACCAGGGGTTTTTCAAGGTGCACGGGCTCGACGAGCACGCGCAGGTCCGCTTTACCCCCGGCGAACCGGCCAAGCCGTAGCCGTAGCCGGAGCCCGCCGGTCCCCCAAAACCTTCATTCTGCGCTTCGAACCGCGCAAAATCGCGTGTTTTCGGCGATTTTGATGCAAAATTGCTTGTAGAGCCTCGCTACAACCTGTTATGATGGATGATGCCGCGCACGCCCACGTCCGGGAGGCCTGAATGAGCGAATCCGCCATTACCCTGCCGTCCTTCGGCGGACTGGAGTCGCTGTTGCTGTGGCTGGTGCTCGCCGCCGCGGCGGTGGCCCTCCTCTACGGATGGTGGCTCGCCGCGAGGGTCCTCCGCCGCAGTGCGGGGCCGGCGTCGATGCAGAACGTCGCCGCCGCGATCCAGGAAGGCGCGCGCGCGTACCTCACGCGGCAATTCCGGACGATGGCGCTGTTCATCGTCCTTATCACGATCGCCCTCTACGTCCTCTACCGTCCGATCTACACGAACCCCGCGCTCGCGGTCGGCATCGCCCTCGCGTTCCTGATGGGCTGCCTCGCGAGCTACGGCGCGGGTTCCGTCGGCATGCAACTCGCCGTCCGCGGCAACGTGCGGACCGCCTATGCTGCGACGCGGGGCTTCCGCGAGGCGCTCGAGACGGCGTTCCAGGCCGGCACCGTTTCGGGCATGTTCACCGTCGGACTGGGCCTGCTCGGCGCCACGATCATCTTCGTCATCTTCCGCGGCGACGCCACGCGCGTGCTCGTCGGCTTCGGGTTCGGCGGATCGCTCGTCGCGTCGTTCATGCGGATCGGCGGCGGCATCTACACGAAGGCGGCGGACGTCGGCGCCGACCTCGTCGGCAAGGTGGAGGCCGGCATTCCGGAGGACGACCCGCGCAACCCCGCGACGATCGCGGACAACGTGGGCGACAACGTCGGCGACTGCGCCGGCATGGCGGCCGACGTGTTCGAGTCGTACGAGGTCACGCTCGTCGCCGCGATCATCCTGGCCGCCGGCGCCCTGCTCGATCCGCACTTCCGCGCCACCTATGGGGCCGCGGCGGGCGGCTTCGCGCTCAAGCTGATTCTGTTCCCGCTGCTGGTCCAGGCGATTGGCGTCTTCGCGTCCATCATCGGCACGTGGGCCGTGCGGGCACGCGACGACGCCGCCGGGGATCCGATGCGGCCGATCGCGAGCGGCTTCTGGGTCGCGGCCGCGGCCGCGGCCGTCGGGTTCTTCGCCGTCAACGCAGTGTATCTCACGGATCCGCGCACCGGGGCGCCGGACTGGCGGTTCTCGTTTGCGACCCTTACCGGGCTCGTGCTGGCCGGCGTGATCAAATGGCTCACCGAACAATACACGAGCGCGCGTCACCGCCCGGTCGCCGAGATGGCGTACGCCACCAAGACCGGCCCGGCGACGCTCATCCTGTCGGGCCTCGGATTCGGCCTCGAATCGTCGGTGTGGGCGATCCTCGCGATCGCCGCGACAATCCTCGCGTCGTTCACGATCTTCCAGGGCGACATCGCGCTCGCCGGCTACGGCATCGCGCTGGCCGGCCTCGGTCTCCTGACGGTCACCGGCTACATCCTGGCCATGGACACGTTCGGGCCGATCGTCGACAACGCGAACGGCATCTTCGAGATGTCGGGCGTGGGCGGCGAGGAGCCCGGCCGCATCATCGCGCACCTCGACCAGGCCGGCAACACCACGAAGGCGCTCACCAAGGGGTTCGCGATCGCGACGGCCGTCATCGCCGCGACGGCGCTGTTCCGGTCGTTCGTGGACCAGGCGCATCTGCTGCCCGACGTCGCGTCGTTCGGGACGACGCTGTCGCAGACCGGCGCAGCGGCCACGACCGCCCTGGAGCGCGTCGGCATCCAGGTCAACCTGCCGCTTGTGTTTACCGGCATGCTGATCGGCGGCGCCGTCCCGTTCCTCGTCTCGGCGTTCCTGATCCGCGCCGTCGGCCGGTCGGCGTTCGACGTGGTCGAGGAAGTCCGGCGGCAGTTCCGCACGATCCCGGGCATCATGAACGGGACGGCCCGTCCGGACTACCAGCGCTGCGTCGACATCGTCACGCGCGCGGCGCAGCGGGAGCTGCTGGCGCCCGCCGTCGTCGCGATCTCGGCCCCGATCATGGTCGGGATCGGCCTCGGCGCGGCGCCGCTCGGCGCGTTTCTCGCCGGCGCGATCCTCACCGGCCAGCTGATGGCGGTCTTCATGGCCAACACCGGCGGCGCGTGGGACAACGCCAAGAAGAAGATCGAGGACGGCTTCCTCGGGGGCAAAGGCACCGAGTATCACAAGGCCGGCGTGATCGGGGACACCGTCGGCGATCCGCTGAAAGACACCGCGGGCCCGGCCCTCAACCCGATCATCAAGGTCATGAACCTCGTGAGCCTCCTCATCGCGCCGGTCGTGATCCTGCCGATCGGCTGGGGCGTGCGCGCGGCGGTCGTCGCGGTGACGCTGGCGCTCATGGCCTGGGCGGTCGCGATGAACCGGCGCAGCTCGGTCAGCCCGGAGGACATGGCCGCCGCGGAGCGCGGCGGTCCGGCGCCGGCCGGCGCCTTCCTCTCCTCCGCCGGTCCCGCGAAGTCGGGATGAGCGCACAGCGCGTGGAGACGCCGGCGCACAACCGCGAACCGAGCCCCGACGTCCGGCTCGCCCGCAAGGCCGAGGAGCTCTCGGCGCTGCGTGAGATCAGCCGCGCGATCGGCGCCGCGCTCGATCTCGACACGACCCTCACGCTCATCACCCGCAAGACCGCCGAGGTGATGCGCGTCGACAGCTGCTCGATCTACCTGCTCGATGGGTCCCGCGAGTACCTCGTGCTGAAAGCTACGACGGGGCTCGCGGCGGAGGCGGTGGGCCGCGCGCGCCTCGGGTTCGGCGAAGGGCTCACCGGCTGGGCCGCGGAGCACGGCGAGGCGGTGGCGTCGAGCAACGCACCGGCGGATCCGCGGTTCAAGTACCTGCCCGAGACGCACGAGACGCTGTTTCAGTCGCTGCTGGCGGTGCCGCTGACCGTGGCCGGGCGGGTCCTCGGCGCGGTCAACGTCCAGACCACCGGCGTCCACGCCTGGGCCGAGGACGAGGTGGAGCTCCTCAGCATCATCGCGGACATGGCCGGCGGCGCGATCGAGAAGGCGCGGCTCTACGACAGCATGCGGCGGCAGATCCTCGAGCTGCGCACGCTCGCGGAGGTCAGCGAGACCCTCACGTCGCCGCTCTACCTCGAGCAGATCTTCCGCCTCTTGGTCGAGATGGCCGCGCGCGTGTTCGACGCGTCGCTGTGCACGCTCATGCTCACGGACGCCGGCGAACTGGTGCTGGCCGCCGCGCATCCCGCGGAGCCCGACACCGCCCCGCGGCCGCGGCACGCGCTGCGGCTCGGCGAGGGACTGCCCGGGCTCGCCGCCGCGTCGGGCGAGCCGGTGAGCAGCGACGACGCCGGCGCGGACCCGCGCTTTCTCGCCGCGGAGATGCTGGGGCGCGGACCGGCGCGGTCGGCGCTCGCCGTCCCGCTCCGCGTGCGCGACCGGACGCTCGGGGTCGTGACCGTCTATCTCGGCCGGCCGCATGCGTTCACGCCGCCCGAGACGACGATGCTGCAGACGCTGGCCAACCAGACCGCGCTCGCGATCGAGAACGCCGGCCTCGTCGTCAAGTCGGCGATGGTGCGCGAGATGCACCACCGCGTCAAGAACAATTTACAGATGATCGCGATGCTGCTGCGCCTGCAGATGCGGGACGGCCGCGAGGTCTCCGGACGCGAGGTGCTCACCGAGACGATCAACCGCATCCTCAGCATCGCCGCGGTGCACGAGATCCTCGCCGCGGAGGGGCTCGGCACGGTGAGCGTCAGCGAGATGCTCGACCGGGTCGTGCACACCGTCACGCAGACGATGGCGCCGCCCGGCTTCGCGCTCGACGCGCGGGTGAGCGGCGACGACGTCCACCTGCCGACCCAGCAGGCCACCTCGCTCGCGCTCGTCGTCAACGAGCTGCTCCAGAACGCGATGGAGCACGCCTTCCCCGGCCGCGCGAAGGGCCAGGTCGTGATCGTGCTGATGCTCGGCCCGGACGCCCTGCGCGTCGAGGTCCGCGACGACGGGGTCGGGCTGCCCGACGGGTTCGCGCTCGAGCGGTCGAGCGACCTCGGTCTCGAGATCGTGCGGACCCTCGTCCAGGACGACCTGAAGGGCCGGATCTGGTTCACGAACGCCGGGGGTCTCAAGATCGTCATCACGATGCCCCGCCCGGCGGCGGGCTGAGCATGCCGGACGCGCTGAAGATTCTGATCGCCGACGACGAGCCCGTGATCCGCATGGGCCTCAAGGCCATGCTGGAAGAGCACGGGTACAAGGTCGTCGCGGAGGCGCCGGACGGCGAAGAGGCCGTCGCGCTCGCGCACAAGACGTCGCCCGACCTCATCTTCATGGACATCAAGATGCCGGGGCTCGACGGCATCTCCGCGGCCGCGACGATCATGTCGCGGGCGCCGAAGCCGATCATTCTGCTGACCGCGTGGAGCGAGCGCGACCTCGTCCAGCGCGCGCAGGAGGCCGGCGTGCTGGCCTATCTCGTCAAGCCCGTGCGCGAGGCCGAGCTCGTCCCGGCGATCGAGATCGCGATGGCGCGGTTCGGCGAGCTGCGGACGCTGCAGCAGGAAGTCGGGAACCTGAAGGACACGCTCGAGACCCGCAAGCTCGTCGAGCGCGCCAAGGGAATCCTGATGTCGCGCGAGGCCGTCGACGAGCAGGAGGCCTTTCAGCGCATTCAGCGCCAGAGCCGCAACACCCGGACGCCGATGCGCGAGATCGCGCGCGCGATCCTCGTCTCGGACGAGCTCCGTCGCACGGTGCCGTCGCAGTCCACCGCCCGCATCGTCGTCCGCACGCCCGCGGACCTGCTGCGCGTGCTGTCCGGGATCCGCATGGTCCCCGGCGGCTCGGCGGAAACCGACATCATGGCTTCCGGCCTCGAGCCCCTCGGCTACCTGCGCCTCGGGCCGGGCGCGGAGGTCACCGTCGAAGGGTACGTCACGAACCGGACGGCCGAAGGCGCCTACGGCCTCGGCATCTCCTTCGGCCTGGCCCCGTCGCCGGCCGAGCGCGAGGGCATCGTCGCGGCCGTCATCCAGAACGCCGTGCGCCCCGGCGCGCTCGACGCCGGCGGCACGGCGCACAGCGCGTACGCGCAGCTGCTCGACGAGATCATCACGACCCAGCAGCGCGTCACGGTGAGCGGATTCCTGCGTGTGCTGCCGGACCACGCGTCCGCGGACAACCCGGATCTCCCGCACATCGTCGAGATCCACCCGGTGCGCAGCGTGGCGACGGAGCGCGGGCTGGTCTTTCCGCCGATCGCGCTCGACGCGCCGGGCGGCGAGGAGTGGGCGCAGGTCGAAACGGTCCATCCGATGCCGTTCCCGGATTTCCAGTCGCCGACCCGCCTCGCGATCGCCGGCGCCGCGCTGACGTTCCGCTACGCGCCGGCCCTCGAGACCGCCTACGTCTACATGACCGGACGGTTTTACGGCGGCCGCAGCCAGTTCGTCGAGGGCCGCCCGTTCCTGTTCGCCTTCGGGGACGCGCCCGGGCGCACGCGCATCACGGCCGTCGCGGTCCCCGGCACGCCCGCCTACGACATGGTGCGGCGGTGGCTCTCCGCGCCGCCGACCGGCCCCATGACGCTCGTCGGCCTGCGCACGCTGCAGATCCCGGCGCTGTTTGCGCCCGGCGGGGGCCGCATCGACGTCGTGCTCTGCCCGGTGTTCCGGATCCTGCCCGGCACGGTGAAGGGGGCGGGGATTCCCGCGCCCACCGCGCGCTTCGAGCTCGTGCCGGTGGGCGGCACACCGCCTCCGGCCCCCCCTGCCCGGGGAGCCCGTGCGTCGCGGGCCCGCAAGACGGGAGCGGCCCGCCGGCCGAAGGGGGCGAAGCCGTCCGGGAAGCGCGCCGCGAAGCGTCAGCCCTCCGCGAAGCGCAAGACGGCGCCGAAGCGGCGCCCGTCATCGCGCGGGCGCGCCGCCGGCCGCCGGCGTTAACGTTTCAGCGCATCACCCCGCCGCCGTCCACCACGAAGGTTTGTCCCGTCACGAAGTCGCTCGCCGGGGATGCCAGAAAGACCACCGCGCCGACGAGATCGTCGGGCGTCATCAGGCGCTGGATCGCCCGCCGGGTCCGGCCGCGCTCAAAGTACTCCTCCTGCGGGTTGAGGCGCCGGCTCGCCTCGTTGTGCACGAGCCCCGGCGCGATGGCGTTGACGCAGATGTTGTCGACGCCGAGCTCCTGGGCGAGGACCCGCGTCAGGCCGATGACCGCCGCCTTGGACGCGACGTAGTGCGCGAGCCCCGGTGTCCCAGCGTACACCGACGATGAGGCGATATTGATGATCTTGCCGGCATGCCGTTTGCGCATGTGCGGCACCACGGCCTTCGCGCACTGCCACATGCCCTTCACGTTCACCGCCATGACCTTGTCCCATTCCGCCTCGCTGATCTGATCGAACGGCTTCTTCTGTTCCAGGTCCGCGTAGACCGCGGCGTTGTTGACGAGGATATCGATGCCCCCGAATCGCCGCACGGCCTCGTCGGCCAGCCGGCGGGCGCCGGCCTGTTCCGCCACGTCCGCCAGGACGAAGACCCCGGCCGACCGTTGAGCGCGCCCGGCATCGGGGCGCGGCGCGCCGTCCAGAGGGTCGCGGATATCCGCCACCACGACGGCGGCGCCCTGCTCGGCGAGGGCGCGGGCGTAGACGGCGCCGAGCCCCTGCGCGGCCCCGGTCACGATCGCGGTCTTGCCCGTCAATGTCATGCGCCCACCCCTTTTGCGCTCACCGGCCGCGGAGGAATTTCCCATGCGCGCGCCACAATGCCTCCACGGACCCTCGGGCACGGTGAGAGGATCGGGCGGCACACTGAGACCACTAAGCATGGTCCCGCAGACGCCGGAGGATCCGGAGACGGTCCGGCGCGAGGTACGGATCGCCGCGACGCCGGAGACCGTCTTCGCCTTCCTGACGGATCCGGCGAAGATCGCCCGCTGGGCCGGGACGCATGCCGAGAGCGACCCGCGGCCCGGCGGCGCTTATCGCACGGTCATCAACCCCGGCCACATCGTCAGCGGCGAGTACGTCGACGTGACGCCGAACCGCCGGCTGGTCTATACGTTCGGATGGGCGGACAGCCCGCGGATACCGCCCGGGTCCACCGTGGTCGAAATCGTTCTGGTGCCCGAGGGAGACGGCACCGTGCTGCGCCTCGCGCACACGATGCTGCCGGCGCATGCCCGCACGGGCCACGGCGAAGTCTGGGACCATTACCTGCCGCGGCTGGCCGCCGCCGCGTCCGGAGAGGACCCGGACCCCGATCTCTGGGCGGCGCCCGCCGGTACAGAATCGTGACACCCGGGGACGATTCTAAGAGAGGTACCTCCACGATCGAAGCATTCTCCCAAATCGCCCTTAAAGGAGTGTGATTGCTGTGGCTCAGCGTCGATCTCGAACTGCGGGGAAGGCTCGAAAGCGTGCGCCCGCCAGGCGCGCCCGTCCGAAGGCCGCGCGCGCCCGTGCGGCCGGACGCCGGGGCGCCGGCCATCCCGTCGTCCACTGGGAGATCAGCGCGCGCGACCCCAAGGCGCTCCACGACTTCTACGCGGAGCTGTTCGGATGGGAAATTGACGCGGACAATCCGATGGGCTACGGGTTGGTCACCGCCGGAAGCGACGGTATCAACGGCGGGATCGGCCCGGCGCAGGGGATGCCGGGTGTGACGTTCTACGTGCGCGTGCCGGACCTTGATGCGGCGCTGCGGAAAGCCGGCGCGCTCGGCGGCAGCACGGTGGTCCCGCCGACGCACATCCCCGACATGGTCACCTTCGCCGTCTTCATCGACCCCCAAGGCAACCGGATCGGCATCGTCAAGTAGGCCGCGCGGGGCCTAAAATCGCGGCAGAATACGCGGTTGACGGGGCTACGGCCCCGTGGTATATATTGAAACGGTACTGAGATGTACCGCGGGCCGGGACGCCCTTTGAGGTCAACCCTCAGAGGGCGTTCTCGTTTTTACGGCACCGCACCGTCCCGGGCCGGGACACGGAGGTGGCGCATGGCGGGCAAGGAGATGACGGCGCAGGACGTCGTCGCGTACATCAAGGACCGCGGGGTCAAGATGGTCGACTTCAAGTTCGTCGATGTGCCCGGAACGTGGCAGCACACGACGATCCCCGCGAGCCAGGTGGACGAGAAGACGTTCAAACGCGGCATCGGGTTCGACGGCAGCAGCATCCGCGGCTTTCAGGCGATCGAAGAGAGCGACATGCTGCTCATGCCCGACCCCGCGACCGCCCGGCCCGATCCCTTTACGGAGATCCCGACGCTGTCGGTGATCTGCAACATCTTCGACCCGATCAGCGGCAAGGCGTACACCCGGGATCCCCGCTACGTCGCGCAGAAGGCGGAAGAGCACCTCAAAGCCTCCGGCGTCGGCGACGTGAGCTACTGGGGCCCGGAGGCGGAGTTCTTCATCTTCGGCAACGTTCAGTACGACATCCAGCCGTACCGCATGGGGTACAGCATCGATTCGCCGGAAGGGATTTGGAACTCGGGCCAGCCCGGCCTGGCACACCGCATCCGCACGAAGGAAGGATACTTCCCGGTCCCGCCCGCCGACACGCAGCTGGACCTTCGCAGCGAGATGTCGCTCGAGATGGAGAAGTGGGGCATCGAGGTCGAGATGCAGCACCACGAGGTCGCGAGCTCCCAGGGCGAGATCGACATGAAGTACAACACGCTGACCCGCATGGCCGACAGCCTCCTCGCCTACAAGTACATCGTCAAGAACGTCGCGCGCCGCCACGGCATGACGGCGACGTTCATGCCGAAGCCGCTGTTCGGCGACAACGGGACGGGCATGCACTGCCACCAGAGCATCTGGAAGGGCGGCGCGAACCTCTTCTACAACGAGGGGGGGTACGCGGAGCTCAGCCAGGAAGCGCTCCATTATATCGGCGGCGTGCTGACGCACGTCGACGCGCTGCTCGGGCTGTGCGCGTGTACGACGAACTCGTACCGCCGTCTCGTCCCGCACTACGAGGCGCCGGTCAACATCGCGTTCAGCAAGCGCAACCGCAGCGCGGCGATCCGGATCCCGATGTACCACACCGGCCCGGCCGGGGCTTCCGCGAAGCGGATCGAGTTCCGCTGCCCCGACGCGACGTGCAACCCCTACCTCGCGTTCTCGGCGATGCTGATGGCGGGGCTCGACGGCATCAAGCGGAAGATCGATCCGGTGAAGGCCGGCTTCGGACCGCTCGACAAGAACACGTACGATCTGCCGCCGGACGAAGCCGCCAAGATCAAGAGCGTGCCGGGTTCGCTCTCCGCCTCGCTGGACGCGCTCGAGGGCGACCACGAGTTCCTGCTCGAGGGCGACGTCTTCACCCGCGACTTGATCGAAACGTGGCTCGACTACAAGCGCAACCACGAGGTGCACGAGGTCAACATCCGTCCGGTTCCCTACGAGTTCTTCCTCTACTACGACGTGTAACCGGCGCCGGCATCGGCGCGGACGGTCGCGAGGCCCGGGACGTTGTCCCGGGCCTCGCAGTTTTTCGGCCGGGCGGCCGCTTGACAGGGCATCGCCGCGCGAGCCCGAACATGGGTGGGTTCGAACGGTCCTCGAAGCGAGCGCGTGTATTCCTGTCCGGGGCCCACCGTTTGTGTTCACTTGCACGAGAGGGGGATGAGCGAATGACCCAACGCAGGCTGACGAGGAGAGAGTTCGTCCGCGGGACGGCCGCGGTCGGCGCGGGGGTGGCGGCGGTCCCGTGGCTGGGCGCGGCGACCGGCGCCGCGGCGCCGGTCCGAGGCGGACGCCTCGTCGTCGGCGTCCAGGCGGATATCCCGCACCTGGACCCGCACCGGTCCGCGCTCACCATCTCGTACGTCAGCCTCTCACCGATGTATCAGGCGCTTACGGAGCTCGGGCCCAACCTCGAGCTGCGTCCGCAGCTGGCCACCTCGTGGACGGTCTCGCCGGACGGCCTCACCTGGACGTTCGCGCTGCGGCGCGGCGTCCAGTTCCACAACGGCCGGGCGCTGACGTCCCGCGACGTGCGCTTCAGCATCGAGCGCATCCTGGATCCCAAGACCGGCGCGCGCGGCCGGGGCGACCTGAACTCGATCGCCTCCATCGCCACGCCGGATCCGAACACGGTTGTGTTCCGGCTCAAGGCGCCGTTCGGCTTCTTCCCGAACAAGCTCGCCACGGCGTACCAGGCGATCATCCCGCGGGAGGCCGTCGACAGCGGGAACAACGTGACGAAGCCGATCGGCACCGGACCGTTCCAGTTCGGCGACTGGGTGACCAACGACCACCTGACGATGCGGCGGTTCGACCGGTACTGGGACCACGGAAAGCCGTACGTGGACGAGGTCACGGTCAAGCCGATCCCGGATGAGACCGTGCGGCTGACCGCGCTGCAGACCGGCGATCTCTCGATCGCGCTGGATGTGCCGCAGGCGCGCCTGCGGGCGCTCTTCGCGCAGCCGTCGCGGGACTATGTGATTCGTCTGGTCCGCGGCGGCGCCGGCCAGGGCGTCATCGTGCTCAACACCCGCCACAAGCCCTTCGACAACGTCAAGGTGCGCCAGGCGGTCGCGTACGCGATGAACAAACGCGAGATGGTGGACGTGCTGTACCGCGGCTGGGGCGTCACGGCCAACCAGAACTTCTCCCCCGCGTCGCCGTGGTATCTGCCCGTTAAGGACCGGCCGGTGGATCTCGCCAAGGCCAAGGCGCTGCTGGCCGAGGCCGGTATGCCGAACGGCTTCAAAACAACGATGACCGTGGGCAATGGCTACGGCCTGCCGGATCTGGCCCAGATCTTCCAGTCGCAGATGCGGCGTCTCGGCGTCGACGTCAACATCCAGGTCTTCGATATCCCGACGTGGGCCGGCCGAATCAACAGCGGCAACTTCGACATCGACAACACAGGGTTTTTCGCGAAGGTGGACCCGGACGACGGCTATTACCGCTACGCACATTCCAACGGCGGCGTCTGGCAGCTGAGTGGCTACCTGAACGATCCCGAGCTCGACCGGCTGCTGGATGAGGGCCGGACCCAAGCCGACCTCGCGAAGGCCCGGGCGACGTACACGCGCGTGGTGGAGATTTTACAAGATTCGGCGTCGATGCTGATCTTCGGAAGCGGCCACTCCGCCGCCGGCTGGCGGTCGAACGTCCAGGGCTTCGCGCCGCAGCTGATCGGCGCGCTGTCCTACGCCGGGGGCGGCGTCCAGGAGGCATGGCTGGCGAAGTAGCGCCCCGTCGTTCCGCGAGAGGGAGCCGGAAACCGGCTCCCTCTCGTGCTGCGGCCCGATGATCCGCTACCTGCAGGCACGCCTGCTCGCCCTGGTCCTGGTCCTGGCCCTCATGTCGGTGATCGTCTTTTCGTTCGTCCACCTGATCCCCGGAGATCCGGTCGTGGCGATCCTCGGCACGGAGGTGGATCAGGCCACCCAGCAGGCGCTCCGGCACGCGATGGGCCTGGACCGTCCGGTGCTGGAACAGTACGTCCTGTGGGTCGGCCGCGCGCTGCGCGGCAACCTGGGCGAATCGGTGCGCACCCACGAGGCCGTGTCGGCGATTCTCGCGCAGAAGCTGCCGGTCACCCTGCAGTTGACGGCGGCCGCGATGATCGTCGGAGTGTGCATCGCGCTGCCGGCCGGCGTGCTGGCCGCCGTGCGGCGCAATTCGGCGATCGACCTCGGCGCGATGGGGGTCGCCCTTGGCGGCGTGTCGATTCCGTCGTTCTGGCTCGGCGTGATGCTGATCTTGCTGTTCTCGCTGCACTGGCGGCTCTTTCCGTCGATCGGCTACGTCCCTGTCGGCCGCGACCCCGGCGACGCGCTCCGGCACATCGTGCTGCCGGCGCTGACGTTGGGCCTCGGACTCGCCGGCGCCTTGACCCGGATGGTCCGCTCCGACGTCCTGGAGGAGTTGGGACGCGAGTACGTGCGGACGGCGCGGGCCAAGGGTCTGCGGTTCGCGCGCGTCATCGGCCGGCACATCCTCCGCAACGCCCTCCTCCCGACGCTCACGGTGCTCGGGGTCCAGGTCAGCGTGCTCCTCGGCGGCGCGGTGATCACGGAACAGATCTTCGCCTGGCCGGGCGTGGGACAACTGATCGTCCAGGCCGTGCAGAGCCGCGACTATCCGCTCCTCCAGGGCGCGATTTTGATCGTGGCGGCGCTGGCGGCGGCGGTCCAGCTGCTCGTGGATGTCGCCTACGCGCTGATGAACCCGAGGATCCGCTTCGGGTGAGACGGCGGCGCGCACGGTTCCTGCGTCACCGGCTCGGCGTGGCCGGCGCCGTGATCGTCGGCGCGATGCTGCTGGCCGCGGCGGGCGCGCCGGTATGGCGGACGCAGGATCCGCTCGGCATGCAGGTGTCGCAGGCGCTCGAGCCGCCCACACTACAACACTGGTTCGGCACGGACCAGTTCGGGCGCGACGTCTGGTCGCGGGTGGTCTACGGCACGCGGCTGTCCTTTACCGTCGGCCTGGTCTCGATGCTGCTGGCGACGGCCGCCGGCGTGCCGCTCGGCGCAGCGGCGGGGTACACCGGCGGCGCCGTGGACGCCGTGGTGATGCGCTGCATGGACGCACTGCTCGCGTTTCCGGCGCTCCTGCTGGCGATCGGACTCGTCGCGGCGTTCGGCCCGGGGACCGCCAGCGGCATCATCGCGATCGGGGTGGTCTACGTGCCGGTCTTTGCGCGCGTCACCCGCGGCGCCGTGCTGGTGCGGCGGCAGGAGGAGTATGTGGAAGCGGCCCGCGCGCTGGGGCACACGGACTTCGCCGTCCTTCGCCGCCACGTGCTGCCGAACTGCGTTGCCCCGATCCTGGTGCAGGGGACCCTCGGCTTCGCGAGCGCGATCGTGATTGACGCGGGCCTGTCGTTTCTCGGCGCCGGCACCCCGCCGCCGGCGCCGGATTGGGGCACCATGCTTAACGAGGCGCGGCAGTTCATGGTCTCGGCGCCTCACGTCGCCGTGTTTCCCGGGCTGGCGATCTCGCTGGCGGTGTTGGGGTTCAACCTGCTGGGCGACGGGCTGCGCGACATCCTGGATCCGCGGCTGTGACTCGGCCGGCGGCGGCGCCGTTCGCCGCGGCCGGCCGCCAAAGGGGGAGCCAATGAAATCCGCGCTCATGGAGACGGTACGCCGGGTGGCGGATGAGATGCCCGGACGGCTGGGGTGTCACATCTGCGATGCGGCGGAGAATGTCTGGGCGTCCCATCGGGCCGACGAGCGCTTCGCGACGGCCAGCGTGATCAAGGTCCCCATCCTCGTCGCGCTGGCCGCGTCCGTGGACGCGGGAGAGCACCGTTGGGACGACATCGTGCCCGTGAACGCGGACGACCCCGCGGCCGGAAGCGGCGTGATCCAGTATCTGTCGCGCCGCGAATACACGCTGCACGATGTGGCGACGCTGATGATCATCGTCAGCGACAATCGGGCGACGAATCTCGTCATCGACCTATTGGGACTGGATCGCATCAACGACTACTGCCGGCAGTCCGGATGGCCGGCCACGACCCTCGGCCGCCGGATGTACGATTTTGAGGCCCGCGCGCGCGGCCGCGACAACATCTCCACCCCGCGCGAGACCGCCGACCTGCTCGTGCGCCTCCTGGCCGGAAGCCTGCTCTCGTCCGCCGCGACCGAGGTGGCCCTCGGGATCCTCCGCGCCCAGCAATTGCACGACAAGCTGCCGGCGTGGCTGCCGCCAGATGCGGCCGCCGCGCACAAGACCGGCGAGTTGCCCGGCGTGGAGAACGACAGCGGGATCCTATTTCTGCCGTCCGGTCCGGTGATCGCGGCAGTCTACACCAACGACCTCTCGGCCGCGGCGCTGGGGCGGCTCGCAATTCAGCGGGTCGGCCGGGCCATCGTGGAGAACGCACCGGGCACGGAGTAACGCCTTTAGGAGGACGATCCGTATGTCGCCGGCTGTCGCGCTGCTCGCCTTCATCGGCGCGGGCTCCATCTTGATCGTGACGCCCGGCCCCGATACCGCGCTGGTGCTGCGGACGGCGGCGGTCGAAGGTCCACGGCGCGGCGCCTACACCTCGGCCGGCATCTGTTTCGGACTGCTGCTGTGGGGCCTGGCCGCGGCGCTCGGCATCAGCGCGGTACTGGCCGCCTCCCACACCGCCTACACCGTGCTGCGCGCGGTCGGCGCCGCCTGGCTCGTCTGGCTCGGCTTCAACATCTTCTCCCGGCGCCCGCATGGGACCGCGGCGGACCCCGGCACGGCGCGCATCGTGGACGGAAGCGACGCGGCGTGGTTTTGGCGGGGCCTGCTCTCCAACGTGACCAATCCGAAGGTCGGAGTGTTCTTCATCACCTTCCTGCCGCAGTTCGTGCCGGCGAGCGTGGCGGTGGCGCCCTGGATCGCGCTGCTCGTGGTGATCCACGTCGTGTTGAGCGTGATCTGGCTGGGGCTCCTGATCGTCGCCACCCGCTCCGTCGGCCGCGTGCTCCAACGCCCGACGGTGGCGCGCACGCTCGATCGGATCACGGGCGCGGTCCTGGTCAGCGCGGGCCTGCGCCTCGCCGCGGAAGGCCGCCGGTAAGGCCATGTTATAATGAAGTCATGACGCCGCGTTTTCGGGTCGCGATGGCCCAGATCAACCCCACCGTCGGGGACTTCGAGGGCAACACGCGCAAGATCATCGAGCGCCTCGACGAAGCGCAGGCCCTCGGCGCGGACGTGGTGTCGTTCCCGGAACTCGCCGTCCCCGGCTATCCGCCCGAAGACCTGCTGATCAAGGCGGACTTCGTCCAGGAAAACTTCGCCTGCCTCCAGGAGATCGCGCGGCACACAAGCCGCAGCGTCGCGGTGGTGGGCTGTGTCGATTCCGGGGAGTACCTCTACAACGCCGCGGCGGTGCTCGCCGGCGGCCGAATCGCCGGGATGTATCGCAAGATGCGCCTCCCGAACTACGGCGTCTTCGACGAGAAACGGTACTTCCAGCCCGGCACCGAAGCGCCGGTGTTCGTCATCCGCGGGGTGCCAGTCGGCGTGACCGTGTGCGAAGACGTGTGGGCGCCCGGCGGTCCGCTGCTCGCCCAGGCGCTGGCGGGCGCGCTCGTCGCGGTCAACATCAACGGCTCGCCCTACTCCATGGGCAAGTGGCGGCTCCGCGAGGAGATGCTGCGGACCCGGGCCCGCGACTACGCGATCGCGATCGCCTACAACAACATGGTCGGCGGCCAGGATGAACTCGTCTTCGACGGCCTCGGCTTCGTCGTCGGCGCGGCCGGCGAGGTTGTGGCGCGCGGGCCGGCGTTCGACGAGGCACTCGTCGTCGCCGATCTCGACGTGGAGGCGATCCGGACCCTACGCCGCTATAATCCGATTCGCACGTCCGACGCGCTGACCGGTGAAGGCGTGCGGGCACCGGTCTACACGCTCTCCACCGAGCCGCCGGAGTCCTCACGCCCGACAGCCTCCCGGCCGGAGGCCGCGCTGGGGCCGGCGCTCGGCGACATCGAGGAAGTCTACCGTGCGCTCGTCATCGGCACCCGCGACTACGTGCGTAAGAACCGGTTCCGTCACGTCGTCGTGGGCCTGAGCGGCGGCGTGGATTCGTCGCTCGTCGCAGCGATCGCGGCCGACGCGCTCGGGCCCGAGGCCGTCACCGGTGTGACCATGCCCTCGCGGTTTACCTCGGACGAAAGCCGCCGGTACGCCGCATCACTCGTCCGCTCGCTGGGGATCCGGACCCTCGACCTCCCGATCGAACCGGCGGCCGCCGCCTACGAGACCACGCTCGCGCCGACGTTCGCCGGCAAGACGCGGAACGAGGCCGAGGAAAACATTCAAGCGCGGATCCGGGGCACGCTCCTCATGGCGCTGTCGAACAAGTTCGGCTGGCTCGTGCTCACGACCGGCAACAAGAGCGAGATGAGCGTCGGCTATGCGACGCTGTACGGCGACATGGCCGGCGGCTTCGCGGTGCTGAAGGACGTCCCCAAGACGCTGGTCTACCGGATCGCCCGGTGGCTTAACGAGCGCGACGCGCGCGAGGTCATTCCCGCGGGCGTGATCGAGCGCGTCCCCACGGCCGAACTGCGCGAGCAGCAGACCGACCAGGACACGCTGCCGCCGTACGAGATTCTGGATCCGATCCTGCGTCTCTACGTCGAGGACGACCGCTCCGCGGACGAGATCGTCGCCAACAGCTTCGATCCCGCGACGGTGGCGCGGGTCATCCGCATGGTCGACGCGAGCGAGTACAAGCGGCGCCAGGCGCCGCCCGGCATCAAGATCACCCCGAAGGCGTTCGGCAGAGACCGCCGCCTACCGATCACCAACTGGTACCGCGGCCGCCGTGCCGCGGAAGCCCCGACCGGTTCACCGCGCGCTTAGCGAACACGATTGACGCGTTTTCCCGCCGTCCCCTACAATGGCGGGGCGGAGGCTTTGTGATGTCCCTGTCCGGCGTGCTCCCGGTCCTGCAGCGCAGACGGGAGTTTCTTGTCGTTGGTGAGGCAGTAGAGGCCGGCCGGCGTCCGTGGGTCACGGGCCCCGCCGGCGCGGGAAAGGCATGCCTGCTCGCCGCCCTGGTCGTCCACGCGGGCCGGCGGGTGCCCGCATGGCTCGCCGTCTCGCCCGACCGCGATCACGCGGAGCGGCTGGCGGACGATCTCGCGGCGTTTCTCCCCGCCCCGTCGTCTCGGGACGGGGCCCCATCCGATACGCCCGCCGTGCACCTCGTCGAACTGTGGGACCCACCGCTCCCCGGCGAGCCGCTCTCGCTCGACGCCGAGCGCTCGCGCCAGCGCCTCCTGGAAGCCCTCCGCCGCGGAGAACCGGTCGTCGCCGTGGCCTCGGCCGCGGGGCTCGTCGTGCCGATGCCTGATCCCGAATGGCTGGCCGCGGTGCGGGTGGAGCTCCGCGCCGGCGCCCGCCTCCGGCTCGAGGATGTCACGGCGCGCCTCGCCGCGGCGGGCTACGAGCGCGTCGATCTCGTGCACGTGCCGGGTGAGATGAGCGTGCGCGGCGGCATCGTTGACGTGTACCCGCCGGCGTCGGACCACCCGGTTCGGGCCGAGTGGGTCGGGGACGAGGTCGAGTCGATCCGGCTCTTTGACCCGGAGACGCAGCGCACGACCGCGGCGATCGACGCCGTGGCGATCCTGCCGGCCCGCGCGGACACGGCGCCCGTCCTCGGGACCGGCGGCGACGCCTCGACGACCGGCACACTCCTGCCGTCGTTCTTCCCCGACGAGGCCGTCTGCGTGCTCGACGAGCCGGACGAGGTCGCGCGCCAGGCCGCCGCGCTGGTCAAACAGGCCGAGGCGGCGCGCGCACACGCCGCTGAGACCGCGCAGATCCCGGACGGGACGCCCGCGGCCGTCGCGGCGTGGGAGGATGTCGCGGCAGCGCTCGGCGCCCGGCGCACGATGGCGATCTCCACGCTGCGCACGCCCTCGGACCGTGGCGGCTATGCCGCGATGACGATGGACTTTGGGCCGGTGGAGTCGTTCGCCGGCCAGGTCGAAGGATTCGCGGACCAGACGCGCCGGTGGATCGCCGACCGGCGGCGGGTCGTGGTGGCGAGCCGCCAGGCACACCGCGTGCGGGAACTGCTCGCGGAGCACGGCGTGGTCGCCGCGGAGGCCGCGGACCTTGACGCGCCGCCCGAGCCCGGCACGATCACGGTGGTGGGGCAACCGCTGACCCAGGGATTCACGCTCGACGACCTCGTTGTCGTGACGGACAGCGAGATCCTGGGCTGGCGGCGGCGGCGCAGCCGGGCGCGCTGGTTCCGGGACGGCGCGCGCCTGGCAAGCTGGACGGAGCTCGTGCCGGGCGACCTCGTTGTGCACGTGCATCACGGCATCGGGGTCTACCGCGGTCTGGAGCGGCTCACGATGGACGGCGGCGCGCGCGACTATCTGCATCTCGAGTACGCGCAGGGCGACGCGCTGTACGTACCGTCCGATCAGATCGGCCTCGTGCAGCGCTACGTCGGGGTTGACGGAGGGGCCCCGCAGATCCACCGCCTCGGCGGCACCGACTGGGACCGCGAGAAGCGCCGCGTCCGCGAGCGCACCCGCGAGATGGCGCGAGAGCTGCTCGACCTCTATGCCGCCCGCGAGCGCGCCGGCGGGCACGCGTTCGCCTCCGACACGCCGTGGCAAATCGAGATGGAAGAGGCGTTTCTCTACGAGGAGACCCCTGACCAGCGCAAGGCGATCGAGGACGTCAAGCGCGACATGGAGGCGGCGCGCCCGATGGACCGCCTCGTCGCCGGCGACGTCGGCTACGGCAAGACCGAGGTGGCGCTCCGCGCCGCCTTCAAAGCGGTCGCGGACGGCCGCCAGGTCGCGGTGCTGGTCCCGACCACGCTGCTGGCGCAGCAGCACTACACGGTGTTCCGGGAGCGTTTCGCGCCGTTTCCCGTCCGCGTCGAGATGCTGAGCCGCTTCAACTCGCCCAAGGAGCACCGAGCCGTGATCGAGGGCCTCCGCGACGGGACGATCGACGTGGTCATCGGGACGCACGCGCTGCTCAACAAGAAGGTGACGTTCCGCGCGCTCGGGCTCGTCGTGGTCGACGAAGAGCAGCGGTTCGGCGTACGCCACAAGGAACGCCTCAAGCAGCTGCGCACCCAGGTCGACGTGCTGACGCTGACCGCGACGCCGATCCCGCGCACGCTGCATATGTCGCTCGCGGGCCTGCGCGACCTCTCCGTGATGGAGACTCCGCCGGAGGCCCGCCAGCCGATCCGCACGTACATCCACGAGGACGACGCGGCCGTGACCGCCGACGCCATCCGGCGCGAGCTGGCGCGCGACGGCCAGGTCTACGTCGTGCACAACCGGGTCGAGACGATCGACCGCGCGGCGGAGCGGATCCGCCGGCTCGTGCCGGAGGCCCGCGTCGTGGTCGCGCACGGCCAGATGCCGGAGACGCAGCTCGAGGGGATCATGCTGGACTTCCTCGGCGGCCGCGCGGACGTCCTCGTCTGCACGACGATCGTGGAGATCGGGCTCGACATCCCGCGCGTCAACACGATCCTGGTCGAGAACGCGCACCTGCTGGGCCTCGCGCAGCTCTACCAGCTGCGGGGCCGCGTCGGCCGCGCGGACCGCCAGGCCTACGCGTACCTGCTGCACCCGCGGGGCGCGCGGCTCACGCCCGAAGCGGAACAGCGGCTCGTCGCGATGCGGGAGTTCGTGGAGCTCGGGTCGGGTATGCGCCTGGCGATGCGCGACCTCGAGATCCGCGGCGCCGGCAACATCCTCGGCCCCGAGCAGCACGGGCATCTCGCCGCGGTCGGCTTCGACCTGTACATGCGCCTGCTCGACGAGGCGATCCGGGAGTTGCGTGGGGAGATCGTGGAGGAGGCGCCCGACCCCACAGTCGACCTCGGCGTCGAGGCGTACCTGCCGGAATCGTATGTCGACGTGCCGGCGCAGCGCGTGGCCGCCTACCGCCGGCTCGCGGAGACCCGCACGCCGGACGACGCCGCCGCCGCGATCGCGGAACTGCGCGACCGCTACGGTCCGCTGCCGGATCCCGTGCGGCATCTCGCGGACGTGATCCGCCTGCGCGCGCTCGCGCGCGGCGCGGGCGTCACGGCGGTCTCCCGGAGTGGAGACGGCGTGCTGGTGCGCCTGCTGGCGGCCGCGGCGGCGGGGCCGCGCGTGCACACGCGGATCGCGCAGTCGCGCGGGCGCCTTAGGTGGACCGCGGAGGGCATCCTCATCCCCACGACCGGCATGGACGCGGACGCGATACTCCAGACGGTGGAGCGCCTGCTGCAGTGGCTCGCCGCGGAGACGCGGCGTGAGTCGGAGCTGCCCGAACCCGCGAGGACGGGGTGACTCGTTGAGCGACCGGCGGCCCGATTTCGCGGATCTCATCGCCACGATGGCCCGCCTGCGCGCCCCGGGCGGATGTCCCTGGGACCGCGCGCAGACGCCGGCGTCGCTCCGGCCGTATCTGCTCGAGGAAGCCTACGAGACGCTCGAGGCCATCGACAGCGGCGCGCCCGATCGTCTCAAGGAAGAGCTCGGCGACCTGCTCCTTCAAGTTGTCTTCCACGCCGAAATGGCCGCCGAGGCCGGCGCCTTTACGATCGACGATGTCGTGGCGGGACTCGTGGAGAAACTCATCCGGCGCCACCCGCATGTCTTCGGCACCGCGACCGCATCGACACCCGACGCGGTCGTCACGCGGTGGGAGGCGATCAAACAGGCCGAGCGGGCGGACGCGCGGGCCAACGCGTCCGGGGAGGATTCCGCAGCGGGGGATGAACCCGCGGCCTCGGAGGCGCACGCGGGCGAGACCGGCGCGCTCGCCGGTCTCGCCCGAACGCTGCCGGCGCTGATGCTCGCCCAGCAGATGCTGGTCCGCGCGGGCCGCGCCGGATTCCCCTCGCGGGACCCCGGCTCCGCGGGGCGGGGCGGCGCCGCGGGTCCCGAGACCGCCATCGCCGGTGCCCGGCGGGCGCTGGATGAAGCCGCACGCGCCCCTCGGTCCGGCGTTCCGGCGGACGAGGCCGCCGGCGATCTCCTCTTTGCCGCGGCGGGCGTGGCGCAGTCGCTCTCCGTCGATGCCGAACTCGCGCTGCGCGCTGCCTCCCAACGGTACCGCGCGCGCTTCACCAGGCTCGAAGCGCTGGCGCGGGCGCGCGGGAAATCGCTCGCGGAGTGCACGCCGGACGACTTGGCGTCGCTGTGGCGTGAGGCCCGTGAGGCTCGATAAGTTTCTGCAGGTCAGCCGGCTCGTCAAGCGGCGGGCGCTGGCCAACCGCCTCTGCGGCGCGGGGCGCGTCACCGTGAACGGCCGGCGCGCCGAGCCGGCCGCGCCGGTGCGCCCCGGCGATATCATCGACGTCGAAGTCGGCGACCAGCATATTCGGGCGCGCGTGCGTGACGTTCCCGCGAATCCGCGCCCCGACGCGGAGTACTGCGAAATTCTCGCCGGCGGACCTGCCGCCGGCCACGATGTCATTAAAGCCGGCGAGTCGCCGGGCTAACGGCCGTGCGAACGACCTCTCGGGCTGACCAAGGAGGACCGGATGGCCGCAATCGTCAGCGTCATCGGGCGTGAGATCCTCGATTCGCGGGGCAATCCGACCGTGGAGGTCGACGTCACGCTCGATTCGGGCGCGCGGGGAACCGCGGCGGTCCCGTCCGGCGCGAGCACCGGGGTGCACGAGGCGATCGAGCTGCGCGACCGGGATCCCGGCCGGTACGGCGGGCTCGGCGTCCTCACCGCGGTCCGGCACGTCCGGGAGACCCTCGCACCGCTGCTCGCGGGCCGGGATCCGGCCGATCAGCGCGGGATCGACGAGGCCCTCATCGCCGCCGACGGCACGCCGAACAAGAGCCGCCTCGGCGCCAACGCCATTCTCGGCGTCTCGCTCGCCGTCGCGCATGCCGCGGCCGCGGACCGCGGGCAGGCGCTCTTCCGCTACCTCGGCGGGCCCGAGGCGTCCACGCTGCCGGTCCCGCTCATGAACGTCCTTAACGGCGGCAAGCATGCCGACAACGGCCTCGAGTTCCAGGAGTTCATGGTCGTTCCGCTCGGCGCCCCGACGTTCCCGGAGGCGCTGCGGATGGGCGCGGAAATCTACCACGCCCTCCACCGCGTGCTGCTCGAACGGGGGCTCGCGACGGGCGTCGGCGACGAAGGCGGGTTCGCGCCCCGGCTCGCCGGCAACGAGCAGGCGCTCGAGCTGCTGGTCGACGCGATCCGGCGCTCGGGCTACACGCCCGGCCGGGACGCCGCGCTCGCGCTCGACCCGGCCTCCAGCAACTTCTTCGAGGACGGGCGCTACCGGATCGGCGGCACCGCGTTCTCCTCTCCGGAGCTCGTCGAGTACTACGCCGGGCTCGCGGACCGCTTTCCGATCGTCTCGATCGAGGACGGCCTGGCCGAGGACGACTGGGACGGCTGGGTCGCGCTCACGCTCCGGCTCGGGGCGCGGCTCCAGCTCGTCGGCGACGATCTCTACGTGACGAATCTCAAACGGATCGCCGACGGCATCACGCGCGGCGCCGGCAACGCCGTGCTGATCAAGTTGAACCAGATCGGGACGCTCACGGAGACCCTCGAGGCCATCCGCGTGACGCAGCGCCAGCGGTGGGCTGCGGTCATCTCGCACCGCTCCGGCGAGACCGAAGACACGACGATCGCCGACCTCGCCGTCGCGACCGGGGCGGGCCAGATCAAGACCGGGGCCCCGGCGCGCTCGGAGCGCGTGGGCAAGTACAACCGGCTGCTGCGCATCGCGGAGGCGCTCGGCGCCGCGGCGCGTTACCCGGGCGCAGCGGCGTTTGGCCGCTGATTCCGCGCCGCGGCAGGAATCATCCGCCGGGCCCAGAACCTGACGAGCGCCATGGCCAACGGTCGCCGCATGGGAGGGGCGCCGTGGTGGCTCCGGATTTATGCCGGCGTGTTTGCGGCGACCCTCCTACTCACACTCGCGCTCGTCTACCTCACGACGGTCCACGTCCGGACCGCCGAAGCCCGCTTTGCGCGTGACGCCGCCATCCCCCGCCCCGTTCGGGACATCCCGTACGCCGATCTGATCAACCGCACCGCGACCGCGGCCCGGCTGAATCCGGCGCTCCTGGCCGCGATCGTCAGCGCCGAGAGCGGGTTCGACCCGCATGCGCGCTCGCCGCGGGGCGCGTACGGACTCATGCAGGTGATGCCCGGGACGTGGCGCGAGGTCGGCGGGACCGGGGGCTGCCGGCCGCTCGCAGCGGCCCGTACGACGCCGCCCTGCATGGAAGAACCGGCCGCGAACCTTGCCGTCGGCGCCGCCTACCTGCGCCGGCTGGCCGACCGTTTCAACGGCAACATGGTCCTCGCGGTCGCGGCCTACAACGCCGGGACGGTCCCGGTGGTGCGGTATCACGGCGTGCCGCCGTTCCCCGAGACGACCCGCTACCTGCGGCAGGTTTCGCTGGCGTGGTTCCAGCTGCAGTCCTCGGGCACGCTCAGCCGGTTCTGGTCCGGCGTGATCCGCCGGTTCGATCTGTGGCAGCGGATCCGGGGCGCCCTGGTCGTCGTCCTCGCGCTGATGACGCTGCCGTGGGTCCTGCCGCTGCACCGGCCCGAAGCCGGCGGCGTGGCGCTGACGGGCGTCTCCCGATGACGCCGCGCCGCAGGATGCGCGCGGTCGCCCGCCGCGCCGAGACCACCGCCCGCCGCCGCCGTTTCGTGACGATCGGCGCCGCGCTCGTGCTGGCGATGGCGCTCGCCGGGCTGACCAGTCAATACGCGAAAACCTATACACTCGCCCGCGACGAGGCGCGCCTGGAGCAGCGCCGGCGTGACCTGATCGCCGACAACGCGCGCCTCCGCGACGAGATCGAACGGCTGCAGACCGACGACCGGTACATCGAGCAGATTGCCCGCGAGCAGCTCGGCCTCGTCCGGCCCGGCGAAGTGGAACTCCTCGTCGTTCCGTACGATGGAAGGGTATCCGCGCCCGGGGCGACCCGGCGCGGTAGTGCGCCCGCTCGGACGAGCCCGGACAATGGCTCCGGCGCGGCGGCGCCCCGCACGGACGCGACCCCGTCTTCGCGGGGCGGGACGGCCCCGCCGACGCAGAGCGGGACGGCCGCACCCCCGCGGCCGCACCGTGGGATCGGTGTCTGGGCGACCGGCGTGCGCGACGCAGTCTTGAGATTGCTCAGCACGCCGCACCGGCAGCGCATCGTAACACGGCCTTGACGTGTAAAAATGGCGGTTTTTCTTGACACTCCCGGGGGGTTAGGCTATAATCGCTTCGCGTTTTGCTATCCTTGAGGAGGGCGCCGGCCCGGAATGAGTCTTGAGGCAGGTAGTATTCTCGAAGGTATAGTCGTCAAGATCACCCATTACGGCGCATTCGTAGAACTCGGGGAGGGCAAGAGCGGCCTCGTCCACATCTCGGAAATCGCCGACACCTACGTCAAAGACGTCCGCGACTATCTCAAGGAACAAGAACGCGTCAAGGTCAAGGTCCTCGGCTACAACGACAAAGGCAAGCTCGACCTCTCCGTCAAGCAGGCGCTCGAGCCATCGGAACGGCAGGCGCGCGTGCGATCCAAGGCCTCGTTCGAAGACAAACTCACGAAGTTCATGAAAGAGAGCGAGGAACGGCTCCTCGACCTCAAGCGCAACACCGAAGCAAAGCGCGGCGGCCGCCGCCGCTAAGTCAACCTCGTCCCCGCACTCCCGCGATTCCGGTCCGCCCCAGGCGCTATTGTGGCTGGCGCCGCGCCTCGTTGAACCCGAGCATCCAGGCGATGTCCTCGAACGCCAGCCAGATGATCTCGTCGGTCTGGAGCTGCCGGCTCGCTTCGCGAATATCGCCGGTCTCGCCGAGTTCGGCCAGATCGCCCTCCATACGGGTCAGGCGCTCACGTAAGTCCAGCACCCGCTGGTCGATGGTCTCATCCGGCAGCACGCCGCGGAGCCTCTCCAGCGTCTCGCGCTCGACGCGCCGCGCCATGCGGTCCATCTCCACCGGTTCGAGCCGCGAGTAGACGACGATCCCGCGGCGCTCCTCGAGCGCCTCGCTGAAGAGCGTCTGCAGCGACTTGATCACCTGCTCGCTCATTCCGTCGATCCCTCCGCACCGGCGCTCCCCCGCGACGCCGCGGCCGCCGGCTGTGAGTTGATGATGGCCGGCGCGGCTTTTGCTCGCGCCGCAGGTCCAGGATCGACCGGCGCCACCGCGCCGTAAAATACGAGCGCCCGCAGCGCCGCGAGCGTCACGTCCATATGATACGCCTCCCCGTCGTCGGACAGCCACGTCCCATCCGGCAGGGCCAGCGCGCGCAGCCGGTCGAGGCCGCGGGCGACGATCGCGACCGACCGGGAGCATCCCGCCGCCCCGAGGCAGTCCAGCATGCCGGCGAGCGGCCCAGAGCTCCAGCGCTCGTCGGGGACGGCGGCCAGCGACTCGAGCGCGCGCACCGTCACGGCCGATCCCGGCCCGTCCAGCATCGCGGCGGCGGCGGCCAGCAGCCACGTCGTCTCGCGAAACCCCAACACCCGGCCGTCCGGCGCCTGGCGTGCGGCGACGTAGACGACGGCGCGACGCGTCACATCGTCCCGGTAACCCGCGCGGGCCAGCCAGAACGCGACGAGCGCGGTCACCCGGCACCGCACGCGCGGATCGCCCGGGACCAGGCGCGGCGGCGGCGAGTAGCGCAGCACTCCGGGCGGCTCGTCCCACGAGCCGTCGGGCCGCTGCGTCGACAGCAGGTACGTGTAGGCGCGCTCGGCGTAGGGACTCTCCGCCAGCCCGAGGTCCCACAGCCACTCGAGCGTCGTCGTGGTCGCGTCGATGGTCGACACGCGGCCGGACACCATCCCGTACGGCACTCCGCCGTCCTCGTTCTGGCGCGCCTCGATCGTCCGCACGATCTTCGTATCCGGCCGCGGCCGTCCGAGGATGCCCCGGAGCCGGGCCCGCTCCATCTCGCTGCCGTTCTGGTCGAGGCCGGCGATCGTCAGCCGCCAGTCGTACGGCGGCGCGGCCGTGATCACGTCAGCCATTGGCCCATCGGCGCGACGTCCACACCGGCGCGTCGCAGCGCCTCCCGTGCCGCCCGCACAAGTTGCGGCGCTCCCGGCGTGTCGCCATGGAAGCAGATGGTGTCGGCCTGCACGCGCACCTCGCCGCGATCGGCGGTCTCGATGACGCCCTCCGTGGCCATCCGCACGACCCGGCGCGCCACCACGTCGGGATCGGTGAGCAGCGACCCCGGCTTCGCGCGGCTGACGAGCGACCCGTCCCGCTCGTACCCGCGGTCGGCGTAGGCCTCGGAGGCGACGCGGAGGCCCGCGTCCCGGGCCACGCGCTCCAGCACCGAGCCCGCGAGCGCGATCACGATCAGCGCCCGGTCGACCGCGACGATGGATGCGACGATCGCCCGCGACCACGCCTCGTCCTTCCACGCCATGTTGCTCAGGGCGCCGTGCGATTTCACGTGCTGGAGCGGCAGCCCCTCGGCGCGCGCGAATGCCCACAGCGCCCCGATCTGATAGATGTGGATGGCGCGGATGTCGTCGGTCGAGAGCCGCATCTCGCGCCGGCCGAATCCGACGAGATCGGGGAACCCGGGATGCGCGCCGACGCCCACCCCGTGCTCGCGGGCCAGGCGGACGGTGCGTTCCATGACGGCGGGATCGCCCCCGTGAAATCCGCAGGCCACGTTCGCGGACGTGATCTCCGGCATCATCGCCTCGTCGCTGCCGATCGTGTATGCGCCGAAGCTCTCGCCGAGGTCGCTGTTGAGATCGATCGTGCGGGGCACGCGGGTTCCCTCCTCGTCTACGCCTTTCCGATTACGGCTCGACCGCGATGAAGCCCTGCCCCCAGGAGCCCTTTTGCGCCGGCCCGAACCACTCCGGCATGAGCGAACGCATCGGTTTTCTCGGCATCGGCGCCATGGGGCAGCCCATGGCCGCGAACCTTCTGCGGCGCGGGTTGCCGGTCACGGTCGCAGTCCACCGGCGTCCGGAGCCCGCCCGGGCGCTCGAAGCGCAAGGCGCCCGTATCGCGGCGTCGCCGCGCGACCTGATCGCGGACGCCACGATCGTCATCGCCTGCGTGCCCACCTCGACGGAAGTCGAAGAGGTCGTCCTCGGTCCGGGCGGCGTGCTCGACGCGGCGCGCGACGGCACGGTCTTCGTGGACATGGGCACGAGCCGTCCGGCGTCCACGCGGATGCTGGCGGCGCGCCTCCGGGAGCGCCGGCTGGCCATGGTCGACGCGCCCATCACCGGCGGCGTGCGCGGCGCCACCGAGGGTACCCTCACGATCTACGTGGGCGGCGAGCCCGAACCTGTCGGGCGCGTGCGCCCCGCGCTCGAGGCGATGGGACGTACGGTCCTCCCCATGGGGCCGCCAGGCGCGGGCCACGTCACCAAGCTCCTGAACCAGATGCTGTCGCAGGGATCGATGGCGCTGCTGGCCGAGGTGCTGCCGCTCGGCGTGCGGCTCGGCCTCGATCCGGCGCAGATGATCGAAGCGCTCAGCGCCGGCTCCGGGGCCACGTTCGCGATCCCCGGCCGCGGCGCGCGGATCCTCAAGAACGACTTCGCGCCGTCGTTCCGGCTCGAACTCGGGCACAAGGACCTGCGGCTCGGGCGCGAGCTCGCCGAAGAGGCCAACCATGCGCAGCCGATGACGTCGGGGGCGCTCTTGACCTACGCGCTCGCGCGCGGGCTCGGACTCGACGGCGAAGACACGATTGCGCTCGTCAAGGTCTGGGAGCGCGCGCTCGGCGTCGAGGTGCGTGCGTCCGGCGGGACCGCCGGCCGCGCAGACGGGCCGCGGAGCGCGGAGACGCCGGCGCGGCGGCCGGGCGGCTAAGGGGACACAACATGCCGCACGCATCGGTCAACGGAGTCAAGCTCTACTACGAGGTGACCGGCCGGGGGACGCCGCTCGTCTTCGTGCACGAGTTTGCCGGCGACTGCCACAGTTGGGACCCTCAGGTGGCCTTCTTCGCCCGGCGCTACAAGGTGATCACCTACAACGCCCGCGGCTACCCGCCGTCGGACGTGCCCGAGACGCTCGACGCCTACTCGCAGGACATCGCGGTGGACGACCTGCGGGGCATCGTTGAGCACGTGGGGGCCGGACCGGCGCACGTCTGCGGCTTATCCATGGGCGGGTATGCCACCCTCCACTTCGGGCTGCGGTACCCGGACCTGGCACGTTCGCTCGTCGTCGGCGGCTGCGGCTACGGCTCCGACGACCCCGAGACGTTCAAGGCAGAGGCGGAGTCGCTCAGCGCGCGGATCCAGCGGGAAGGCATGGCGGCGCTGGCGCCGGCGTACGCGGAGGGCCCGATGCGCGTGCAGTTCCAGCGCAAGGACCCGCACGGCTGGCGCGCGCTTGCCGACGCGCTGGCGCGCCACTCCACGACCGGGAGCGCGCTGACGCTGCGGGGTGTGCAGGGACGCCGGCCGACCGTCTACTCGCTGAAGGACCGGCTGGTCCGGCTGGCGGTACCCACCCTCATCGTGACCGGCGACGAAGATGAGCCCTGCCTCGAGCCGGGGGTGTTCCTCAAACGGCACGTCAAGACCGCCGGCCTGCTCGTCGTGCCCAACACCGGCCACGTCGTCAACCTCGAAGAGCCGGCGGCGTTCAACGCGGCGGTGCTGGAGTTTCTGACGCTCGCGGAGTCGGGGCGATGGCCGTCGCGCGATCCGCGTTCGCTGGGCCGCTCCTCGATGATTCCGGAAGAGCGGAGCTAACTCGAGACCGGGAGACGCACCACGGGCCGGGGGCCGGCTGTCGGCCGCGCCCCCGGCCCGGTCGGTCTACTGATGTCGCCGCGCGGCCTACTTCACGACCGTAAAGACCTCCGCACCCTTCGGGATCAGGTAGCTCACTGCCAGGCGCGTCGCCACGGTTCCGTTGTTGGCGGCCGAATGGACCGTGCCCGCGTTCTCGGTGAACATCCCGCCGGCCTTGACCGTCTTCGAGCCGGTCGCGTCCGTCAGCGTAACCTCACCGGAGACGACCTGAACGACCACGGGTCCCCCGTGGGTGTGCTTCGGAACCATGCCGCCGGGCGGCAGATCGATGACCTGTGCGATGAGATCGTAGTCGCCCGCCTTTACCGTGATCGGAAACTTCGCCGTGCCGACAAACTTCGGGCCGGGCGCGGCCGCGTAGGATAGCGCGACGCCTCCCGCAACCAACACGACCAGCGCCACAAGTACAATGGGTGACAACTTCATCCGGTGCCCCCCTCGGCAGTGAGTGTGGCCGTTACGATTGGCCTTTCGGTCCGAAACTCCTCCCGTCCAGATATTGCCCGAACCACATGCCGGCAAGACGCACCACCTCGTCGAGCGTGCCCGGCTCCTCGAACAGGTGGGACGCGCCGGGGACGATCGCGAGCGCGCGCACGCCGGCGAGGCGGCCCAGCGCCGCTTCGTTGAGGCGCAGCACCGGCACGTCGTTCGCGCCGACGATCAGGAGCGTGGGCGCGCGGAGGCGCTCCAGGACGTCCGGGCCGGCGAGATCGATCCGTCCGCCGCGGGACACGACCGCGGCCACGATGTCGGGATGCGCGGCGGCGGCGATCGCCGCGGCCGCGGCGCCGGTGCTCGCCCCGAAGAGACCGACCGATCCAGGCCGTACCTCCGGCCGCGCGGCCAGCCACTCCACGATGTCGCCGAGCCGCCGGGCCAGGAGGCCGATGTCGAAACGCAGCTGCGACGTGCGCTCGTCAACCGCTTCTTCGTCGCGGGTGAGCAGATCGATCAGCAGCGTGCCGATGCCGAGGCCCTGGAGGGCGGCGGCGACGCGGCGGTTGCGCGGGCTGAGCCTGCTGCTGCCGCTCCCGTGCGCGAACAGCACCACGCCGCGCGCGTCCGCCGGGACGGTAAGGTCGCCGTCCAGCAGCGCGCCGGCGGCCGGGACGCGAATCTCGCTCACGCCCGTCCTCCCAGGTAGGCGCGCCGGACGTCCGGGTGCCCCAGGATCTCTTCCCCGCTGCCTTCGAACCGCACGCGTCCTTGCTCGAGCACGTACGCCCGGTCGCTGTTGCGCAGCGCGGTGCGCGCGTTCTGCTCGACGATCAGCACGGCGACCCCGCGCCGGTGGAACTCCCGCACCTTCGCGTACACGACGTCGGTCGCCGCGGCGGACAGCCCGATCGTCGGCTCATCCAGCAGGACGAGCCGCGGGCTCACGAGGAGCACGCGGGCGACCTCGAGCATCCGCCGCTCCCCACCGCTCAGAGTTCCCGCACGGGCGCGCCGGCGCGCGGCGAGCACCGGAAATTCCTCGAGCAACCGTTCCACGTCGCGGCGCACCTGCCGGTCCGACCGCACGTACGCGCCGAGGTAGAGGTTGTCCTCAACCGTCAGATGCGGCAGCACGCTCGGGCCCTGCGGCACGTAGGCGATGCCGCGGCGCAGGATCTCCGGCGGACGGCGGCCGAGGAGCGAGGCGCCCTCGAAGCGCACGTCGCCGCGCACCGGTCGGAGATAGCCAAACACGGTCTTGAGCAGTGTCGACTTCCCGGCGCCGTTCGGCCCGATCACGCAGACCGTTTCGGCGCTCCGGACCTCGAGCGACAACCCGCGCAGCACTTCCTGCTGGCCGTAGCCGCCGTGGACGTCGATGACGTCGAGCAGCGCCCCGGCGCCGCCGCCCCGCCCCGCGAAGCCGGGGTCAGCGGCCATAGTAGAGGCGGAGGACCTCCTCGTTGCGCTGGATCGCGTCGGGCGGGCCTTCCGTGACGACGCGCCCCTCGGCCAGGAAATACAGCCGGTCGGCGAGCTCCATGACGACGTCCATGTTGTGCTCGATGATCAGAAACGTCACGCCGGCGGCGTTCTGGGCCCGGATGTGCGCCTTGATGCGCTCGATCACCGTGAGATTGACGCCGGCGACGGGCTCGTCCAGCAGCACGAGACGCGGCCGCCGCATGAGCGCCATCGCGAGCGAGAGCAGCTTCTGCTGGCCGTACGACAGCGCGGACGCCGGGGTGCCGACGTGTTCGGCGAGCCCCACGAGGTGCAGCAGCTCCGCGCCGCGGAGGCGCGCGGCCGGCGGACTCGGCGTGAGCGACGCCAGCAGCGACTCCCCGCGGTGCTCCTGGCCGACGAGCAGGTTGTCCATCGCGGTGAGCGCCGGAAACACGCGCATGAGTTGAAAGGTCCGCGCGAGGCCCTGCTGCGCGATCCAGGCCGGTCCTCGCCCGGTGATCTCGGCCGGCCGTCCATCCAGGGAGCCGTCGCCGCCGCGCAGGGTGACGCGGCCGCCGGACGGGGTGACAAACCCGGTGACGCAGTCGAACAGCGTCGACTTGCCGGCGCCGTTCGGGCCCAGCACGCCGACGATCTCGCCCCGCTTCACGTCGAGCGTCACACCGCGAAGCGCCTGCACGCCGCCGAAATGCTTCGCCAGATCCCGCACGTCCAGGACGGGCGGGCCGGCATCGTGGCGCGCCGCCGGCCCTCCGGAGCCGCCGTCCGCCTGCGGCTCGACGGCCGGGACGCCGCGCGCGCGGCGGAAACGTGCCGCCAGACCGGCGAGGCCGCGCGGCTCGTAGACGGCGACGATCATGATCGCCAGCCCGTACACGACGTAGTCGTATCCGCGGCCCAAGCCGCCGAGGGCGCCGCCGGCGTATTGCGACACGAGCGTCAGAAAACCGGCGCCCAGCACCGGACCGATGACGGTGCCGCGCCCGCCGAGCAGCGCCATGACGGCGAAGAGGACCGAGCGGGACGAATCGAGGACCGTGGACGGATCGATGTAGAGGACGTACTGCGCGAACACGGAGCCCGCGAGCGCGGTGAGGGCCGCGCTCAGGCCGATCGCGAGCAGCTTGTACCGGCGCGCCGGCACGCCGAGGGCCTGCGCGGCGCCCTCGTCCTGATCGACGGCCCGAAGATACAGACCGAGCCGTGTCCGGTCGACCAGCCACGCGAGCGCGCACGCCACCGCGAGCAGCGCGAGTGCCAGCTCGTAATAGGGCGGTTTCGTCCGCCACATCATCGCGTCCGTCCGGCCGAGGAGGCGCACCGGGAGGTACAGGCCGACAGCGCCGCCGACGGCCGGCCAGTTGAGGACCACGATCCGGACCAGTTCCGCGAGCGCAAGCGTCGCAAGCGCGAAGTAGTGGCGGCGGAGGCGGAAGGTCGGGTACCCGACGATCAACGCGACGGCCGCGGCGACCGCGGCCCCGGCCCACATGCCGGCCCAGGGGCTCACCCTCGCCGACACCAGCAGCAGTGTGCTCGTGTACGCGCCGGCGCCGAAGAAGACCGCGTGGCCGAACGACAACTGGCCGCCGTACCCGCCGAGGAGATTCCAGGCCTGCGCGGCGGTGCCGTAGATGCACGCCAGGATCAGACCGTTCATCAGATAGGCGTTGTGCACGACGAGCGGCACGCAGGCGGCCGCGATCCACAGCGCAACCACGGGCAGGCTCACGGCGTTTCGCGGCCGAGCAGACCCGTCGGCCGGACGAACAGGACGAGCAGAAACGCCGCGAACACAAAGACGAGCTTGAAGGTCGGCGACAGCAGGGTCCCCGCGATGCCCTCGATCAGCCCGATCGCGACGCCGCCGACGAGCGGCCCCAGCAGGCTGCCGAATCCGCCGAGCACGACGCTCGCGAACGCGATCAGCACGAACGCGTCGGCGACGGTCGGGCTCGCCTGGTAGAACGGCAGCAGAAACACGCCGGCCACCGCGGCGGTGGCGATGCTGAGGCCCCACGCGAGCGCGTACATCCGCTCGACCTCGATCCCCAGCGCCAGCGCCGCCACCGGATTCTGCGCGGTGGCCTGGAGCGCTTTGCCGGTCTTGGTGCCCTGCAGCCACGCATGGAGGAGCGCGTACGTCGCGAGCGCGGCGAGCGCGGCGGCGACCTTCTCCCCGCCCACCGGCACGCCCGCGATCACGACGGTGCCGGACGCGGCGGGCCACGCGATCCCGCGGTAGTTCGGTCCGAACGCGGCGAAGGCGAGGTAGCGGAGGAAGAACAAGAGGCCGAACGTCGTGAAGATCTGCGTCACGGGCGGCGCCTGCACGACGCGGCGGATCAGCACCCGGTACGTCACGACGCCGGCGACGAAAGCAAACGGCACGATCACCACAAGACCTCCCGGGGGCGTGAGGCCGAACCAGCGGTTCGCGAAGAACATCGCGTACATCGCGAGCATCATGTACTCGGCGTGGGCGAAATTGATGACGTCCATGACGCCCCAGATGAGGCCGAGCCCGAGGGACACCAGCGCGTAGATCAGCCCCATCACGAGCCCGCCGACCGCGGCGGCGAGGAACAGCTCCACGGGTCCGCTCAGCCGACGGCCCGGCGCGGGACGCGCCGGGCCGCCGACAACCCGCTGCCGATTGCCGCGCTTAGCGCTTGTCCCACGCGGGCGCCGGCCACACGATGGGCGTCTCCGCGAGATCGAACGGCCAGACGACCTTGTACGCGCCGTCGAGGATCTGCACCATCACGCCGCTCGCCCGCTCGTTCTGCCCGTTCTTGTCAAATTTGACGCCCCACGGCATCGCGGTGTCGCTCGCCGGCACGTTCGTCGTCAACAGGCCCTGCAGGATCTGGGTCGAGGACGTGCCGCCGCCGCGATTGACCGCGTCCGCCAGCACGAGGAGCCCGGTGAAGCTGCGCGCGTTGGTCTCGTCCATATTCTGGTTGTACCGGCTGTGGAACAGATCGTTGACCTTGCGCACGAGCGCCTTGCGCACGCCGAGGCCGAGGGCCCAGGACGCGCGGCTGATCACGTAGTAGCCGTCTTGGCCCGTCTGCCGGAGATAGTCGGGCTGCACGTATCCCGAGTCCTGCACGACGATCGCCGGCGGCATGTACCGCATCGTCTTGAGCGTGCGGATCGCCGTCACGGCGTCGATCAAATAGTTGTTGGCGATCAGCACGTCTGGCGCGGCCGCGCGGACGCGCGCGAGCTCCGCGTCGAGGGACGCGGGCGGCGACGTGTACATCTCGCGGCCCACCAGCTGGTAGCCCTGCTGCCGGCCCATCTCTTCCTCGACGCGGGCGGCGGTCGCGCCGAACTCGGTGTTCTCGGACAGGATCGCGAACTTGCTGATCTTCCGGCCGCGCTTCTTGAGGTCGGCGAACATCTGATAGAACATCGACGTGAACGTCCGGTCGTGCGGCCCCGAGCGGAAGAACCACTTGAACCCCCGCTCGGTCAGCGTGGGGGACGACGACTCCGGGTTGAGGAAGGGGACCCCGCGCGTCTCGGCCGCGATGCTCGCGGTCTGCGTGAACGCGCTCGCGTAGCACCCCATGAGCGCGACGACCTTCTCCTGATCGATCAGGCGCTCCGCTTCCGCGCGGGCGGTCGCGGGATCCTTCGCGTCCGCCCAGACAATCCGGATCTTGCGGCCGCCGAGTTTGGGAAGACCGCTCGTCGCGGCCAGCGTGAGGGGCGCAAGCTCCGGATGCGGTGTGTTGACGATCTCCGCGGCGAGATCGACCGCCTTCCGCGTATCGGCGCCGACGAGCGCGAGCGACCCGGTGAGCGGGTACACGGCCCCGATCGCGATGTCCCCGGCCTGGGCCGATGCCGGCGAGGCGCGCCAGCCGCCCGCCGCAAACACCGCCGCGCCGGACGCGACTTTCAGCCACTCACGGCGCGTGACTCTGGATCGTCTCATCTCTCCACCCCCGATGGTTGGGCCGGGCGGCGCGCGTCGAGGGGCACCGATGGCGCTATCCCGCGGCCAGATCCTCGTCCAGCAGATCGGTGACGAACATGTGTCCCGGCGCGTGGGTGATCATGAACTCCACGCCCGCGGCGATCGCGACCGCCTGCGGCGTGACGCCGCACGCCCAGAAGACCGGCACCTCGCCCGGTTCTATGACCGGCGGGTCGCCGTAATCCGGGCGGGCCAGGTCCTTGACGCCGATCGCCGCGGGATCGCCGATGTGCACCGGCGCGCCGTGCGCGCGCGGATACCGGCCGGTGATCAGCACCGCCCGCGGGACGTCCGCGGCGCGCAGCGGCCGCATGCTCACCACCATGGGGCCGTGCAGCGCGCCGGCCGGCCGGCACGGCATGGAGGTCACGTACATCGGCACGTTGCGCCCGCAGTCGATGTGCCGCAGCGAGATGCCCGCGCGCTGCATCGCGCTCTCGAACGTGAACGAGCAGCCGAGCAGAAACGCCACGAGGTCGTCGCGCCAGTACGACCGGATGTCGCCCTCTTCGACGACGGGCCGGCCGCGGCGGTGCACGCGGTACTTCGGGACGTCCGTACGAAGATCGGCGCCGGGCGCGGAGACCGCCGGCTCCGGGTTGCCAGGGTCGGTGACCTCGATCAGCGGGCACGGCTTGGGGTTCCGCTGGCAGAAGACGAGGAAGTCATACGCGGCCTCGCGCGGCAGCACGACGAGATTGGCCTGGGCGCGGCCGGGGGTCAGTCCGGCGGTAAACCCGCGCCACTCGCCGCGCCGGATGCGGGCACGCAGTTCAGCGGGGCCGATTTCCTGAACGGCTTCAGTGCGCGTGCTCATCGGGCGCGTATTCCCCGGGGTTCCGGCGCGGTCCTTCCCGTCAGGCGCGCCGCGGCCGCTGCATCTGCCGCACGAGCGGTTCCACGAAGGGGTTGCTCCGCTTCTCTTCGCCGATCGTCGTCTCGGGGCCGTGGCCGGGGTAGCAGACCGTGTCGTCCGGCAGCGGCAGCAGCACCCGCGCGATCGAGGCGAACAGCGCGTCCTGGTTCGCGCCGGGCAGATCGGTGCGGCCGACGCTGCCCGCGAACAGCGTGTCGCCGGTGAACGCGAGGCCGTCGCCGATGAGGCAGACGCCGCCGGGGCTGTGCCCGGGCGTGTGGCGGACCGTTAATTGGAGACTGCCGACGCGCAGCACGTCGCCCTCGACGAGCCAGCGGTCCGGCACCGGCGACGGCGGCAGATCGATGCCGAACAGCACCTTGGCCCGAGCGGGACCGCTCTCGAGCACCGGCCGTTCCGCCTCGTGGATCCAGAACGGCACGTGCACGGCGCGGCGCACGGACTCGACAGCCTCCACGTGGTCGAAGTGCCCGTGCGTGTTGACGATCGCGACCGGCCGGGCGTTCAGGCGCCGGAGTGCTGCGAGGACGCGCTCCGGTTCATCTCCCGGGTCGATGATGAAGACTTCGCGGGTCGCGTCGTCCCCGAAGATATAGCAGTTTGCGGCGACCGGACCGACAGGGAATCCCTCGATGATCATCGCGGCGCCCTGCCGGCCCGATCGACGTTATCCGTGTGCCCTCACGCCCGGGCGCCGACCCCGTCTGCGCGGGGCGAGGCGGCCTTAGCCACGCTCAGCGCCTTGATGATCTCGCGGCAGAACGCCGGCAGGTCCGCGGGCGTCCGCGACGAGATCAGGTTGCCGTCGACGACGACTTCCTTGTCGACGTAGTTGGCGCCGGCGTTGATGACGTCGTCCTTGATCGCGCTGACGCAGGTCATGGTCTTGCCCTTCAGGATCCCGGCCGAGATCGGCACCCACCCGGCGTGGCAGATCGAGGCGACGACCTTGCCCTGCTGGAACGTTTCGCGCACGAGGCGCAGCATCGCCTGGTGGCGGCGCATGTGGTCCGGCGCGTAGCCGCCCGGCACGATGACCGCGTCGAAGTCGGACGCCTTCGCATCGTCCATCGAGATGTCGGCCTTGGCGGGATACCCTTCCTTGCTCTTGTACGCCTCGCCGGCCTTTGGGCCGACGATCGTCACGGTTGCCCCGGCCTCGCGAAACCGCATGACCGGATACCACAACTCGAGGTTCTCGTAGTAGTTCTCGGCGAGGACGGCGACCCGCTTGCCAGTTAACTCCATGCAGCACCTCCGGGGATGAACATCGTGGTGACTAGCGTGGCTCTAGTATAGGAAGCGTGAGGCGGGACGGTCAATGTCGGAAGGGGGTACTTCCTATCACTGTCAGACGATACCCCTCACTTCACCCCCCCTTGTCGTGGTCTTGGTCTGCGGGGAGCGCGGGGACTGCGGGGAGTGCGACGGCTCACGGCTGGTGATGGTGTGTAGATTGATCCGGAAGGATTGGTGCAGGTCTTCCGCGGCCCTGAATGCTGCTGATGGTGATTGAAACATCTCGCGCGGCGAATCGGGGCCCATCTAGCGTCAGCGTGGTCCATGCACGGTAACACAAAACATGCGATAATGACGAATAATTAGATTCGGACAGGGAGTAATTGCACGTCGAAGGAGCATATTGATGACCCAGCCACCACATATCGATGACGGCATCGCAGACGAATTGGTGCTGCAGCAGGCGAGCAGGATCGAGCAGATGACCCGGGCCATGGACGCCGTGCGGCCGTCTGCTGCCATGATCGAGCAGATGACCCGGGCTATGGACGCCGTGCGGCCGTCCGCTGCCATGATCGAGCAGATGACCCGGGCTATGGACGCCGTGCGGCCGTCCGCTGCCATGATCGAGCAGATGACCCGGGCTATGGACGCCGTGCGGCCGTCCGCTGCCATGATCGAGCAGATGACCCGGGCTATGGACGCCGTGCGGCCGTCTGCCGCCATGATCGAGCAGATGACCCGGGCTATGGACGCCGTGCGGCCGTCTGCCGCCATGATCGAGCAGATGACCCGGGCTATGGACGCCGTGCGGCCGTCCGCTGCCATGATCGAGCAGATGCGGACACTGGTAGAGACCAATCTTCGGGAAGAGGCGGCGAGCCGCGGGGTCAGTGCGGATGAACTGCGAGCCGCCATCTCGGCCAACGTCCTAATCGTCTGGGACCAGGACGTGTTAGAGGAAAGGCAGGCGGACCTCGCATGGAGACTGTATGAGTTAGGCGAACTCCTGTCATGGGCAGAGATGTTTCGGCACATCCCGCCCGCACGACGAATCGGTTTCGAGTACGCGAAAGAATTCGCGGAATCGTATCTGGGGCCACTATTTTCCGGAATCCTGTGGGGGAACAAGATTCCCAAGAACAGATTGAATTAACGCTGGACAGAACAAGCGTATCATGTAGTCTTAGATGGCTAAGATAGACTACTTTACAGCCGGGATCGACTCGCTCGAATTGTCGCTAGTGCACCATTGCTGAAGTCCGTTGACAGTACCACTGATGCATCGCATGCCGGGTGAATGACCACGTGAACGGATGCGCGTAGAACCGGTTGTACTCCTCGAGCGCGCGCTCGATATGCGCGAT
>Ga0207416_1000337_pt1 | contig 83511 bp, 87 predicted proteins | sample PaiPotPPM11metaG_FD_184107 | JGI IMG/M metagenome (GOLD analysis project Ga0207416, IMG submission 184107) | Iron sulfur acid spring bacterial and archeal communities from Banff, Canada, to study Microbial Dark Matter (Phase II) - Paint Pots PPM... ... | reverse complement strand
GTTGTTCTGTCATGAAACGCACCTATCAGCCCCACGCGCGACGCCGCAAACGCACGCACGGCTTTCGCGCTCGCATGGCTACGAAGAACGGCCGTCGCGTGCTGGCGAGCCGCCGGCGCAAGAATCGCAAGCGCCTCACGCCGGACTAACTTCAAGCAGAGCTTCGGAAGCAGCCTCACGGTGCGACCGTACGCCAGTCTGCGCGGCCGGCGCGAGTTCACGCTCGCGATGCGACATGGTTTCGCGGCGTCGTCGAAGGCGTTCACGGTCTTCGGTTTCGAACCGCGCGATGAGCCGGTCGCGCGCCCAAAGGTCGGCGTCGTCGTGACGCGCGCGGTCGGCAAGGCGGTAGTCCGCAACCGACTTCGTCGCCGCTGCAGGGCGATTTTCGATGCCGCCAGCTTCGGGGCGACGGCCCGCTGGTACGTGGTGCGCTGTCGCCCGGAGGCCGCCACCCTCCCCTTCGTCGAAATCAGGCGGCAGTTGCTCGAAGCTTTCACACGGGCGCGCGACGCGACGCACCCGCGCAGGCGCAAGATCAGATGACGCATCCGCTCGTCGCGGCGATCCGGCTGTATCAGCGGTCGGTGTCGAAGCTGCTGCCGCGGGCCTGCCGGTTCCATCCGAGCTGTTCGGAATACGCGGCGCAGGCGATCGGCAAATATGGCGTGGCGCGCGGCTTGGGTCTCGCGGCGCGCAGGCTGGCGCGCTGCGGTCCGTGGCATCCGGGCGGCCACGATCCAGTGCCGTAGCGCGCAGGGCGCAGGAAAGGATCCCTCGTTCATTTGCTCCACATCATCGTGATCTTGCTGGCTTTCGCCAATCCGTTCGGCGCCGCGTTCGGTACGGTCGTCGCGGCGCTCGCGCATCTCATCGATCTCATCAACGGCTTCACGCACAACTACGGCTGGTCGATGCTGGCGCTTGCGCTGCTGGTGAAGATCGCGCTCTATCCGCTTTCCGCGCAGCAATACAAATCGATGAAAGAGATGCAGGCGATCGCGCCCTACATGAAGCGCCTGCAGCAAAAGCACAAAGACGACAAGGCCAAGCTGCAGCAAGAGACGATGGCGCTGTACCGCGAGCACGGCGTCAATCCGCTCGCCGGCTGCTTGCCGATCATCGTGCAGTATCCGATCCTCATCGCCATCTATCAGGCGATCTGGCAGCATCGCGACGTGTTCAAGCAAGCGACGTGGCTGTGGGTCGGGTCGCCGCTCTCGAAGCACTGGCCGCAGATCTTCGCCAACGATCTCTTCCAGTCGGACAAACTGCTGCTGTTGATCTACGCGCTGTCGCTCTTCTTCTCGATGCGGATCACGCCGGTGTCGGACCCACAGCAGGCGCAGATGATGAAGACGCAGGCGTTCTTGATGCCGGCGATCTTCTTCGTGATGGGGCTGAAGCTGAACTGGATGTCGGCGTTCGTGTTGTACTGGTTCGGCTTCAACGTGCTGAGCATGCTGCAGCAGGTGTGGGTCATGCGCGGGCCGTCACGTATTCCCGCGCCTCCGCAGGACACGCCCGCGACGCTCGCCGGCTATCCGCTGCATTGTCCGAATTGCAATAAGCTGCTCGTGGTCGCGAAGGGCAGCAAGTGCGAAGCGTGCGGCACGAAAGTGCGCAAGCTTCCGCTGAGGCCGAACGGCGCGGTCGCAAAGCCGGCGCCGCCCGCGAAGGCCGGCGACAGGAGAGATAAATGAACGGTTACGGATATGGCCCGCGCTCGGATTCGGGTTCGTCGTCCGGACGTTTTCGGGGCGGACGAGGAGGCGGCCAGTCGAGCGGCGCACGCGGCGGCCGCGGAGGCAGCTATGGATCGGCGCAGCGCTCCGAGCGCGACGTGAGCGGCGGGCCGCATCGCGGGCAGTACCGCGGACCGCACAGCAGCGGCCACTGCCCGGCGGAACTCCGCGAGCCGTTCAAGATCGCGCGCGACTTCGTGGCGGGGCTGATCGGCGCGATCGGCATGCCGGCGCGCCTCACCTACGGCGGCGTCGAACCGGCGCGCGACGGGCGTCAAGTCACGATCAGCATCCAAGGCATTCGAGAACCGGGCGGGTCGCCGCACGGCCTGGAGCGGCCCGCCTTTCGCCGGGGACGCGACCGCGATCCGGACTTCGACGCCGAAGGCGATCTGGGCGTGCTGATCGGCAAACACGGCGCGACGCTCGACGCGCTGACCGCCATCGTCAATGCGGTGATGCACCATCACGACAGCGAAGGCGTCTTCTTCTTGGTGGACGTCGAAGGATACCGCGCGCGGCGCATCTCATCGCTGCGCTCGCTCGCGCTGCGCGGCGCGGACCGAGCGCTGCGCGAAGGCGTGGCGATCGAGCTGTCCCCGATGCCGCCGGCGGAGCGCCGCATCGTGCACATGACGCTCGCCGCCAACGACGAGCTTTTGACGCAGAGCACGGGCGCGGGAGCAAACCGGCGAGTCGTCATCGTGCCGCGCGGCGTTGAGCCGATCGCAGACGAAGAGGATGAGGAGTTCGTCGGGGACGTCGACGTCTAGCGCCGCTTCGGAACCGGACGTCGCTACCGACACCATCGCAGCCATCGCGACGCCGCCGGGCGTCGCTGCCGTGGCCATCATCCGGATCTCCGGGCCGCTCGCGCGCCAAATCCTCGACGCGTGTTTCGCGCCGCGCAGCCGCGAGGCGTTTTGCGCGGCGCAGCTGCGCCGCGGAGTGGTTCGCGATGCGCAATCCGGCGAGCGGCTCGATGACTCGCTCGCCGTGCTCTTTCCGGCACCCCATTCGTACACCGGCGAGGACGTCGTCGAATTGCACGTGCACGGCGGCAGCGGCGTGGCGAGCGCCGCCCTTGCGCTTGTGTTGCGGGCGGGCGCCCGCCTGGCGGCGGCGGGAGAGTTCACCAAGCGCGCGTTCGTGAACCGCCGCATGGATCTCGCGCAGGCCGAGGCGGTGGCGGATTTGATCGCCGCACAAACGCAAGCGTCGGCGAAAGCGGCGGCGCTGCGGCTGGAGGGCGCGCTCGGCCGGGCGCTGCGCGAGCTGCGCGCCGACCTCATGAGCCGGCTGGTGGAGATTGAAGCCCACATCGACTATCCGGACGAGGTCGCCGTGCCGGACCTCGAGGCGCTCGCCAGCTGCGTCACCGCTCAGCGAGCGCGGGTGGACGGGCTGCTGGCCGGTTCGGGAGCGGCGTGCGTGCTGCGCGACGGTCTCGAGTGCGTGATCGCCGGTCCGCCGAACGCCGGAAAATCATCGCTGCTCAACGCCCTCGTCGAGGCGGAGCGCGCCATTGTCTCGGACGTACCCGGCACGACCCGCGACATCGTCGAGGATCGCGTCGCTGTTGACGGCGTCGTTTTGAAACTGCGCGACACGGCGGGCTTGCGAGCCACAAGCGACGTCATCGAAGCCCAGGGGGTGGCGCGCGCTCGCGGCGCGATCGAGCGGGCGGAACTCGTGATCTTGGTGATCGACGGTTCGCGCTCGCTCGGCGGCGACGAACGCGAAGCGCTCGACGCGACGAGCGGTTCGCCGCGCATTCTGGTGTGCAACAAAGCCGACCTCGGCGAAACCGGGCTGCACGAGCTGCGAGAAATCGTGCAGCGTTCGACTGCGTCGAACGGAAGAACCGCGTTCGTAGCGGGCAGCGTGCTGCGTTCCGATACGATCGCGCAGGTGCGCGCGGTGATCGCGCGCATGGGGTGGGGCGGCGCGGCGCTCGATGCGAACGCGAGCCTGGTCGCCAACGGCCGTCAGATCGACGCGCTGACCCGGGCCCGCGAAGCGCTCGATCACGCGCAGGCCACGCTCGGCGACGGCTTGCCGGTCGATCTGCTGTCCGGCGACTTCGGCGCCGCCATCGCGGCGTACGGCGAGGTGACGGGCGAGACCGTCACGGCGCAGGTGCTCGAGGGAATTTTTTCGCGCTTCTGCGTCGGCAAATAAATCAAGGAAACGGCCGCGCCGGCCGTGCATCCAAAGACGGTGATCGATAACAACTTCGGCGTCATCGTCATCGGCGGCGGCCATGCGGGCATCGAGGCGGCGCTGGCCGCGGCGCGCATCGGCGTGCCGACCCTTTTGATCTCCGGCAACGCCGAGACGATCGGTCTCATGCCGTGCAACCCTTCGATCGGCGGTCCGGCGAAGGGCCAGCTCGTGCGAGAAGTCGATGCGCTGGGCGGCGAGATGGCGCGCTGTATCGATCGAACCTATCTCCACGTGCGGTGGCTGAACGAAAGCCGCGGCCCTGCGGTCCGGGCGCTGCGCGCGCAAGCCGACAAGCGCGCCTACATGCGCGCGATGCAATCGACGATCCGAGCACAATTGAACCTGGCTTTGCGCGAGGAATTCGTCCAAGGTTTTGTGACCGACGCCGCCGGGATCGCGGGCGTCCGGACGGCGTCTGGCGGAGAATACCGCGCGCGCCAAGTCGTCATGGCGACCGGAACGTTTCTGGGCGGGAAAATGTTCGCCGGCGGGATGGTGGCGCCGGGTGGCCGCAGCGGCGAGGCGCCGAGCCTGGGGCTGACCGAGGCGCTGCACGCCTTGGGCTTTCCAACCGGCCGGCTGAAGACGGGTACGCCGCCGCGGGTGCGGGCCGGGACAATCGATTTCTCACGCGTCGAGGTGCAGCCGCCGAGCGACAAGCCGCTTGCGTTCTCCTATCGCAGCCGGCCCGAGTTTCCGGGTCCGCAACTGCCCTGTCACATCACGCATACCAACGCGGCGACCCACGGACTGATCCGCGCGAATCTGCACCGCTCGCCGATCTACGGCCTCGGAGTCATCGAGGGTGTCGGACCTCGCTACTGCCCGTCGATCGAAGATAAAGTGATGAAGTTCGCGCACCACCCCAGCCATCAGATCTTTCTGGAGCCCGAAGGTTGGGACACCGACTGGATCTACGTGGGCGGCTTTTCCACGTCGTTGCCGCCCGACGTTCAGCTCGAGATGCTCCGCACGCTGCCGGGCCTTGAAGCGGCGGAGATGCTGCGCGCCGGTTATGCGGTCGAATACGATTTCGTGCCGCCCACCGAATTGCGCGCCAGCCTCGAGACGCGCCGCGTGCCTGGGCTCTTCCATGCCGGCCAGATCAACGGCACCTCGGGCTACGAAGAGGCCGCCGCGCAGGGCATCGTAGCGGGCATCAACGCCGCGCTGCGCGCCAAGCGCCACACCGGCGTAACGTTCTCACGTACTACTTCTTACATCGGAACGCTCATCGACGACCTGATCACCAAGGGAGCGCCGGAACCGTACCGCATGCTGTCGTCGCGGGCCGAGCACCGGCTGCTGCTGCGCCACGACAACGCCGACGAGCGTCTCACGCCGCTCGGCCGCCAAGTCGGACTGATCGGCGACGGCGCTTTCGCCGCGTTCGAAGAGCGGATGGATGCCATAGGGCGCGAGCGCAGGCGGGTGACAGAGGTGCGCGCTCCCCGCGGAGTCTCGGAGCGTTATGCCCTTGGCGGGGGTGCGACTTTGGCCGACGCCATGCGGCGGCCGGAGACCACGTATGCAGACGTGGCCGGCCAGGAGGGCATCGATCCCGAATTGGGCGAGCGGGTCGTCATCGAGGTCCGGTACGAGAGTTACATCCGACGGCAAGCGGCGGCCGTCGAGCGCATGGCAAAGGCCGAGCACGTGCGGATTCCGCCGCAGTTCGATTTCGCGGCCTGCCGCGGCCTGTCGCGCGAAGCTCAAGAGAAGTTATCGTTGCAGCCACCGGCGACGCTGGGCGAGGCGGGAAGGATGCCCGGCGTGACACCGGCGGATGTCGCGATCCTGGCGGTATTCGTAAGTCGAAACGCGCGGAAGGCCGCCGAATCACAAAAGTCGGCTTGACCCCGGGCGGGCCTGAGCCGGGGGCGGCGCGCGCCGACCTCGTGAGCGGCCTGCGTTGCGTCGGCCTTACGGCAACTGATCTGGCGATCGAGGCCCTGTGGCGGTACGTCGTTCTCGTGTTGCGGGAGAACCGACATACGAACCTGGTAGGCGCGCGCAATAAAAGTGCCATGGTCGTGCACGTGCTCGACTCGCTAGCGCCCCTCGCAGACCGGGACTTGAGCGATCCGGTGGCCGATCTGGGGAGCGGTGCCGGGCTGCCGGGCATTGCGGCAGCGATCGCTCTGCCCGACCACAATTTCGTCCTCTTGGAGGCCCGTTCCAGGCGGGCTCACTTTTTGAGGACCGCCGTCGCCGAACTCTCGCTGCAGAATGTGGAAGTAGTACAGGTCAGGGCGGAAACGGCGGGTCGGGGCGACCTGCGGACTTGCTTTGGGACCGTATTGGCTCGCGCCGTCGCCAAACCGGCTGTCGTGTTCGAGCTCGCTCTGCCGCTGCTCAGGCTCGGTGGAGAGCTCGTGCTGTACACGGGAAGGCAGCCACGACCGACTGGACCCGAGTTGTACGCTATCCGCCGTCTGGGCGGAGAACTTGAAAAGGCGAAGCCAGTAGCCGTCCCGTATCTAGAGGCCCAACGGCATGTCTGGATCTTACGAAAAGCTCGGAAGACGCCGGCCGCGTTCCCGCGCCGAAGCGGCGTCCCTGAGACTTCACCCTTGACCCCCTCGGATGTTCCCCGTGGAACCAAGCGCTGAGGCGATGGCATTCGATTCTGTCTTGTGCCGCGAGCTCGCTGGCGGCGGGGTTTACGCCGTAGGCGGCCGCGTGCGCGACCAGGTAATAGCCGAGCTGGGAGGTTCACCGGCGGCGACGCTCGACCTTGACTACCTGATCACGGGGTTGAACTTGGAGGATATCATCGCGAAGCTCAGCCCGATAGGGCGGGCCGAGCTGGTTGGCGCCGCCTTCGGGATTGTCAAGTTCACCATCGACGGAGTGACCGCGGACATCGCGCTGCCGCGGCGCGAGTGGTCAACGGGAACGCATCACCGGGACTTTCGGATCGAATCGGCCCCGGATATTCCGATCGAAGAGGACTTGGCCCGGCGTGACTTCCGCATCAACATGATGGCGCGAGATGTGCGGATAGGAAGGCTGGTGGATCCGCACGGCGGCCGGGCGGACCTCCAGGCGAAGCGGCTGGACATCCTCATCCCGGAGACGTTCGTGGAGGACCCGTTACGCATCTTGCGGGGCGCGCAGCTCGCTGCGCGCTTCGACCTCGTTCCTACGCCTGCCACGATCAACGCCATGAAAGCGGCGTCGCATCTTCTTTCAACCGTGGCGCCGGAACGCGTTGCTGACGAACTGACGAAACTGCTCGTACGGGCTAGAAACCCGAGCGTGGGATTCGAGCTGATACGTCACGTGGGAGGACTCGAGCTCGTTCTGCCCGAGCTTGCCGAGGGTTGGAACGTGGATCAGAACCAGTACCACGCGCACACCGTGTACTACCACAGCCTGTACACCTGCGATGCCGCGCCGTCTGAGCTGGTGCTGCGGCTTGCGGCGCTCTTCCACGATGTCGGAAAGCCGCGCACCAAAGATGGGCCGCACTTCTACAACCATCAGATCGTAGGCGCCGAGATGACGCGTCAGGCTCTGAGCCGGCTGCGCTTCAGCAACGACGTCGTGGACCGGGTCTGCCGGCTGGTGGCGCAGCACATGTACTCGGCGGTCGACGAGCTCACCGACGCCGCGGTGCGACGCTTCATCCGGCGCGTCGGGCTCGAGAACGTCGACGCTCTCTTCGCGCTCCGGCACGCGGACGTGGCAGCCACCGGGCTAGCGCCTCGCAGCCTGGAAGAGAACGCGCGGTTCGAAAAGCGCGTCAGGCTGCAGATCGAAGGGCGTCACGCGTTCTCGCTCGCGGAGTTAGCGATCGGCGGCGACGATGTGATCGCGATCATGCGAACAGCGGGCGTCGTCGGCAGCGAGTATCACGGTGATCGCCGCATCGGCGCGGCGTTGCAGCATGCGCTGGAGCGCGTGCTCGACGATCCATCGCGCAACGAACCGGCGGCGCTGCGGGCGATCGTGCGCGCGCATCTCGGGCTCGACCGGCAGGGTGAATAGTAGGTATTACGAAGCAAGGATGAACGATACGGGCGGCGCGCGCATCGCTGCGATCGCCAACCAAAAGGGCGGCGTCGGCAAGACGACGACCGCGATCAATCTGAGCGCGGCGCTGGCGAGCAGGGGACAGCGCGTGCTGCTGATCGATGCGGACCCGCAAGGCAACTCGACGATCGGCCTCGGCATCGAAAAATCGACGATCGGGCGGTGCGTCTACGACGTCTTGCTGAAATCGGCGAGCCTGAAGGAGGCGACGTGCGCGACGAAGGTCGACGGCTTGTGGATCGTTCCCGCCACGCTCAACCTCGCAGGCGCCGAGATCGAGCTGGTCTCGGCGCTGTCCCGAGAGCTGCGGCTGAAGACCGCGCTCGAGCCGGCTCGCGATTTGTATGACTATGTGATCATCGACTGCCCGCCGAGCCTCGGCTTGCTGACGCTCAACGCGCTGGCCGCCGCCGGCTCGCTGATTGTGCCGGTGCAGGCGGAATATCTCGCGCTCGAAGGTTTGAGTCAGCTGACGCGGGTGATCGACCTCGTGCGGGCGCACCTGAACCCGAACCTGCAGATTTTGGGGGTCGTGGTGACGATGTTCGACGGTAGAATCAGACTCGCCGCGCAAGTCGTGGACGAAGTCGAGCGCTACTTTCCCGGACTGGTCTTCGCTTCTCGCATCCCACGCAGCGTCCGGCTTTCCGAAGCCCCTTCGTACGGCGCGCCCATCGGGCAGTTCGACGCAAAAAGCAAAGGCGCCGCGGCGTATGCCGCTCTCGCCGAGGAGGTCGTCTCACGATGAAGAAACGGCGCGGCCTGGGCCGCGGTCTCGGTGCCCTGTTTCCGCAAACGGACACGGCTGCTCCCGCCGGACAGGCCAGCATCGCGCAGCTCGCGGTCGACGAAATCGAACCGAACCCGCATCAGCCGCGCCGCCATTTCGACGGCGCCGAGCTCGAAGGTCTGGCTGAGTCCATTCGCGCGAATGGACTGCTCGCTCCGATTCTCGTGCGACCCATCAAAGGGAAAAAGCGCGGTCACCAGATCGTGGCGGGCGAGCGCCGTTGGCGTGCGGCGCAGCTGGCCGGCCTGCGCACGGTACCCGCCGTCGTGCGCGAGGCGCGCGACGGTCAGGCCATCGAGCTGGCGCTGATCGAAAACGTGCAGCGCACGGATCTCAACCCTATCGAAGAAGCCGCGGGCTATCGGCAGCTGATCGAAGAGCACGAGTTCACGCAGGAAACGCTGTCGCGGCGTCTCGGCAAGGCGCGGCCGACGCTCGCAAACGCTCTGCGTCTGCTGGCGCTCCCGGATGCGGTGCAAGGGATGATCCGCGACGGAAAGCTTTCCGCCGGACACGGCAGGGCGCTTGCCGCGCTGCCGGCGCCCTCCGCGCTTTGCCTCGCGCGCGATGCGGTGGCCGGCGGCTGGAGCGTTCGAGACATCGAACGCCGCGCCGCCGCAACATCGGCGCGTGCACGCCGCGATGGCGTGCCCGAGACCGCGAGGCCCGAACTGCCGCCCGATCTCGCGGAGGTCGAAACCAGGTTGCGCTTCGCGCTCGCCACAAAGGTGACGCTCACCCACGGTGCGCACGGCGGATCGATCGAGATCGGCTATGCGGACGACGACGAGTTGCAGCGCATCGTCGACCGCATCTGCCCGTCCGAACCTTAAAACCCCCGGAAAGAAATCGCGCGAGCCGAGAGCGGACTCGCGCCGAAGCGAAGCGTAACCGTCTTCGTGAAGCATTCGATCCGATCTGGAGCGCTCGCCGCAGCGTTGGCAGCCGCACTCGCGTGCGTCCGTCTCGTTGCTCCCTCGTCGTCGCCGGCATCGGCGCCGATCAGCGTCGCGGTGGTTTGGAACGTGGCGCCGCCGTCGTACGCCGATCCGTCGGTCGAGGCCGCCGAGGTCGCGCTGACGGCGCCCACGATCTTGGGGGGACCGCTGCGCGCCGCACGCGCCCATCCCGGCGCGAAGTTCGCCATCGCGCTCGACCCGACCGAACTGGTAGGCCTCGAACGCGCGGCGTCCGGCGCGACGATGCTCGATCTGCTTGCGAGCGGCCGCGCGCAAGCGAACGATCCGCGCGTCGGCGACATGCTTCGCGCCATGAGCCACCAGCCGGTGGTCTCCGCCGAACTCGCGAGAACAAGCGGCGGCAAACGGTTCGCTGCGCTCGCTGGCGCCGCGCCGCTGGCGCTCGCCGGCGCGGAGGCGGCGCGGTTCTCGTCGCGCGATCTGGCTGATTTTGCGGGCACCTCCGCGCTGTTGTGGCTCGCGGCGTCGGGCGATGCAGCCAAAGCTTCGCCGCAACTCTCCAAATCAGATGTCGACGCTCGTGCCGCGCTCGCTGCGCTTAGCCGCGCGGACGCCGATGTGCTCTCGCTGCTGAAGTCGGAAGTCGCCGCCGGCGGCGTTGAACTCGTGGCGAAACCGGGCGGCGATCCGGTGCTTCCGCTTTTGATCGATTCCGCCGGCAAGACGTCGCTCGATCCGTACGTCGTCGAGGTCAACGCATCGGCGGACGCGGGCAGGCTCGTCGAGGACGCGATCGCTGCAGTCCAGCGGTTCGAGCCTTCGGGCCGTGCGATCGGCGTCTACTCGCCGTTCGGCGCGTACGACGATGCAACCGCTGATCTGCTCAGTCGACGCCGCGCCGCGTTCGGCTTGTTTTCGGATCGAGTCCTCTCAGGATCCGGCTTGGGCTCGTCCGCCGAGTCCGTCGCAACAGCGGAAGCCGCCGCGCTTCACCCATACTCGCTGCAGATCGGCAAGGACCGCGCTCTTCCCGCGATGTTTTGGATCCAAGACGAAAGCGACAGCTTGAATGCGACGCCGAGCGCGTGGCCGGTGAGCGCGATGGGCGACCGGCTGGTCGGCCTGGCGAACGACGGTGGCGCAGCGGCGGCGAAGGTTCCCGGAGCGCACCTGCTCGTGGTGAGCGTCGATGCGGACGGACCGTGGGGACGCCGCGCCGATAGGCAGCGGGTTCTCGACGACATCGCCGCTCGGCTGAGCGGCTCGCCCGGCATCGTCGCGACGACGCCCGGTCAATTCGCACGCGATCACACGATCGCCGCTATCTCATATGGTTTTGCCGCGGGAAGTTCGGCCGGTTCCTTCGCCCTGTGGATGGGCTCGAGCGCTCAGGCGTCGTTATGGTCCGCGCTGCTCGCGGCGCGCGCGGCCGCCGGCGGGGACGCATCGCTCGATCGCGCCGCGACGCGCGATCCGCTGCTGGCCGCAGAATCCGGAGCCTGGTTTGAAGCGGTCGCGCTGCCGGAGTCGTCGAGCGCGGTCAATCGCGCTCTGACCAAGTACCGGGGCCTGCTCGCCCAAGTCTATCGCGCGACGGGAAAGCGCGTGCCGTCGCCGATCGCTCCGGTGAAGCTCGAGGTTCCGGCAGTTTTGACGACGCCCGCTCCCTAAAAACTTTTCCACAGAGTCTGTGAATATGTGTAGAACACCCGTTTGATGCCGTCCCACAGGCCTGGGCCGCTCGTGTGCAGCATCGGATCTACCGATCCCACGGCAGCCTCCGGCATCGGCCTCGATCTGCGGGTCTTCGAGCGGCTCGGCGTTCGCGCCGCGTTCGCGGTCGCGGCGGTCACCGCGCAAAACGCTCGCTGCGTGAGCGCCGTTCGGCCGATCGAGCCGGACGTCGTCGTCGCGCAATTGCGCGCGGTATGGGAAGATTCCCAGCCGGCCGCCATCCGCATCGGACTGCTTCCCGAAGCGAGGCTCATCGCCGCCGTGACCGACTTCTTGCGCGAACTGCCGGTGCGGCCGCCGATCGTCGTCGACCCGGTGCTGGCCTCGACCTCGGGGACGCAGTTCTTGAATCCGCACGACGTGCGAGCGCTCTTCCGATTGTTCACGATCGCGACCGTCATCACGCCGAACGCGATCGAGGCGCAAGCGCTGTCGGGAATTCGCGTGACATCGCTCGCGGACGCGCGACGCGCCGCGGGGTCGCTCAGCGAATCGGGCACCGCCGCACTCGTCAAAGGCGGACACTTGAGCGGATCTCGCAGCGTCGACGTGCTGGCGATCGGCGGAGTCGTCGTACGGGAGTTTCGCGCGGCGCGCTTGCGCAACGCCGGTCGCGGCAATGGCTGCCTGCTCGCCGCAGCGATCGCCGTCGGACTGGCGCGCGGCAAAGAGCTCGCTCGTGCCGTCGCGGACGCGAAAACGTTCGTCCTCGGAGAAGTTCGGCGGCGGAAACGTTTCAAACAAAGCGGCCGTCTTTCGACGACCGCCTGACCGCGTCAGCCGCGCTACGACCGCTGACGCGAAAGCAATCGCGGCAGTACACTGGCTTGTCGCCGCGCGGCTGAAACGGCACTTCCGCGTCCTTTCCGCAGTCGGAGCAGGTCGCGCGGAACGTCTCGCGCGGCGCGCCGCCGCCCATTCGCGGCATGTCGAAGCCTCCGCCGTTGTTCGCGCTCGAGCGGTACGCCTTGCGCGCGCGCCGGCAATCAGGACAGCGGCTCGGCTTGTTTTGGAAACCTTTCTGCGCGAAGAATTCTTGCTCGCCGGCGGTAAAGGTGAATCCCTGGCCGCAATCGACGCAGGTCAGCAGTTGATCGGTAAACACCGGTTTTTAGTGAAATCCCTTCTTGGAGCAAAATCAGCGCCCATCATAACATCGGGCGGGGGATGTGCGCACGACCGATTCGAACCGCATCATATGAAGAAAAGAAAACGGACGTAAGCGTGGTCGTTGAACTGCGCCCGAACGAGGGCGCGAGAAAACAGCGCATCATGGCGGGCATGCGGCCGACCGGACGCATGCACGTCGGCCACCTGCTCGGCGCGCTGCGGAACTTCGTCAAGCTCTCGCAGCTCCACGAATGCTTCTACGAAGTCGCCGACCTGCACGCGCTCACCACGAAATTTGAGAACAGCGCACAGATCGCGAGCGACGCGCGCGAAATGGTCACCGACTGGCTCGCGGCGGGCTTGGATCCGCAGCGCTGCACGATTTTTTTGCAGTCGCAGATCCCGGAAATCAGCGAGATGTCGATGCTGCTCTCCATGATCACGCCGGTGTCGTGGCTGGAACGGGTGCCCACCTACAAAGATCAGATCAACGCGCTCGGCTCAGATATCGCCACGCACGGCTTTCTCGGCTATCCGGTGCTGCAGACGGTCGACATCGCGATCTTCAAGGGCCAGGGGGTGCCGGTCGGCCAGGACCAGCTGCCGCACCTCGAGCTCTGCCGAGAGATCATCCGCCGCTTCAACTATCTGTTCGGCGACGTGCTGATCGAACCGGCAGCCATCTTGTCGGAGACGCCGTACGTGCCGGGCACCGACGGCCGAAAGATGAGCAAGTCGTACGACAATGCGATCTTGCTGTCGGACTCGGATGAAGAGACGACCGCGAAGATCAAGATGATGTTCACCGATCCCGAAAAGATCCGCAAAGACGATCCCGGCCGGCCCGAGATCTGCTCGGTTTTTTTCTTCCAACGCATCTTCGACGCCGATAGTGCGGATTCGGTTGCCCACCGCTGCCGGACCGGCAGGCTCGGCTGCGTCGAGGACAAGGCCGACATGGCGAAGCATCTCAACGCTGCGCTCGCGCCGATCCGCGCGCGACGCGCGGAATTGGAACGGAAGCCGGGCCACGTCGAGGAGATTCTGAGAGAAGGGACGCGCCGCGCGCGCGCGATCGCGCAGTCGACGCTGGCCGAAGTCAAATCGGCGATTGGGATCTAAAGGTCGGGCAAGCTCGGCGCCTACACAGAGTCATTTCAGCCCGGCGATGACTCCGCCGTACAAGGCCTCGAACTTCGACTGGTCGAGATCGACGGTACCGTTCCACGTCGACGTCGATGCGGCAGCGAGAAGCATCGCCGCGATCAAAGCGGCAATGGTGGAAGGCATGGACATCGACCTCCGTGAGTCGGCGGCTTACGGTTTGTAGTTGGCGACGGCCTGCTTGATGCGCTTCACGCCTTCTCGCAGGTTCTCTTCCGAGTTCGCGTACGACAGCCGAATAAAACCCTTGCCGTGCGGTCCGAACGTCGAACCGCCGAGCACCGCGACCCCGCTCTCATCCAAAATGTAGTTGGCGAGCTTGACGTCGTCGGGTTCGATCCTCGAAAAATTCGGAAAGACGTAAAACGCGCCGCCCGGCATCTGGCAGGTGACGCCGGGAATCGAGCGCAGACCTTCCACGAGGATCGCTCGGCGGCGCAAAAACTCGTCGCGCATCGCCTGCACCGGTTCGTCGGGGCCGGTCAGCGCGGCAATGCCGGCGTCCTGGACGAACGTCGCCGTGCACGAGACGATGTTGAGCATGAGCGCGCCTACGGCATCGGCCAAAAAGGTGGGCATGACGCCGAAACCCAGCCGCCAACCCGTCATCGCCCACGCTTTTGAAAAACCGTCGATGAGCACGGTGCGTTCGGGAGCGCCGCTGAGCCCGTAGTACGAAGCGAACTGCGCGTCGTAACTGTGGCGGTTGTAGATCTCGTCGGAGATGACGATGATGTCATGCCGGCGTGCGATGTCGGCGATGCGCAGCAGATCGTCTTTCGTCAGGACGCCGCCGGTGGGGTTGTGCGGTGAATTGATCACGAGGATTTTGGTCTTGGCCGTCATGGCGGCTTCGAGCGCGTCGAGGTCCAGGCGAAAGCCCGTGCTTTCGTGCAGCTGCACGGAGACCGGTTTCGCGCCGACGTAGGTGACGATCGATCGATAGGCAGGATACGCGGGGTCCGGAATGACGACCTCGTCGCCGGGATTCAGCAGCGCCATGAGCGTCATGGCGATGACCGGTTTGCCGCCGGGGCTCACGATGACGTTGTCGCGCGTCACCTGGACGCCGCGCGTTTTGGTCACGTGCCCGGCGATGGCGTCGCGCAGTTCGGGTATGCCTTGCGCCGGCGTGTAGTGCGTCCGATTACCGCCCAGCGACCGCACCGCGGCCTCTTTGATGTGGGGCGGCGTGTCGAAATCCGGTTCGCCGATCTCCAAGTGGATGACGTTGCGACCGTCGGCCTCAAGCTTGCGCGCTCGAGCGAGCACGACAAAAGCGCTTTCGGTTCCAAGATGGCGGAACGAATCGGCGAGCGGAAACGTGGCGGCCTGCATGATTCGCCGCTTTTCGGGGAGGCGTTTGCGCGAACCTTGCGGGCGCGCATAGATGCGACGCCGCTATCATGGGTCGAGAAATGATTAGTCGCGGATGCCGGCGCCGAGCGGGCCTGTCGGTTTGAGATGAAAGTAGGCTTCGACGATGGCTTGCGCGACCGGCGCCGCGTTCACCGCGCCGAAATTGCCGCTTTTCTCCATGAACACGACGATCGCAATCTTCGGATGATCGTACGGTGCGTAGCATACGAACCACGCGTGGTTGCGGCCGCTCGGATTATCTGGGGTCGGGACGTTCTCCGCGGTGCCGGTTTTTCCGGCATAATGAAATCCCGGGATCTCGACGTTGTTTGCGGTGCCGTACGGGCTCTCGATCGCGCCGAGCATGCCCTGGCGGACGACCTGCAGATCGTCGTCGGAAACAGCGACGTGGCCCTGCAGAACCGGACCGAATCTTGTCGCGACGCGGTTGTGCGCGTCGCGCTCGTCGGCCAAAAGGTATGGTTTGTAGAGATCGCCGCCGTTGGCGACCGCCGAGACGACCTTCAACATCTGGATCGGTGATGCTTCGAGGAACCCCTGGCCGATCGCCATGTTGACGGTGTCGCCCGGATACCATTCCTCTTTGAAATTGCGAAGTTTCCATTGCGCGGTCGGCAAGATGCCGGTCGTCTCACCCGGCAGATCGATCTGCGTGCGTTTACCGATGCCGTACTCGGCGGCGTACTTATCGAGGTTCTCGATGCCAAGCTCGTGGCCGACTTGATAGAAAAAGACGTCGCACGATTGCGTGATCGCTTGCGGCACGGTGAGCGTGCCGTGTCCGCCGGCCAGGTCGTCGTTGAAGACGAAGTCGCCCAACGCGAAGGCGCCGCCGCAATAGCGCGTGCTGTCAGGCGTCAAGACGCCGGTCGCAAGCGCCGCCGACGCCGTGATCAATTTGAACGTCGAGCCCGTCGGCGCCGAGCCGGAGATCGCGCGGTTGAACAGCGGCAGCAGCGGATCGTTGACGTACTGCGCGTACTTGCGCTCGCTGATGCCGGGGGCGAAATCGTTCGGGTCGAAATTCGGCTGGCTGACGAGCGCCAAGATGGCGCCGGTGTTCGGATCCTCGACGATCGCTGCGCCGCCGACGCGCTGACCGATGCGCTTTGCGATGACGTCGATCTGCTGCGCCATGGCGCGTTCGGCGGCTCGCTGCAGTCGCCAGTCCAACGTCAGGTCGAGGCTGCTGCCGGGCACAGCATCGAAATCGGGAAAGTTCGCGACCGCCGCGCCCGCGGCGTTGACTTTGATCCGCCGGCCGCCGTTGCGGCCGCGCAGGATGGCATCGTAGACGGACTCCAGACCATCTTTTCCGATGATGTCGTTCGAGCCGTAGCCAAGGCGCCGGCGGGCGGCGTATTCCGCTTGCGTGATCTGGCCGACGTAGCCGAGCACGTGCGAGCCGATGGTGCCGAACGGGTACTGCCGTACGGGCACCAGCTCGACGTTCATCCCGATCAAGTGATCCGCACGCTCCGCGAAGCGCGCGACCACTGCGGCCTTCAAGTCCTCGGCGATGGTGACTGGCCCGAGTGGAACCGCGTTGGCCAGCGCGTCGAAGTCCTTGTACGTCACGCCGTTTTGCTGCAGCAACCGCTTCCACAACGTCGCTTCGGGAACGCCCACGATCCGCGAAAGCGCGGCGATCTCGCGGTGTGGATCTTGCAGCTGCAGCGGGACCGCTTCGACGACGAATGACGGCCGGTTGCGCACGATGACGACGCCGTTGCGATCGTACATGACGCCGCGCGGCGCCGGAACGGATATGGTGCGCACTTGGTTGACGTCGGCGAGGCGTCCGTAATAGGCTCCGTGTTCGATCTGCACGGTGGCGAGCCGCCAGATCAGCACCAAGAAAACCAGCGCGATCGAAACGCCGAACGCGATGTAGCGCCGGGCGCGAGGGCCTTCGTCGGCATCGGTTTCCTGATAGCGCTGTGTCGTGCCGGCCATTTCGGCAAAGCCTAGCGCAAGCGCGGCGTCGACACATGCGACGCAGCGCGCAGGACGAGCAGCACGAGCGCTGCGACGACGCAATTCAGCAGCAGCTGCCAGAGCATCTCGTGCGAGATGCGATGGAACAGACCGCGCTCGCCGAGGGCCAGCTCCGTCACGACGAGCGTCGTGAGCGTGCGCACGATCGTCGCGCCGGCGACCGCCGCGACGAAGACCGGGATCGAATCCGAGAAGAACCGGCTGCTCAAGAGACCTGCGCCGAATCCTGCCAGCGTGGCGCCGAGCACGTTTGCGCCGCCGCCGCCCAACGCGTCTTCGAGCAGGCCGCCGATGAGTCCGAGCCAGCCGCCCGTCCAGACACCGCAGCGCATGCCGGCCCAAACGATGAGCACGGTCAGCAAGCTCACGTGCGCGCCGCGCAGCGTGACGCCGTGCAGAAGCGTCGCTTGCAGCAGCACGGCGACGACGGCGAGCACGAGCAGCAGCCAGAACGGAGGGGCCACGTAGACTTCCGCATCGACGGACCCGCCGGCGGGCGTGTGCCTGACGCGCGCCGCTTCGCGCAATCGTGGCGCCGCTTGCGCCGGATGTGCGGAGCTCATCTCTTCCGCAGCACGATCACGTGGGTGAGCGTGGAAAAATCGACCGCCGGTTGGAGCACCGCCGTTTGATAGAGCGCGTTGTCCTTACGATCGACTTCCATCACTCGGCCGATCGGGATGCCGCCCGGGTACACTTCGCCGCGGCCGGTCACAACCGGATCGCCGACGAGCACATTCGCGTCCTGGCTGATGTATTTCATGTGGGCGTGCAGCGACGTGCCGGTCACGATGCCCCAGGTCTGGGTGCGCGACAAATACGCCGGCACTGAGCTGGCGGGATCGGTCACGAGCAACACGTGCGCGTCGTGGCGAGCCGCGTCGATGACGTGACCCACGAGGCCATCGCCGCTCACCACGACGTCGTCCGCACGAATGCCGTCGCGCCAGCCGCGATCGATCGCGATCTCCTTGCGCGCCGCTTCTGGGGCAAAGCCGACGACGTCGGCCGCGACGCCCGACGACCGCGGCAGCGCCTGTTCCATCCCAAGCATGCGTCGCAAGCGCCGATTCTCCGCCGCGTCGGCGCGCAGGCGTTCGTTGGCCGCGGCGAGGCCGCGAACTTTTTGCTTCAACTCCCGGTCGCGCGCGGCGAATTCGTTCGCCTGCGCGAGCGTCTGCGCTTCCGTCGAGAGCGCGTCGCCCGCGGCGGTGATGGCGCCTTCGATCGGCGTCAGCACGCCCGCGATGAGTTCATCGATGGGACTTTGCCGGCCGTGACGAGATGCATCCAGTTCGAGCAGCATCGCCGCGCACGCGATGATGATCAGCGTGACGAAGACGAGGAGCTTTCTTTCATCCCAGTACGAATGGATCGCCACCACCTGCCGATCAGCGTTTGTCGCGGGGGGAACAGCGCATCGAAGAGTTTGCGGTCGCGGAGGATCTCGGCCGCGCCTCGCGCCACGCACAACAGCGGCTCTTCCGCCACCCGCACCGGGAAGCCCAAGACGACGGCGAGCGTTTCAGCGAGGCCGGCGATGCCGGCGCCGCCGCCGGCCAGCACGAGCCCGCGTTCGCCGACGTCGCGCGCCAACTCCGGGGGCGTTTGTTCGAGCACCGCGCGAATGTCGTCGACGATCTGACCGATCGGCTCGGCGATGGCCGCTCCGACGTCTTCCTCAGTGACCTCGATCGTTCCCGGCCCAAGGCGACGCATGTCTTGTCCGACGATTTTCGTCGCCGGCCGTCCTTGCGCGCAGCCGTAAAAACCGTGCGAGATCTTCAGCGCTTCGGCCGTGCGCTCGCCGATGAGAAAGCCGCGTTTGTTGCGCATGTAGCTCGCGATCGCTTCATCGAGGCGGTCGCCGCCGAGTTTGAGCGAGCGGCCCACCACGACCCCGCCGAGCGAGATCACCGCGACCTCGCTCGTGCCGCCGCCGATGTCCAGGATCATGCTGCCGCGCGGCTCGAGGATCGGCAGGCCGGCGCCGACCGCAGACGCGATCGCCTGCGGCACGAAGTAGACCTGCGCGGCGCCGGCGCCCAGAGCGGCTTCGCGCACGGCTTTTTTCTCGACCTCGGTGGCCGATCCGGGCACGCCGACGATGAGACGCGGCGGGATGAGCGTGCGGCCGCGCAGCGCGCGGTCGATGAGCGCGTGCATGAGCGCCTCGGTGTACCGGTAGTTCGAGATGACCCCGTTGCGCATCGGCCGGATAACGGTGATGTTGCGCGGCGTACGCCCGAGCATCTGTCTCGCGCCTTCGCCGACCGTGATGATGTCGCCGGTATCGGTGTCGATCGCCACCATCGTCGGCTCGACGAATCGCACGCCGTAGCCGCGGACGTGCACCGGCGTGTTGGCCGTGCCGAGATCGATGCTGATCTCCGGCGCGATGCGCGCATACAGATTTTGTAGAATACTGGCCATCAAAAAAGGCGGTATCCGAGCCGCGCGAGCGACTGACCGATGCGAGCGATCGGCAGGCCCATCACGCTGTAGAAGTCGCCGACGATGGATGCGACCAGCAGCGAGCCGAGCCCTTGAATCCCGTACGCGCCAGCCTTGTCGAGCGGTTCGCCGCTCTCCACGTATCCCGATATGAGGTCGTCGTCGAGAGGTCCGAATGTCACGCGCGCCGATTCGACGCCCGATTCCATGCCGCTGCGCGCGCGATCGGCGACCGTGAAGCCGGTGTGCACGATATGTTCGCGGCCGCCGAGCTTGCGCAGCATCGCAGCGGCCTCGTCGGGGTCGCGCGGCTTGCCCAAGACCGCACGATCGATGACGACGATCGTGTCGGCGGCGATGAGCAGAGGCGGCCCGTGGTTGTGGGCAGCCGCAGCCTTCCCCAAGGCTGCGGCCTCGACGTAAGCGCGAGGGTCACCATCAGCCGGTCGGTATGGCGGTTCTTCAAACGAACTGCCGATGACGGTGACGCGCAGGCCGAGCGCTTCGAGCAGCTGTTTGCGGCGCGGCGATTTGGACGCCAGGGCTATTTCGGTCAGCCGCCTATTCATACATGCGGCCGTGCGCTTGGATGAAGCCGGAGTCATGGCGGAATCGCGGATCGTGGTGCGTCCAGTGGATGACCGGCCCGCCGAAATCGAGCGCGAGCACTCCTTTGACGGTCACGTCGTCGCCGCGGCGCAGCGGTACATAGGGTGCGATGCCGACGTTGTGCGCGATGAGGATGTCGGCCGAATGCGACCCGTCGGACACGGTCACGACGAACCGCTCGTGCTCGCCGTCGCGCCCGTATTCGGGGCGCAGCATTCGCGCCACGGTTCCCTCGACGACGACTTCATCGCCGCTGCGGCCGGACGAAATATCCGCAAGCGCGCGCTGGTTGGCAGCTCGTCCTGCGCTGCAACCGAATCCAAGCAGCGCCGCGAGCGCGGCGGCGGCGATTGCGCCTCGTATCACGACGATTCGAGGATCTGGACCGGCTCTTCGGTGACGTCGAGCGCCAACAGGTGCTCGAGCGATTCGCGACGCGCGACCAGACGCGCGCGGCCGTCGCGTGCGAACACAACGGCTGGCCTCGAGAAGCGGTTGTAGTTGCTGGCCATGGCGTAGGTGTACGCTCCTGTGCCGCTTACGGCAAGCAGATCGCCGGGTCTCGGATTCGCCAGGAGAACGTCGGAGAACAGAATGTCCGTCTCGCAGTGCCGGCCGAAGATGGTGTACGTTCCGTCTGGGGAAGCGTCGGGGCGCGAAGCGAGCGTCACCGGATAGGTCGCGTCGTACAGCGCTGGGCGCGGATTGTCCGACATGCCTCCGTCTGCGATGAGAGCCTGCTTGCCGTCCGGCAAGCGCTTGCGCACGCCGATGCGGTAGATCGTGGTGCCGGCCGGTCCGATCAGGGAGCGTCCCGGCTCGATCATCAGCGTCGGCCTCTTCAAACCGGCTCGAGCGAGGCGCGGTTCGAGCGAGGCGAAAACGGCGGCCGCCCACGCTTCCGGGGTCGGCGCGTCGCCGCCGAGGTCGCTCGTCGCGAGACCGCCCCCGATGTTGAACACCTCGAGTTCGATGCCGCATTCCCGTTTGACGTCGGCCGCGAAGGCGACGAGCTGCTCGACCTCGACCGCGTAGGTGTTCAAATCCCGGATCTGCGATCCCACATGGCAGTGAATGCCTGATAGGCTTAATCCAGCTTGAAGCGCGACGTGCTTGACGGCGGATAGGGCCTGACCATCGCAGATCGCAAAACCGAATTTCGAGCTGGGCGCGCCGGTCTGAACGCGCCCGTGGGTTTGCGCCGCGATCCCGGGGTTCACACGGAGAAGCACGCTTGTCGGGGTCGGGCTTGCTCGACTCTCGCGACGGATACGCTCGGTCAGCGCCTCGATCTCTTCGAGATGGTCGATCACGATCAAACCGACGCGCTGCTCGATCGCGGCATCAAGTTCTTCCGTTATTTTATAACAGCCGTGCAAAACGCACCGGGCAGCGGGCACGCCCGCGCCGAGCGCGGTGCGCAGTTCGCCGAGCGAACAGACGTCGAGAAAGAGTCCCTCGTCGTGCGCGGTGCGCGCGACGGCGGCGAGCAAGAGCGCTTTGCCGGCGTAACAGATTTCGCAACGCCAGCCGGGCCGGCTGAACGCGTCGCAGAAGCGCCGCATGCCCGAGCGCAAGACGGCTTCGTCGATCACGAGCAGCGGCGTGCCGAATTCGTGCGCGAGCGCGACGCTCGAGCACCCGCCGAGCCGCAAATCGACCGCACGTTTGGAATTGTGCGCCATGCTATCGTTTCGGTATACTCATTGCGGTGAGCATGAATCCCAGCGAGCCGTACCGCGGGCCCCGCCACGACTCATACCACGAGGGTTTGCCCAGCCGACGTCACGTGCGCGCGGCAAGCAACATCCGCTTCGTGGTGTTCGGAAGCCCGGGACCCGCGGGCGCGCGAAAACCGACGCGACCGATTGCGACGGGCACGTTTTCGTTCCCCGCCTTCCTCCCGAACTAGCTGCGATACAGATTCTTCCTTTCGATGTATTCCGCGACCGCCGTCGGAGTGAGATAGCGGATCGGCAGCCCGCTTTTGATGCGCGCGCGCAGCTCGCTGGCGGAGACGTCGAGGCGCGGCAGCTTCACGTGTTCGAATCGACAGCGCAACTCGGGCGACAATCCCTTGACTACCCGGTCGACCTCCGCGCTGCACACGCCGGCGCGATCGATCACCAAAAATTTGGCGAGTTGCTGAGCGACCTCATCGAGACGGCGCCAGGGCGTAGTCGCGAGCGAGTCCGCCCCGGCGATGAAGTAGAATTCATCATCGGGAAATTTCGCACGCAGCAAGCTCAAGCTGTCCGCCGTGTAAACCGGTCCGGGCTGCTCCAAAGCGGTCGAATCGACGGCAAAGCGCGGATTGTCAGCGACGGCGAGCCACACCATGTCGGCCCGCTCCTGGGACGAGGCGTGGGTCTCGCGGTGCGCGGGGTCCCCAACCGGCACGAACAGCACGCGGTCGAGGTTCTCCCCGGCGCGCACGCACTCGGCGATGAACAGATGCGCGAGGTGGATCGGATCGAATGTGCCACCGAGCAATCCCGTTCTCATAGAAACGTGAATTCCGAGCCGCCGACCCGCACGGTGTCGCCAGGTCGAATGCCCGCGCGCTCCAGCTTGCGACGCGCGCCGCTCCTGACGAGGGCCCGCTCGAAAAATTCGCGAGCGTCGTCGGAATCGAAATCGGTTACTGCGGCGAGCCGCTCGAGCCGATCGCCAACGATGCGGAAGGCGCGCTTTTCTTTTACGATTCGGACGATGCGATTCGTGGCCGGTTTGGGGCGAAGGACCACTTCCGATTGAAGGGCTGGAGCTTGCTCCACTTTTGCATCGAGAATCGCCCGATAGATCTCCGCCATCAAGGGGCGAACCCCGTGGCCCGTCGCCGCAGAGATACCGAAGACCGGATCGCTCGTCGACTGCTGCACCGCTCTTAACGTCTGTTCGGCGCCGGCCAAATCCTGTTTCGAAACCGCTACGACGCGGCGTTTTGCGAGCAGCTCGGAGTTCCAGGCGCGCAGCTCGGCTTCGATCATGGCGAGTTGAGCGAGCGCTTCTGCCGGGTCGAGCGCACCGTCCAGGAGATGCACGAGCACGCGGGTGCGTTCGATGTGGCGCAGAAAGGTATCGCCGAGGCCTGCCCCGCGGCTCGCCCCCTCGATCAGGCCGGGGACGTCGACCAGCACGAAGCTTGCGTCCACATCGATCTGCACCACGCCGAGCTGCGGCTCGATGGTGGTAAATGGATAGTCGGCGATCTTTGGATGGGCTGCCGACACCGCCGCCAGCAAGGTTGATTTGCCGGCATTCGGCGCTCCCACGATGCCGGCGTCGGCGAGCAACTTCAATTGAAGATCGAGCACGCGTTCTTCGCCCGGCTCGCCGCGCTGCGCGAATTTCGGCGATTGATGCGTCGAGGTGGCGAAGTGCTGATTGCCGAGTCCACCGCGACCCCCTCGCGCGATAAGCACGCGCTGGTTCGGCTCGCTCAAGTCGGCGATCAGGTCGCCGTTTTCGTAGACGAGCGTGCCGGGGGGTACCGGAACGTCCACGTCTACGCCGTCTTTGCCGTGGCAGTTGTCTGTCCCGCCGCGTTCGCCGTCGCTTGCCGCGAACCGCCGCTTGTGGCGGAATTCGACCAACGTCGCGCGCTGCGGGTCGGCCGATAGGAAGACGGAACCGCCGCGGCCGCCATCCCCGCCGTCGGGTCCGCCGCGAGGTACGTATTTTTCACGGCGGAATGAGACCATGCCGGGACCGCCGGCGCCGCCGCGAACCGTGATGCGGACTTCATCGACGAACATCTGTTAGGATTGAGGCTTTCGCTCGAGGAATAAAGAGGCCCGCACCGTCGTGCGGGCTACTTTTGGTCGCCAGAGTTCCGGCGCGTCTTATGCCGCTTCGATCGCGACGATCTGCTTGTCGCGCCCACGATGGCTGAATACGACCGTGCCGTCCACGAGCGCGAAAAGGGTGTTGTCCTTGCCCATGCCGACGTTCGCGCCGGGGTAGAATTTCGTGCCGCGCTGGCGCAGGATGATGTTGCCGGCCGCCACGGCCTGGCCACCATAGCGCTTCACGCCGAGTCGCTTGCTCTGCGAATCGCGGCCGTTGCGCGAGGAACCCAGGCCTTTTTTATGGGCGAACCGTTGAAGATCGATGGTGAAAAGCACCAACCGATAGTAACAAACAGATGGCAGCAGCGTCAACATGAAAGGCATTTTTCCGCCTGGGTCGGCAAGCGATTACGCTCCGAACAGGTGTTCGCGTCTTGCGCCGAACGCTTGAATCACCGATGATAGGCATAAGAGGGGATCGCCGACCGGCGCGAGCTAGGCCGCCCGGTGTCCGTTTGCCGGCATGGGAAGCCAAAGAGACCGCGTTTCATGTGAGAGGAACGCGCGCATCGAGGGACTGCCCGCCTGAGAGGGCTCAGATGCAACTAACCGCGCGAGCGGTTGCGAAACAAATCTATTACCCCAGCCTTGCGCTAATCGGCGCAGCGCTGATTTATTTCTTCCCGCCCAAGTTCGACTTTTCGACGCCGACATTAATTACTGTTGGACTCGTCGCGTTGTTCTTGGCATTCGTATCTCGACCCGCGAAAGCCGCTAGCGTTCAGCTTGTTCCTCTCACGGCGATTTTCGCGGCGTCTGCTGTATTGTTCGGCTGGTGGACGTTAGTCTTGGCGCCGATCGCTTGGGCGGCGATTCATGTTCGCGGATATGGCCACGCGGAGTGGTGGAGGATTCTCAAGGCATGGGCCGGTCACGTTGGATGGAGTGTAATCGCCGTCTACGCTATGGTCGCGATTTGGAAATTCGGGAGCCATTTCGCTGTCACACAGAGCCACATTTTCGGAACTTTGATTACGATGGCCACTGTGATCGCCGTCGGGCTGACATGGCAAACAATAAACAACGTTTGTACCCAAATATCATATGCAATCGTTGGGCAGGCATTTCCCGCAAAACGCTTTATTACTGTGGGTCTCATTGCCGCAGTTTACGCGTACCTGCTGGTGGCCTTGTACCAATTTGGCGGCATTATCGCCGCGGCGCTTTTCTACGTGATCATTGGCCAAGACCGCATGGTACAAGGCGTCCTCGGGATCACCAAACAGCTTCAATTATTGCATAACGCACGCTCCCAAGCGCGAACGCTTGTCGGCGATCTTATGCGGTTCGCGGATGCCGACCAAGGGCGTTTTGCTGAAGAAGTTCAGGCGCTCTCCCAACGCATCGCCGGCCAAGTCGGCCTCTCAAGGGACGAGGTCGCCAAGATCGGCCTGGCTGCGGAACTGCACGAAATCGGAAAGGCCAGACTGCCCGCAAGAGTGAGAGTCAATGGGAATGGAAACGGAAATGGCCACGCTGATGCCATTCAGCAGTCAAGCGGCGGTGGCAACGGCGGTGCCGATTTATCTCTCCAGGAGATCGCTCAACTTCGCACATACCCACGCGCGGGAGCGATAATGGTCCGCGAAGCCGACGCGCTGCTGCCGTCAGAGATCGCCTACTGGATCGAATGCCACGATGAGCATTTCGATGGCAGCGGATTCCCACGCGGTCTTAAAGGCAACGAAATTCCCTTGCCCTCGAGGATTATCGCTGTGTCGCGGGAGTTCGTTCGATTGACGATCGGCGCGAACGGAGATTACGAATCACAAAAGGATGCCGCACTCGCGGAAATCCGCGAGAAGGGCGGCACCCTTTATGATCCCGAGCTGGTATCGATACTTGATCAGCTTGTTAATGAAGCGCCCCAACGCCGCAGTCCATTGTATGCACAATAGCGCTGTGGGCTGCTTGCGCGCTAGAACCGAGCCCTGAGTGCATCCAACCGATCGCCAGAACGCCGAACTCAAAGAAGAAGCGCCCGAATGCGTGCAACATGTGGTGTGACCTCCATCACATTCCCATAACCGACTAGTATTTAAAATCGCGGCCGGTTTGCTCACCAAACGCGACGAGGACGATTGGGTCTCATATGAGACCCTTCCAACCCCATTATAACGCTCCCCCAGTTCCGCTGCAATTGCGAAAAGGGGGGTATTCTATCTTTTTTGGGGTCCGCTTTGGGGTCCGCCGGGGTCCCGTTCGGACCCGTCTAGGGCAGCGCCGCAATCGACCCATACGGGTCATCCTCCCCGCGCACGAAGCGCGCGAAGGCCTCGGCCGGCATCGCGGAGCCGCCAAGTATGCCTTGCATCGTGTTGCATTGGAGCGTGCGCAGGTACTCCAGCTGGCGCTGCGTTTCGACCCCTTCAGCCACCGCGTTGAGCCCCATGCCGTGGGCCAAGGATATCACCGCCATGGTGATCGCCGCGTCGTCTGGATCGCTCGTACAATTCCGGATAAACATCCGATCGATCTTCAGTTCGTCGAGCGGGAATTGCTTGAGCGATGCGAGCGACGAATAGCCGGTGCCGAAGTCGTCGATCGCAAGCCGAACGTCCATCTTATGCAGCTGGCTCATCACCGCGACGCTCAGTTCGAGGTTTTTCATCGCGGTGGTCTCGGTGATCTCAAGCTCGAGGAACTCCGCCGCCAGGCGCGCTTTCTTCAACGCGCTCGCGACGGTTTCGACGAACTCCAATCCTTCGAACTGCTTGGCCGAGACGTTCACCGACACGCGCAGATCGAGCAAGCCCGATTCGTGCCACGACTTCAGCTGCGCGCACGCCGTGCGCAAGACCCAGTCGCCCATTGCGATAATGGCGCCCGTTTCTTCCGCGTACGGCACGAATTGGGCGGGCAGCAAAAAGCCGCGATCCGGTTCGTTCCAGCGCACCAGCGCTTCGGCGCCGATGATCAAACCGGTTTTGATGTCGGTAAGCGGCTGATAGTAGAGTTGAAGCTCGCCATTTTCAATCGCACGCCGAAAGCGTTCGTCGGTGGCGTCGATCGGGTTCGCAAGCTCTTTCGCATTCGTGCGCACTGAAACGCCGGCGCTTGCATTTGCAGCAAAGGCCGACCGTGCTCTAAGGCGCGCATTCCGAAAAAGATTCGCGAACTTACTCATCAACCCACCGCCGCACGCATTTGGCTTGTCGCGCGATGCAGCCCGCATGCGTTCGACGCGCCGCTTGCCGCTTCCCGCGGATGCACCCCCGTTTGGTCGTGAAGGGAGCCTCGAACGCGTGCGTAAATGCACAGTTCGCCAAGGACCAACGCTGCGCTGGAGGCTTGCGTGACCGATCCCGACCCGAACGACCTGCACGCTCTCGTCGTCGAAATCGTCACGGCAATTCGCAAGCTGGAACAAGGCACCCACATGCGATCGCTGCTCTGGTTCATGATCATCTTGACGGTGACCAATGTTGTGATCGCCGTCGCACAAATCGTCCTGGTGACCGCGTACCTGCACCGGCTTTGACGCCGACGGGGCCGTTTCGGAGTTGCCAAAGCAGCATGCGTCGCCTGCCTGGGCGCTCGGCAAACTGATGCTGCTGAAGCTGCGCGCCGACGACCGAGCCAGACTCGGCAGCGCTTTTTCGTTGCGCCCCTTCCACGACGCCGTGCTGTCGCACGGCGATCCGCTGATCTTCTTTGTGAGGAAGATGATCTTGGGCGCGGGCAACAACGGCCCTCTACATGTGAAGAAACGGCCGTCCAAAGACGGCCGTTTCCATTCGGCGAGTCCGGTTCGCGCTATGCGATGGTGCGGGTCACTTAATGTCGCCGCAAGCCACGTACATCTTGAGGTTGGCGGCCGACTCATGGACGTTGATCGCCCAGTGGCCGTCCGTCAGCATCGACATCGGCGCATCGACGAGCGTCGACGACTTTCCGCCGACGACAGGGCTGAGAGGCCATTTCGGAACGGGGTTGAGCTTGGCGCAGCTGCCGGGGTGGATGTGGGCCGGCTGATTCGCAGCGGGCTTTTGTCCGGTCAGACTGATGACGACGAGCGTGCGTTTGCCTTTGGCTGTGAGTTTCGCGGTGCCGGACTCGCCGGATCCGTTCTGCTCCTTCAGGGTGACGTTGCCCTTCATCATCATCATGGCGTTGTTCACGGCGCCGCCGACCTTGGCCGCCATCGACGTCGGTTCCGATGAAGCCGCCGTTCCCGATGAAGTCGACGTATTAGAGCTGCTGGAACATGCGGCGACGCTGAGCGCGGCCAGCGCAGCGGCGCAAAGAATTGCGAACTTCATATCATACACTCCATAGCGGGGATTCATGAAGAGGTTGCCTTCCGGGGGACCCAGGCAGGCTATATATTACTATCCTCCAGCAATTCCTTTACCCGCGCGCGCGCGCTTATAACCCCGTTTTCACGCCAACACAGACAATCCGCGAGCAAGATCGGATTTGATGTCGTCGAGCGCTTCGATGCCGACCGATAGGCGCAGGAAGCCGTCGTGAATGCCAAGCGCCTCGCGCTGCGTCTTCGACAGCGCGCGGTGCGATGACGTCGCCGGATGCGAAAGCGTCGTGGCGGTCCCTCCAAGGCTCAGGACCAAACGGACCATCGATAATTCTCCGAGCATGCGGTTGACCGCCTCGCGGCCGCCGTCGATTTCGAACGCGAGCATCGCGCCGTGGCCCCTGCGCAACGTCGCGGCGGAGGCATCTCGGTCGGGATGATCCGCCAAACCAGGATAGTGCGCGGCGCGGATCGAGTCATGTCCGGCCAGCCAACTTGCCAGTTCTGAAGCGTTGCGCGCCGAGCGCTCCATGCGCGGCTCGAGCGTCTGTATGGAACGCGCCGCCAACCACGCGTCGAACGCTCCGGGCACCATGCTCGACCGAACGGCGATCGTGCGGATCGGCCCGAGAATTTCCTCCCGCGCCGCCACCGCGCCGACGACCAGATCGTGATGGCCGCCGAAGAATTTCGTCACGCTCTCGATGATGACGTCTGCGCCGAGGATGGAAGGCTGGCAGTGATACGGACCGGCGAACGTGTTGTCGACGACGAGCAGCGCACCCCGTTCGTGCGCGAGGGCCGCGAGCTTGGGGATGTGCGCCACCCGCATGCGCGGGTTCGAAATGGTCTCGACGACGACAAGTTTCGCGCCGTCCGCCAAATCGCGGCGCACGGTTTCAAGATCGGTCGCGTCGACGAAGCTCGTCGAGATCCCGAAGCGCTTGAGGTCGTCGAGCAAGCGCGTCGTGTTGCCGTAGAGGTCTCGGCTGGCGACGACGCGATCGCCGTGCGACAGCGTCGCCAAAAAGGTGGCGAGAAATGCCGCCATGCCGCCGCTGGTGGCGAGCGCCGCGTCGGTTGCTTCGAGCTTGGCGACGACCGCCTCCAGCGCGAGGATGTTCGGCAGGCCGTCCGTGCCGTAGATGGCGCCTGGCGCGCGCCGCTCGTAAATCGCGTCGACCTCATCCAAGTCGCGGAAAACCCAACCGGCGGATTGATAGATGGGAAGGCTCGCCGGCCGGTTTTCCGGGTCGTCGACGGACTGGCCGTGGATGGACTGCGTAGAGAAAGAGGGGTCGTCGGGCATGCTGCGACCTTCGGTCGCGAGGGTCATCGACCTTCGGTCGAACCACTGCAAGGTCGCGAGCGTCATCGACCTTCGGTCGAACCACTGCAAGGTCGCGAGCGTCATCGACCTTCGGTCGAACCACTGCAAGGTCGCGAGCGTCATCGACCTTCGGTCGAACCACTGCAAGGTCGCGAGCGTCATCGACCTTCGGTCGGCGGGTCGAGCGAGCTCAACCCATACAACCTGAAAATAGAGAAAGGGTGCCGCTCGTGCCGCACCCTCTTTTAAACACCGGTCAAACGCGAGATCTACAACGCGTTAGTGTTTCTTTTTCTTGCCTGCTTTTTTCGCTTTTTTCTTGGCCATGGTGCGCTTACGTCACCTCCCCTCTGGACTTTCGACGCGCGCGGGGCGTTGCTGTACGCCTCTTTGCATTATGTTACCGCCGTTGCGGAGGCTCGAGCGGTTATCGCACGGGGTCGAAGGGTGCGGGGTCATCTTTTGCGGCCCACAGTCGCGGTCGTTCTGCAACGAACTTCCGTCCCCTTTTAGAACATCGGCAGATGGAAAAACAAAAACAGGTGAGCGCCGTCGCAAAACCGCATCTTCTTACTCTATGCGCTTTTCACGGCGCGTGGTTGTCACCGGACTCGGCGCGGTCACGCCCCTCGGCAGCAACGTGTCGGAATTTTGGTCCAACGTCGTCGCCGGCAGAAGCGGCATTAGCGAAATCACGCTCTTCGACGCCTCGCATCTGCCGACGCGCTTCGCCGGCGAGGTCAAGAACTTCGATCCGAACGAGATCATCGGAAAAAAAGATGCGCGCAAGATGGATCGCTTCGCGCAGTTCGCGTTCGCGGCGGCGAAAGAAGCGGTAGCCGACGCCAAGCTTGAAATCACGGATGACAATCGCGACGAGATCGGCGTCATCATGGGGTCGGGCATCGGCGGTCTCATGACGATCGAGCAGCAGCACCGGGTCATGCTGGAGCAAGGACCGGACCGGCTGTCGCCGTTTCTGATCCCGATGCTGATCGGCAATATCGCTCCCGGGCTTATCTCCATCCATCTCAAGGTGCGCGGGCCCACCCAGACGGCCGTATCGGCGTGCGCTTCCTCGAACAACGCGATCGGCGACGCGTTTCGCCTCGTCCAAATGGGCGAAGCGGAAGTCATGCTGGCGGGCGGGTCGGAAGCGCCGATCACCGAACTCGCCGTGGGCGGCTTCTGCGCCATGCGGGCCCTCTCGACGCGAAACGATTCGCCGGAGACCGCGAGCCGGCCGTTCGACAAGGAACGCGACGGTTTCGTCATCAGCGAGGGCGGTGGCGTCCTCGTGCTCGAGGAGCTCGAGCGTGCGCAGCGACGCGGCGCGAAGGTCTACGCGGAGATGATCGGCTACGGGCATTCGTCCGATGCGTACCACATCGTGACGCCCGACCCTGAAAGCAAAGGAGTAGGGCTCGCGATGAGCCGCGCGCTGCGCGACGCACAGCTCGAACCGCGCGACGTCGACTACATCAACGCTCACGCGACCTCGACCGGGCTCGGCGACACGGCCGAGGCGCAGGCGATTCATCGGGTCTTCGCCCAGCGCGCGGATTCGGTCGCGGTGAGTTCGAGCAAGTCGATGTTCGGCCATGCGCTCGGTGCGGCCGGAGCGCTCGAAGGCATCTGCGCGGCGCTGGCGGTCCACGATGACGTCATGCCGCCGACGATCAACTATCACACCCCCGATCCGGAATGCACGCTCGACGTGGTGCCGAACGTCGCGCGCAAGGCGACGGTCAACGTCTCGATGTCGAATGCTTTTGGATTCGGCGGCCACAACGCCGTACTGGTCTTCCGCAAGTACTCCGAGAACTAGCCGGCGATGGCAAGAGCGCAAGCCAAGGCCGGCGTCGGGCGGCCGTCGCGCCGCCGTGCGCTGCGCGAATTCGGCAGACGCCTCAAGCTCGGGTCTGCCGCCGAAGGCGACTGTGCGCTGCTCGATGCCGCCCTGACCCACGACTCGTTCGCGCACGAACACGGCAAGGGCGCGGCGGCGATCGTGATGTCGAACGAGCGGCTCGAGTTCTTGGGCGACGCGGTTTTGGGTTTGATCGTCGCGCAAGCGTTGTACGAGCGTCATCCCAAAGACGCCGAAGGCCGGCTTTCTCCGAGGCGCGCGCGTCTCATCTCGCGCGACGCGTTGGCGGCGACGGCGACACGTCTCGAACTGAGCTCATTGCTGCGGCTGGGCAAGGGCGAAGCCGCGGCACATGGCGAGGCGCGTCCGAAACTGCTGGCGGCGGCCTTCGAAGCGGTGATCGGCGCGGTGTTCGTCGCAGACGGCTTTGCGGCCGCGAAAGAATTCGTGCACGGGGCGCACCTGGAGAGCGCCGCGGCCGATGCCGCCGCCGAGCGCGATCCGCGCAGCGTTTTGCAAGAATACTCGCAAGCGCGCTTCAAGAAGGCGCCGGCGTACGCGCTGGTGGCGGAGGCCGGGCCCGCTCACGCGCGGATCTTTTCCGCGACGGTCCGGATCGGCGACGAGCTGGTGGGAACCGGCAACGGCTCGACGAAGAAACAAGCCCAGGCCCGGGCGGCCGCCGACGCGCTGCGCCGGATACGAGGAAAAGCAGATATACCTTAAATCGATCGATCTCTTCGGATTTAAGACGTTCGCGGAGCGGACGTGTTTCGTTTTCGAGCCTGGCATCTCGGGTATTGTCGGCCCGAACGGCTCCGGCAAGTCGAATCTCGTCGATGCGGTGCGTTGGGTGCTGGGCGAGCAGAGCGCCAAGCAGCTGCGCGGCGAGCGGATGGACGCCGTGATCTTCGCCGGCAACAATCGGCGCCGGCCGCTCGGCATGGCCGAAGTGACGGTGACGTTCGACAACTCGGACGGCGCGCTTGCGACGCCGTTCGCCGAAGTCTCCGTGACGCGCCGCGTCTATCGCAACGGCGAAGGCGAATATTTTCTCAATCGGACGCAAGTCCGTCTCAAAGATGTCGTCGATCTGCTGCTCGGCACCGGACTCGGCCCCAACGCCGCGGCCATCATCTCACAAGGCCAGATCGACGCGATCCTTTCCGCCAAACCGGAAGCGCGCCGCGAAGTGTTCGAAGAAGTGGCCGGCACGAGCCGCTATCAGGCGCGCAAGCGTGAAGCGCAGCGCCGCCTCGAACAGACAGACGCCAACGCGATTCGCGTCAACGACGTGCTCCAAGAACTCGAGCGGCAGGTGCCGGCGATCGAACGCCAGGTGCGGCGCGCGAAGCGCTATCGCAAACTGCGCCAGCGGGTGCGCGATCTCGAGATACTGTCGTTCGTTCGGAAAACCGCCGATCGGCGCGGCGAGCGCGCGCGCCTTGCCGCGGAGCTCGGCGAAGAAGAGACGCACCGCACGGGCGCCAGCACGCAGCGCGCGCAGCTCGAAGCAGAGCTGTCTTTAGTCCGCTACGAGGAATATCAGGCCGCGCTCGCGCTCGACGATTGCAACAGCGCTCGAAATCAAGCCGCGTCGGCGGTCCAGGAGATCGCGACCGGCCAAGCAGGAGCGCAGGCGCACGTCGAAGAGTCCGAGCGCCGCGTCGAACAGCTCGAACGCGACGTCGATGCGGCGTCCAAGGAGATCGCCGACGCCGAAGCGCGGGTCTTGGCGCTCGGCACCGAACTCGCCGCCGCCCGGCAGAGACGCGACGAGGCTCTGCGCGCCGCCGAAGCGGCGGCGGAGGCCGAGCGAGCAGGTTCCATCGCTTGGGAGAAAGCGTACGGCTCGCTTCGAGCGATCGAAGACCGGCGAGCGCGCGGCGCCGCTCTCGCCGCTCAGTCCGAAAGCGAAGCGCACGCGGCTCAATCGGAACGGGACCGCTTGGCCGAAGCGGTTGCGCGTTTCGACGAAGAGCTGGCGCGGACGCGCGAGCGAACCGAAGCCGGGCGTCGGCGCGGCGCGGCGCTTGAATCCGAAGCGCGCAGCCTCGATGCCGAATTCGGGCGACAGACATCCGCCTTGGAGCACGCGAAGCGGGCGCGCGACGACGCGCAAACGCAGCTCGACGCGGCACGCGACGAGCTGGAACGGCGCCGCAGCACGGCGCTCGAGGCGGCGGCTCGCCTCGAAGCGTTCAGAGAAATGGATGCCGGCGGATTTGGTTCCGGCGTCGCGGCGGTCAAAGCGGCTCAAGATCGAGGTTTACTGGGCGGCATCGTCGGCGTCGTGACCGATTGCCTGCGCGTCGGGGGAACGCACGCGGCGGCGATCGACGCGGCGCTGGGCGAACACGCGCTTGACGTGGTCGTACGCAGCAGCGCCGATGCACGGGCGGCGATCGCGATGCTCAAAGCAGAACGCGCCGGCAGAGCGACCTTCTTGCCGCTGGATTCCGTCGGCGAAACGCGTGCTCGCCGTGCGCATGAAGATCGTTCTCAATCGGCGGGCTACGTCGGTCGTGCTCTCGATCTGGTGAAGGCCAAATCCGAAGCGCGTGCGGCTATCGAATACCTGCTCGGCGACATCATCGTGGTCGACTCGCTCGAAACTGCGCTCGCCATGGCCTCGCCCGAGACGCAAACGATCGTCACGCTTGAAGGCGAACTCGTGCGCGGCGCAGCGATCGCAGGTGGCGCGGAAGCTGGACCGCTCGCCCGTCGCGCCGGAGCGGAAAGCCTGGCGGCCGAACTCACCGCGCTGCAGGCCTTGAGCGAGGAAGCAAAAGCGCAATTCGAACGTGCGCGGCAGACGGTGACCAGCGCAGCAACGGAGATGGAACGCGCCTTGGCCGCTCGCGTGGACGCGCAGTTGCGCCAAAAAGACACTGCCGCGACGTTGGAGCGCGTGCGCGGTGATCTGACGGCGTTGGGCCAGCACATCGCAGATGTGGAGAAGCAGCGCGCGACGTCCCGCCGGTTGCTTGACGAGGCCTTGGTGGCGGCCGAGGAGCTTCTTCGCCGAGCCGCGGGCTCGACGAGCGATGTCGGCGAGCTCGAACGACAGCGCTTCGCCGCAGCCGGCGAAAGCGATCGACTGCAAGGTGAGCTGTCCGAGTTGCGCGAGCGCCACCGATCCCTGGCAGCCGAGACAGCAGGCCTCGTCGAACGCGTCGCGCAGATCGGCGACGACGTCGAAGAAGCGCGCGCGGCCGTGATCGCACGGCGCAAAGCCCACCAAGAAAAGGTCGAAGCGCACGCTCAAGCGCGCGCGAAACGCGAAGCATGCGCGTCGCAGGCCAGTGGGCTCGGCGAGCGCCGCGCTGAAGTCGATCGCGAACTCGCGCGGGTTCAGGCAGAAGGAGAGGCGCTGCGCGCCAAGCGCGATGAGCTGACCGCTCGTTGCCGGGAACTGGAAGAACGGCTGAGCGAAGCGCAGCGGCAAGAACGCGAACGATCGCTTGAGCTGGAGCGCAGCCGGATCCGGCTCGCCGAGATCGACGCTGAATTAGCGGTGCTGCAAGAGACCTTTTCGCAGAATCCGGCCACTGCGCCGGAGATGGACGACGTCGGAGCGCGCTACGCGGGATTTGAGGGCGAAGCGGACGCGGAGATCCGCAGCATGCGCCAGGAGCTCGATCGGCTCGGCGACGTCAATCTCAACGCGCTTGAAGACCAGGCACAGCTCGTCGAGCGCCGCGATTTCCTCCGCAAGCAGCTGTCGGATCTTGCGGCCGCGCGCGACAGCATATTGAAGGTGATCGCGGAGATCGACGCCGAGTCCGTTCGACAATTCAACGCGGTCTTCGAAAAGGTTTCCGAGGCCTTCAGTGCCACGTTTGCGCGCCTGTTCAACGGCGGCGTCGGGAAGATCTGGTTGTCAGAATCCGAGGATCCGCTGCTGGCCGGCGTCGAGATCGCGGCGCAGCCGCCGGGAAAGAAGATGCAGAGCCTGCACGCGCTGTCCGGCGGTGAACGCTCGCTGACCGCGGTCGCGCTGATCTTCGCGATCCTGCAGGTCAGGCCGAGCCCGTTCTACATATTCGACGAGATCGACGCCGCGCTCGACGAAGCGAACATCGGACGGTTCGGCGGAATCCTCGCTGAGCTTTCAAGCCGCGCGCAGATCGTCATCATCACCCACAACAAGGCGACGATGACGCTCGCCGACCGCATCTACGGGGTCACCATGGGGGAGCCCGGCGTATCCAGCGTGCTGTCGCTGGCGCTGGAGCAGGTGGGTGCCTAGCGCGCGATCGCCCGCGGCGCTGCTCTCGCTCTCCGACCGCAGCGGCCTCGCGCCGCTCGCCGGCGCGCTGCGCCGCCACGGCTATCGTCTGATCGCGACGGCCGGCACGGCGGCCGCCATTCGCGAGATCGGCATCGCGTGCGAGGAAGTCGGCGAACTTACCGGTTATCCGCCGCTCCTCGACGGTCGCGTAAAAACGCTCCACCCCAAGGTCCTCGCCGGAATCCTCGCCGACCTTTCAGTCCCCGACCATATCGCGGAGTTGGAGCGCTTCGAGATCCCCGCCATATCGATCGTGGCCGTCAATCTGTATCCGTTCGAACAGACGATGGCGCGCGCCGACGCGACGCCGGCCGAGATCGTGGAACAGATCGACATCGGCGGCGTGACACTGTTGCGCGCGGCGGCGAAAAATAGCGCCAACGTCAGCGTGCTGTCGTCGCCGGATCAGTACGAGGCATTTGCCGACGGGCTGGAACGCGGCGGTCCGACGCCCCAGCAGCGGCGGCGCTGGGCGGCCGCTGCGTTCGCGGCGTGCGAGCGCTACGACGCCGCAAACGCCGCATATTTCAAAGGGGCGGACAAACCTGCGCGCGTCACGCGGCTTCGTTACGGCGAGAACCCGTGGGCGCGGGCAGAATTCCAGCACGGCGCAGACGGCGGCGTCCAGCTTCCGCAGCAGCTCTCCGGCAGGGAGCTCTCCTACAACAACATGCTCGACCTCGATTCGTGTCTGCGACTGCTCGCGCGCCCGGATCCGCCGCGCGATTTCCCCCACGAGGCGCTGTCGAGACGCGCCGTGGTCGCCGCGATCGTGAAGCATACCGTGCCGTGCGGTTTGGCGGCGCGCGATTCCGCTCCGGATGCGCTTGCCGAAGCGTTGGGCGCCGATCCGATCTCCGCGTTCGGCGGCATCGTGGCGTGCAATGCGCCGATGGACGTGGCCGCAGCGCGACTGATCGCCGCACGGTTCCTCGAAGTGTCGGCGGCGCCGGCGTATAGCGCCGAAGCGCTCGAGCTGCTCGGGGCGAAGAAAAACTTACGCGTCCTTCAGTTCGATCCATCGTTGCCAGCGCGATTGATGAACGCGCCGAAGGCACGCTCTGCGCTGGGCGGGCTATTGGTGGAAGAACCAGACCCTAAGGCGGCCCCCGACGAATGGACCGTCGTGACGCCGCAACGACCGAGCGTCGAGCAATGGCGCGACCTGCTGTTCGCCTTCGGCGCGGTGCGATTCGTGAAGTCCAACGCGGCGCTCGTCGCGCGCGACGAATCGGCGATCGGCGTCTGCGGCGGGCAGACGAATCGCGTGTCGGCGGTCGAGCTGGCATGCCGGCGAGCGGGGCCTGCGGTGCGGGGCGCGGTGCTCGCCACAGATGGATTTTTCCCATTTGCCGATGGCGTCGAGGCTGCCGGGCGAGCCGGGATCGCGGCCGTTGTCGCGCCGAAGGGCTCCATCCGCGACCAGGAAGTGATCGACGCAGCGCGCAAGTCCGGCATCGCTTTGGTGTTCACGACGCGCCGCTATTTCTTGCATTGACGAATGGCTTGTTAAGATGCTCGACGCCGGCGACCCGCTTCCCGATGTGTCCGTCTCGGACGACGCCGGTGCGCTGCGCCGGCTGTCCGATTTTGGAACCGACTGGCTCGTCGTCTTTTTCTATCCGAAGGATTTCACCGGCGGTTGAACCGACGAGGCGTCGCAGTTCCGCGATGCTTACGGGAAGTTCAAACAGCTCGGCGCGGAGGTCGTCGGAATCAGCCGCGATGACGAAGATTCTCACGCCCGATTTCGAGCGGCGAACAAACTGCCGTTCGCGCTGCTCGCCGATACCGACGAAAAGCTGTGCGCCGCGTTCGGCGTGCTCTACGAACGCGAGGTCGACGGCGCGAAAAAGATCTCCGTTCAGCGATCGACATTCGTGGCCGACGCCGCCGGCGTCATCCGCAAGGCGTGGCAGAAAGTTTCCCTGCCGGGCCACGCCGAGGACGTGCTGATCTCGCTTTTGGCGTTCCGTTCGACTTCCAGCAAAGCGTAGCCGACTCGAGCCCGTAACGGAGTTCGCCGTCGACGATCCGCGATCGGACGATGCCGGCGACGCGGACCCACGTTCCGGCGGCGATGCCCGCCCGCTGGGCCTGCACGACGTCGAACCCGACCAAGACGGCATCGGCTGCGCAGCACGACATGATGCGGCGCGAAACCGTGGCCGGCATGCCTGCGCTCGCGGGCGTCCACGTGCCGCTCACCGTGGCGCGTCCGCCGACGACGGCCGCCGGATCTTGGTCGATCCGGTCCAGCAAAGCGAAGAGATCGCCGGGCGCAGCGATGCCGGGCGCGCGCGTCACGACAGCGCCGGCCGGCTGCGGAGGGATCGTGGGCAAGGCAGATCCCGCCGCGGCGCCGCCCGCGAACCACATCAGCGTTTTTCGGTCGCGAATGGTCGTCATGGCAAACGCGGTCACGCACCACGAGCACCATGCCGTCGTCGTCGTCAGCGCACCGTATGCACCGCTGAAGCTCGCGGCGCACGCCACGCCCGCAAAAACTGCGGCCGCGCATCGAGCCGTCACGAATGCCGAGCGGTCGCTACTGCGACCGCCATCGCGGCGCCGACGATCGACGCAGCCGCAGCGATGGCGGCACGCGCAACGCCGAATGTCCGCGCGAGCAACGTCAGCTGCCGCACGTCGAGCGTCTGTGCCGCCAGAACAAACGCGGCTTGCGCTGCCGAAGTGGGAGCGAGCACGCGCGCCAGCACCGCGTCGGCCGTCGAACAAGGCGAAATGATCGCGCCGAGCGCGGCTGCCGACAGCGGCGACACCTGGGCGCGCAGTGCGTGCGGGATGGCGACCAGCGCGATCCCGCTCAACGCGGCGGCCAGCGCAAGCGACAGCAGTCCGGAGCCGAAAAGGCTCGCCGCCGATCGCGGATCGCGCGCGTGCTCCGGTCGGCAATCGCGCTCGTCGCGCCTGCTGCGGCTCACAAGCCCCCACCCGAGCGAAGTCAAACCCGCCGCCACCAGAGTTCCTGCGATCCGCGCCTTCAAGAGAGCTGTGCCGAGGATCGCGTGGGTCGCGAAAAGCGCGATCGGATTGCACGCGGCCGACCAGATCATCGAGAACGCGGCGAGGGGCGCAGGCGCGCGAGCGATGAGCCGCGCGTAAGCGTTCATGCTGCAATCGCAGCCAGGTGCGATCATCGACGCCAGTGCCGGCGCGATCGGTGTCGTGGTGAAGCGCGTTGTCAGCGCAGCGACGAGCGCGCCGACAAGGATATAGGGAGCGGCCTCTAGGACTATGGAAGCCGAATACGACCATGCGCGGCCGGCCAAGGCGAGCGAAGGCGCGAGCGCCGGCAGTGCGATCTGTGGCGGCCACCGACTAGCCGCGATCACGACCGCGCCGACGCCGATGACGGCCAATCGATGTGCGGCGATTTTCATTGGAGCATCGTGACGAAAGCGACCGCCCCGCGGGGCACGTTTGACGTACTTCCCGCAGATGCGCCTCGCTGGCAAGCGGTGGAGCGCATCATCGATGCTGCGTGTGCGCGCTTCGGCTACGGTGAGATCCGCACGCCGACCTTCGAAAGCGCCGATGTCTTCGTCCGCACGATCGGAGCAGGCACCGACATCGTCGACAAAGAGATGTACACGTTCACCGACCGCGGCGGCCGAACGCTCGCGCTGCGGCCGGAATTCACCGCGCCGGTGGTGCGCGCGGCGCTCGAGCACAATCTGATGGGCTCGGGCGCGCTCAAGGTCTGCTATCGCGGCGCCATCTTCCGCTACGAGCGCCCGCAAAAGGGACGCTACCGGCAAGCGCATCAGTGGGGCGCGGAATGTTTCAACGTCGCCGGACCGGAGGCCGATGTGGAGATCATCGCGCTGACGCTCGACGTCATCCGCGCCGCCGGCGCCGCGCGGTACCGAATCGAACTCAATTCGATGGGCTGCAAGCGATGCCGGCCGACGTTTCGCGAGGCGCTCGTCGGATTTCTCTCCAGGCGTGCGAACGAACTGAGCGGCACGAGCGCCGCGCGGTTGAAAACGAATCCGCTGCGCATCCTGGACTCGAAGGATCCGAGCGATAAAGCCGTTCTCTCCGCTGCCCCGACGATGGACCGATTCCTGTGCGGCGCGTGCCGCAATCATTTCGAGGGCGTCCAGGCGCTTCTGAAGGCGATGAACGTCAGCGCGGAGCTGAACCCGCGCATCGTGCGCGGCCTCGATTACTACACGCGCACGGTTTTCGAGGTCAGCTCGAGCGACTTGGGATCGCAGGATGCGGTCTGCGGCGGCGGCCGCTACGACGATCTCGTCGAGGAGATGGGCGGTCCGAGCACGCCCGCGGTCGGCGTCGCCATGGGGATCGAACGGCTGCTGATGCTGGCCGAAGCGAGCGGCAGCCGCTTGGGTGAAGATGCCGACCGGCGCATCGACGTCGCGTTCGTGGCACTCGACGATGAAAGCGTGCGCAGCCTTGCGCCCATCATGAACGCGGCTCGCGAGAACGGCATCGCCGCCGACATGGATTACTCGCGGCGCAAGATCGACAAGCAATTGCGCGATGCCGGCGAACGCGGTGCCAAATATGCGGTGATCGTTGGGGGCGACGAACTGGCCGCCGGCGAAGCGACCATCCAAGACCTCGCGACGCGCGCGCGCGAACGCGTCAAGCTCGCCGATGTGGAGCGGACGCTCACGGCGCGCCTGCGCGCCTAGGGCGGAGCCGCTGTTGGATCTCGACAAGAGGACTCTTGATCAGCTCATCGAGCTTATGCAGCGCGACGGTCTCGACCGCCTGCGCGTGAAGATCGAGGGCATCGACGTCGACCTGCGCATGAGCTTGCCGGGCGGTCACGCGCAAGTCCCAGGGAGCGAGCGGGCCGACCAAGGCCGACCCCTCCAACCCCCACAGCCGCGCGACGAAGCGCCCGAAAACGTGCGCAAAGTGCTCGCCCCGCTGGTGGGCGTGTTTTATCGCGCGCCGACGCCGGGGGCCAAACCCTTCGTCGACATAGGCGAACCAGTCACGTCCGGCCAGACGCTGTGCATCATCGAAGCCATGAAGCTCATGAACGAAATCGTCAGCGAACACGACGGGAAGGTCGTCAAGATCTTCCCGAAAGACGGCGAGCTGGTAGCGCTGCATCAGGAACTCTTTTGGATCGAGACGTGAAGCGGGTCGCCGACTGCATCGCGGAGCGTGAATCCATCCTCGAATCGCTGCGACCGTGCGCGGACGCCGTCCAAAACGTCGTGGCCGCCGTCGTCGCGACGATCCAGCGCGGCGGACGCGTCTATTTTTTCGGTAACGGCGGCAGCGCAGCGCAAGCGCAGCATCTCGCGGCCGAGCTGTCGGGTAGGTTCTTGCGCGAGCGTCCGGCATGGGGCGCGCTCGCGCTGACCGTCGACAGTTCCGCGCTGACCGCGATCGCCAACGACTACGGGTTCGAGAACGTCTTCGCGCGCCAACTCGAAGGACTCGTCAAGCCCGGCGACGTTGCCATCGGACTGACCACGTCGGGTGCGTCGAGCAATATCGTCAACGGTTTGCGCGCGGCTCGCGCCAAGGGCGCGACGGCTGTCGCGATTGCGAGCACGAACGGCGGAGCTGCGGTCGAAGCGGCCGACATCGCCGTGCTCGGACCCGCCGGCCCGTCGTGGAAGACTCAAGAAGCGCATCTCGCGGTCGGCCACATCATCTGCGAACTCGTGGAGCTCGCGCTCGTCGAACCGTGACTGAAGCCGGCAGCGGAAAACGCCGAGCGGTATTCTTGGATCGCGACGGAACGCTCAACGTCGATTTCGGTTACGTCGGCGATCCGGAGCGCGTTGTCATCGTGCCGGGCGCCGTCGAAGGCGCGGCTATGCTGACGGCCGCCGGCTTTCTCTTGATCGTCGCCTCGAATCAATCCGGCATCGCACGCGGCTACTTCACGCAGGTCGACTGCGATGCGGTGGCGGCGAAAGTGAAGGCGATGTTCGCGGCCGAGGGCGTCGAGCTCGCGGCGTTCTATCAATGCCCGCATCTGCCGGACGCCGCGGTGGCGCAGCTTGCGGTCTCGTGCGATTGTCGAAAGCCGAAGCCGGGTATGCTCGTGCGTGCGGCGAAAGAATGGAACGTGGACTTGGCGCGCTCTTGGACCGTCGGCGACCGCGCGCGCGACATCGCCGCCGGTCACGCCGTCGGCTGCCGCGGTGTCGCAATCCAACCGGTGCCTTCGCTTCAGCAGCCCGAAGATTTTCGGCGGGCACGGCCAGAATACGTGGCCCGCGACCTGGTCGACGCGGCGAGGTTCATCATCGAACGACCGTGAGATACCCGTGGTTGAACGAACTCATGCAGGCCATGGCCGGGCGCGAGATCGCCGTCGTCGGCGATCTCATGCTGGACGAATGGCTGTGGGGCAGCGTGCAGCGCATCTCGCCCGAAGCGCCGGTGCCCGTCGTCGAGGTGCGCGACCATTCGTACACGCTGGGCGGGGCCGGAAACGTCGCCAACAACCTTGCGGCGCTCGGTGCGAAGGTCAGGCTGTTCGGCGTCATCGGTGAGGATCATCCGGGCCGTCGCATGATCGACGTCTGTCGAAAGTTGAAGATCGATACGAGCGGGATCGAACGCCTGCGATTGCGGCCGACTACCGTTAAGCTCCGCATCGTCGCTCACAACCAACAGGTGGTGCGCGCCGACCGAGAATCGACGGCGCCGATCGAGCCGCGCGTGCGCGACGCGCTCGTCAAGAAACTTGCGAGACTCGACGGCAGCGTCGACGGCGTCGTTGTGTCCGACTACGGCAAGGGCGTGGTCGGCGGTCGAATTGTGGCGACGGTGCGAGGCTTCGAACGCAAGGCCGTGCTGACCGGTGACCCAAAGCCGCAAAACCTGGACGCCTTCGCCGGCTGCGACTGCATCGCGCCGAACGTCGCCGAAGCAGAAGCCGCCACTGGTTTGAAGCTTTCAAGCGAAGCCGATTTCGCGCGCGCGGCGCGCGTGCTGCTGCGCCGCACGGCTGCGCGCTATGTGCTCATCACCCGCGGCGAGCGCGGCATGACGCTATTCCCACGCAAAGGCGCGCCGTTTACCGTGCCGGCCGTGGCGCGGCAGGTGTACGACGTCAGCGGCGCGGGCGACACCGTCATCTCGGCGCTCACCTTGGCCCTTGCCGCGGGAGCGCCGATCGAGCGCGCGGTGATCGTCGCCGCCCTGGCCGCGGGCGTCGTGGTGGAAAAGCTTGGCACGGCGACCGCAACGCCGAGCGAGATCTCGCGTTTCGCGGAGCACGAAGGCGTCGCCACGCCGAAGCTGCTGCCGGATTCGAAGGCGACCGGTGCGAGCCGTGCGCGCCGCCGATAAGGTGCTGGGCCGTTCGGCGCTGGCGCAGCGCCTGCCGGAGCTGCGCGCGCGGCTCGGCAAGATCGTCTTCACGTGCGGCGTCTTCGATCTGCTGCACGTCGGTCACGTCCGCTATTTGGAATTCGCCCGAAGCCTGGGCGGCGTGCTGCTCGTGGGCGTGAACTCCGATCGATCCGTGCGCGCGCTCGACAAAGCGGCCGGTCGGCCATTCGTGGGCGAAGCGGACCGGGCCGAACTCGTCGCCGCCCTGGCGTGCGTCGACTTCGTTTGCGTTTTCGATGAACCGCGCCCGGATGAGACGATTCGGGCGCTGCGTCCGGACATCCACGTCAAGGGCGCAGGCTATACGCTGGCAGAGCTGCCCGAAACCGCAGCGGTGCGGGAAGTCAACGGCGAGGTCGTGCTGGCGCCGCACATCGAAGGGCGATCGACCACGGCGCTCGTCGAACGCATTGCCGCACGAAAGAAGGATGCATGAGCGGATCGCGGCTCGTGGTCGTCACCAACGGCCCAGGCGAACTGATGGGCTGGGCGCGGCCGTTCCTTAGATCGGTCTATGCGCGCAGTCCTCTGGCGGAGGTCACGGTCGTATTCGTGCCGTGCCGCTACGCGACCGGCCGCGAGCCTGACGTGACCCGGCAGCTCTTTCCGCGGGCGACCGTCATCGGCTCAGGAGACTACGGACGCTTCTGGATGAAGCGCCGCGTGCCGGGGCTGCATCGCGGTCCGGGTGCGCTCCAGTATCTCGGCGGCGATCTCTATCACTCGGCGTTGATCGCCAAGCGGTTGGGCCTGCGCGCGATGACATACAAATTCACGAAGCGATCGTACCGGAACGTCTTCGACCGCTTCTTCGCGACCGACGAAGCGAACGCGGTCGCGCTTCGCGGCGCGGCCGCTCCCCCGGATCGCGTCCGAGTCGTCGGTAATCTGGTGTGCGACGCCGTGCTGAGTTCGTTCGACGCTCCGCCGCCCATCGGTCTCGGCAGCGGCGTCTGTTTCTTGCCGGGGAGCCGTCCATACGAGCTACGCGGCCTGCTGCCGTTCTTCTTGGAGGCGGCTCGGGATATCGTTCGCGCGCTTCCCTCCGCAGACGCGACGTTCTGCATCTCGCCGTTCAACACGGACGACGAGCTGCGCGCCGCCCTGCGCGCGCCGCATCCTGCGTTGACCGGAATCCCCGGCACGCTCTCGCCGGATGGCCACCGCATCGACGCGGATGGGGTGAGCGTGGCGGTCGATCGCTCCGGCGACTACCATGCGATGGCTCAAGCGCGGCTAGTCGTCAGCATTCCCGGCACGAAAATGATCGAGGCGGCGGTGCTCGGCCGTCCGTCGCTGTGCGTCGTGCCGACGAATCACGCGGACGACGTGGCCATGAACGGCATCGCCGGTTACATCCAGTACGCGCCGCTGATCGGCCGGCCGCTGAAACGCTGGCTCGCTCGCGCGTACGAAAAACGTTTTGCGTTCGTCGCTCAGCCGAACATCGACGCCGGCCGGCTGGTCGCAAGGGAGTTGCGCGGCATCCTCATGCCGGCGGACGTCGCGGCGCACGCGATCGATCTGCTTGATCATCCCGACGAGCTGCGACGCATGGGGTCCGAACTTCGCGAGCTGTACGAAGCGCACACCGGAGCGTCCGGACGGATGGCGGATGAAGCCCTCGCGATCGCGTCGGCGGCCAGCGCGGCGTGACCGGACGCGAAGCGGCCGTCGTCATCGCGACTCGCGATCGCGCCCAGCTGCTGCGCGCCTGCCTCGCGGCGCTCGCCGCGCAATCCGCCGGCGGCCGCTTCGACGTCTTCGTTGTGGACAACGGCTCGACCGACGGCACCGCTGCGATCGCGGACGAGTTCGGGGCTCGTCGCGTGTTCGTCGGGGAACCGAATCGCGCGATGGCGCGCAACGCAGGCATCGCATCGGTCGAGGCCCCGATCATTATCTTCTGCGACGACGACACCGTCGCGCCGCGGCACTTCATTGAGGCGCATCTGCGCGCGCACGTGACGCGGCCAGGCAGCGTGGTCACCGGACCCATCATCAACGTATCGGAACCCACCGCGCGGCCGCAACCGGGGCCGCAGCATTTCTCCCGCGCTTTTTTCTGCACGTGCAACGTGAGCGCGCCGCTCGCCGATGTCCGGGCGGCCGGCGGTTTCGACGAACGCTACGATTTATACGGTTGGGAGGATACTGATCTCGGCCTGCGGCTGCGGGCGCGCGGCTTGAGGCGGATGTGGTCCAAAGACGCCTATCTCTACCACGTCAAGCCGGCTGCCGCGACCACGCTGGAGCGCCGGCTCGCGCAAGCTCGGGAAAAGGGCCGCATGGCGGCGCGTTTCGTCCGCAAGCAGCCGGCGTGGCCGGTCCGCCTCGCGACCGGTGCGTACGCCGCGAACTTCGCGCGGTCAGCAGTCGTTAATGCCACGCCGTTGCGCGCCGTTTACGAACGCGTCGCGAACGACCCGCGTCTGCGCGATTCACCGCTCGCCGCATGGGCCCGGGAGCGCGTCGTCGACGCGGAATATGTCGAGTCGCTGCGCCGGGCGTTGGAACGATGAACGATATCCTGTTGGTCCGGCTCGACGGACTCGGTGATGCGCTGGCATGCGTGCCGATGCTCGAAGGGCTGGCGCGTCGCTACTCCGAGGCGCGGTTTCACGTCGTCTGTTCGGCGCGCAACGCGGGCGTCTTCTCTCCCGCGCGCGTGCGAACGCTGGAAGCCGAAGCCGTCGGGTTCCGCGGCCTGCTCAAAACGGTCGAGTACGATGCCGCGATCGTCGCGACCGATGAAGTCGCGGGTTACGAGATCGCGCGCCTTTCGGGAGCTCCGCGGCGCGTCGGTTTTTGGCATCGTTTCGAAAAGCCGTTCAAGTCGATATGGCAGCGGTCGCAGCTGACCGATGCGGTATACCGGCCCGCCGGGCAGCGGCGCGCGGAGCACGAAGTCGAAGTGCTGTACCGGCTCGCCGCGGCTCTCGGCGCGCCGCCGAAGCCGCCGGCGGATCCGAACGCATTGCGGCGCTGGCTCCACGTCGATCGGGACTCCGCCGGTGAACGAGCCGGAGCCGTCGGATTTCAGGTGACCGCAAAGCTGGCATCCGGAAGCTGGGGCCCGTCCGCGCTGGGCAAATGCTTTGCCGCCGCGCTGGCGGCCGCCGGATCGCGGCGCTGTGCGCTGCTCTGCGCTCGCGCGGATGAGGAGCTCGCGCGCGCGGTGCTCGAACATCTCGTCGCCGCGCGGGCTGACTTCGAACGTATCTCGCAGATCGTCGGCGCGAGCGTGTCGCACTGGTTCGGCGTCATCGACGCCCTCGATGCGCTCGTCTCGCCCGACACCGGCGCGGCGCACGCCGCGGGAATGCTCGGCGTGCCGGTCGTCGATTTGTTCGACTGCGATCGATTCGAGCAGAGCTCGCGGCGCTGGCGACCGTGGGCCTCGCCCTCCCGTTGCCTGGTCAAACCGCGCTGGCGGCCGGGCCTGGAAGATGCGCTCGGCGCGGAGATCGGCGGCGCGCTCCAAATCATGCTTTCAGACCGAGACGGAATCGCACGGGGTTCTCGATCGTCGATGCTGATCTCGTGAGTTCCGTCGCGCGCCCGCTCGCAGTGCTCACGGACGGCGGCGTCGGCGATCTCTTGGCGATCGAACCGGCGCTGAACGCGCTGCGGCGCCTCTTCGGCGCGCCGATATCGGTCCTCGCGTCGCCGTACGCCGGCTCGATTCTGGCAGGTCACCCGGCGGTCGCGGAGATCATTGCGGACGACGAGCGCGTCTCGCGCAACGCTGCGGCCGAACGGTTGCGGGAGCACGGCTTTTCGCACGCCGTGGTTTTTTGGTCGAACGCACGCATCGCGGCCGTGGTCCACAAGGCCGGCATTCCGGTGCGCGTTGGCCAAGCGCACCGGCTCTACTCGTTCCGATACACCATCCGGGTCTCGATCCGGACCGAGACCGACGACACGACGAGCCACTGGACGGACGTTCAGATGGATTACGCTCGGGCATTGGGCGCTCGGGGGCGAGCAGAAGATTATCGCATAGAGATCCAGTTGAACGATGCGGATCGACGCGAGGCCGAAGCGCTTCTGACCGAACATCGCATCGACGGTCCATTCGTGGCGCTGCACGCGGCGCGCGGACTCAGTGGGCCGTTCGCCGGGCTCGGGGCGGCGCGCGCCGTCAGGATGACGCGCGTGCGCTGGCCCGTGCGTCGCTTCGCGGAGATCGGCGACGCGCTCGGCGACGCCTTCGACGCGCCGGTCGTGCTGACCGGAGGCAGCGATGTCGGCGAGATCGTCGGCGACATCGGGCTCGCGATGCGCCGGCGCAACGCCGTGGTGGCCGGCCGCACGAGCCTGCGCGGGCTTGCCGCGCTCTACCGGCGCGCGACCGCAGTCGTGGCGCTCGATTCAGGACCCATGCACGTCGCGGCGGCTGTCGGCGCGCCGACGGTCGGCATTTTCGCGCTGCGCTCCGACATGCCGCAGCGCTGGGGACCGATCGGTCCGAACACCGCGATCATCGGGCCGGCGTATCCCTGTCCGAGGTGGTGTCGCAAAGAGACGTGCAAGACGTTCGCCTGCTACGAGGCGTTATCGCCGGCCACGATCGTCGAAAAGGCTCGCTCGATCGTCGCGGTAGCGATCGCGCGGTGACGACGCCGGTCATCACCGTGCAGCTGTGCACGTATAATCGCCGCGCGCTGCTGGGCCGCGTACTCGGGGCGCTTTTCGATCAAACCATCGACCCCGAATCGTATGAGATCGTACTGGTTGATGACGGTTCGAACGACGGTACGTACGAACACGTCATCTCCGCCCTGCGGCCACCGTGCGCGATGCACGTCGTGCGGCAGCGGAACGCCGGACTCGCGCACGGCCGCAACGTCGGCATCGCGCGTGCGCGGGGCGAGATCATCATGTTCATGGACGACGATGTGCTCGCCGCGCGCAGTCTGCTCGAGGCCCACGTCCGCTTTCACCGGACGCACCCGCGCAGCGTCTGCCGGGGCGGGGTGATCAACGTCGAGTCATTCGACCGGCTCCCGCCGCCGCGCTATGGGATGCGAAACTATTCCGGCGCCTATTTTTGGACGACGAACGTCTCGTTGCCGCGCGATCTGCTGATCGCCGCCGGCGGCTTCGACGAACGGTTCCGCGAGTACGGCTGGGAGGATCTCGAACTCGGCTTTCGATTGCGGCGCATGGGCGTCCGGTCACTGCTGGCAAGCGATGCGCTTGTCTACCATTATAAACCCGCTTTAGGCCGCGAGCAGTTCACCGGTATGGCGCGCCAGGCGCGGGCGCAGGCGCGCACCGCCGTCCAGTTCCTGGACAAACATCCGCACTGGCGCATCGCGCTCGCCACGGGCCAGGTCGCTCCGCAGCTGTGGTGGAGCCGAGTGACGCGCGCGCTGGGCTGGCCGAAATTGCTGCAGCGCGTCGCGGGCGCCGACGAGGCGGGTTTCGCTACAGCCGGTCGGCCATCGGCGCTGCAGCGTTGGGCCGCCGGCCGTCTCGCACGGGCCGCGTATTTCGAAGAGCTGGCCAAAGCCCGCGATGCGTGAGCGAATCGGCGACGACGCGCCGCCGCCCGACTACAAACGCATGCTGCTCATCCGCACGGATCGCGTCGGCGACCTCGTGCTGTCGACGCCGGCGATCGCCTCGTTCAGACGCTCCTGGCCGGCCGCGCGCATCGAGGCGCTCGTTAACGATTATAACGAGCCGGTCGTCCGCTACAATCCGGATCTCGACGCGGTCCACATCTTGCCGCGCGGCGCGGACGGCCGGCAGGCTCGCGCCGCAGCGCGCGAATTCGGCACCGGCGCCGACTTGGCCGTGGCGCTCGCACCGCGCACGCCCGATGTCCAGCTATGCGGCTGGTCGCGCGCCGCTCGCCGGATCGGCTACGTCTATCGCCGACGGCTCCTCGCGCGTCTGGGTGCGCGGCTCTTGCTCACCGACGTCGGCATTTCGGACGCCGATCCGGCGCTCGCCGATCGCCATCCGGAAGCGCCGATCGCGCATGAAGTGCATCAAGTGCAGAACTTGGTCGGGCTGGCCGGCGGACGCACGTTCACCGACGATCTCGTGTTGCGTTATGACGGCGCCGACGCGGCCTTTGCCAGGCAGTTGGTGCCGCCGGGAACGGTCGCGATCAATCTCGCGCCGCGCTGGTTCGCGCCGGATTTCGGATTCGACGCCGTCGCGGCGTTGATCCGCCGCATCGCTCGCGCTCACGACCACGCCGCCGTTCCGTACGGAACCCAAATGGCCGGCAAGGCGGCCGAATTGCGGCTCGTCATTCGCGAGCCAAACGTGATGTGGCTCGGCGAATTGCCGCTACTGCGCTGGGCCGCTGCGCTCGCGCGCTGCCGCGTGGTCGTCGTCGTGGACAGCGGCACGACGCATGTCGCTGCCGCGGTGGGCGTGCCGGTTGTCGCAGTGTACGAGCGGAAATGGTACAACCTGACATCGCGGGAGTGGAGCCCATGGCGCGTGCCGCACGCGGTGTTGCGAAAGCCGCCCCTTGGAGCGGACCCGGTACCGCTGATCGACGATATCGCGGCAGCCGCGGCCGCGCTCGCCGCACCGCGTCACCGGTCGCCGTGACGCGGTTCGACGTGCAGTGGTTCGACGTGCGGTGGTTCGACGTGCAGTGGTTCGACGTGCAGTGGTTCGACCGAAGGTCGATGACGCCCGCGACCGAAGGTCGATGACGCCCGCGACCGAAGTCGCATCGCTGATCAATGGACATCTCAGTCGTCATCCCGACGCGCAATCGCATTGAGACGCTGCGCCACGTCGTCCCGACGCTGCTGCGGCAAACGCTCGCGCCCCAGCGATACGAAATCCTGATCGCGGACTCGAACAGCGACGACGGTACGGCGCAATACTTGCGCGAACGATCCGCCGCGCTTCCAAAAGGTTCGCTGCGGCATCTGCCCGGGGACTACACGAGCCGGGCAGCGGCTCGCAACGCAGGCGCGGCTGCAGCACGCGCGCCGATCGTCATGTTCACCGATGCGGACATCCTCGCATCTGAGGCTCTTCTCGAGCGTCATCTCGCCGACCACTGCGCCGCCGAAAACGACCGCATCGCCGTCGTCGGCTGCGAGCTGCGGGTCGACTCGCTGGAGGATTACCGCACGCAGACCGCGCGGCCGGAAACACGGCGGCCGCTGCAGCGGCCGTGGCGGCGTCGACTCTCGTGGCTGTACTTCCTCACCGGCAACGCGTCGGTCCGACGCGACGATTTCGACAAGGTCGGCGGCTTCGACGAGGCGTTCACGGGCTACGGTCACGAAGACCTCGAGCTCGGATACCGGCTGCGCAAGAGCGGCGTCGAAATCGCTTACGACCGCGACGCCATCAACTATCACTGGCATCCGGTCGGTTACGAAGAAGAGATCGGGCGCATGGAGCTGGCCGGGTTCTCGACGGTGCGGTTTTATCGAAAGCACCGCGATCTCGAGATCAAGCTGAAACTCGGCATGACGCCCGTGTCGCTGGGGCTGCACTCGATGCTCGCGGCGGCGGGCCCGCTGCGCCGATCGATCGAGCGTGCGGCGTCGAGCAGAACGCGCCCGCGAAAGAACACCTGGCCGTTCGTGGCACGGCAGATCTCCTATCAATACCACTATCTGAACGGGGTGAAGCGCGCGCTGCGACAACCCGACGGAGTGTAACAACGGAGTGACTTCATTCGAGCGAGCCGACTCAGGCGTCCTGACGGCTGCGCGCGTCGGTGCGCAGATCGAGGTGCGCGGCTGGGTCAACAGTTCGCGCGATCACGGCGGGTTGCTGTTCATCGACGTGCGCGACCGATTCGGCATCACGCAATGCGTCTTCGATCCGAGCAATGCCGCCGCCGCGGCCGCGACGGCCGCCAGCCTGCGCGCTGAGGACGTCGTCGCGGTGCGCGGCACCGTTCGCCGGCGGCCGGCAGGCACCGAAAACGAAAAGCTCTCCACCGGCGAGATCGAGGTAGCCGGCTCGTCGCTTGACGTGCTCAATCGATCGCTGACACCGCCATTCCCCGTCCACGGGGACGTCGACGTGGACGAAGCGCTACGCTTGAAATACCGCTACCTGGATCTGCGCCGGCCGCGCTTGCAGCGTAACATCGCGCTGCGGCATCGCGCGATCAAGGCGGTCCGCGATTACTTGGACGCGCAGGGCTTTCTCGAAATCGAAACGCCGATGCTCATCAAGCGCACCCCCGAAGGCGCGCGAGATTTCCTGGTGCCCAGCAGGCTGCATCCCGGCGCGTTCTACGCGCTGCCGCAGTCGCCGCAGCTGTTCAAGCAGCTGCTGATGGTGGCCGGCTATCACCGCTATTTCCAAATCGCGCGCTGCTTTCGCGACGAGGATTCGCGCGCCGATCGCCAGCCGGAATTCACGCAGATCGATCTGGAGATGGATTTCCCGACGCAGGAAGACGTCATGGCGGTGACCGAGGGGATGCTCGCCCACGCGTTCCGGACGGCACTCGGCATCGACGTGGCCACGCCCTTCGCACGCATGAGTTACGATCGGGCGTTGGCCGCGTATGGCGTCGACAAACCCGATCTTCGCTTCGGCATGGAGCTGGCCGACTTCGGACCGGCCTTCGAGGGCACCGAGTTTAAGATCTTCGCCGATGCGCTCGCCAGAGGCGACGCTGTCGTCGGCTTTGTCGAGTCCGGCGGCGCGGCGCGTTCGCGCCGCGATTTCGACGGACTCGCCGCGGTCGCGGTCGAGCTCGGCGCCAAGGGGCTGGCCTGGCTGTGCTTGAGCGACGGCGTGAAATCGTCGCTGCCGAAGGCGGCGCTGACCGACGCAGCGATCGGGAAGCTTCGCGACGCCGGCGGTGCGCAGGCAGGCGACGCCATGTACTTCGTCGCCGACGCGCGGCCGACGGCGCAGTCCATCGCCGGAAAATTGCGCTTGCACGTCGCGGACGAACGGGGCCTATGCGACCCGAAGCGCTTTGCGTTTTGCTGGGTGCTCGATTTTCCGCTTTTCGAAAAAGATCCCGAAACCGGCCAGCTCGGACCGATGCACCACCCGTTCACCGCGCCGGCCCCCGGGCACGAGCAGCTCGGCGGCGATCCACTTGCCATCCGCGCGCAGCACTACGACGCCGTTCTCAACGGTTCGGAACTCGGCAGCGGGTCGATTCGCATCCACGACCCGGCCGTGCAGACGCACGTTTTCAAACTCCTCGGCTACACGGACGACCAGATCCAAGAGCGCTTCGGATTCCTGCTCGAAGCGTTCACCTACGGTGCGCCCCCGCACGGCGGCATCGCGCTCGGCGTCGATCGCATCATCGCGATCATGGCGGGCGAAGACGCGATTCGCGAAGTCATCGCATTCCCGAAAAACCAGCGCTTTCAAGACCTGATGATCGAGGCTCCCGGGCCCATCGCGCCGGAATTGCTGCGCGAGCTGCACGTCAGGACGGACGCGCCGAAGGCGAGGTCGTAAATGAGCGACGCTGCCGCGCCGCAGACCATCGCACTCGTGCGCGAGAACGACGTCGACGACGATCGGCTGCGCGAGACGTACAAAGACATCAAGCACGGCTTTCGCGTGCCGATCGTGGTCGAGACTATTCAAGCGTGGGCCGCAGTGCCGCGCTTTCTCGAGCTGGTCTGGCGGCGGCTGCGGCCGAACGTGCTGTCGCTTGCGTTCATCGACGGCTCGCGCAGCTTGGGCGCCACGGTCGATCGGACCATCGCCGCCTGGCCTGTCGGCGACGACGCTGCGACCTTGCGCTCGCGAGGCGTCGGCGAGACCGATCTGCGCCACATGCGCGAAATCGTCGAGATGTTCTTCGTGATGGACCACAAGCTCATCGTTCTCGCGCACGCCGTGCGGCTCGCGTTGGACGGCGAGGACATCGGCGGGGCAGGCGTCCACAACGAGGCTGGCGAGCGCGAGCACGAAGAGCCAGACTATCGCGGTCTCGCGCTGCCGCTCACCGAGGAGCGCGACGCCGCGTTCCGCGTCCGATCGATCTTCGAATCTCTCAAAAGCGCCGCGGCGCTGCCTTACGTTCCGTCCGAGTACCGCGCGATTGCGCGCTACCCGGACTGGCTCGAGGTCTGGTGGAACGGCTGCAAAGCCGAGATGGCTCGCCCGCGCTATCGCACGTTGCGCGACGAGTCGATGCGAACCGCCGTCGAGCTCGCCCGGCGACTACCGTATCGCGTGCGACTCGGCGCGGATATCATGCTGAACTACAAGATCGCCGACGCGGACCGGCGCAGATTGATCGAAGTAACGCGAACGCTGTGCGACGCATTGTCAGCGCTGTGCGTCAGCGTGGCGATGGCCAGGCGCGGCCTCCTGTCGCCGGCCTAAACGCGCTTCAGATCGTCCACTGCCAAGCGTTCCAGTAATCGGTGATCACCGGCGCCGGCTTGAAATGCTTCAGGTCGGCGTTGATCGCCGTCACGTTCCGGTTCCAGTAAATCATGAGACCGGGCGCATCTTGGAGCATAATCCGCCACGCGCGCTCGTAATCGTCGCGCCGTCGGCCGTGGTCGTAGTGCGTCGCGGCGTCGTGCAAGTACGCGTCGACCGTGCGGTTGCAGTAGAAAGCGGTGTTGGCACCGTGCGGCGGCATGGACTCGCAGCCCCAGTCGCCGACGTCGTCGGGATCGATGCCCTGCGTCGACACGGTCCATTCGATGTCGTAGCCGCCCGAATACAGCGGCCCCGTCTCGGCGAACAGCACCGATGGCACATAGTTCTTGATCGTCAGGTCGATGCCGATCGATTTGAGATTCTCCGCGACCATTTCTTCCGCGCGCTCGTTGGGGCGGTTGCCCGTGGAGCTCGTGATGGCGAGCTCCAAACGTTTCCCGCCTTTCCGGCGCGTGCCGTCGGGACCAGGCCTCCAGCCGTCGGCGTCCAAAATGCGGCGCGCCGCAGCGGGGTCGAACGCGGCCGGCTTCAAATCATTGGCAGCCCAGGAGAACGGCGGAACGTCGGTGACCGCGCGGATCGCGTAGCCCTCATACGCATCGCGGATGATGCGGTCCACGTCGACCGCGCGGACGATAGCGCGCCGCACCGCGGCATCCGCCAAAATAACATTCCGGCAGTTGAACTCCATGTGGCGCTCGTTGGCTTGCAGGTACGTGCCCAGCCGGATTCCCGGCTCGTCCGCCAACTGGCGGATCAGCGGCTTCGAAACGCCGTCGACGACGTCGACGTCGTGCGCCTTAAGCTCGTTGACGCTGGTGTTGGGATCCGGCGAGAATTTGATATCGATCTCGCGCACGCGCGGTTTGCCTCGCCAGTACAGCGGGTTCGCGGCAAGCAGGAGATCCTGACCGTGTATCCAGTCTTTGAGCAGGAACGGACCATCGCCGATCGGGTGCGCGTTGAAACTCGTCTGGTTCAGCGACGCAAAGCGCGCGAGCAGGTGCGCCGGCAGCGGCGGGAAGCTGCCTTCCGAGAACAAATAGACCGCCGCCGCGAGCGGCTTCTTGAGAACCATCGTTACTCGGCGCGGGCCGTCTTTTACCATGTTGCGGATGTCGTCGTAGCCCCAGGTGGTTACCGCGGAGTTGGCGGGGTTCATGACGGCGCGCCAGGTGAAAATGAGGTCGTCGGCGGTGACCGGCGACCCGTCCGACCAGCGGACGTTCGGTCTCAGCAAAAACGTGATGCGCAACCCGTCGGGGCTGATGAGGTGGTTGGCGAGCGTCGGGAACTCGAGCGCGAGCGACGGCACCGGCCGTCCGCGATCGTCGAATCGGAAAAGCGGCTCGAACAGCAGGGCGGTCACGTCGTCCGCCGACGACTGATTCGAGAACATGCGGACCAGTGAATTGGGTTCGTCGGTTTCTGAGAGCCGCACGACCCCGTGCACGGTCCACGGATTTCCGGCGCCAACCGTAGCGGTCGAGCGTGCTCGATCCCCGGCCCTCGAGCAGCCCGCAGCGAACGCGAGGATGGCCGCGCAGGCCAGGATAAACCCCAGACCTTCCGATGCGGATCGCGATCGTTCACTCGCCGGCGTTCGTATGTGGGGCCGCAATCGTGGTCTTCCTTCTCAACATAATATTCGCGTCGGGAACCCGGCTCGGCTTGCGTGACCTGCTTGCCGCGCTCTCCGTTGCCCTTTACGGAGCATATTGCATGCAGAACGTCGCGCGCTGCCGCGAAGCGCACTGCAACGTGACCGGGCCGGGATTTTTGCCGGCGGCGGCGACCGCCGGCCACGGCCTGGAGCGGGCATATGCCAAACGGACGGGCACGATCCTCATGCGGCGAGATACGCCATGATCCGATCCGGATCGCGTGTCGACGCGCTCGACGGGCTCCGCGGCATCGCCATCTTGCTCGTGCTGTGGTTTCACACCTGGCAGCTCTCGTGGTTGCGCGCCGACGTGCACCTCTTCGGCCGCACGTTCAATTTCAATTTCATCCCGGAGATGGGATTTTTCGGCGTCGATCTCTTTTTCTTCTTGAGCGGATGCGTGCTCTTCTATCCGTACGCGCGCCATCTGCTCGAAGGCAGGCCGCTGCAGACGGTGGCGGAGTTCGCCTACCGCCGAGCCATCAAGATCCTGCCGTCGTATTTCCTGTCGATCGCCCTCATCGTCGCGCTGCTGCGCCCGGACGTTGGATCGACGTTTGTCCAGATCACTTGGCAATTCGTCTCGCACGCGGCATTCGTGTTCAACTGGTGGCCGCAGACGAGCGGCGCGATCAACGGCGTTTACTGGACGCTCGGGGTCGAAGTGCAGTTCTACGTCTTGTTCCCGCTCGTATCGTGGGCATTTCGCCGCCGCCCCATCTGGACGTTCGCGGCCATGTGCTGCATCGCGATCGCGTGGCGCGCATGGGTGCACGGCTGCTGTCAAGAAAACGGCTATCGCCTGCTCGATCAATTGCCGGCGTATCTGGACGTCTTCGCGTGCGGCATGATGGCGGCGTACCTCTGCGTTTTCGTGAGGTCGCGCCCTCGCGCCGTCGAATCGAGCCAAACGGTGGTGAGCCAAAATCTGCTTGTCCTCGTCTCGATCGGCGCGTTCGTCGCGTTCGGAGCGCTCATGCTCAGCTTGTTCAAGGTGCGCTATCAACCCGACAGTTTCGACAACTGGCAGTGGATCAACCGGATCTGGCTCGCGCTGACCTTCCTCGTGCTCGGCGTCGGATCGTCGCTGGCCGCGCCGTGGTGGCGGCGGCTGCTCGCCAACCCGATCTTGGTCTTTTTCGCGACCATTTCGTACAACCTGTACATTTACCATCAGGTGATCGCCGATCGCATGTACTATCGGTTCCACTTCCCGCGCGCGCATTCGGTCGATCCGCATCAAGACCCCTCGTGGCAGCTTGCCTTCACCCTCGCTTCGTTCGCGCTGACGATCGCCTTCTCAAGCTTCGTCACGTACGCATTCGAGCGCCCGCTGTTGCGAGACGGTCCTCGCGCGCTGCTGGTCTGGCGCTATCTACGGAAGCCGGCCGCTGCGACTACGTCCGGGACTTGACGAGATCGGGAAACTTCTCACGCAAATCAGCCAGTTTCGGCAGATCGTTGTACACGACGTAGGGATAGGTGGGATTGCGCGCCACGAAGTGCTGGTGGTAGCCTTCGGCGGGGTAAAAGCCTTCGAGCGGCACGACCTGCGTGACGATCGGGTTCTTGAATTTTTTGGACTGGGTTAGCGCGCCGATCAGCGCCTCTGCGGCCCGCCGCTGCGCGTCGCTGGTGTAGAAAATCGCCGAACGATACTGACTGCCCGTGTCCGGTCCCTGACGATTCAATTCCGTCGGGTCGTGTGCCACGAGGAAATAGACGTTCAGCAACTGGTTGAAACTGATCTGCGACGGATCGAAGCTGACGCGGACGGACTCCGCGTGGCCGGTAAGGCCGGTGCTGACCATCTCGTAATGTGCGGTCGCCTTGCTGCCGCCCGCGTATCCGGACACGACGTTCGTGACACCTTTGAGCTGGTCGAAAACTGCCTCCATGCCCCAGAAGCATCCGCCGGCGAGCACCACCGTCTGGCTATTGCCGGAGCCGGCGGACGCCTGATCCACCGGAGCCGGGCGCGCCGCAGCAAACGCGAACGCGGCGAGCAGCGCGGCGAGAGCCCCGAGCACGGCAAATGCGGACAAGGATTTCCATCGCATCGTGATTCTCCTAATCGAGCGTGATGCTCATCATGAATGGAGCCCCGGGGCTCGAGCTGCTGTCGGAACGTTCCATGGTGAATGCGATGACGTCGCCGCGCTTCACCGGCATCATCAGATGCATCATGTGCACGCCGGGTTCGTGGAACGCTGCGGCGCGGTGGACGCGGCCGTCTCGGATGATCCACACGCGATACATCATGCCGTGCGGCGTCTCCGGAAACGTACCGAGCAGCATCGCGGTCTCGGCGTTCGGCGGCTGAAGGATCGAGCAGTGCATGCCACCGTGGCCGGCGGTAGGAAAGGTCCAATACGCGCCATCGGCCACGGCCACCATCACCGCGTGGGCGTCGTTCGCGGCGCGCCGCTGCGCGGCGATCCTGCTCTGCAAGGCGGCGGTCTGCGCGCGCATGTCGGCGCGTTCGCGCAGCGCGTTCGATCCGCTCACGCCGGCGATGACGAGCGCCGCCGCGGCGACGAGCCAGCCTGCCGCCGGCCATGCCGATCTGCCGCGGCTTGAAATGCGGACCGCGTCGCTTCGATCGCCCCGCGCCGACGCCAGGATGCGCCGTTTGAGTCGCGCATGGGGAGTAGCCTGGGGGACGGCAAGCGGCAGCACGCCGACGATCTGCCGGCATTCTTCGACTTCTCGCCGGCACGCAGCGCACTCGGCAAGATGTCGATCTGCGGCTCGTTTCTCGTCGGGCGTCAGCGCCCCGAGCGCGTAAGCCGCGGACGATTCACCCAAGTGGTTGCAATCGATCATGACGGAGAAGCCTCCGCGAGGCGGACGTCGAGCATTGCTTTCAGTTTCTGCAAGCCGATACGCAGCCGGCCTTTGACGGTTCCGAGCGGAACACCCATGAGCCGCGCGATCTCCACGTGCGTGTAGCCTGAGAAATACGCAAGCTCGATGCTCTTCTTCTGATCGGCCGGCAACTGCTCGAGCGCGGTGCGGACGATTGCGGCCCGATCGCCGGTCCAGACTTGTTCGAGGACGGCAGGCGAATCCGATTCATATTCCGGCAGCTCTTCGAACGCGAGCTCTGAAGTGGGAGTCGCCGAGCGACGCAGCGCGTCCACCGAGCGATGATGGACGATGGCCATCAGCCAGCTGCGCACTTTTCCGCGGCCGGGTTGATAGGACCCGGCGCGCCGCCAGAGGGAGAGGAACGCTTCCTGCAGTGCGTCTTCGGCGGCAGATCGCTCACCGAGAATCCGGTAGGCGAGCGAAAACGCTACGGACTTGTAGCGCTCGTACAATGTCTCGAGCGCCTCGACCTCATGCTGCGCCAACGCCGCGACGAGCTGCTCGTCCGAGCGTCCCGCTCTCCCCGAAGTCCCGAACTTTCCCACGATGACGATACGAGCGCTCGAGCGCCGCCGGTTCACTTCTTCGCGGCGCTAAGAGGAAAAGCGCTGATTTCGCGGCGTCTACGTTGTTTTTGGCTGAGCGACGAAATCGAACGTGTTGGGTCGGCTCATGTCGCCCGGCAATCGCGAAAGCTGAATCGCGGAACCGACGATCCTGCCGTCCTTTTGAATGTCGGCCCTGATCTGCAGCCGGCCCGCATCGCCGACGTTCAGCCAGAGTTTGCCATTCTTATCGCTCCCGGTGACGGAAACGAAGCTGCGATAATCGGGGATGTACCAGCCGTTGACGATGCCATCGGATGAGATGGTGATTTCGAGCGTGCCGGTGAAATAACCGCCCAGCTGCATCGGACCGTTTTCGGTCAAAATGGTCGTATACGTCTTCGCATCGCTTTGCGTCTGCGCCATCGACGCGGCGGGTGCGGCGGATAATGAGGCCGCGGCCGCGAGCGCGCCGATCGCCGTCAAAAATGTGTGTTTCATATGTCTTACGATACGCGGGCGACCTGAGAGTTGACTGAGAATTGCCACCCTCCACCCTCGTCGCCCGTGCGAGTCCCTACGAAGCGGCTGCTGGGCTGCGGCCGCGCTTTGGCGTCGCGGCGGCAGCTCGAGCGATGGCGGACCACAATTTGGCGCCGCCGAATCGCACGGCGTCGTCGGCCGGCAGACCCGTCTGACTTTCTACTTCGGAAATGGCTGACCGGGCCGCCGGCTCGTCGAGCGATGACGTATTCAATGCTATCGCAACCACCGGCGCGGGCTTCACGTCGGCGAGCAGCGCGTCGTGCAGCCGGATAAAGGACGCGAGGTCGGGGATGCGGACGCCGTATCCCGAAATGGCCGAACGCGCGCAGTCGTGGCACATGACGAGCGCGTCCGGCGCACAGCCGAACAGCAGCCCGAGCGTTACGGGCGCGTATGCGGGGTGGATGATGCTGCCCTGACCCTCGACCAAAAGCACGTCCGCGTCAGGCGACGCATCGAGAACGAGCTGCTCCGCCGCGCCGGTGACAAAATCCGAGATGACGCGATCCACCGCGATGCCTTTGCCGGCGATCATGATGCCGGTTTGCCCCGTCGCGATGAATTCGGGACGCGCCCCTGCCGCGCGGCCCGCTTTTCCCAGCTCGAGCATGACCGACATTTTCCCGATTGCGCAGTCCGTCCCAACGGCCAGCGTGATGAAATGAGAAGACGCGAGCGCCGCGCCAGAAAACAGTCGAATATCCGTCGGCGGAACGCGCACGTCCCACAGCCGCGCGCCGCTCGTGGCGGCGCGTGCGACGAACTCCGCATCGCCATTGAGCAGCTGGTGCAGTCCGCTGACGATCTCCAGACCCGCGTCGATGGCGGCCAAGATGTGCGCGCGGAACTCCGCCGGCAGCGCGCCGCCCTGCGGCGCCACGCCGACGAGCAACGCGGTCGGCGTAAAGTGCAGCGCGGACCCGACGTCGGCGACGATTGGCGCCCGGCACCCGAGATGCGGCAACACATCGGAGACGCGCTTGCCCTCGAAGGCGCGGTCCACCACCGCGACGATCTCGTCGCGGCCGTACTGCATCACGCCATGCGCGGTTTTCGCATGGCGGTCGTTCAAAAAACCATCGGTTAAGATCGCGTAGCGTCGCGATGAGAATCGAGCGAGCTCGACCCCTGCATCAGCCGGGATCACGCGCCGACCTTGATCCTCGTTTTCTCTTTCACGCCGAGGCCGGGCGAATTCGGAAGCAGCAATCGCCCTCCGTCGTAGCGGACGCCCTCGAACGGGTCGTCGCTGACGAGCAGCGGACCGTCGAGATCTGCGAAATCGGCGAGCGGGGTCAGCTGGGCCGCCGCCGTGGCGAGAATGGACGACTCGACCATGCAGCCGAGCATCACTTTCATCTTCAACGCGCGCGCCGTGTGGATCATGCGGATCGCTTCGCGGATGCCGCCGCACTTCACCAGCTTGATATTGATCCCGTCGACGAATCCGTTCAGCTCGCGCAGATCGTCGAGCGTGCGGCAATCCTCGTCGGCGAAGATCGGGATCGGCGACTGTTCGCGCACGTAGCGCAGCCACGGGATATTGCCCGCCTCGATCGGCTGTTCGCAGAATTCGATGTCGAATCGCTTCAACTCGCGCAGCAGCGCGACCGCCGCTTCCGGCTGCCACGCCTCGTTGGCGTCAATCCGGATCGTGCCCGTGTAGACCGATCGCAACGCCTCGATCGTCTCGATCTCGCGTCCGCTGCCGAGTTTCACCTTGAGGATGGGCAGCGCTTTCGCCTCGCGAGTCTTCTCGAGCATCGTCTCTATGTCGGCCAGGCCTATGGTGAACGACGTCGGTTTGACGGCGGACGGGTCGAGGCCAAGCACGCGGTGCAGCGGCGCGTCTAACTGTTTCGCGGTGAAATCGTGCAGCGCGAGATCGAGGGCACACATGGCACCGCGTTGTTGCCCGGGCACGCGAGCCAGCGCCGCGTCGACATGCCCAAGGTCGACGCCGCCCAGATCGATCGCGTCCAGTTGGCGGGCCAGCAGCTCGACGTTCTCGTCGTATCGCCCGCTGGGCGCGCTCTCACCGAGCGCTTCGATATCGCCGGCATCAAGTCTGAGGACGAGGATATCGGCGATGTCCTCGGACCCGCGCGCGGTCGCAAACGTGCGGCGCAGATGCAGCGACACAACGTCGTGGCGCAACGACACGCCGGCAGATCGAACGCTCATGATCGCGATGAGACTTCGCGCCGGCGCGCAGGAACCCTCACCGCGCGAAGAACGTCCGCTGCAGAAAAGTCAAGTCTTGCGCGGCGCGCGCACACGTGCTACCTTACGGATGAAGCGATCGGCCGGCTGCCGATCGAGGCGGTCTCCCTGAAGTGTGCGACAGCTCGTCATCGGTGATTGAGCCAACACAATCACGAGAGGGAGCCGGGCTCCGCGCCGCAGTGCGCAAGCCCTCCATGAGAGGGAAGCCTAAGAGCGGCGGGGTCGGCACCCACCTGCAAAAGCGGGTTCAAATCTCCGGCGAGCAACGGCACGTTGGGGTTGAAAAAAACGGCTCGCCGTTCGCGCGGCGAGCCGTTGCTGTTTTGCGATCGTTACCGACCGAACGTGCGGTCGGTCAAATGCGCCGGACGACGCAAGCCGCATTTCGGAGGTTCCGTCATCGATTCCGCGCCGCGGCCTGCAGTTCGTCTTTCGCCAGCATGCCGCGCAGCCACGATGCGGCGCGCGAGACGGCGAGCGATTCGTCTTCATCGCCGTCGTATTCAATGGAGAGAAATCCCCGATAGCGCTGCCGTCTCAGCAAAGTGAGCGCGCGGCGGTAGTCGATCGTCTCATCTGCCCCGAACGTATCGAGGCGATGAACGTCGGCCACGATGATCAGCGCCTCGCCGAGGCAGGGCTCCCAGCCATCCGGTTCGCTCGACGCCAGATGCGAAGCGGTGAGCGCGAGACGCAGCCATGCCGAATCGCACTCCTTCATCAGACGTTTCGCGTCGCCCGGATCTGCCGCGAGCGACCCATCCTTCGGCTGCACTGCGATCGTGACGTTCGATTGTTTCGCCTGGAGGCAGATCTGTTTGAACGAGCGGATCAGTTCGCGCCACGCGATCGGCGGCGAGCCTGCCGCCGGGCCGCAGACCGCCCGCAATATCGGCGCACCGATCGTTTGCGCAACGTCGAGCAGCCCAAGGTAATCGCCGATGCGCGCGTCCGCATCGGCGCCGCCCACGGATACGTCGGCGCTCAAACAGGCGATCGTCAAACCGCGATCGGTGCACAGTTTCTTTACCTGCGCGAGGTAGTCGCCGTCGAGGCGAGGAAAGTGCGCCGCGCTAAAATCGACGCCATCGAGCATCAGTTCGTTGGCACACGCATCGATCCACTCGAGCTGAGTCAGCTTCCCGGCCCGGAGCATGCGCGAATGCGATCGCGAGCTGCAACTGATCTTCATCGAAGCGCTGAAAGCCGTTGGGCGCGAGTTCTCACGCCCCCTGCCCCAAGCGCACCGGGCAGATGAACCGCATCGCATGCGTCGGCGAGGCGCTCATCGACTTCGTCGCGCAGACCCAATTGGCGGACGTCGGCGCGAGTGAGTATTTCCTGCGCGCGGCCGGCGGCGCGGTCTCAAACGTCGCGGTCGGCATTGCGCGACTCGGTGGCCGCTCAACCTTCGCAGGCGCAATCGCGCGGGATCCGTTCGGAACGTTTTTGCTGCGGACGCTCGCGCGCGAAAATGTCGACGTCGACGCGACGCGCCTGGTCGACGCCTCGACGACGCTCGCGTTCGTGGCTCGCGGACCGGCCGGCGCGCGTGACTTCTTTTTCGTCCGGAATCCGGGCGCCGATAGTTTGCTGCAGCCGGACGATCTCGATGCAGCGATGCTGAAAAACGCGCGCGTCGTACACTTCGGCGGCGTGCTCATGTCGAGCGAGCCTGGTCGTTCGGCGTCGCTTCGCGCGGCGGAAATCGGCAGATCGGCAGGCGCGCTTGTCTCGTTCGATCCGAACGCGCGCGGCGCGCTGTTCGCCTCGGCGGATGAGATGCGAGATGAGCTGCGCTCCGCCTGCCGACGCGCTGCGCTCGTCAAATGTTCCATCGATGACCTTTCAACGATGGGTGTGGATCCCGACGATCCGAAACCTCTTTTCGCCGACGGCGTCGAAGCGCTCGTGGTGACCGACGGCGACGGCGAATGCCGTTGGTTCGCGAGTGACGGCGCGCTCGGGAAAGCCCTACCGCCGCAGGTCGAGCCGATCGACACGACGGGTGCGGGCGATGCATTCATGGCCGCGCTGCTCGTGCGGATGGTCGAGCACCACGACGCGCGCCCGACGAGCCAAGCGCTGGACGATTGCGTCCGCTATGCGTGCGCGGCCGGCGCCCTCGCCACGCTGCAAGAGGGTGCCATCCCATCCATGCCGCACGCCGCCGACGTCGAAACGCTGCTGGCGAAAGCGCGCGCATAGGTGCGCGCTCCGACGCTGCTCTTCGTCTGCACCGGCAACATCTGCCGCAGCCCGATGGCGGCTGCGGTCGCCGCGGACGTCGCCAAGCGGCACAATCTCGAGCTCGAAATCGAAAGCGCCGGGACCGGCGCGTTTCCCGGAGATCCCGCCACCGATCGGGCGCGCGAAGTGTTGGCCTCCCTTGGGCTGTCGCTCGACGCGCATCGCTCGAGACCCGTCGACGTGAACATGATCGGGCGAGCGACCCTCGTCGTATGCGCGACCGGGCGCCATCGCGATTCGCTGAGCGCCATGTTCCCCTCGGCTGCGGACAAGATCCGCAGTTACGACGAACTGACCGGTCTCGGCGACATCCCGGATCCCATCGGCGCCGACATCGAACAATATGAGACCGTGAAGGACATGCTGGTGCGCGGCATGCCGAGCGTGGTGGCGGCACTCCAGGTTGCGCAAGCGCGGAAAGAGAATTAGCGCAGGCCCTATGGACAAGAAGATTTTCCGCATCGCTGTCGGCGCGGATCACGCCGGCTTCGTCTACAAAGGCCGGATCGCCGAACACTTGCGCCAACTGGGCCACGAGGTGGTGGATTTCGGAACGTACTCGACCGAGCCCGTCGATTATCCGCTCGTCGGCTTCAAAGTCGGCGAAGCGGTCGGATCGGCAGAATTCGATCGCGGCGTGCTGGTCTGCGGATCGAGCCTTGGCATCGCGATGGCCGCCAACAAAGTCAAAGGCGTGCGGGCGGCCTCGATCATGGAACCCTATTCCGCGAAACTTTCTCGGCAGCACAACGACTGCAATGTCGCCTGCTTTTCCGAGCGGCTATCCGGTTGGGAGATGGTCGTCGAATGCCTCGACGTCTGGCTCAACGCCGACGCTGAGGGCGGCAGACACGCGCGGCGCGTGAAAGAGATCGACGACTACGACGTGCGCTCGAAGGAAAGCGTCACGTGAGCAAGAGCGCCGAGCTGGGCGGCATCAAGTTACCGTGCCTTGATCAAGGTGCGCTGGCGGCGAACGATCCGGCGGTCTACGGCGCCGTTCTCAAAGAAGAGGATCGGCAGCGTAAGAACCTCGAGCTGATCGCGTCCGAGAACTACGTGAGCGCGCCGGTCCGCGAGGCGGTCGCGAGTGTGCTCACCAACAAATACGCCGAGGGGTATCCCGGCAAGCGTTACTACGGCGGCTGCGAACACGTGGACGTCGTCGAGCAACTGGCGATCGACCGCCTGCGGCAGCTGTTCGGCGTCGAGTACGCCAACGTGCAGCCGCACTCGGGCGCACAAGCCAACATGGCCGTCTACTATTCGTTCCTGCAATTCGGCGATACCGTGATGGGCGCAGCCCTCGACCACGGCGGCCACCTCACGCACGGCAGCAAAGTCAACTTCAGCGGTAAGTACTACAACGTCGTGCCGTATTTTGTGAACAAGACGACGGAACGATTCGACTACGACGAGATCCGGGCGATCGCGCGCAAATCAAAGCCGAAGATGATCGTCACCGGCTGGACTGCCTATTCGCGCATTCCGGATTGGAAAGCGTTCGCCGAGATCGCCGCCGAGGTCGGAGCGCTGCTGTTCGCCGACATCGCCCACGTTGCGGGCCTCGTGGCGGCGGGCGTCCATCCGACGCCGGTCGGCCACGCCGGCGTCGTCACTTCGACGACACACAAGACGCTTCGCGGTCCGCGCGGTGGCATCGTGATGGCCGACGCCGAACGCGGCAAGGCGATCAACAAGACGACCTTTCCGGGTATCCAGGGCGGCCCGCTGATGCACGTTATCGCCGGCAAAGCCGTTGCGTTCGGCGAAGCGCTGCGCCCGGAGTTCAAGGATTACGCGCGTCAGGTCGTCGCCAACGCGAGGGCGCTCGCTGCCGCGCTGGCGGCCCACGGTGTCCGCATCGTCACCGGCGGCACCGACAACCATCTGATGCTGGTCGACGTCTCGGTGCGGCGCCACACCGGCAAAGACGTCCAGGCGTATCTCGACGAGATCGGCATCACGGTGAACAAGAACACTATCCCGTTCGACAAGAATCCGCCTGCGGTGACGAGCGGCGTGCGCATCGGAACGCCTGCCGTGACGACCCGCGGCATGAAAGAGCCGCAGATGCAGGAGATCGCCGATATTATCGGCGCCGCGCTCGACGACATCGCTGCGCGCGCGCGCGTCGACGCGCTGCGCGGGCGCGTCTACGAACTCACCGCCGGTTTCGGCGTGCCGTGACGTTGACGATCGTCGAGCACCCGCTGGTTCATGACAAGCTGGGCCGGCTGCGCGATGCCGCGACGTCGAACAAAGAATTCCGCGAGCTGTGCGAAGAGCTAGGAATGCTCCTGGCGTGGCCGGCGACAGCCGACCTCGAGACCGCCGATACCCAAGTCGCGTCGCCGGTCGGTTGGGCGCCGGCGCGAGTTTTGGTGCGCGTTCCGCTGCTCGTGCCGATCCTGCGCGCTGGTCTCGGGCTCGTGCCCGGCTTCCACGCGCTGATGCCGCAAGCGCACGTCGCGCACATCGGCATCTACCGCGATCCCGACTCGCTGAGCGCGGTGCCGTACTACGTCAATCTGCCGGAAGATCTGCACGGCCGCCGCGCGTTCGTGCTGGACCCCATGCTTGCGACCGGCGCTTCTGCCGTCGCCACGATCGATCTCTTGCTGTCGCGCGGCGCAGTCATCGAAGACATACGCTTCATCTCGCTCATCGCGTCGCCGGAAGGCTGCGAAGTGCTGTTCGATGCCCATCCGACGTTGAAAGCGTTCACCTGTGCGGTGGATCGGCATCTCAACGATCACGGCTACATCGTGCCGGGGTTGGGCGACGCCGGCGACCGGCTGTTCGGACGCGGCGCCGGCCGCGTTCCCGAGACCCGCCAGCTCGAACGCGCCAGACCGGTGGCAAAGCGATCGTGACGCCCGAAGCGCCTGCGGTCGCGCCGCCGCCGCGTGGTGCCTCGCGCCCTTCTTGGGATGAATACTTCATGGATATCGCGCGTGCCGTCGGCACGCGAGCGACGTGCTCGCGGCGCAAGGTCGGCGCGGTCATCGTGAAAGGCAAGCGGATCCTCTCCACGGGTTACAACGGCGCGCCGGTCGGCATGCGCCATTGCGATCACGAAGAGGGACGGGATATGCTCGACGGCCACTGCGCCCGCTCGACGCATGCGGAGCAGAACGCGATCGTACAGGCGGCTCGCCACGGCATCTCAATCGAGGGCGGCACGATGTATTGCACGGACCATCCGTGTCTCACGTGCGCCAAACTCTTGATCAACGCCGGCATCGGGCGCGTGGTCTACGCACAAGCATATCCCGACGAACTCGCCGTGCAGATGTTCCGCGAAGCCGGCGCATCTCTCGAGCCGTTCGAAACGGCGGCGGACGGAGGTCGGGCGCGGTGATCGGCGGGCCGATCACCCATCCGCCGGCGAGCGCGCATGCGGCGGCCGCAGCCGCGCAGCACGCGTCGCCGCTCAACGTCAACATCTTCGTCTTGTGCCTGCTCACGTTTGCGATCGCCGCCGTCGCCGTCGTGCTCGTCACGCCGCTCGTCCGGCGGATGGCGTTCGCCGTCGGCGTGTTCGACGTGCCGGACAGCGAGCGCCGCGTCCATTCGCAGCCGACGCCGCGGTTGGGCGGCATCGCGATCTATATCGGCTTCATGCTGGCCCTGTTTGCCACCCTCAACGTCGCGCTCACCCATACGTTCGTCATCCATCACTACTTGAGCACGCACGATCTCTCGCGCGTCATCGGCCTGTTGTTCGGCGGCACGCTCATCCTCGGGGTGGGTCTGTGGGACGACATCATGCGCATGAGCTCGCGGCAAAAATTTCTCGCGCAGCTGATCGTGGCGCTGGTGGCCGTGGTGTTGTACGGCTTCACGATCGCCGGATTCAAACTGCCGCATTTCAACTACATCGACCTTGGCTGGTTCGCCGTGCCGTTCTCGCTGTTCTGGTACCTCGGCATGATGAATGCCATCAATTTCGCCGACGGGCTGGATGGCCTCGTAGCCGGCATGGCGCTTATCGCATCGGTCACCCTGACCGTGGTCAGTCTGTGGAAGGGCGAGTACCTCGTCGCGATCACGATGTGCGCCCTCGCCGGCTCGGCCCTCGGGTTTCTTCCTTATAACTACAATCCGGCGCGCATCTTCATGGGCGATGGCGGGTCGCTGTTCATCGGTTTCGTGCTCGCCAGCGCGGCGGTGATGGGCACAGAAAAAGCGGCCGCGGCCATTTCGCTGGCCGTTCCGCTGCTCGTGCTCGCACTGCCGATCGTCGACACCCTCGCGGTCATCGCGCGCCGCCTGCACATGCGGACGCCGCTGTTCCAAGCCGACCGCACGCACGTGCACCACCGGCTGCTGGACCTCGGGCTGTCGCAGCGGCAGGCGGTCAACCTTATCTACCTCGTGTGCGGCATTCTGGGGGCAGTGGCGATCACGCTCGCGACGAGGACGCACGTGTTCTAGTGGAACTGCGAGTCGCCGTCGTTTTCGGGACTCGCCCCGACGCCATCAAGATGGCGCCCGTCGTCCACGAATTGACGCGCGACGAGCGCTTCCACTGCATTCCGATCGCCACCGGCCAGCACCGCGAGATGCTCGACGAAGTCGTGCGCCTGTTTGGGATCAAACCGGAGTACGATCTCGAGGTGATGACCGAAGACCAGTCGCTCACCGACGTCACGACGCGAGTGCTCGAGCGGCTCGATCCGATCTTCGCGGACTGCCGGCCGGACGTCGTGCTGGTGCACGGCGATACGACCACATCCACCGCCGCCGCGCTGTGCGCATATTATAGGAAGATCGCGGTCGGGCATGTCGAGGCGGGTTTGCGCACCGACACGATCTACGAGCCGTTTCCCGAGGAGATGAACCGTCGCCTCACCAGCATGATCGCGACGCACCACTTCGCGCCGACGCCGACGTCGAAGCAGAACTTACTGCGAGAGGGAAAAGATCCGGACTCGATCGTCATCACCGGCAACACGGTCATCGACGCATTCCTGTGGGTGCACGACCGGCTCGATGCCGGCGACGCGCCAGACGTTTCCACAAAACGGCTGCTGTTGGTCGAAGCGCACCGCCGAGAGAACCTGGGCGCGCCGCTCGAGTCGGTGTGCCGCGCGCTTCGCGCGGTGGTGGAACGTCGCGAGGATCTCTCGCTGCTGTGGCCGGTGCATCCCAACCCGGCCGTCGTCGAGCCGGTCAAGCGGATCCTTTCCGGCGCGCCGCGCATCCGCCTTACTGGTCCGATCGGCTATCGCGAGCTCGTCGCTGCGGTCGCGCGTTCGACGCTCGTCGCGACGGATTCCGGCGGGCTGCAAGAAGAGGCGCCGTGCCTCGGCAAACCGGTCGTCGTGCTGCGCCGAGTCACCGAGCGGCCGGAAGGAGTCGCGGCGGGGACGCTCCGGCTGGTAGGAACCGATGAGGCCACGGTGAGCAGGTCGCTCGAAGAGCTGTTGGATTCCCAAGCTGCGTACGATCGAATGGCGCGCGCCAGCAACCCGTACGGAGACGGCCGAGCGGCGCGGCGCATCGCACAAGCGCTGCTCGCCTACTACCGCGGCGGAGAGATTCCGACGCCGTTCGATCCGGCGCTGCCGCCGACGCTGCCGAAGTACGGCACGTGAAGCATGGCTTGCCCGACGACGAACATCGAAGCGGTGCGGCCGCGCCGATCACCCTCGCGAGCGTCGGTTTTTCACTTGTGGGGTCGGTTGTCGTCGGCCTGCTCGTGGGAATCGGAATCGCCAAACTCACGCACTTCGAGCTCGCGATCCCCATCTTCGTGATTCTCGGGTTCGCAGCCGGCTTTGTCGCCATGTACCGCCGCCTCGCGCACTAAAGGGCCGCGTTTGCGCCCGCACGAAAGTTCGCGACCCTTATGGAAGGTTTCGGGATGATCGCGGCGCCTGTCGTCAAGCGCAGCCTCGTGCTGTCATGTTGCGCGGCGGCGCTGTTTGCGTCGGCCGGCGAAGCAAAAGCGGCGCTTGCCTTGATCGCCGGAACGGTCCTGGGCATCGGCTACTTGCATCACATCGCGCTCGGCTTTGATCGGTTGGCGAAGCGACGTAAAGCGCAGCTCCCGTTCACCATTTTCGAATCGGTGTTGCGCGTGCTCGTCGCCGGCGCCGCGCCGGTGCTCATCGTGGGTCGAGGACCGGTCATAGGATACGCTGCATATCTTGTCGGTTTTGTCGCACCACTCGCAGTAGCGATCTTCACCATACGGAATCAGATTCGCGTGAGTGACGGCGCGGTTACGCGCTAGTTCTATTCGCTTATGCAAGAACGAATCGGCGAGCATCCGCTCTGGCAACTTCCGAATCTGCCCGCCCCGCTCAACACGGTGCATGTGGACACGATCGTCATAACGTGGATCGCGATGGCGATCGTGCTGATCGCCGTCGGCCTGCTCGCGCGCACCCATCCCGTTACGGTGCTGTCGAAGCGCTACAGCATCATGGAGCTGATCGTCAGTTATTTCAGCGGTCAAGTGGAATCGATTTTGGGCCGGAACGGCGTGCCGTTCACGCCGCTGATCATATCGCTGTTCCTCTTCATCTTCGTGCTGAACGAGATCGGTTTGTTCCCGTTCATCGGGCGCTCGCCGACTGCCGATCTCAACACGACCGCAGCCCTCGCGGTGCTCGTGATCGTGCTGATCCAAGTCGTCGGCGTCGCGCGAAAAGGGCTCGGATACTACAAACATTTGGTGATCAAGCCGGTCGGTCTGGGCATTCCGATGCTGCCGATCATGATCATCGACGAACTGGCGCGTCCGGTGACGCTGGCGATGCGGCTGTTCGGCAACATCTTCGCAGGGGAGATCCTGCTGGTGGTGATCGCGGTGGTCATCGTGGCGCACCTCGGCATGCTGTCCTTGCTCGCCAACGCTGCGCCGATCGTCATCTACGGCTTCAACATGTTCGTCGGCGCGATCCAGGCGCTGGTCTTCACGCTGCTGACCATGGCGTATCTCATCACTCCGACCTCGGATGAGGATCATTAGCGGAACTCTGACAGGAGGACCACATGGAAAATGCGATACTCGGCGCCTCGGTGATCATCGGTTTTTCGCTGATGGTCGGTTTCGCCGCTTTCGGCTCTGCCATCGGCGACGGCATCATCGGCAGCAAGGCGGTGGAATCCATCGCGCGGCAGCCGGAAGCACGACCGAATATATTCTTCTTCTATTTCCTCGGCTTCGGCATTCTGGAAGCGTTCCCGATCATCGCGATCGCGCTCGCCTTCTTCCTGTTGATCGGCGGGGGAGGACTCGGCGTCATGGGCGCGCTCAAGCCGCTGCTCGGTCACTAGGGCGGAATATGCTGCTCAGCCTCGACGGCACGTTCGTGCTTCAGATCATCAATTTCGTCATCTTCTGGGCGCTGTTGAACTATCTCTTCATCGCGCCGACGAGGCGCGCGATCGAAGAGCGCCAGCGGTTCATCCAAGGAAGGTACGCGGAAGCACAAGAGCTGGACGAAGCGGCGGCCAAGCTGCGCCAGCAGGCGGAAGATATCCTCGGTCAAGCGCGCCGCCAGACGCACGAGATCATGCGTGCGGCAACATCCGACGCCGAAGCGGCCGCGCGCGACGTGGACGCTCGAGCTTTGGAAGAGGCGAACGCGCTCATCCAGCTCGCCCAAGCCACGGTGGCCAACGAACGGATGAAGGCCATCGAGTCCCAGGGTCCGTTCGTCGAGGAGCTGGCGCGGACGATGGTCGCGCGCGCGACCGCGTTGGAGCACGTCGCATGAACGGCGTGTTTCCAGCCAATCTCTTCGATGCCGTCTTCATAGCGAAGATCGTCGATTTCGTGGTACTCGTCGGCGCGCTCGTCTTCCTATACGAGAAAGTCCTCAAAGCACAGCTCGTGCGCCATCAGGAAAGCGTCAACAAACAGGTGGCCGAGGCGACGGAAGCGCGCGCGCGAGCCGAGGCCGACGTCGTCGCCGCGCAGGCGGAGCTCGAGAAAGCCGGCCGCGACTCGACGCGCATGGTCGAGGTCGCGCACCAACAAGCCGAGCGGCTGCTCGCGGGCCAACGCACGGCGGCGAAGGAACACGCCGAGCGGGTCGTCGCGAACGCGCGTGGCGAACTCGATCGCGAGCGTTATCGCGTGCGACATGACCTGCTGCTCGACACCGTCGAGCGCGCCTACGCGCGCGCCAAAGATATCGCGCGGCGCGAATTCGACGCCGCAGCGCAGACGCGGCTCGTGGCGGGCGTGATGTCGGAGCTGGAGGCCGGCAGCCGTGTTTGAAGACGCGGTCGCTCGGCGTTATTCGGCCGCGCTCTTCGCGCTGGCGCACGATGCCCGGCAGGTAGACCAGACCGTTTCCGAAGTCGATGCGTTCGTCGCGGCGCTCGAGCTTGACCCGGAGCTCGCGGAATTCTACGCGTCGCCGGTCGTCGCACGCGGCAAGAAGATCGATCTGCTCGTCCATGCGTTGCGCGGGCGCTGGAGCGAGCTCACCTTGAATTTCCTGGTCCTGCTGGTGCGCAAGCGGCGCGAGACGATCGTCGATCTGGTCGCCCGCCAAATGCACGACCTATCCGATGCCGCGGCGCGCCGCGCGGTGATGGAGATCGATACGCCGAAACCGATGTCGGCGGACGAGCTGGCGGAACTGGCGCGGCGGCTGTCGCGTGTCTACCGGCAGACGCTCGTGCCGAAGCAGAAGATCTCGCCGGAGCTGCTGGGCGGCATCGTCGTGCAGGTCGGCGATCGTTACGTCGACGCGAGCGTTTCCGGCCGGCTCGAAGAACTGCGACGCCAACTGCTGGCGACCGGCGACACCCTTGGCATTGCCCCGATCTCCCCGAACGGAAGAGGAACGACATGATCAACGCCGACGAAATCGCCGGCATTCTCAAGCAGCAGATCCAACGCGCGCAAGCCGGCGTGCGCGAAGATGAGGTCGGAACCGTCATCGAAGTCGGCGACAGCATCGCACGCGTCTACGGACTCTCGGCGACGCAGGCCGGCGAGCTCGTGCGGTTCCCGAGCGGGGTGCTCGGCATCTGTTTCAATCTCGAGGAAGACAATGTCGGCGTGGTGATCCTCGGCACGGACGTCGGCATCAAAGAAGGCGACACGGTGCGGCGCACCGGTCGGATTGTCTCGGTGCCGGTCGGCGATGCGGTCATCGGGCGCGTGTTGAACCCACTCGGCCAGCCGCTCGACGACAAAGGCCCCGTCAACACGACGAAGTCGCGCACCATCGAGAACATCGCGCCTACGGTCGTTCAGCGGCAAGGTGTGACCCAGCCACTGCAGACGGGAATCAAGGCGATCGACGGCTTGATCCCCATCGGCAAGGGTCAGCGCGAATTGATCATCGGCGACCGCGGCACCGGCAAGACCGCGATCGCGCTCGACACCATCATCAATCAGAAAGGCAAAGACGTCTTCTGCATCTACGTGGCCATCGGCCAGAAGACGTCAACCGTCGCCCAGCTCTACAAGATCTTGAGCGACGCTGGAGCGATGGACTACACGACGATCGTCGCGGCCAACGCCTTCGACCCGGCGAGCCTGCGCTACGTAGCGCCGTACGCCGGCTGCGCGATGGGCGAGGAGCTGCGCGACGCGGGCAAACACGTCGTCATCTTCTACGACGACCTGACCAAGCACGCGCAGGCATATCGCGAGATCTCCCTGATCCTGCGCAGGCCGCCTGGCCGCGAAGCCTATCCCGGCGATATCTTCTACCTGCACTCACGGCTGCTGGAGCGCGCCGCAAAGCTGTCGGACGAGCTCGGCGGCGGCAGTTTGACCGCGTTGCCCGTCATCGAGACTCAGCAAGGCGACGTCTCTGCTTACATCCCGACGAATTTGATCTCGATCACTGACGGGCAGATCTACCTCGAAACCGGCCTCTTCTATCAGGGCGTCCGGCCTGCCATCGACGTGGGCATATCGGTGTCGCGCGTCGGCGGCAACGCGCAGACGAAAGCCATGAAGGCGGTCGCCGGCCAGTTGCGCCTCGAGCTCGCGCAGTATCGGGCGCTCGCCGCATTTTCGAAGCTGGCGTCCGATCTGGATCGCGCGACGCAAGCGCAGCTGCTACGCGGCGAAAAGATCACCGAAACCCTCAAGCAGCCGCAATTCGAACCGCTCGACTTGGACCGCCAAGTCATCCAGATCTACGTCGCCGTCAACGATTTTCTGGCCGACGTGCCGACCGAACGCATCCGCCAGTTCCATCAGCGTTTCTATGAGTTCTTGCAAACCGCGTATCCGGATCTGCCTTCGACGATCGCCGACAGTAAAGCACTGTCGGACGACACGAAGAGCAAACTCAACGAAGCGGTCAAAGAATTCAAACAGCGTTTCGCCAAGGCCGAGGGCGCGGCGCCAGCGGCCCGCACATAAGCCGTGCCGACGCTTCGCCAGCTCCGCGACCGCGTCAAGTCACTGCGGAACACGCAGCAGATCACGCGCGCGATGAAGATGGTCGCCGGCGCGAAGATCCGGCGTGCGGAACAAGCGATGCGCGCGTCGCGGCCTTACGCTGCGGCCATCGCCGACATGTTGGGCGAGATCGTATCCGCGGGCGGTCGGCTCGACCATCCGCTGCTGCAGTCGCGCGAGACCAAGCGCTCCGGCGTGCTCGTCATGACGGCCGACAAAGGACTGTGCGGCGCCTTCAATTCCAATCTCGTGCGTGCGGCGATCGGAGTCGCGGCGGCGTCCCCGGGAGGCGAGGCGCAGATCTACGCGATCGGCAGCAAAACGCGAGCGCCGCTGCGTCGCGCGCCATATGCGACCGTCGCGAACTGGCCGCTCGGCGCGCGACCGTTCGAGGCACGGGCACGCGAGGTCGCTGCCCGGCTCTCCGAGGATTTTCTCGCCGGCGCGGTCGATGCCGTGACGCTCGTCTCCAGCCGCTTCATCTCCGCGGCGGTTCAGCGGCCGACGCCGGTCGTGCTCTTGCCGGTTCCCCAGCCGTCACAACAAGATCGAACCAGGCGTTTTGAAGGCGGCGCTCTCAAGAACTCATTTGAGATCGAGCCGGATACGAAGTCGGTGCTGGCGGCGCTCTTGCCGAAATACCTCGAGTTCACGATTTTCCAGGCGCTGCTGGAGACTCAAGCGTCGGAATTTGCCGCGCGCTTGGTCGCCATGACGAACGCGACTGAGAATGCCGGCAAGCTCATCGACGAGCTCACCATCGTGATGAACAAGACGCGGCAGGCATCCATCACGAAGGAGATTCTGGAGATCGCGGGCGGCGCGGAAGCGCTAAAGGGCTGATGACGTGCAGTGGTTCGACCGTGCAGCGGTTCGACCGAAGGTCGATGATCGGCCAACCGAAGGTTGGCCCTGTAAACAGATATAAGGAAAACATACATGCCAGCCACCGGAAAAGTCGTCCAGGTCCTCGGCAACGTCATCGACGTGGAATTCCCACCGGAGTCGCTGCCGCAGATCTACAACGCGCTGATCACTTCGATCCTTGCCGTCGATGGAAAGTCGCGCGACCTCGTCCTCGAGGTCGAGGGTGAACTCGGCAACAATCAGGTGCGGACGGTCGCGATGGGCGGCAGCGACGGTTTGGTCCGCGGCTCGGAAGTTCGCGACACCGGCAAGCCGATCACGGTCCCGGTGGGCGAAGGCACGCTCGGCCGGATCTTTAACGTGCTCGGGGAAGCGATAGACTCCGACAAGCCGGTCATAGCGGCGGATTACTATCCGATCCACCGCGAAGCGCCGAAGCTCGATGCGCAAGATCCCACGACGGTGATGTTCGAGACCGGGTTAAAAGTCGTCGACCTCATCGCCCCCTTCGTACGGGGCGGCAAGGTCGGACTGTTCGGCGGCGCGGGCGTCGGGAAAACGGTTTTGATCCAGGAGCTCATCCGTAACATCGGGGCCGAGCATGGCGGTTACTCGGTCTTCACCGGCATCGGCGAGCGCACGCGCGAGGGCAATGACCTATGGGTCGAAATGAAGCACTCGGGCGTCATCGACAAGACCGCGCTCGTTTTCGGTCAGATGGACGAACCACCGGGCGTGCGGCTGCGCGTCGGACTCACCGGCGTGACCATGGCCGAGTATTTCCGCGACGATCAGGGCAAAGACGTGCTGCTGTTCATCGACAACATCTTCCGCTTCGTCCAGGCAGGTTCGGAAGTGTCGGCCCTGTTGGGCCGCATGCCGTCGGCCGTCGGATACCAGCCGACGCTCGCGTCAGAAATGGGCAAGCTTGAAGAACGCATCACCTCGACGCGTAAGGGGTCGATCACTTCGGTCCAAGCGGTATACGTGCCGGCGGACGACCTCACCGACCCGGCGGTCGCGACCACGTTCGCGCACCTTGACGCCACGACCGTGCTTTCGCGGCAGATCGCGGAGATCGGCATCTATCCCGCCGTCGATCCGCTGAACTCGACCTCCCGAATCCTCGAGCCGCGGTTCGTCGGCGAAGAGCATTACTCGGTGGCGCGGCGCGTCCAGGAGACGCTGCAGCGCTACAAAGATCTTCAAGACATCATCGCGATTCTGGGCGTCGAAGAATTATCCGAAGACGACAAGATCATCGTCGGCCGTGCGCGCCGTATCCAGCAGTTCTTCAGTCAGCCGTTCCACGTCGCCGAAGCCTTCACCGGACGTTCCGGAAAGTACGTGCCGCTCAAAGACACGATCGCGGGATTCAAAGAGCTCGTCGACGGACAGCTCGACGATCTGCCGGAGCAGGCCTTCTACATGTGCGGCGGCGTCGACGAAGCCAAGGAGAACGCCGAGCGCATGAAAGCGGCGGTGTGACCCCGTGGCTGCGCTGACCAAGCTCTCAGTCGTGACGCCCTCGTCGGTCAAGTTCGAAGGCGCGGCGGAGATCGTCGTCATGCCGGGAGCCGCAGGCGACTTCGCCGCGCTCGCTCATCACGCTCCCATGCTCTCGACGCTCCGAGTGGGCGTGCTGCGCGCGATGGTGATAGAAGCCGGGATGACCGACGCTCAAGCGCGTCGCCGCGTCGAGCTGGCTGTTGACGGCGGCTTTGCTGAAGTGCTGCCGGACAAAGTGATCGTGCTCACCGATGCCGCGCTTTCGAGCGCGGACGTCGACCTCGCGCGACTGCGCCTCGATCTCAAGCGGGCGGAGGAAGCGCTTGCGGAGAAACGGGGCAGTGACGATGCGCGAGAGCGGCACGACTTCGCATGGGCGCAAGCGCAACTCGACGTGACGCACAAACCGGCGTAGCGGCGCGCATCACCGAAATATGCTGGACGCATTGGATGGCCTGCGTACCAGGCTCGTCATCGAGGGGGGACGGCGCCTCGAAGGCGCGATTCCGGCGCCCGGAGCGAAGAACGCCGCGCTGCCGATCATGGCGGCGTCGGTGCTCGCCGAGGGCGAGGTCATCCTGCACGGCGTGCCCCGCATCACCGACGTCGACGTCATGACCGCCATCCTCGAGAGTCTGGGCGCGCGCGTCCGCGAACAGCACGGCGGAACGCTCGTCATCGACACATCATCCGTCAATTCGGACCCCGCGCCCTATGCACTCGTGAGCCGACTCAACGCCTCGTTCGACATCACCGGAGCGCTCCTGGCGCGATTTGGAAGAGCGGAAGTCCCGCAGCCCGGCGGCTGCGTCATCGGGCCGCGCGCGGTCGACTTGCATCTGCGCGGCTTCGAAGAGCTCGGCGCCAACGTCAAACTCGAGCATGGCTCGATCGTCGCGACCGGCGCACGGCTCGACGGCGCGAAGATCGCGCTCGCTCGCCCGAGCGTGGGCGCCACCAAGAACATCATGCTCGCCGCCACGCGCGCGCGCGGCACGACCGTGCTCGAGAACGCAGCGAAGGAGCCCGAAGTCGTCGACCTTGCGGACTTCCTCAACTCGATCGGAGCGCGCGTTCGAGGCCAAGGAACCGCGACCATCGTGGTTGAGGGCGTCAGGAAGATGCACGGAGCCGAGTACACGATCGTGCCCGATCGCATCGTCGCCGGGACCTATCTGATGGCCGGCGCCATCACCGGCGGCGACGTCACCGTGACGGGTTTCGACCCGACGATGCTCGACAGCCTCACTCAAAAGCTCGTCCAGACCGGTTGCGACGTCAAGTCCGAAGGCGTGTCCGTGCGCGTGAGGGGCCGAGAGCGCTGGAAACCCGCGGACATCGTGACCACGCCTTACCCGGGTTTCCCGACCGACCTCCAGGCGCCGTTCGTCGCGTACTTGAGCCTCGCGCAGGGGACATCGGTGGTCGAAGAAACCATCTTCGACGCCCGCTTCGTCTACGTGAGCGAGCTGGCGCGCATGGGCGCCGACATCAAGGTTTCCGGCCGCAGCGCGGTGGTGCGCGGCGTGCCGAAGCTCAAAGACGCAGTCGTCGAGGCCCCGGACATCAGGGCCGGCGGCGCGCTCGTGCTGGCGGCGCTGGCGGCGGAAGGCAAATCGGAGATCGGCGGCCTTGAATACATCGACCGTGGCTACGAGTTCTTCGAAGAACAGCTTGCGCGGTTGGGCGCAAGCGCGATTCGCGCGAGCGGGGTGGCGCCCGTCGCGGCGCGAACTGACTTCGGCGTAACCGATAAGATTCCGAAGGTCGTGACGCCGTATCCGGCAAGCTAAAGGTCGCTAACGGTAGGGGTCGTGCGAAGCTCGCTCATAGAGGAAAAAATTGCAAATCGGGATTGATCTCGGCACGGCCAACGTGCTCGTGTACGTTCGCGGGAGAGGCATCGTTCTGCGCGAACCGTCGGTCGTCGCGCGAGATACGCGTTCGAACAAGACGCTCGCCGTCGGTGAGGAGGCGCGCCGCATGCTGGGCAAGACGCCGAGCAACATCCAAGCGATCCGGCCGCTGCGCGACGGCGTCATCGCCGATTTCGAAGTGACCGAAGCGATGCTGAATTATTTCATCAAGAAGGTCACCCGCAACAACGGCTTTTTTTCATGGCTGCGGCCGAAGCCCGACGTGACGATCTGCGTGCCGGCGGAGATCACTTCGGTCGAGGAGCGGGCGGTTCGCGATGCGGCGCGCCTAGCGGGTGCGAAGAGCGTCGACATCGTCGAGGAACCGATGGCCGCTGCGATCGGCGCCGGTCTTCCCATCGACGGCCCGAGCGGCAACATGGTGGTCGACATCGGCGGCGGCACAACGGACGTCGCCGTCATCTCGCTTGGCGGCATCGTCGTCAGCCAGTCCATCCGTGTCGCGGGCAACAAACTCGACGAAGCGATCACGCGCCACATCCGCCGCGTGTATAATTTGATGATCGGCGAGCGCACCGCGGAAGACATCAAGATCACCGTCGGCTCGGCATACAAGCTCGATCAAGAACTCACCATGGACATCCGCGGCCGCGATCTCATCAACGGCTTGCCGAAAACCGTGACCATCACGTCCGAGGAAGTCCGCGAGGCGATGGCCGAGCCGATCGGTGCCATCGTCGACGCGGTGAAGGCCGTGCTGGAGAAGACGCCCCCGGAGCTGGCAGCCGACATCATCGACCGCGGCCTCGTGCTCACCGGCGGCGGCGCGCTGCTTCGCCGCCTCGACACGCTGCTCAGCGAAGTGACCGGCATCCCCGTCATCATCGCGGACGACCCGATGTCCTGCGTGGTCATCGGGACGGGACAGCGCGTCCGATTTTAGCCGAAACGCGCGACGCCGAGCGACGAGCGGACGGGTATCCGAACGCGAAGCCCAGCGTCTCCTACCGCTATGCGGTCGACAAGCTCACGACCGGCGCGAGTTATGGCAACTACGACACCTTCGTTCGGCTGACGCCGCAGAGCGACGTCGGCGGACTGTGGAGCGCGCTCGACAACCAGTATTACTGCGGCCGCTGGGTGACGCAATGCTACGTGAACGGAAAGAAGGCAGCGCCGCTCGAGACGGTGCTCGCTGCCGCGTATCAGGAGACCTCGTTCGCCGCCGACGGCTTGCACGTCCGAAAGCGCACGTTCGTGCCGATGCACGGCGATCACATGCAGATCGTCCATATGATCCTCGACATCCAGAACCCGGGCGAGAAACCGCAGGAAGTTGCGATCATCTGCGACGTGCACTATCCCGGATTCGTCTGGCCCAACGCGTATAAGATCCCCGATCAGGCGCAGCGCAGCAAGCGCGTCGAGCATAGAGAACATGGCAACGTCATCGTCTCGACGACCGTCGGGCGCGAAGACGAAGTGCGCGTATTCGGCAGCCCCGAAAAGGCGGTGACGACGTACGCGACGGATCGCGGGTTTTCGCGCACCTACCGCGTCGTCATCCCCGCGCGCGGCGCCGCGCGCAGCGCGTACATGATGGCGATCAGCAGCAACGGCGAACGAGCGGCGCTGGCCACGTATCGCAAAGCAGAGCCGAGCGAAGAAGCGTTGGCGCAAGCGACCGCCCTATACGAGCGCGTCTCGGAGCGGGGCTACGTGCGGACGCCGGATGCCATGATCAATCGCGCCATCGAATGGGCGAAGATCAACACGCTGCGCGTGCAGCACCGCTTTCCGGCGGGATTCGGATTCACGAACGATCCGTCGCAGGACATCGTCGTGGTGCGCGACGTCGCATGGTACGCGCTGGGCTCCGATTACATCACGCCGAAGTTTTCGCGCGGCATGCTCGAGCTGATCGCCGAGCACGGAGTCGAAGAAGGCGGTAAGATCACAGAATTCATCGAGGCGTGCGCCGATCCGCCGCGGCGCAGCGATTACGACCTCAACATCAACGACGACACGCCGTTGATCGCCTGCGCCGTCTTCCATCACTACGCGGTCACCCGCGACCGTGAAGCGCTCGAGCGCCTCTGGCCGATGGTGAAGGGCGCGTGCGACTGGATCCTCTCGCAGATGCGCGGTGATCTGGTGTACGCGCATTCGATCGAAGCGAACGTCTGGGGCATTTCCGGCTGGCGCAACATCATACCGCAAAGCCAGATCAGCGGCGCCGTCACCGAGGTAAATGCCGAATGCGCCTACGCGTTGCGTCTCGCGAGCCAGCTCGCGCGCGAGATGCGCGACGAAGCGAGCCGCGAACGCTACGCCGCCGCGGCGGAGAGCATCAAGCGCGGCATCAACTCGAAGCTGGTCAGCGACCGCACCGGACTCTATCTTTTGAACATCGACCCGGAGGGCGAGCCGCATCATGACCTCACCGGCGATCAGATCTTTCCCGTTCTGTTCGGCGTGGCCGATGAAGAGCGCAAGCGCAAAATTCTCGACACGCTGTACTCGCCCGAATTCTGGACGCCGTTCGGCGTGCGCACCGTCGGCAAGCATCAAGCGGACTACGACCCGGACCACGGTGTCCAGCTGTTGGGCGGGGTGTGGCCGAACTTGACCGCTTGGGTGGCGTACAGCAGCAAGAGCTATTCGCCGCGCCGGCTCGTGTCGGGCATGCGCAACATCTGGAAAATAAGCGAAGTCGAGAATCCCAGGGCGTATCAGAACGTCGTGCCGGGATTGTTTCCGGAGCGGCTATCGGGTCAGAACTTCAAGAGCCGCGGCATGACGATGAGCCCGTGGGTGCCGCCGACGTACTTGTGGCTGGCGTACGAAGGTCTGCTCGGCTTCGAACCGCGGGTGGACGGCTTGCACGTCAATCCGCATCTGCCGAGCGATTGGAAATGGGTAGGCGTGCGCAACGTGCGCGTCGCGGGGTCGGAGATGTCGTGCTTTTATTTTCGCCGCACGCTGTTCACCACGATGCCGGTCGCGTCGCGCAGCAAGGCGGTCGTCTTCGACGAGGACGTCACGCGGTACGTCGCATCGGATGCACCGTTCTTCGTGGCGATGCGCGACGACGAGCGAACAGCCGTCTTCGTGGGAACCGACGATCCCGGCACGTATCGTCTGACGATCAACCCGCCGCTCGCGCGGTCCTCGGAAGAGCAAACGCTGGAACTACGCGCCGGCGACGCCAAATTGATCATGCTCCGCAATTCCAACTAGCTTGAACGTGCTCTCGCGTTCCGCCCTGGGCGCCGCGCCAAACGGCTGCCCGGGCCCAGATTTTTGCGCCGATGAGGTTGGCATGCTCTTGACTTACGCTCAACGACGAGATTGCGTCCGCTTAAAAAACTTCTCGGCGCGCTGCTTGAGCGCTCGACCGAATGAGATCGGCGCGAGCGCGGAATAGACCGCCGCCGTCGCCAACATAAGGCCCGCGAAGAAAAGCTGACGTCGAATGCGAAACATGGGTGCTCGACGCCTTATGACGCAGCTCGCCCCGTCCCTGCCTTGAGCCTACCCTTGCAACTCTTCAATGTCGAACCGCCGCTTGGGAGATCAGTTCTCGACGTCGCCGTCGCGTGCGTGAAGAACGGGGGAACACTCATTTTCCCGACCGACACTGTGTACGGCATCGGCTGCGATCCGGAAAACGCGGCGGCGATCGCGGCGGTCTATGCGGCAAAGCGCCGGCCGGCGGAAAAACCGCTCGCGATCCATCTTTTGGATGCTGCCGAAGCGCAGCGCTTCGCGGTTTTTGGAAACGCTGCGCGTGCCGTCGCCGAGCGGCTGTGGCCGGGACCGATCGCGATCGTGGCGGTGCGGAGGCCCGGCATCTGCGCCGAAGCCGCGCGATTTGGTTCGACGATCAGCTTACGCTGTCCGAAGTCGGACGAATGTGCTGCGATCTTGCGCGCAACCGGTCCGCTCGCCGCGACGTCGGCCAACGTTTCCGGACGCCTCGCGTTCACGGGCTCGTCGAACGAGTTCGACCGGTTACCGGAAGCGACGCTCGCCATCATCACAGGTCCCACTTTCGCCGGACGAGAAAGCACGGTCGTCGACTGCACGGAAAATCCGATCCGCATTCTGCGCGAGGGCGCGCTGAGCAAACACGCGATCAACGACGCATTGCGCGGGTCCGGCGTCGTGATGCTTCCCTCATGATGAAGGTTTGATGCGAAAGAAAAACGGCGCCCGGATGCTCGGCGCACGGCGAGCCGGGGTCGTGGCCATCATCGCCTTTTGGTATGGGCTTGCGACGCCGCTCGCCGCAGTCGCAGCCGGACCGCCCGAACAGTTCCCGCTCAGCTTCCCGAGCCGGTTGGGCAATTTGAGCTTGAGTTTCACCGAGTTCGACTGGAATCAAAAGACCGGCGATTTCATCATTCCGGGCGAGATCAAGGGCAAGACGGCGAAAAGCGACTTTCGCGCTGATCGCGCCAACGGCAACGACAAGGTCGGCTACATCACGCTCATCGGTCACGTGGTCGTACACAGCCAAGGAGGCGGACAGGGCGCGCGGGCCGGTCAACCGGTGAGCGTCACGAGCGACCAGCTGCGTTACGACTATCGCGCCGGCATCTACACCGCGACCGGCAACGTGCACGCGTCGCAGGGCGACGCGACGCTGGCGGCCGCTGCGATGCGCCTCGACGACACCGGTCGCGTGGCCGATCTGTCGGGCGGGGTACATTATCAGGAGGCCGGCGGCCGCAGCCTCAGCACGCAAGCGCTCACCTACCACACCGACAACGGCGACTATCTGGTGCCCGGCCAACTGTCAGGCAATGCGCCGGATGGCAGCTTCAGCGCGGATAGCGCGTCGGGCAACGGCCCGCACAATGACGTCACGCTGGTCGGGGACGTCGTCGTTCACAAGCTCGGCGGGTTTCGCAAAGTCGGCGATTCGAACCAACCGATCACCCTCGAGTGCACAACGCTGCAAGTGCAAAGCAGCCAAAAGCTGTACACGGCCAGCGGTCACGTGAAGGTCATACAAGGCGCCCGCGTCATGACGGCGCCCCTGATGCGCCTCGACGACAACACCCACGTCCTGAAGATGACCGGTGGCGTGCACGCGATCGAGCCGCCGAGCAGCACGTTCGACGCGCCGGAAGTCATCTACAACACCGAAACGCAGGATTTCCGCGCGTTGGGCGGCGTGCACGCGACCGTTCCGGTGAACGCGCTGTCGCGCAAGGCGTCACCCAAGCCGAAGTCGACGCCG